>JACKZZ010003300.1_pt1 | contig 70195 bp, 82 predicted proteins | sample 8027871 | NCBI WGS metagenome assembly JACKZZ01 (sample SAMN15724774, study PRJNA655200) | protist metagenome | isolation source: fluorescence activated cell sorting (FACS) single amplified genomes of... | place: USA: West Boothbay Harbor, Gulf of Maine | collected 2000-07-19
GGTAAACTGTCAAGGGAGGGAGTTTATGAAAGATCTGTATACAAAAACAAAAGCGGAGACTTACCTGTCACGAAAGCTGAGATCTGCAGTAACATTGCTGAAAATCTGGGACTTGAGATTGAGCATCTGGTGGGTCTCGAGAAAGCTCCAAAAAGCACGCTTAGTAAGTTGGAACAAGCTACGGGTGCAAAGCAAGACTGATAAGAAACCTTGACCCCGCTACGGGGATTATACGAAGCCTTCAACTAGGAAACTGGAAGAAGGTTTTTTATTGTCTAGAAAAACAGGACGTCCAAAGGGGAATCTAGTACAATTAAGACAAAGTGTGGAAAAGGAATAAACAAAAAATCGCGAAGCGGGGAAAATTTTCGTAATCACAGTATGTAGTTAAAAGAGGAATTTTTAGTCAAGATGTTTCGGGTCATTGCAACCCGTTTGACGTTAGTAAATTATCATGGTCATTAGCAATTGATCAGATAATTCATTGATTGAAGTGAGATTGTGTGGGGTTATTGCTAGTTCGTATTAACAACGTAATAATCTTATGGTGTTGAGACATGCTCTCTCCTTTAGTCCCGAGAGCAACTCAATAGCATAAATATCACTATATTACTCACTAGCATTTAGTTATGAAGAATTGTAATTGATCTTAGTGTCTATCAATTTAGATATATTTTATCACACTTTTTCAAATCTGTAAAGGGTAAATTTTTGCTTAGGTCAGATGGAATATACTGATTGAAAAAGTGCAAACATGAAGCTGACATACCTAATTTATTTTTCCTAGCCCTTACTTCGATAGTTCTGTATTGCTGTTTTAATCGCATCCTCTGCTAAAACGCTGCAGTGTATCTTCACTGGTGGTAATGCAAGTTCTTCAGCAAGCTGTGTATTTTTCACTAGATTTGCATCGTCTAAGTGCATACCTTTCACCCACTCAGTAAGAAGACTAGAAGATGCAATAGCACTTCCACAACCGTAAGTTTTAAACTTTGCATCAGTAATAATGTCGTTCTTCACCTGAATCTGAAGACGCATAACATCTCCACAGGCTGGTGCTCCAACCATACCAGTGCCTACGCTCGGGTCATTCTCATCCATCTTTCCCACATTGCGTGGGTTCTCATAGTGATCTAGTACTTGTTTACTGTAAGCCATTTGTGCTTCTCCTTTCGAGGAAGTATCTTCGTCTTGTCCTTCTGGACTTTAGTAATTGCGTGGGCAGGAGTGTACTTCCTAACCTTGATCTTCATTATTAAAATGCCTTATTAATTTGTATTTGGTTATTGATTATTACTAATGTAGTCGCAGTATTCATAATATTAAGAGATGTTTCGCGAGACATTAAGTCTGTATCGCCCCTAAGCGCGGCATATATTAACAAATTGGACAATAGTTTAACCCCCACAAGTGTTTGAGGTGAGGGATTCTTACCATATACAGGATTTCCTTCCTCTAGACACACTTTAAGGGGTATATCACTGGTACATACATACTTTAATGCTTTATAAGTTTGCAGTGTGTCCAATGTTTGCAACGCTAGAAAGTATTTGTATTTGGTCTGTTCCTTTTCTGTCCAATCATTATATCCAGTACCGGAACAGCCGGTAAGAAAAACTACTAAAAGTATAGTTAAGATATTTTTCATTCTCCGTCATAGCTTCCTTCCAGATAAGCTCCTGGTACGCTGTAATATGCTCGTACTGTGTGTAATGCTGCTAGCAATGCTTCATCTTTCTCGAGTATTGCGAGTTCTATAGCTAAATCAAGTTCTTCAGTCATTATTTTGTCGAGTACTTCTTCTTTAAAAATATCTCTATACATTCTCTTCTCCTAAAAGTAGACGCTTTCACCGCATCCACATGAATTTTTTACATTAGGGTTGACAAACTCGAACCCTTCGTTTAACCCTCTACGGGTGTATTGCATCTCCATTCCGTTCAGAAAGGACTTGCTCTTTTCATCGATCACTAGAATAAATTGTTGACAATCTACTACAGTGTCGTATTCTTCTACATCATACGCATACTCAAGAGTGTACGCAAAGCCACTACAGCCCGCCCCCTTCACGCCCACTCGAATACCGAGTACGCTTGATTTCTTTTTCAACATACGAATTATATGCTCACGGGCTGAAGTGCTAAGTGTAATCATGGTGTAACGTAATCCATCTCTTCTTCACTCCACACCATAGTGTTTCCAATGGTGGAGTAGAAGTTGTCTTCTAAGTATGCTTGATAGTTCAGCTTGTACTCAGTATGTGAAAGCTTTCTCTCATTAAAACTGTCTCTTTCCGCACAGTTTTCTACCCACATCATTCGCACAAAATTATTGTATTGCTCAGTAAGTTTACTCATTGTTTAGCTCCTTAAATTTTTGCATACGAAAGTTTTTGTTGAGTTGAGAACCCTTAGTGTTCTCGAAGTGTTGAAGTAGGTATGGAAGGAGAATCTCTGTGGGTACGTATGCTTTGTCCACGATGTTCATTCCTTCTCTTTGTCCTACCCAAGCTCCCTTTATAGTCTTAAAGTGAGACTCGACAGTAGCTTTGTTATCCGCCCAGTCGGGTCGCCGTGCCATAAAGTTAAAATTAAATTGATTCGTAGTAGAAACCTTATACTCATAAAGATTTCCTTCGTCATCTGAAGCGTCTGCTCCCTTGTCTCCTGCTACTAAGGTGTGTCCAAGTTCATGTGCTAAGGCTAACTCGCCTAGACCACCCTTACTTAGATCAACACCCTTTGGCAGTATCTCGAAGGCTTTTTGAAGTGCTATTACTACGTCAGTGTACATTAGTTATAAAACAAGTGGTTATCAATAGTAGTGACTAAAGATAAATGTTTAGACCAGTAAGGCTCTACTGAGTCTGAGTGATACCAAAGTGATCCTTCGGTAATGTCTTGGTATTCAAATGCAAGTACCATACCTGCAATTCGAAATGCTTCCATCCATGTTGTTGAGTCAGTAGGTAAATCACTCTTACCATCACAGTACCAGCTAAACTGACATCGATGGAGTACTGGAAGTAAGTTACCCTTCCAGTTCTCTTTCATCTCAGCTTGATAAACTACATCACATACTGTGCTTGGAAACTGATCGTCCTCTACTCGGTTCAGTACTACATTTGCGACTGCCACTCGTCCTGCAAAGGATTGGTTAGCAGACTCAAAGTAGATGTTCTGAGCCAAACAGAAACGATCGCCGTTCTCGTCTGAAGCATTCGCTGGTAGTGCAAATGCCATAGCTGCGATCGCAGCGACCATCTTTATCACAGTACGAAAGGTAGTAGATCAGGCTCACTGTAGTGCGGCCCTTTCATGACCTTACCATCTTCTCGGTAAACAGGTCGCCCGTCTTCACCTAGTTTAGTCATATTACTGCGATGAACTTCGTTAAAACACTCATCGAGATCAATACCAAAAGCATGACCTGCTCCGTAGACAACATATAAAATATCTGTAAGGGCGTCAGCAATTTCAAGCATACTCTTCTTACCAAGTCCATCTCTTAGCTCCTGTACTTCTTCGTTGATTAAGTCGAGGCGTAATGCCGCGAGCTTACTATTAGGCATGACGGGCATATACAGTACTTCCTGACCGAAAGCCTCCATAAAGTCACCAACCTTCTCAAAATTTGTAATTTGTTCCATTTGTTTTTCCTTTTGTCTGATTTATGTGTATATTATACTCACATATCAGCTTTTTGTCAAGAACTATTTAAAAGAGTTGTACAACTCTTCCGCCGCTTGGACAGGGTAGTCCTCGTATTTTAGAGTTCTTAAAAAATCCATCATGATAGCCCACTCACGCATTCTTTTTGCAATCTCGTCATCCCAACCATCACTAGGATGTTGGCTGAGAGACTTCAGTGTCTCAGGGTAGTTATCGTTCAACTCTTCCATAGCTTCTTCAACGGAAATAGTTGGAACAATCTCCTCAAAGAGATCTTCCTGAGTAGGTTTTCTGCCAAAGACTTCCTCCCAGTTGTTTTCATATGAGAGTCTATCCGTTGTACGGTTTCTATCTCCTTTACCTGTCATTTTCTATCCTCTTTAATACTGTTAATTTCTCTTCGTCTGTCATTATCAACCAGTCATAAATCTCTGCGGGTGTACGACGACATCCGATACATTCCGTACCGGATGAGTCATAGAAACAGGTTCCTATACATGGAGATCTAACAGTTGATCTAGTTTGTCTTGCCATAATTTTTTAAACTCCGGATTCTGTGCTCTATCTCTAGCGCATCGAAGGGCTCGCATTCTTGCGAGTACCCTTATCATGCGTTGCTATAGATAAAACTCGGATCGGTGAAATGGTACGGATCTTCAGTGCAATTATCTTCTTTGCCTTCCTCAATGAACCAGTTAGTAATAAATCCATTATGTACAATACAAGCGTATCTCCAAGAACGCTCACCAAAGCTCAAGTTGTCTTTGTTTACATTCATATCCATATCTTGTGTAAATTTACAAGAGCCATCAGGAATTACTTTAACATGTTCAAGCTTGTTGTCCTTCGCCCATCTGTTCATTACAAAAGAGTCGTTTACTGATACGCAGTAAATATCGTCTAGGTTATACTTCGACTTCAACTCTGGTGCCATCTTCTCGAAGTTCGGAAGCTGGTAAGTAGAGCAAGTAGGAGTGAATGCTCCTGGAAGAGAGAAAAGCAATACTCTTCTGCCTCCAAAAAGATCCCAAGTACTTACTTCTTCCCACTCAAACTCGCCTTTGTAGTTCTCAACGCGAGTATTAAATACGACAGAAGGAACATGAGTTGGAAGGGCTCTCCAACGAGTATCCTCATACATCTCTCGCTCATTTCTAGCACAGTTAATAATTGCTTTCATTTTACCATCCTTTTTTGATTCTTGTATCAAAATAATACTGTTTACATTCTTTAATGGTCTCAGAAATGCCTTCCTCGACCTCCTTTTTGCATAATGCATTTACTTTCTTTGTATTTTCTATTGCTCCAATAGTGCCAGCAATTAACATGGCCCAAAATACTATGTTCATTCTTCTTCCCTTGTTACTCTCTTTCTATATGTACTAGACTAATATAGAAATTTTTCGTTATGAGTGATTCAGGATAACCTTTGCTAACCAACCACTCGTTTTGATATTTCCAGTCCCACATTGCCCAGTTTGGTGGACAAGTAACAGGAAACCCATACTTTTTGCCTTCTGGAGGCAGAATCATTAATACTGTATCGCGCATCTTTAGAGGTGATCGTTTCCAAGAAGGGGCTGCTACCATCCAAACAACCCCCAGCCATGATTGGCTATCGCGTTAAGTATAATAGCAATACAAGTGGCCATATGAGTAAACCACCATGTGGTTCTAATTAAGGCGATTGTATCTGCCTGTGCGTCAGTTTCTCCAACTTTTTCTCCTAGGCTTTTCGCCCACAATCTCCATAACTTTCTCATTCTACCCCAAGTCCTTAGTTTCATTCTTGCCCTCCTTGCGAGCGCGCTTATTATATTGGCGTTTGATTTTTTTCGCTACACCTGAACGCCCTAAGTAACACAGTAACTGCCGCCAGTTAGTAAGAGCATCATATTCATCTCCTCCTTTCATTGGCGTAGTACGACCTTGTTTCACTTTAACTCTCCTTCCTTAATAAGTTCTTCGAATACGTCCCATAACTTAGTCATTCTTAGCTCGTTTATGTATTTTAACCCGAGCAGTTGATTTTGTAGAGTATCACAGTCTTTAGCATTCAATTTTAACTTATCAGTATTGTGGTAAATTAAATCAATATCTTCAGAGGTATTCCAAGCACTCATAATAGCAGTTTCTAGATCAAATCTATCTTTTTTCATTACGTTACCATCTCCACTAAATTCATTAATACAGCAGTACCTGAAATGGAACTACCAATTATAATTGCTTTATCATTCCAGCAGTGTCCTACATATATCCAAGACCCTGCTGCAAGGGTGTAAAATATTTGTCCTAGTGTGCCAAGCCCAGCACTGATTAGAAAAACTCCAACAACTCCACAAATAGTAGCTACCCATTTAACATAGCTATCTACCGTGCCTGTAGGGGTTGCAGGTTTGAGATCATCTACCTCAAGCTGTAACTCCTCCATTTCCTGTTTTAGCCGCTTACGTTCAGCATTCATTTCCATTGCTAAACGTCCAGCCTTACTCATAGTGCTTCCAACGTACTGTTCTTTAACTTCTGGGCTTATCTTTGCCTCTAATCTTTCTTCGTTATATTCCTCGCCCATTTTAACCTCTTGTTCTGTACCATTTGCTAAATTCATTAAAATGTTCTTCAACCTCAAAACGGATTGTATCTCCGTAAATATCTGTAAATTGTTTTAGATCCCATTCATGCTGTTCACAGTTTTTCTTGCACCACTCTTTGCTCTCTGATCTTAGATCAGTATGAGTATGGTAGACAAAATGGGACGCCATTCTCCACTTGCGTTTATGTGTTTCTCTCTCTTGAGGAGTCATTTTTCTTTCCTTTCTCGATCTCGTGTTTCATTGCGTCATAGTCTCGCCTAGCTTCCCAATCTGCTTGTTCATCCATTACAAATAGAATGCTACCCCAGCCACAGGCTATAACAATAGTTAAAAATACAAAAGCTATGAAAAAATCCATAACCATACCTAAAAGTTCCATTACACATTCTCCCATAGTAAATCTGTTAGTATTTCTTCATAGGCATATGCCTCAACTTCCCACGGGGTCTCAGCGTACTCAAGCTCTACACAATCGATAGTTCCCGAAGCGTGCTTCCATACGTGGTCAATCATATTAATTTGGTTTTTGCAGAACTGCTTTGCATGGGTGAGTTCATGTGCAATGTTGCTTGCAATCTCATGAGGCTCGTATGCAACTGTTTCGTTGTCTTCATACTTCCAGTGAGTTCCTACAATGATTGCGGACTCGATATCGTCACCCTCGCAGAAACCTGCATGAGTGCCTGTCTTATCAGCAAACTTTTGGAACCGAATGTTGATGTCATAGGTGACACCTTCGGGGAATAGGGCTACGATACATTCGTCAATGAACGTATCGAACTCTGGGAATTTTCTGCCTTCTGTCGTTACTTTTATCATATAATTTCTCCAATTCATGAAACTATTATACATCGTCTTCAGCAGGTTGTCAAGACTTATTTCAAGGAAAGAGGGTTCTTTGCCAGCTTTTCTTGTCTTTTTCTTTCTCGAACTCTTGCTGCTGCTTTCTTCTTTTGCTTCTTAGTGGTAGGCTTTTCGTAGGCTTCTTTTTCTCTGTAGTCAAAAAGTTTATTGCTGTCATTAATTTTTCTCTTAAATATACGGAGTGCTTGTTCCACATTACCGTTACGTACTTTAACATTCATTCACTGTCCTCTATTATAAGCCAGAAACACATTATTGCACAAATTATTGCCCATTCGGTAAGTCCCATTATGTTTTAAACCTATATCCTCGCTTACGTATGTAAGACACTTGGTTACGAATAGACTGAATGGTTCTTCCAGGTAACAACATTGCTACACTATCGATATCTAGCTGATAGTATTGAGAAGCAAGTATTCTTCGTTCGTCGGTTGTCCATGGTCTTTTCTTATATTTTTTCATGGGAGTATTATATCGAACTGCGGTTACTTTGTCAAGAAATTTTTTTAGGGTCGCTCAAAAATTTTTCTTGACTTTTAGTGTTAATTTGGGTATAATTGCCGCATAAAAGATAAAAAAGTAGCTGAGAGATATCAAGAAAGTTCTTGACTTCTTGGTTAATTCTGCGTATAATAGTTTTTCTGAAGTAGAGAAACCAATACAAGAGACTGGAGAGATTAATGTTAGTAGTAGAGCTAGCTGTACTGATGTTTTGCATGATAGGATGCGGTATGACCTGTCATGCGTTAGGAAAGCAAGAAGGAATCGAAACAACAATCGAGCATCTAGTAGATGAGGGTATGTTGGAACTTGAAGATGAGAAATAAGTTAGAACTTATACAAGAATTAAATGAGGCGGGGGTAACACAATATAAAGTATTCGACAGAGACACTTTATACTTGATAACATTAAACAAGTCCCTAGCAGAAAAAGTATACAAACAATTTAAACTAGAATATCAAGCGGAGAAACAAAATGCCAGCAAAATTTAAAGAGTCAGTAAAAGTAGTAGTAGATCGTCAATCTCGCAAGATGAAGACTGTTCATTACTACCTGAAGAATACTCCTACGCAAGAGATCGTAGATGCTGTAGGCAACAGTAATACTAAGCCAAAGAACCTACAAAAGTTCCGAAACGAGCTTACTAGGCGTGGCGTTAGTGTCTAGAGTAACCATTTATAGTAGAGATAACTGTGTTTGGTGTGACAGAGCTGCTGCTTTGTGTAAGGCAAAGGGACTGGTCTATACAGTGTTAAAGCTAGGTATAGACTACGAAGTAGAGGACTTTGCCGCTCACTTTCCTTATGCAAAGACAGTTCCTCAAATTTATTTAGACGGAAACCATATAGGTGGATACCTCAACCTACTAGATGAGGTATAGGCATAATAAGCTCGCCTGAGAGTAGCTTATGTATGGGCTATTCTAGCCCGAGTTAAACGGAGAAAAGTTAGTGAAAAAACGAGAAGAGGCCGCTTGCATATTTTGTGGAGTGGTTACAGCATTAAGTTGTTTAGCCTTGCCCTTTTTTATTATAAGCATAAGCGCCAGCGCAGCAGGAATGTAATCTAGGAGATTCACATGAACAGAGAACAAGTACAAAAACAGTTAGAGATAGATGAGGGTGTAGAGTATAAAGTTTACTTAGACCACTTAGGATATGCCACCTTCGGTATAGGACATTTAGTGCTGGACACAGATCCAGAACACGAGTGCGACGTCGGCACTGCCGTAAGCGAAGATAGAGTAACAGAGGCATTCCAAAAAGACTTAGATATTTCTATTTCTGAGTGCAAGGTTCTCTATGACTTGTGGGACGACTACCCAGGGGAAGTTCAAGAGATACTCGTCAATATGATGTTTAATCTTGGACGTCCTCGACTTAGTGGCTTTAAAAACTTCAAGAAAGCAATTGACGCAGGAGACTGGGCAAAGGCTGGCATTGAAGGTAGAGACTCTAAATGGCATAAGCAGGTAGGTAACAGAGCTGAACGGCTTATGGTAAGAATGGAAAATGTCTAAAATTTTGATGGGAATTATAGCAGCGATGGGAGTAGGGGGTTACCTTTACTACCAGACCGCTATAATGCCTATGAAAAATAAATTAGAAGAGCAAACAGCAGTAATACTCGCACAAGATTTGCGAGACCAAGAACAAAAAGCAGCAATCGCTGCAATTCAAGAAAACCTTGAGACTACAACTAAAGCCCTTGGAGGCTTACAAGTTAGAAATCAACGTGCAGAAGAACAAATGTCAGAGTATCTCGACATCTTTCGCAGACATAATCTCGCCAAGATAGCAAGTGCTAGACCTGGCAGTATACAACTTAGAGCCAACAGAGCTACAAAGGAGGTGTTTGATGCAATTGAAGACGTTAGCAAGTCTATCAGCAATCCTGATATTGACTAGTGGATGCAGTCTACTGTTTCCTAAACCTTTGCCTCCTCGTGAAGTAAAGATTATAACGAAACCTGTAGCTATTGATGTTGTGCATCCTACTATGCCTCGTTCTTTGAACCTAAAAGAGCCAAAGTGGTATGTAGTATCTGATGCTAAGATTGTAGAGGAGTGCAAGAAAGACCCTGAAACAAAGGAAAGAGATTGTAAGTTAGGCAGAGAGGATTTGTATCCAGAAGGCTATACTTACTTTGACCGCTTTGTAGATGATATAAAAAAGAAACACGGGGGAGACCTTGTGTTTGTTGCTATGTCTGTTGCAGACTATGAGCTTATGAGCTATAATACTCAAGAGATTAAAAGATATATCAGTCAACTAGGAGATGTAGTTATATACTACAGAGAAGTAACCACCCCCAGTAAAACTCCACCTATTGAAGAATAATTCTTGACACTTCTTCTAAATTCTAGTATAATACTTGTTCAACTTTAGGAGAGTACCATTAATTTATTTTATTTAGACGATGATCTCGACAAGTGTGCAGAGTATCACGTAGACAAACATATTGTAAAAATGCCCTTAGAAGTAGCACAGCTAATGTGTACGGCTATTTGGGTAGACGAGCATTTAGGTTTTGTACCTCGTGCTCTCAACAAAGAAGAGCGAGATCATCTCAATGCTCTCAAGAAAGAAATTAAACATCTTCCTATGGAAGAACGACCCTTAACACCTTATCTACCGATGATGTATAACCACCCATGTACTATATGGGTACGTTCATCGCTAGACAACTTTGAATGGACTCACTGCTATGGTAACGCTCTTAATGATGAATACCACTACCGTTATGCGAAACAACATAAGTCGATTGCGGAAGTGGTTAACAAACTACCTGAGCCAAAAAACATGCCAAGACTCGGATTCACAGAGTTCGGACTAGCAATGCCTGATGAGCTTAAGGATTACAACAACCCAATACAGTCTTATAGGGACTACTACCACCTCGATAAAGCCACCTTCGCCAGTTGGTCGCATAGAGAAAGACCGCCGTGGTGGAACGATGACTACGCAGACTATGAAAAAAGGATCACAGCAAAATGAGTGTAAAACTTATATCACCTACTGGTACGTCTGACCTACTGCAAGATATTGCATATATGGCTAGAGTGTCTAACCCAGCAAACCAGAATAATGAGAAAACTTCTGAGAAATTAGTTAAGTATTTAATCAAGCATAAGCATTGGTCTCCCTTTGAGATGGCCAGTATTACTATGGAGATTAACACTACCCGTGACATTGCTCACCAGATAGTAAGGCATCGTAGCTTTGCTTTTCAAGAGTTTAGCCAGAGATATGCAGCTCCTGGCGACCTAGAAGAGTACCCTTGGGAGTTGAAAGAGACTCGTATGCAGGACGAAAAGAATCGTCAAAACAGTATTGAAACCGAAGATGCTTTGTTACACCAACACTGGATACAGCAGCAGAAGCGAGTAATAGACACAGCACGGGGTGCTTATCAGTGGGCTATTGAACTCGGTATTGCAAAAGAGCAGGCGAGAGCAGTTTTACCAGAAGGTTTGACTAGAACTCGTTTGTATATGCACGGTACTGTAAGATCGTGGATTCACTACGTTGATGTGCGTACCACTCCCGGCACGCAGAAAGAACATATGGATATTGCCCGACAGTGTGCATATGCTATCAACCCTGTGTTTCCTATGATTAAGGACTTTGTGCATGATTAATCCATTGGATAAGCAAGAAGGTGGATCACACTATGATCTGCCTATTCAACCACTGGAGTATATACACGCGAATCAGCTAGGGTATATCGAAGGTAACATTATTAAGTATGCAACTCGGCATCGGAATAAGAACGGAGCAGAGGACATAAAAAAGATTATACATTATTGTGAATTATTATTGGAGCTAGAGTATGGCGATAAAGAGAGTGAAGAAGAAGGAGTACGAGAACCTTACAGCGAAGAACATCGAGAAGGTAAAGGCTCTTCTCAACCCTTCCAGTACTTCCCTCCAGGGTACGGAAAAAACAGAAAAGCCGATAACTAAAAAAGAGGCGTGCGATATTCTAAATATCTCGTACAACACAACACGCCTACAAAAGATCATTGAAGAATATGACGAAAGAAAAGAATATACCAAAAAGCGTAAGAAGTCTCTGCGGGGTCGTCCAGCGTCTACTCAAGAAATCGCTGAAGCGTGCTCAAGTTTCCTCGGAGGAGATACTCTTACAGATATCGCCAAGAGACTTTTCAGGTCTCCCGCTTTCGTACGAAACATTCTTGAGACAGTGGGAGTACCGTCAAGACCAGCAAACAAAGAAGAAAGACTGATCCCACACTATTTTCCAGATGAGTGTGTGGCAGAAGACTTTAAAAATGAGGAGATTGCATGGTCTGCTCAGTATCATAGTACTGTTATAGTCAAGAACAAACTGACACCTGAGTATGTAAATTCTAAAAAAGGTATGTCTCCCGTTGACTATGAGAGTAAGTATGGCTGTCCTTGCTACAGTATCTATGTAGTACAGAAGATAGATAGTGAAGATACATATTTTTCAAATGTACAGACTGGAGGCTTTAGTGCTTATGCACCTGCATATGAACTAGGAAAGCTAACTCATTTGGAAAAATATGGAATAAATTTGGAGAGGTTATAAAAAATATTTCTTGACAATCTGGTTATATTTTGCGATAATAGTTTTTCAAATATGAGAGGAAGCAAATGGGCGACCGATTTTACATGCAACAACTAGAAGCAACGGGTTTTGCACCCGGACTTAAAAACACTAAACCTAAAAGGAAACGAAAAATGGCTTGGGATGATGATAAAAAAGCACAAGCAGTATCAATGTATGAAGAAGCTGAACCTACTCCAGAAACGAGTATGGAAATTGTAAAAGACATTGCAGAAGAATTAGACGAGTCACCTAACGGTGTTCGTATGATCTTAACAAAAGCTGGCGTTTATGTTAAGAAAACCCCTGCGGCTAAATCTAGCGGCAGTACAACCTCAGGAGGAGGCAGTGCTCGTGTCTCTAAAGCAGCAGCGGCTGAAGCCCTAATCGCAGCTTTAGGTGATGCAGGACAAGATGTTGACGAGGAAATTATTGCCAAGTTGACAGGTAAAGCCTCACAATACTTTACTTCTATAATTACTAAAATTAACGAAGCGTAAGTACTAAACCCTACTAGGTTCGCCTAGTAGGGTCTTTTTGTATCTATAGAAATCACCTTGTAAAGTAGCATCACAATAATGATTGCTGAAATACTAACCCAAGGAGCTATAGTGAAAAAGCAAGAACTGGCACAATTAGTGCACAACTATGGGGATGCCGTTATTACTTACCGTAGCGAACACTCCAAAAAACTAAAGTACAATGTTTGTACCTTGGACTTCTCCACTCCCTATATTCAGAAAAAGAAGAATAGAGCAAAGGAAACTGCCGATACTCTTCTTTTCTTCTGCTGGGATACGGATTCATATCGTCTACTAAGACCTGCGAACGTGTCTAGTGTGGTACCTTTGTCTTCAATTCTTAAGAATGAGGGACGTTAAATGGAACTACATCAAGCCCCAGAAGCATACTCTCGTGTTATTCACTATGATGAGGTTAAAGAAACTCAGGTAAGGCTGACTATTAATACTTTCAGAGGTATAGAATATATACATCTCCGAAAGTATTACATGGACTTTGAAGAAGAGTGGAAACCGACGCCAGAAGGTATTGCCATGCCACTTGACTTGAGTAACTCCAAAGAGCTATTTATAGGACTGACCGAGATACTTTCCTTGGCAGAATCGAAAGAGCTAGTACAAGAACATTTTTCAGATTTAATTGACGATCTCTATAAATAATTCTTGACAATCTCCTTAAAGTTCCGTATAATATCTTTTCTTATTTAGGAGAATTATATGCGAGCGTTTTTAGATAAAATGAGTGAGTTGTACTACAAGGGCACGCCTGCGATCTCAGATCAAGAGTTTGACCTTTTAGCTGATAAGCACGACTATACCCGAGTTGGATACACCGTTACGGATGCTATTTCGCATGCATTCCAGATGTATTCTCTCCAGAAGTGTTTTGATATTACTAAAGCTCCTTTGGATGTAGACGCTTGTGTATGTAGTCCTAAACTAGATGGAGCAGCAGTCTCTTTGCTATATGTAGACGGCAACCTAGAACTGGCCCTCACTCGTGGGGACGGTATTCAAGGAAGAGACATCACTGATAAGATGAGACTTTTAGTCCCTACGGAGATTAGAAGTACCGCCCTAATTCAGGTAACAGGGGAAGTTGTTGCCCCTAGTTCTATACCAAACGCACGTAACTATGCGGCAGGTTCTTTAGGTCTTAAAAGCCTAGACGAGTTTGCACCACGACCTTTAAAGTTCGTAGCATACGATGCTTCGCCTCGGCAAGCCTCTCACTACGAAGGATCTTTGACTGTGTTAAAGATGATGGGTCTGAAGGTAGTTACCGACTTTGACTGTACCAACTATCCCACGGATGGTTTGGTCTACAGGTTGAAAGACTCAGTTGAGTTTGAGCGTCTTGGTCATACTTCTAAACACCCCCGTGGTGCCTTTGCTCTTAAAGAACAGGCCGAGGGGGTGGAAACAACACTACTTGATGTAGTGTGGCAGCTCGGTAAGAGCGGCGTTGTAAGCCCAGTAGCGATCCTAGATCCTATTGAAATCGGAGGCGCAACTGTTTCGAGAGCCACCTTGCACAATATAGAGTATATACGAGACTTAGATCTACAAGTAGGTTGTCGGGTTTCTGTAATACGATCAGGGGAAATAATCCCTAGGATCATTGGACGTGTTGAAAAATAATTCTTGACAGAAACCTTAAAGTCCAGTATAATACTTATTCAATTTCAGAGGAATACAAATGACCAATATCGAAGCTCCAACAAACTGCCCTAGTTGCAGATCGGTGCTAGAAGAGGTCAACTATCTTCTGTATTGTAGAAATCCGCAATGCGGAGAAAAAGTTCTTAAACTTATCGAACACTTCGCCAAGACTCTGAAGATAAAAGGTCTCGGCCCTGCAACAGTAGCTAAACTAGATATTGTCTCCCTCGAGGAACTCTATTCTTTAGTTTATGAAGACTTTGCAGAGTTGATCGGGTCTGAAAGACTTGCGGCGAAGTTAGTAGATGAACTAGAACGCTCTAAAAGTGCACCGCTAAATGTACTTTTACCTGCTTTTAGTATACCTCTTATCGGGAAAACAGCCTCGGAAAAACTTTCCAAAGTCTGCGAAGATATCGATGAAATAGACTACGATTTGTGCCGTAAGGCGGGTCTTGGTGAGAAGTCTACTGCTAGTTTATTACACTGGCTAGAGATGGAGTTTTATCAGCAGAGTATGTTACCTTTTAGCTTCAAGTTTGAGAACAGTCAAACAACAAACATAACCCACGGCACGGTTTGTATTAGTGGTAAACTTACCAGTTACAAAACGAAGGCCGAGGCTCATAACAAACTGCAAGAGCTTGGTTATGCAGTCAAGACTAGCTTGACTAAGGATGTCACCATCCTAGTAAACGAAGGCGGAGTAGAATCTGCAAAAACTAAGAAAGCCAGAGATGCTGGCGTTCTAATCATAACTAACCTTTTAGACTTTATTGGAGAATAAATATAATGGCATTACCTAAGTGGACTGATGAGCGAACTGCTCAACTAACTGATTTTGTCGGTGGCGAAAGCCCCGTTTCTCAAGCAACTGTTGCGGAAGCAGCTGTTGAACTTGATACCTCTACTCGTTCTATCTCAAGCAAATTGCGAAAGATGGGTCACGATGTAGAACTAGCTTCTGCGGCTTCTAGCCGTGCATTTAACGATGCTCAAGAAGCAACTCTTGCTGCTTTTGTCTCAGACAATAGCGGAGAATACACTTATGCAGAGATTGCAGGTCATTTTGAAGATGGCGCTTTCTCACCTAAGTCAATCCAAGGCAAGATCCTGTCTATGGAACTAACTGGCCACGTCAAGCCTGCTCCTAAAGTAGAAGCTGTACGCACGTACTCTCCTGCTGAAGAAGTCACCTTTGTATCTATGGTACAAGACGGTGCTTTCGTAGAAGCAATCGCGGCTGAGCTAGACCGTTCTGTAAACTCTGTACGTGGCAAGGCTCTTAGCCTACTTCGTTCTGGAGACATTGACGCAATTCCTCGTCAAGAGACTACCAAAGGCGCTTCTAAGGAAGATCCATTGGCCGAGTTGACTGACATTGCAACTATGGGTGTTGAAGATATCGCTGAAGCGATTGGCAAAACTGCTCGTGGCGTCAAGACTATGCTAACACGTCGTGGCATTTCAGCCGCTGACTATGATGGCGCAGCTAAGAAAGAGAAAGCATCTGCTTAATTCTTTCTAGTTTATAAGGACAGGCTCCTCGGGGTCTGTCCTCTTTTTTAGATTCAAATTCGGGGGAATTTTTTTGAACATCGCAAGTGCGTTGATAAAGCAAGTGCTCACGCTCCAAGACTTTCAGACTTGGAGTGTTACGCATAGGCATTATTTGCCAAGTGAGTATCATAGTCTTTCTAAGATTATTGATAAGCATTGCGAAGACTTTCATAAAATGCCCACGATTGAAGATCTAAAGTTTGAGATTCGTGATTCAAGTACCCGTGAAAAACTGTTCGCAGTGGAAGCTGTTGAGGTCGATGCCGATGCTCATATGCTTCTCGAGTATTTGAAGAACGAATACACTCAAAAAGAAATTCTGGACTCGCTAGAAGATTACATAGACAACTCTGTTGCATTCGAGAATGCTCAGGAGTCTGTGAACCACCTACATCAGATCGTCCTAGACGTTGAAGATAAGGTTGATCTTGAAGATCCGCAGGAAAGTATGCAACGTATTGAACTGTTCGAGCCAGAAGAAGATTTAGCTAAGTATATACCCTTGGGACTCAATGAAGAGTACGATTACGAAATACAGTTCTCCCCCCGAGATCTTGTTATGGTTGGTGGTCGCCGAGGTGCTGGTAAATCTGTTATTTGTGCAAATATTGCTAACGCAGTATACGCTAGTGGTAAGTCGGCTATGTATTTCACTATTGAGATGGATAGCCGATCTATCCTACAAAGATGCTGTTCCATCGCTACAGAAGTTCCCTTTGCTCGTCTACGTACTCAGAATCTGAGCGTAACCGAGTGGGAGAAAGTAGCAACGTGGTGGGCAGCTCGTTATGTTGATGGGCAAGATCGTTTGAAGGATTATAGAACACATCGTGACTTTAATAAGTTGCATACATCACTAAAGACACAGCATGAGCTCCTCCCGACTCAGCAGCTGGACGTAGTGTATGACCCTGCACTTACTCTATCCAAGATTCGCGCAGAGCTTGACAAAAAAGTTAAGCCCTTGAATGTTGGTGTCATTATCGTAGACTATATTAATCAGGTAAAGCGGTCGAGTCTCCCTTCTCGCGGAGGACAGTACGACTGGACAGAACAAATCGAAGTAAGCAAGGCGTTAAAATCAATGGCACAAGAATATGATTGTACAGTAATTTCCCCTTATCAAACAGACGCAACAGGTGAAGCACGATTCGCTAAAGGTATTCTGGATGCGGCAGATGCTGCTTATACACTAGAAACCTGGGATCATGAGGACGCTTGTATTACATTTAACTGTGTAAAAATGCGATCAGCTTCTATGAAATCGTTCACTTCTACAGTAGACTGGGATAGCCTAAAGATTGGCCCTGAGACTGCTATGACTCCGAAAGAGAGAGACGATTCCTCGCACAAGACTGGCGAAGAAATTAACGATCTTTAAAAATAGTTCTTGACTTTTTAACTTCTTTTGCGTATAATATACGGATACTTTAAAGGAGAAAAAGCATATGGCACTTACATTCGGTAGTTTACGACACACCTCCTCAGGTAGAAAGCGTAAGCCGTTACCTAAAGCAAAACGATATACTCCTAAGTTCGAGGAACTTGACACTAAAGATTTGTATAGAAGAGAGACTCCTTACTATCCATCTGCTAAGCCTAAGAGTGCTTATACCTCGGCTCCAGATACATCTTATAAAGTAGAAGAGTCTAAAAAATTCACGGTTGCTCCTGCGTATAACAAAGGTGCATACCAAGTTATCAGTAGAAGTAATGTAAAGGATATTGGAAGATGATTAAGAATAGATATGGTGATAGTTGGTGTTGGGATAAACAAGACGAGACTACTTACAAATTTATTATGACAGGAACATCCATGGAGTTTTGTCGCTACGGAGGCATAGAAGGCGTATCAGGAATTGATAAGCAAAACCTTGGTATGTTTGATCCTAGTGGCGGGCCTTACATTAGCCTGGGGCAAATGCTCGAAGGCAAAGAAATAGTAAGACTTCGACATACAGATGGATCATTTTACGCTGAAGTAGCACAATGACAGTAGAAGAACTATTAACTTCAAGACAGTTATATTTTATACCAAAGGGTGGTGACTGCTTAGTTAGTTGTATTAATCCTGAGCACGCTGACCGCAACCCTAGTATGCGTATTGATCGCATTACAGGAATATTTCAGTGTTTCTCTTGTGGATACAAGGGTAACATTTTCACGCATTTCGGAGAAAAGGCAAACCATTTACAAGTAAGACGAGAACTATTAAAAAAGACTATTAGAGAGAAGAGGTCTGAAAGTATTGGTTTGTCTTTTCCCCGAAATATCTCCCCGTATGCAGGTAACTGGAGAGATATTAAACCAGAGACGTATAAAAGATTTGAAGCGTTTCAACACCATGACCCTGACCATATCGGACGTATTGTATTTCCAGTACGAGATATATCAGGTCGTATTGTAGCATTTAATGGCCGCCATACCACAGGCGGCACACCTAAGTACATGATCTCGCCTGCGGGTGCGAAGATGCCTCTGTTCCCTATAGTAGAGCCGATACAAGGTTCTGTTATGCTAGTAGAAGGTATATTCGATATGATTAATTTGCACGATAAAGGATTGACGAATGCAATCTGTACTTTTGGAACAAAGAATATAAATGAAGACAAATTAAGAATGCTTTCTATACAAGGTGTAGAGGAAGTGGTTGTCTTCTTTGATGGCGATGATGCAGGACAAGATGCTGCTAAAATTGTCAAAGAGATGATTGAGCGAGTGGGCTTAACATCAAGAAATGTAAGTCTCAAGAATACAGATCCTGGAGCCTTACCCCTACAAACCGTACAAAAACTAAAGAGTAAGATATATGCCTAAAGTTGCATTAGTAGAAACTAAACCAAGTAGAACTAATTTCAAGAAAGAGTTTGACGATGAATTCGAGTTTGATCAATTCCAACTCTGTTCTGACCCAAACATTAAGAAAGTATTAAAACGAGACTGTGATATCGAAATCGATGTTGATGCCTATGACTGGCTCATTCTCGTAGGCAGTGATGCGCTCAAGTATTTCACTCCCATAAACTCAATCACAGAATATTCTGGTAAGAAAGTAGAAGAAAAGTTCTTGCCTATCATTAACCCTGCCATGCTCGCGTTTAAGCCAGAGGCACAACGCACATGGGACGACTCCAAGCAAAGCATTGTAGAGTACATAACTGGTAATAAACAGGACACAGTAATCACTACATATAACGCATGGGGTATACAAGATACGGAGGAAGCCAATGATTTCATTCGTGCTGCTATTTCTGCCCCTCTGCCTTATGTTGCTCTGGACTCGGAAACAACCGGACTATATCCACGCGATGGGCACATGCTTGGTATTAGTCTTAGTTATGAGGCTGATCGTGGAGCTTATATAGACACAGAGTGCTTTGATGAAACTACAGAAGCATTGCTACAACAGTTATTTGATGAAAAGACAGTGATCTTTCATAATGCTAAGTTTGATATGGCATTCTTTGAGTATCATTTCAACTTCAAGTTTCCTCGCTTTGAGGATACAATGTTGCTACACTACTTGATCGATGAGAACCCAGGTACTCATGGTCTGAAGCAGCTAGCAATGAAGTATACAATCTATGGAGATTATGAGAAGCCCATGTACGATTGGATAGATAACTATCGTAAACAAAATGGTATTCTTAAAGGTGACTTCAACTGGGGAGACATTCCTTTCTCTATTATGAAGTTATATGCAGGCATGGATGCAGCAGTAACATTTCTGCTATATGAAAAGTTTGTAAAAATTAAACAGAACAAACGTCTGGCTAAGGTCTATGACAACATATTAATCCCAGGGTGTCGTTTTTTAACAGACATTCAAGACAATGGTGTCCCTTTTGACAAACTTCGCTTGGTAAAGTCACAGTCTCTTATGCAAGAGCAGATTGACGAAGCCGTAGTAGAGATGTATAAAGATCCAGCCATTCGTAAATTTGAAGAGATAAATGGAAAAGATTTTAATCCTAATTCTACTGTGCAACTTCGTAGCTTGTTGTTTGACTTCGTTGGCCTCAATCCAACTGGTAAAAAGACTGGCACTGGTGCAAATAGCACAGACGCGGAGGTTCTTGGAGAGCTTGCAGAGCAATCCCACATCCCCCAGCTCATTCTTGAGATTCGACAAAAATCCAAGATTAAAAATACTTATTTGGACAAAATCTTACCGCAGTTGGATCGTGATAGCCGACTACGTACAGGTTTCAACCTCCATGGTACTACTAGTGGCAGGCTTAGTTCTTCTGGCAAACTCAATATGCAACAACTTCCTAGGGATAACCCTATTGTAAAAGGTTGTATTAAGGCAGCTCCAGGCCACAAGATCGTTGCAATGGATTTAACAACAGCAGAAGTATATGTCGCGGCTATTCTAGCAAAAGACAAAGCACTTATGGACGTTTTCCGAGAGGGAGGTAATTTTCACTCTCAGATTGCCAAGAAGGTATTTAAGTTGCCTTGTGAAGCAAGTGAAGTAGCAAGTCTCTATGCTATGCAGAGACAGGCTGCTAAGGCTGTAACGTTCGGTATTATGTATGGAGCTGGTGCGAATAAGATTAGTGAGCAAGTAACAAAGGACTCAGGTAAGCCTTTCAGTAGAAAAGATGCACAAGAAGTAATTGATGATTACTTTGGCGCATTCTTTAAGTTAAAAGAGTGGATCGAGGATAACCAAAAGTATATCCAACAGAATGGATTTATTTACAGCTTCTTCGGAAGAAAAAGGAGATTACCAAATGTCGCATCGACAGACAAAGGCATCCAGAGTCATAGCGTTAGGTCTGGTCTTAATTTTCTGGTGCAGTCTGCTGCTTCTGATATTAACCTTCTAGGCGCTATAGACATGAACTCGTGGATTAAAGCAAACAGCAAGAAAGCACGCATCTTTGCTCTAGTACACGATTCCATCCTAGCAGAAGTACCAGATGAAGAAGTAGACGAATATATGTTACAGTTAGCAAAGTTTGTGCAAACGGATAGAGGGCTTTCTATCCCAGGCACTCCCGTTGGTTGTGACTTCGAGATTATTCATGAAGACTATTCAGGCGGTAAGTTCGAGAAAATGTATGGTGATAGGGTTTAGAGGCATACCTAAGATTACCTTCCCAGTTTTCCTGTTAGACTCAGGGAACTGGGAAGAGTATGATGGCCTGTTATTTCTTGATAATATGATTCTGGACGACAAGAATCAGCAAGGTAAGACACTTGGTGCCCGCAGAGTACAGACTCCTCACAAGAATTTACAAGTACTAAAACATATGATTACAAGCCCCAATGGGTTACTAAAACAGAGAACAAAGTATTTTATAGATAACAGTGGTAAACCTTTTATATACGAGAAGACTACTATGTTATCTTTAAAATATTTAAAAATTAGTAAAGTAGAGCTGAAAGAGTCTGCTACACTAATTCGAGTAAGAGGTCATAACAGTCCTTTTACCGTGCCACGCCCTCCCGAAGTAGGATATACATGGGCAGGGATTCTGCATCTCAAAGGCTTGCCTTGGATGCTTTATGAGTATTCAGAGACGAAACTCAAAGACACTAAAAGAAAAGTATAAATATGGCTAAAAGACGAAAAACACTCGCAGGGGCTAGTTTAGAACTACGCGAGATAGAACCTTTAACTAGAAATCAGTTGACTGCATTTGAGTCAGACAAAAACCTAGTGCTACACGGTCTAGCAGGTACCGGTAAAACCTTCATATCTTCTTATCTAGCATACGATGATATGGCAAAAGGGGCTTACCAGAACTTAGTAATTATACGAAGTGCAGTGCCGACTCGTGACATTGGTTTCCTACCAGGAACCGAAAAAGAGAAAGGCTCAGTATATGAGGAACCTTATAAAGATATCGCTAATGATTTATTTGGTCGAGGGGATGCATATGAAATCCTCAAGAACAAAGGCTTAGTACACTTTATGACTACTTCTTTTATACGAGGTATTACACTCAGGGATGCAGTTATTCTTATTGATGAGTGTCAAAACATGAGTTTTCATGAACTTGATTCTATTATCACTCGTATGGGTGAGAATTGTAGAATTATGTTCTGCGGAGACTTTCGACAAGCTGATTTAAAAGCGAACGGATTACAAGATTTTATTCGTGTACTTAAAAGCATGGACGCGTTTACTTTCGTAGACTTCCAAGTAGAGGACATAGTAAGATCTGACTTCGTTAAACAATACATTATTGCAAAGAATGAACTGAATTTATGAAAGCAGTTATAAGCCACAGAATTTACATGGATTGCAGTGCCGAGTTGCAGGATAAGATCGATAGAGAGCTTACCTATTCAATTCCTACGCACAATCCTCTTGATCCTCCTCAGATCATTAAGAATATGGGGATCATTCGAAATGGGTTAGTATCACTACCTATAGGGCGCACGGATTTAATACCAGAGCACTATGAGATAGTCGATAAGCGTACTCATGTACCTGTGGACTTTCCTGAGTTTAAGTTTGAACTCCGAGACAGTCAGAAGAAAGTTTTTGACGAGATCGAAGACAATGCTATAATTAACGCATGGGTCAGTTGGGGAAAGACTTTTACAGGCTTAGCTATTGCAGGTAAGCTTGGTCAAAAGACACTCGTTGTTACCCACACTGTCCCTCTGCGTAATCAGTGGGCAAAAGAAGTAGAGAAAGTCTACGGTTTTAAACCAGGCATCATAGGCAGTGGTCAATTTGATCTTGATAGTCCTATTGTAATTGGCAATACTCAGACTTTATACCGAAACGTAGAAAAGATTCGTAAGGAGTTCGGGACTATCATACTAGATGAAATGCATCACGTTAGTAGTCCTACTTTTTCCAAAATCTTAGATACAAACTACTGTAGATATAAGATAGGTCTATCAGGTACTATAGAAAGAAAGGATGGTAAACACGTTGTGTTCAGAGATTACTTTGGTAATACTCTTTTTAAGCCACCAAAAGAAAACTATATGACCCCTACAGTACATTTAGTAGCTTCCGAAATTCGTTTCATGGATGGTGCTAAAATACCTTGGGCTAACCGAGTAACAAAGTTATCGAACGATGAAGAGTACAGACACACTATATCCATGCTTGCTGCGGCCTACGCCGCAAGAGGGCACAAAGTGCTAGTAGTAAGTGATCGAGTAGCTTTTCTGAAAGCGTGTGCAGAGTTAAGCGGAGATAAAGCAATTTGTGTGACGGGTGAAGTTGCACACGAGGACAGAGAAGGGCTTGTAGATCAAATTCTCTACGGAGATGCAAACATTTTATATGGAACGCAAGCGATCTTCTCTGAGGGTATATCAGTAGATACGTTAAGTTGTTTGATACTGGCTACACCCGTAAATAATGAACCACTATTGACACAGCTTGTAGGTCGAGTGATTCGGAAGAAAGAAGGTAAGATCAGTCCTGTTATTATAGATATACACCTGAAAGGAAATACGGCTCGAAAACAAGCCTCAAATCGTGTCGGGTTCTATATGAAGCAGGGTTGGGACATGAAGTACCTTTAAAAAAATAATTCTTGACAACTTGGTTAAAAGGATGTATAATAGTGCTCTTATTTGATTGGAAGAAGGTTTTTGATACGGCAGATGGCAATATTGCTATTTGTAACACGATCATGGAAATGTTAATAAACCAACAGATCCCTCGTAACAAGTTCGACCGTATTTATAAATATTCTAATAAAAAATTTACAGGTTCTAGTTTTCTTCTTCATGGAGACTTCTTACTGTACCATTCCTATAAGTATACACAAAAAGAACTATGCATATATTACGCACTGGCTTCCTTGAGAAGCTATGCAGATTATGTTGCATATAACAAAACTACGCTAGACGCACTACACTGTCCCGTGCCTCTAGATGAAATCAACGATAACAGGCTACTCATAGTATTACCGGACGAAATAACGTTCATCTATGAAGAAGTCACACTGGAGACTATACACTAATGGCATTATCATTTAATAAGCAAACGGGCGGAGCCCAAAAATCATCCATCAATACCTTTCAATACAAAGACGGCGATAACAAGATGCGCGTAGTTGGCGACATTCTTGCACGTTATGTCTATTGGATCGAAGGCGAGAATGGTAAAAACATTCCTTTGGAGTGCCTATCTTTCGATAGAAACTCTGAGCGATTCAACAACAAAGAGCAGGACTGGGTACGAGAGTACTATCCTGACCTTAAATGTGGCTGGAGCTACGCTTGTCAAGTTATTGACCCAAGCGATGGCGTAGTCAAAGTAGCAAACCTCAAGAAGAAGTTGTGGGAGCAGATTATTACTGCTGCTGAAGACTTGGGCGACCCTACTGATACCTCAACTGGCTGGGACATTTGTTTCAAGCGAGTAAAGACAGGCCCACTGCCTTACAATGTAGAGTACCAACTCCAAGCATTGAAATGCAAGCCTCGCGCTCTTACAGAAGACGAATTAGCATCTATCGCGGACCTCAAGTCTATGGATGATGTTATGAGCCGTCCTACTGCTGACGCACAGAAAGAATTGTTAGACCGTCTCCGTAACCACGGTGCAGAGACTGATGACGAAGCATTAGATGCGGAGTTTAATGTAGGATGATTCTTTTTACGGCAGACTGGCACATTAAGCTGGGACAGAAAAACGTTCCAGTAAAGTGGGCGACAAACCGTTATCAAATGTTTTTTCAACAAGTTTACGAACTAGAGAAAGAATGTGATATGCACATAATCGGTGGCGATCTCTTTGATCGTCTACCGAATATGGAAGAGTTGGAGCTTTACTTCTCGTTCATTCGAGGAGTAAAGATTCCCACTATTATCTATGATGGAAACCATGAAGCAACAAAAAAGAATAAGACATTCTTTACACAGTTGAAGCAAGTTTCTCGAGATATTAATCCTTTAATCAATGTAGTAGATATTTCATACGTTGATAATGATCTTGGATACGGCATTTTGCCTTATGCAGATCTACACAGAAAGGGTAGTATCGATCATTTTGATAAGACTAAGCCCTTATTTACTCATGTCAGGGGAGAAATACCACCGCACGTAAAACCAGAAATCGATCTAGACTTACTAGAAGATTTCCCAGTTGTGTTTGCAGGAGACTTGCACTCTCATAGCAATACACAAAGAAATATTATATACCCAGGTAGTCCAATGACTACTTCTTTTCATAGAGCTAGGGTAAAGACAGGTTATTTACTTATTAATGAAAAAGACTGGAGTTGGTTGTGGGAAGAGTTTAAACTTCCTCAGTTAATTCGTAAAACAGTTACAAGTAGTGAGGAAATGACGGCTACTGACTTTGATCATACAATCTATGAAGTAGAAGGGGATATACAAGATCTAGCAGGAGTCAAGAACTCTGAGTTGTTAGATAAAAAAGTAGTGAAAAGAAAGTCTGAAGCCTCCTTAATTATGGACAAAGACATGACAGTACAAGAAGAACTAGTAGAGTATCTAACGTACATACTAGAAATTAACGCTGATAAGATACCAGACATCATAGGAACATACAATGATTACACTACAAACATTGAAATGGGATAACTGCTTTAGTTATGGTTCTGGTAATGAGTTACAATTAAACGACAACACTGTTACACAAATCCTTGGTACTAACGGGATGGGGAAGTCTTCCATCCCGTTAATCATTGAAGAAGCATTGTATAATAAGAACTCAAAAGGAATCAAAAAAGCAGACATTCCTAACCGCTATGTAAATAATGGTTATAACATATACTTATCCTTTACAAAAGATGAAGATAGGTACGAAATTACGGTAAACCGTAAAACAAATATTAAAGTAAAACTTGAAAAGAACGGCACTGATATCTCTAGCCATACGGCTACAAATACTTATAAGACGTTACAAGAAGTTCTTGGAGTAGACTTTAAAACATTTTCGCAGCTAGTATATCAAAATACCAATGCCAGCTTGCAGTTTCTTACTGCTACCGATGCAAATCGTAAGAAGTTTCTTATTGATCTTTTGCACCTAGAAGGTTACGTTGAGTTATTTGAAGTATTTAAAGGAGCCTCTAAAGAGGTTTCAAGTAGGTCTGCTACCATAGCTGGTAAACTTGCAACAGTAGAAAAATGGTTAAAAGATAATAAGTTGAGTGATACATTCATACTACCTATGTTGGATTTACAAATTGATACATCTGAAGACGAGAAAGCTTTAAGCTCTCTCATGGTAGAAATTGAAAATATCTCCGAAAAAAATAAAAAAATTACAACAAATAATCAGTACAAGAGACTGTTAGATCAAATCGATGTTATGGCAATCCAAACGTCGAAAATAACTAGCTATGAGTCCTATGATGATTTGCAAGAAGAGTTAGGGTCTTTACAAGCAGCCGCTACGGGTGCTCAACGGACTCTCACAAAGTTAGAAAAATTGAAAGAAGAGTGTCCGACTTGTAAGCAACCTATTGATGTTTCTGCCGAAAAAGCAATGATTGATGTGGAGAGGGGCAACCTTCTCACGGCACAGGAGAAAATTAATGAGATTAAACCTCGAATTATACAGATTAAAGAGAACAATGCAGAATTCGAACGGAATGCAAAAGGTCAGCGCGATTGGGAAGACTTGTTACGCTCGTTCGACAGAACTTTACCTACAAGCATCTTGGATCAAGAACAGCTTGAAGACAGCTTACTTCTCGTTCAAGACAGACTACGAGAGGCAAAGAAACAGCTCGCAGAGAATGCGGCAGAAAATGAAAGACGAACAAAGCTAAACACTCGTATACAGGTTATACAAGAGCAAACAGCAGAGTTTGTTGAACAGCAGGAAGAATATGACGGCAAACTTCTAGGAAACCAAAAGCTAGAGTCTGAGTTAGATGTATTGAAAAAAGCTTTCAGCACTAACGGATTACTAGCATATAAGATTGAAAACTTAGTAGGAGAACTAGAAGAATTAGCAAATGAGTACTTGGCCGAATTGTCTGATGGCCGCTTTACCTTAGAGTTTGTAGTATCAAACGATAAGTTAAACGTAGAAATTACCGATAATGGTAATGTAGTAGATATTCTAGCTCTTTCTTCCGGAGAGTTAGCTAGAGTAAATACAGCTACTCTCATAGCAATTCGTAAGCTAATGAGTAGTATTTCAAAGTCTAAAATCAATATATTGTTCTTAGACGAAGTAACTAACGTACTCGACGATCAAGGAAGAGAAAAGCTAGTAGAAGTTCTACTCAGAGAAGACCTCAATACTTATATAGTGTCTCATGGTTGGTCTCACCCTTTACTCGAAAAGATTGAAGTAGTCAAGGATGGAAACATCAGTACACTGGAGTAAGAATGTCAGCAGGCAGGCGTAGAGGTTGGTGGACACATGAAGTGGCTAAACCTTCCGAAGAAATAGAAGAAGAGGATAAAGATGGTAGACTCAAGAGCGAAGGGAGCGAGAGGCGAGTACCTAGTAAGGGACATGCTTCGACAAGCGACCGGACTGAAATTTGAAAGAGTGCCTGCCTCTGGTGCTTTGGAATATCTGAAAGGGGACTTATATGTCCCTAATCAGAGAAATCATTATTGTATAGAGGTAAAAAACTATAAAGACTCTGCACTCAACGATAAAATATTTACAGCAAAGAAAACAAATAATCTTATCAGGTGGTGGAAGAAAGTTGTAGTACAAGCGGCAGGAGGCGATCAAAAGCCTATGCTATTTTTTAAATATGATCGATCAGCAGTATTCGTAGTAACGGAAAATTTACCAGAAAATACAGAAGAGTATTTGTATATAAGGTTTCTAGAGTGTTATGTACTACTCGCAGAAGATTGGTTAAAATCAGAAAAGACGGAGTGGATAGGTGGCTTTTAAATTTAATGAACGTATTCTTGACGGAGTACTCATAGTAGACGCATTAAACTTAGCTTTTCGGTGGAAACATCAAGGCAGAACAGATTTTCGTAACCAGTATGTAGAAACAGTAAAATCTTTAGCAACTTCTTATAATTGTGGTACTGTAATTATTACCGCAGATTGGGGGTCTTCTAGTTATAGAAAAGAGATACTACCTGAGTACAAGCAGAATCGAAAAGATAAGTATGCCACACAAACAGAAGCAGAGAAGCAAGCATTTATTGATTTCTTTGACGAGTATGAAGAGACTCTAGAATTACTTTCTGAAGAGTACAAAGTCTTACGTTTTAAAGGTGTAGAGGCAGATGATCTTGCTGCCCATCTCGTAAAGCAAAAAGAAGAGTACAAATTAAACAATATATGGCTAGTTTCTAGTGATAGAGATTGGGACTTATTGATTCAAGAAGGTGTAAGTAGGTTTTCTTACGTTACTCGAAAAGAGATAACAATAGATAATTGGAGTGAACATTATAATGTAACACCTGAAGAGTATATCTCTTTCAAGTGTCTTACAGGAGATAAAGGTGATAATGTTCCTGGCATTAATGGTATTGGCCCGAAGAGAGCAGAACAGCTTATAAAGGATTACGGCGATGCAATGAATATATACGATAACATTCCTTTAGATGGTAAGTATAAGTACATTCAAGAACTAAATCAGAACGCTGATATTTTGCTAAAAAATTATGAGTTGATGGATTTAATAACATATTGCGATGACGCGATAGGCACGGATAACGTATCCGAAATACAAGGGAGAATGATCTGATGGATCAATATCAAAGTTTTATTCACAAAAGCCGCTATGCAAGATGGCTAGAAGACGAAGGTCGTAGAGAGACCTGGGAAGAGACAGTACATCGCTATATTAATTTCTTTAAAGAAAGAGAGCAATTAGATGATGAAAGTGGGCAAGAGATTTATGACGCTATCCATGCGATGGAAGTTATGCCCTCTATGAGATGTATGATGACAGCAGGAGAAGCTTTAAAACGTGATAACGTTGCAGGGTTTAACTGTAGTTATTTACATATTGACCATCCACGAGCTTTTGACGAGCTTATGTATGTGTTAATGTGTGGAACAGGGGTAGGTTTCAGTGTAGAACGTAATTTTATTACTAAACTACCAGAAGTAGCCGAAACTTTCCACAAAACAAGTTCTACGATTGTAGTAAGTGATAGTAAGCTAGGATGGGCAAGTGCCTTTCGTGAGTTGATTGCCATGCTTTATGCAGGTAAATTACCCGAGTGGGACATGAGCCGAGTACGTCCAGCAGGTGCTAGACTTAAGACTTTCGGTGGACGAGCAAGTGGACCTGAGCCGTTACAGGATCTATTTCACTTCTGCGTAGGAGTATTTCAAAAAGCAGCAGGGCGCAAGTTAACAAGTATTGAGTGCCATGATGTTTGTTGTAAGATTGCTGATATCGTAGTAGTGGGTGGTGTACGCCGTTCTGCATTGATTAGTCTTTCTAATCTTTCTGACCAGCGTATGTCAAAGGCTAAATCAGGGCAGTGGTGGATTGATCAAGGTCAACGTCGCCTCGCTAACAACTCTGTAGCTTATACAGAAAAGCCTGATTTTGAAGCGTTTTTAACTGAGATGAAGAATCTATATGAGTCTAAGTCTGGTGAGCGTGGATTGTTTAGCCGAGTGGCGGCACAAAAAATTGCAGCTCGTAATGGACGTAGGGATGCAACTCATGACTTTGGTACTAACCCTTGTTCTGAGATTATTCTACGAAGTAATGAGTTTTGTAACTTGTCTGAGGTGGTTGTACGTGCAGATGACACCCTTGAAACTCTGAAAGAAAAAGTGCGTAAAGCTACTATTATTGGTACTTTGCAATCAACTCTTACAGACTTTAGGTATCTGCGAGTGCGCTGGAAGCGTAATACTGAAGAAGAAGCATTGTTGGGCGTAAGCTTAACAGGTATCATGGATCATGATATACTCGGAGGCAAGAACGGTATGGCCGAGTCTCCTATGCTCGCAACATGGTTAGAGGAGATGAGAGATGTTAGTATCAAAACTAATAAAGAATGGGCTGAGAAACTTGGCGTTAATCAGTCTGTGGCTATTACTTGTGTTAAGCCGAGTGGTACTGTGTCTCAGCTTGTTGATAGTGCTTCCGGTATCCATCCTCGCTTTTCTAAGCATTACATTCGGAGAGTACGCTCAGACAAGAAAGATCCATTGGCTCTCTACATGGAGCAAGCAGGATTTCCAGTAGAAAATGACGTTATGTCGCCTTCTTCTGTAGTCTTTAGCTTTCCTGTCAAAGCACCCGAGTCTAGTACTTGTGTGAAAGAAGTAGGAGCAATGGAGCAGTTAGCTTTATGGAAAACGTATCAAAATCATTGGTGCGAGCATAAACCTAGTGTGACTGTATATTATACTGATAGCGAGTATTTACAGGTAGCACAATGGATTTGGGAAAACTTTGATATGTGCTCCGGTATTAGTCTATTACCGACTAGTGACCATGTATATCAACAAGCTCCCTATGAAGACATCAGTGCTGAGAAGTACGATGAGCTAGTGGCGGCAATGCCACAAAACGTAAATTGGGAAGAGCTATCTCAATTTGAAAAAGAAGACAACACAACCGGATCACAAGAACTCGCCTGTGTAGGTGGAGCCTGTGAAATTGTATAATACAAGGACATTATAATGACTGAAGTAACTGAAAATGAAGTACAAACCATCTCTTTGAACGGTAAAGAGTATAAAGTAGACGAGCTTTCTGATAAAGCCAAGTATCTAGTATCACAGGTACAAGACATGCAAACACAGGCAAATCAAAGCCGAGCGCGTCTTGACCAGATTCAAGTAGGTATTACAGGCTTTACAAACTTGCTACAGGAGGAGTTGGAAAACCCAGCTCCGACTGAAGCGCCTGCTGAGGGTGAAGTAGTTTAAAGAGTAGTAAAACGAAAAGGGACTGAAAAGTCCCTTTTTTATTTATATACCTGCTGCTTCGTTAGCTGTTCTTGCTGCTGCTTTGACCGCATCTGTCCAGACTGCTGTAGCAATTGCTTGTACTTCTGCACTTTCACTCGATACATCAGTATCAGTATGAGTCCACGAATCATCATCATTCTTTACTGAAGATACGCATTGAACTACATGGCGATGAAAACTAGCAGATAGTTCTACACCATCTTCCAATACTGCTATTTTTGTTCTTACTTGAATGCTCTTAAATGCACCCACTATTTCGATCTTGTCTTGTGTAATTTCTTTTATTAAAGCCATTTTATTTCTCCTGTCCATGCCTAGAATCCACTAAGCATATTGTTGTTAAACTATTCATTTGTATAATATGAAACCTGCCCCATTAATCTTGTGTTGGCGGTAAGTGCCGTCCTTGGAACATAACTAGCACCACCACGCATTAGGTATCCTATTTCGTTTGACCCCACATAACAGTTTAAAGGTTCAGTGATTCCAGTAAGTGAGCTATAATAATTAAAAGTTCCTCCTCCTATGTGCGATTGCTGTACATTAAATGGGAAGCCCTTAATGACTGCATAAGTACCCGTTGTTGTTCCTAGTGCAGTGACTTGTAAATCAAAATACAGAGTGACTAAACGTCCTATTTTTATATATTTTCCGTAGTAAGTTCCTGTATAAGTCTGTGTTCCTGAGTTAGCACCATCACCCCCTATAACAGGACTCCAAGTACCTTCTTCATAATCGTTAAGTGACTCTGCGGCAGTGGCGACAGATGAAGTGGGGTTAAAACTTAAACCATATTGCGAGAAACACCACCTGTTTGTTGCGCCTCTATCAGAAATCGTAAAAGTTCTTGGTGTGGCACTACTTGAGTTAGTAAGCCTTCCCATTTCAAGAGTAAGACCACTAAAGACACCATTAGCTATATCGTTTTGTGCGTCGTAAAGAACAGTTTTCGTGTAGACATCTGTGCCTGCTTTGTTAAATGACAGTGGGGTAGCATCAGTAAAAGTACTACCGCCTGCTGACTGAATACCTCCCGATAGGTGGAGGTCTACAAAGCGTCTGTTAGCAGTACCTAAATCAATAGCATTATCTATGGTTGAACCGTTTCTTGCAGGTCTTACAACTCCAGCTGTGGGGTGAAAGTGCAGACCAGAGCCTGAAGTAGTCCCTGATTCTATGTATAAAGCATCATTACCTTCAACACCGATAATACCTACGCTTGTGCCGTCTTTGTCTAGCCGTATAATTTCACCATTAGAACTAGTTCGGTTCACACGCAAAGGCTCTGAGCCATCACCGCGAGTCAAAATTGCCCCAAAGCTACCTAGTCGACACCCAGAAGTAGCTATATTAGTAGTAGTCTTACCCACCAAAAAATTACCGCTATCATCAAACCTTCCGCTCTCTTGGAGAGTAGCTGTTGCGCCTGCTGTGCCGCTTGCCACACGATGGAATATCACTCCTCCGTTATATAGGTTTATTTGCGAAGCTTTGTTGTTTGTAATGTATTTAAAATTAGCGTCTGAAGCTAAATAAAGATTTGCAGATAACCACATGTTTTGGTTGCCACCTGTAGCAAGTGACGAACCATCTCCTAACTGCAACGCTTTTGAAAATGCCCAAGCAGATGGAGTGCACCCGATGCCAACGTTAGAGTTAAATGAGGCCGCACCCGATGAGGCAATTGCTAGTTTTGAAGATGAGCCATGAAAGAATTGTAGTCCTGTACTTCCAATACCCATGCCGCCAGTAACACCTGATGCTTCAACATTAATAAGACTTACGTTATCAGCACCGCCTACTTCTAGCTTAGAGTTTGATATAGTGGGTACTCGCCCTATACCAACCCTATCATTACCGCCATCAACAAACAGCATATGAGTATTGTTGTCAGACTCAACGCGGAAGTCGTAGTCCGTTCCTGCCTCGTTAAAAACAGCATACGAGTTAGCTATCGTGAGTCTATCGCTACCGTTACTAATAAAGTTCATGGTGTTGGCAGAACCAAATCCAAACTTTGTAGCAGTGTTACCATCGTGAATAACATAGTCAGGTATTGTAATACTAGACCTAAACGTAGCCGCACCTGTTGCTCCGTCTATATTCAAAGCAACTGCGGGAGTAGTACCCGTTATAAAGTTAATATCTCTGGCTACAGTTTGACGAGATTGAAAATTTAACGTACCTGCTAAATAAGTAGTAGTAGAGCCTTGGCCCGCAAATATGTGAGGTGAGCTACCCCCTGTAAAATGCTCTCCAAAACCATTAAAATCAAATTCAATTTCACCCCCGGCTTGAACCAGATGTCTTTTAGCAGAAATTCCATCATTAAAAGTAGCAAACCCACCCGCAGAACCGTCAAGTCTTAGTGCGTTAGTATCTAATGCGGTTGTCTCAGAAGTTCTAAAAATTAGGTCTTGGTCAATAGCTTGTATATCAATATATGAAGCGCCTGTGGCTTTAAATCTTATATTGTTTTCAGCAAAGATTGTATTATTATTACCAACGGTAATATTACCTGCTACATCAACAGTACCGGATGCTGTGATACTACCAGTAACGTCTAAGCTTCCGAAAAGATCAGTAGTTAAAATATTATTAAAACGTGCAATATTCGCCCCAGCACTTGTTTTAACAAGCATACTGCCGGTAGAAGTTTTAACTGCAAGACTGTCTACGATTGCATTTGTAGAGATCAAACTTGCGCCTGTAGTTACGTTACCTGAGAATGTGGCGTTTCCTGCCGCACTCATATCGAGGGTGAGTGCTGTGATGGTTGTGCCGCCATCGTTGCCTTGGAAAATAAGGTCTTTGTCTTGAACAGCACTGGCTAAATAAAAGCTACCGCCACCACCTTGATAAGCTGTAGCGTACAAAGTACCGCCATCTTTAAATCTAAACTCACCACCATCAGCATCAAGATTAATGTTCCCTGCAACGTCTAGTGTTAGGTCGCCAGAGCTTAGGTCTATTTCTTGACCATCTATTGTGATGTTATCTACTACTACACCTGCATTGGCTGTTAAAACCCCACTACTTGTTACGCTGCCTGTAACGTCTAAAGGTTTATTAAACGCCCACTTATCGCCAGTTGCTGTGTACAAAAGTGTAGCGGCAGCACCGGCTACAGTAAGACCTGCACCATTTGCAGCTGCAGCATTAGCAGCTCCACTTGCAACAGTAATATTTAGATCCTCTACACTGAGTGTAGAAGTATTCAGAACAGTTTGAGAGCCTTCAATTTGAAGATTACCAGCAACTACAACGTTACCTACAGAATCTATAGTAAAAGCTTTTGACGTATCATTTCGTGGAATAATAGAAAACTCGTCTGTAGAGTTATTTTCACCATACATTATAGCAGCTTTACCGCTACCCCCACGCATTCTCAAACCAGACACACCCGCAGCGTTAGTATTCTCAACTAGCAAGGCATTGTTGGCATCTGTAGACATTTGTGCGACAGTTGCTGTGTTATTTACAGTAACGGATATCGCATCAGTTATGTCTAGTTTTGATAGGTCTCTTGCCTTACTCATTCATTATTCTCCTGAATACTGTTCTACCCTTGCTGGAGGGGCTTTCGTAAATTTCTATACTTCTATAAAAGTACTTAATATTGTGAATTATAGCACCAAGGAGGTGCGTTGTCAAATATTATTTTTTGTTAGCTATTTATATACTTGCTGCTTCGTTAGCTGTTCTTGCTGCTGCTTTGACTGCGTCTGTCCAAACTGCGGCAGCAATTGCTTGTACTTCCGCACTTTCACCCGATATATCAGTATCAGTATGAGTCCAAGAGTCATCATCATTCTTTACTGAAGATACGCATTGAACTACATGGCGATGAAAATTAGCAGAGAGTTCTACACCATCTTCCATTATTGCCGTTTTTGTACGCACTTGAATGTCCTTATGCACACCTACGATTTCAATTTTGTCTTGTGTTATTTCTTTTATTAATGCCATTTTATTTTCTCCTGTCTGTGCCTAGACTCCACTAGGCGTATGGTTAATGTTAAGCCTCATATACAATACTACAAGCATAGATAAGTCCTGTAGAGGCTAAGCTTGGAGAGTGACTATAACCTGCTCCGGTGGGATCATTTACGATAAGATATATATCACTACGATTTGGGTCGCAAACCAGATTTAGATGGCTGCCTGACGGATAGCTAACTCCATAAGAGGCCGCGGAAAGAACACCAGCAACTCTTGAGCCCGTAGAAGTAAAAGGTATACCTTTAATTATAGCGTGTCCTGAATATGCGGTGGTACGTCCAGTCCACTGAACTGTAAAATTAAGCGTGACCACTCTTCCAATTTTAGTGTATCTACCCGTATTACCTCCGCCCATTGTATATAATCCACCACTTACTCCGCCTATTTCCGGAGTCCATGTGCCTTCTTCATAATCGTCTAGCCGATTTGCCACGGCTGTATCAGTACCAAATAGAATACCATCTGCAGCCCTTATGGTTCCTCCTACATCAAGCTTTGCAGCCGCCTGTGTAGCACCGGCCGAACCTCCAATACCAATACCTGTATTACCATTAATGTCTATTCCCCATACAGGAACGCTTGGGGCCCCTCCCGCACCTGTACTTCTCTCTAAACTAAATCCACCCCAGTTACCTGAGCCAAAATTGTTACTTACAAATCGCCAATTTCTATTACTACTATATCCGTGAGCGGATGTCATTGCAATGATAGAAGAAACTGCGCCCCTGACATCTAGTTGTGCAGTTGGCCCTGTGGTACCAATACCTAGCTTGCCATCTGCAGTAAGATTCATTATGTTATCATTACCCCAATGACCAAAGGTTAACATGTTGCCATTATTACCACTAGAAATCCACTTATATCCGATATATCCTGAGTTTTTAGTAGAACCTTCCTGACCTACCGCAATCAATTGATTCTCACCACTAGCAAGGTTTGCATTGAAAGCATTGATTGAATGGTTAAATGTAGTAGAAGTGGTTGAATTTAAAGCAAGAGTAGGGGCAGTACTGGCACCACTACCATCTATTTGAAGGCCACCAGCATTAGTAAATCTAGCTTTGAATGCTCCACCATATTTAAAGTAGTAATCATTGTTTGCCCAATTAATACCAGTGTCCCAATATTGACCAGCCCAATCTTTATATCTCATATAGGTATTTGAATCTTGGTCAGTATTTTTTAATTGTATGAGTAACCCTTGGTCAGTAGAACTCTCTATTTCTAATTTTGCATTTACAGGAGAAGATGTTCCGATACCAACGTTGCCATCATCTCTAACAACCATAGCTGTTACATCAGAACCAGTAGAAGCCGAAACAAGCTCTAGCATATTAAAATTACCAGAGTCGTTAGATTTAATTCTAACCTTTATGCCTTGCGCTGATCCATTATCATTGTTAAAATACGCTTGATAACCTGCTAATTCCTTAGTTATATGAAAGGGATGAGCTGGAGAACTTGTTCCGATACCAACGTTGCCTGAACCAAGGTCCATAACCGTAATGTTATCTTTAACCCAAGCATTACCTGCATCATTTAAAGAACCAAACTTAAGAATACCGCCATCAACAGCTATATTCATATGCTTATCATCTGTACCACCTGCATAATCAACTAAATCTAAGTGAGCTCCATTTCCACCATTGATAACTATTCTTGCTCTTTGGCTTGAGTCTTCTACTTGTAAAACAGTAGCTGTACTATCTGTATAACTTGCCCATGAGTTAGGAGTATCTGTTCCGATACCAACGTTGCCGCCGCCTTCAATTCTCATTAATTCGTTTCGACTACTGGAACTAGCTCCTGAAAAGAACACATGGTCATCTGTATTTGTGTAAGTAGAGTAAACTAATGTTTGACTTTCAACACCAAAGCCATAAAATTGATAATCGTTATCTGCTCCCTCGTACAAAACAATTTTTCTAGTATCTGCAGCATTATCAAATTGAAGTCTTCCATTTGGAGCAGTTGTTCCGATACCCACGTTGCCTGAATTATCTATAGTAAGCCTTCTAGTATTTCCTGTTGTTAAGGATAAAGCATGACTTGAAATAGTACCAAATTCCATATCAGTGGTTGCATCTTTATATGATATTGCACCATATACTGCACCGCCACCTCTTTCAAAACGAACTAACTGGACATCTCCACCGGATCCATAAGTACCTTTAAACGTAGCAACGGTATTTCCTGCAGAAGCGTTGTTTACTTCTAAAGAACCAGTCATCGTGCCGCCAGCTTTTGGCAATGCCGCACCAGCGGTAGTAGTTGTACTAGTCAATACAGCGTCTCGTGCTGCGATGTCTACACCATCAACCGTTCCTGAGACTACGATATTACCCGTAACATCGACGCCAGCGGCTGTGGTGCCGAGTCTGAGCCCTGTAGCACTACCATCATCAAAGAAAAGTTGAACTGCGCCACTTACTCCAGTTTTTAATTGGTTTCTATTTGAGGCATTTTCTATACGGAAATCATCAGAAACTAGTTTAAGAGCTCCTGACGCATAAGTATTTGTAACATAAGAATGGCTACCATCATGATAAAGTTGTAAGTCTCCACCCGTTCCAGCTCCTAGCTCTAGTTTAATACTGTCGCCAAGTATTAAATCACCAGTAAGAGTACCACCCGCTAAAGGTAGTTTAGTAGCAATACTACTCGTAAGAGTACTTGACAAAGTAGCGCTGTTTCCGATCGACGTTGCAAGTTCTTCGAGAGTATCAAGAGTACTCGGAGCGGAACCTACCAGATTGCTTACGGCTGTACTCACCGCACTATTTAGTGCTGTAGTATCTACGAAGCTGTTGGAAGATAGGTAGCTTGCTACTTGAGTATTTACTGCACCACTTCCGAGTTTAGCGGAAGTGATTGCACCATCTGCAAGAGCATCTGTTGTGATTTTTGTATTAGCCATTTATAGTTCCCTTTTACCTTACCCGTCAACGTGCGTTTTTACAGGCCCTGGGGTTGCATCAATTATTGCCTGAGCTGCTGCTCTTTCTTCATTGTCTTTTACGATCACTGGATTTGCGACTGTAGCTGTAACGGGGTCTTCGTCCATTTCCTGAGTAGTGACTTCTACAGTCGCTTCGAGTGCAGGAATTGCAGGAGTTACAATAGTTTCTGTAACATCCTCCATCTCTCCTGTTTCCATGTTCATCTCTTGACCAGTAACAATCGTTTCACTTGACTCGGGTACACCTACCGAAAGTTGATACTGCGCTACGCGAGCTTTTGCTTCTTTATACGCTTCTACCTGTTGTGCAAATTGTTTTGCATCTGCCGCTGCTTGTAAATCTGTTGGAATATCACCCTCAAAGCAGTCTGCGCCTTGTTCGATAATATCATCGAGTACTCTCTGGTAGTCCGAGTTTCCTTCTGCTAAAGGAATACCAGCTCCGTCTAAAATTCTGCGAACTGTTTTTTCATCTATTGTTTCATACATTTCATTCTCTCCTATAACTCAGCAACAGCTTGCCATTGAAATATTAGTCTATGTGCTGCCCATGCGGCACCATTTTTAGGCACATAGCTTCTAAAGCCCGTGGTGCCTATATTGTTTGTTGTTGTATTATAGCTTGCCGCCCCCGAATTTGAGTTTATGTAAGCTCTACCGCTGTAGGCATTACCACCATTAGAACTATTAGGATCATACGTAGTGACTGTGGGCGCATCTCTCATTTGAGTTCTAAAATAAACCTGTGCAAGTACATTAGTAGCATCAGAACTTCCATAGTGGTCCACAGAACCTACACTAGAAAGCGAAGTGCTGCCTGTAACATATGCATCTTTATCATAACTTTTTTGATAGTACCTTTCACACAACGCCAACTCTTCGCCGTATGTACGATACTCAAAGGGAGTTGCAATTTTGCCTTCTTCTAGTTGGCAGTTAGCCACTTCGAAGTAGTCGCCTGTAACAACATCAGTAGCGCCGTGATCAATCGCATTATTAGAAATAGCGAAATGTGGGTTGTTAAAATTACCTGCTGTAGCAGTTAGAGTTAGTTTTTCCCACTGACCATTGCCGGAATGTCTAGCAGAAGTATCGTTTGATAACCAAGCGCCTGTACATATTGTTAGTAGTCTAGTAGGACGGTTTGATCTAACCCAAGCAGAAAATGTCAACTCTCTACCTTCAAAATTACCTTCCACTCTCTGAAACATTCTCATATAGCCTGAACCAGTACTTGTAGCGACAGTTCTAACGTACTTTTCGTTAGTAGTGGGAAATCCTGATAGATGCTGAACAGTTGAAGTAATAGTGATTGTGTGGTTATTCCATCTATCTAACTTAAACACATAATTATTAAGAGCTGTAGCTGATGCAGAGGAGTAGTCTCCTCTCTGACTGATCTGAAAAGACCCATTGACAAGTATATTTCTGCGACCAACGCCAATCAGAGCTTGTTGCTCTGCTATTGTCTCAGCACGTAGCATCGCCTCTCCGGCAATTCCTGAAGGTTTGTCCAGTTCAGCAAGCTTCTCGCGAACGTTGATTTCTGGTTTTGTAAATTTAACTGCCATTTTTTAATCCTCTGCCACTAGGCCGTTGCTTGCGCTGATAGCCGCACCTACCGCATCTGTTGTATTATCTACTCTATTTAGTCCTTGAAATACTGATCGTCCTGCACTTGTACCAACATGAAGCAGTTCAGTGTCATCATCATATGCTAATGCTGTGACTGCATCTGAAGAACCGTAAAGAGTTGCCTTTGCATTCTCTTGGAATAAGAACTTCTCGTCGTTGTACATTTTTTTGATTTGTTCTTCGGAGGGGGCTGTTGCTGATACTCTAAATAAGGCTATTCCTGTAGGAAACCCTTGATTATGAGGGTTAAAATACCCTCTATTGCAGACAGTAAGTTTTGCAGATGTATCAGTCATATTTCCAGAATGACTTCCCGAAACTTTTTGTACTCCATTTATCCAAACAGACCCTACGTTACTCTTTCGTATAATATCTACCTTAATCCAGCTATCAGTTGGTACAGTTATAGCGGTTGATCCTGTTACAAATACAGCGGATGTAGCATATACTTGTAAATTAGTACTCGTATCCAAACGAGCCTCTATTCTTCTACTACTAGGATCCCCTACACTAGTTCTCTCAAAAATGTATGTGGTACCATTATAGGTGGCAGTACTGTCACTATAAACCCAAAAACTATAGTGAAAATCTCCTGCAGTTCCAAAATCAAGCTCACTATTATAAGGTTGTTCCAAATAAGAAGCTGTGTTAGAAGCGTTGTATCCCACAAGGTCAGCACCTGTTGCTACAGCAGTTTTCGTAACTGTGCCGAATACTTGGAGACCGTTGTTGTTGTAACTGCGGTCTGGTTCTGCTAGACGGACGCTGATGTTGTCTACATCTATAGAACAACCATAGCCCGGACGATATACGTCCACTCTAACAGAATGATTAGTAGAAGTAGCTACAAACGTGTGCGATATTACGCCTGTATATCCTTGTGCTGTTTCCGCTGAGTAACTTGTTCCTAGTGCTATACGAGATATACCTGAGTTGTTTACCAGTAAAGCAGACACTGTATAGGTTTTACCTACGGTTAAATTGGTTAGTGCTTGAGACGCTCCTGTTCTAGCTGCCGTACCATAAGGGTTATTAACATGCAAATAACCTCCCGCATCCCATGAAATATTAGAGAGATATACATCTGACCACCCAGTAATATTACTATCAAAAGTACCATTCGTAATCAACTCAGTGCCTACAGCATTCGTAGTATCAGTATCCGAAAGTGTGGCTAATTTGATGTCACCAAGCATATAGCCTGTGTTGTAGTCGGAAGTAATATGAGCAATGGATCCTTCTTGTTCAACTTCTCTATTATATTTTATTAAGTGCAAAGCACCAGATGTTCCTGCTGCAAAGTTTTCACCCGCGTCAGACGTAGCTGCAACTCCTGCTGTGGTTGCCCATCTTAGCTTACTACCAGTTTTATGACTCGGCCCGTATTGCTCATCAATAACTGAAGAATTTTCTACAGTTCCTTGATTTATGTCAGCATTAGGTAAGTTGTGAAGAACATGTAGGAATCTTTCTGCCGCTGTATTGGTAGAACTATCACCTACCCAAACTAAAGCACCATCTTTTCGGAAAAATAAATTATCAATGTAATTAAATGCACTACTATCTTGGCCATTGGTAATATCAACAACAGTCCCATCATCCTTAATCACACTCACACCGGCATTCGTAGCAACCGCTATGGTTGGCACAGGAAGTCCCGTGTCAGCGTCGATTGGTGCGTTGGGAAGGACGGTTACTGCTATGTCGTTTATAATTCCATGAACTAATTCAATGGAGCTAGAAACTTCATTGATTGATGAAGCTGTGTTTCTATTTACAATCGCTGTATGGGTATAACCAGAATTACCTTCTCCCCAGAAATATCCTCTCTCCGTAATAAAATTAATGTCAGTAGCCCAGTTTCCTACTAAGCCCCCAGTATGTATTGCTCCATTTAAGGCTACAACCGAAGATAAGCTTCTACCAGCACCAATACCATATCCCAAGTATCCTCCTGCAGCTTGGCCATTGAACACCATCCACATCGGCATATCGGGATCATCACCATCGTAAATTGTAAGTTGATAAGCTTCTGCTACAATCACAGCAACACTTGGAAATTCTTTTCTTGATCCACGAGTAGCTGTGTTGAGGGTTTCGTTATACCAACTTGTATTCTGTGTGCGCTTTCTCCATGCACCACCATCGCTATCTTTGCGTGTGTCATAGACGAATACGTCAACTGCTGTGTCTGTGTTGCTTTCAGCGATTGCTTTGAGTTTTGCGTTTTCTACTAAAGCTGTTCCGGCTACATCTAATGTTGCAGTGGGTGAAGTAGAACCAGTATTAATGCCAACATTACCGCTGGAATTAATTGATACGTGTCTACCATGATCACCATAACTAACGTGTACTAGGTCTTCACTTTCATCCCATCTGAATTCTGCTTTAGTTACATCAATACTACCATTGTTGTTAGTAATCTTGATAATACCATCAGTGCTTGTCTGATCGTTATTGGAGTCTGTTTGAAGGTTTAAGATGTTGTAAGTGTCGCTGTGAATAGTCAAGCCCACATCGGCAATAGTCATCTTCACATCACCATCAGTTTGCGGGGCACCTGTAGAGGAAATATTATTTTTGAATATGATATTACCAGTGCCAGATGTAGAACCTATGATAACATCGTTGCTGTGATAACCAATCTTACCTCTATTACCACCTTGAGGTCCAATATCAATATGCGGACTAGTTGCACTTACATGTAGTAATGCATCAGGAGAAGCTGTTCCGATACCGACTTTGCCCGTGCTGTCTATATGCATAGCTCTTACAGCGGCATTATTTGTATAGAAAGCTAACTCGTTTACTGCATTGATCATTGCGTTACTAGTATCAGTAGCTCTTAGTTCACCCACAAAACTTGAGTGGGAACCGGACCAATTTACACCACCGTCAGCGGCAATTCGCATCTTTTCTGTCGGGGCGGCACTACCTGTGCCTGTATAGAATTTCATGTTACCAGTATAGCCGAAGTCTATAGCTGAACCACTGCGTGACGTATCAAACCTGGCAATTGCGGCATTTGAGTAGTATAGATTTGAACCAATTAATACGCTTGTGCCACCAGAGTCATCGGTAGTTGAAATAGCCGCATCTGCGAGGCTCGTTCCTAGACCTGAGATGAATCTGATTTGAGGTTTTGTAGTGGTGTCTGCGCCTGGAATTGATAGAATAGCTGTAGTCGCTGTCGCTCCACCGATACTTAAGTTTGCAGAAGCGGTCGTATTCGACCCAAGTGTGATGAGTGATCCCGTATCTGTGATATTAGAATCGTCTAAAATCGTGCCGTTGAATTTTACTACTTTATTGGTGACAATGTTAGTTACACCAACGCTACCCGTGACATCAATGCCTGTGGAGGTTGTGGCCAGTTTGGCGACGTTATTGTAATAAAGTGTGACCCCTTGGTTGGCTATTGCAGCTAAATAGTTTTCATTGTGGGCAGTATTTTGAAGATATAAGTTTTCACCGCCAATCTTTAAGTTGCTCGAACCACTTTCGGTTATAAAAGAGGTGCCAGCATTATGATAAATCTGTAAGTCACTGCCAGCGCCGAAGACTGCCTTGTCGTTATCACCAAAGTTAACGTCAGCAGAGGTGGTCATACCGTCTGTGGTGATAACACCCGTGACGTCGATGCCTGTGTTGGTAGTTGCAAGTTTTGCATCATTGTCAAATCGAAGTTCTGCCGAGCCACCGGGCGTAAAAATTGCCATTATCGCGGTGCTGTTGTCGTTTTGTATCTTAACATCGTTAGTTGCGCGGAGGCGTAGGCTATCTCCACCGTCAATAATACTTGCAGTACCGGTATGCCAAAGCTGAAGGTCGTTACTATCACCAAATCGCGCACGTACGTTATCGCCCATGGATAAGTTACCCGTAAGCGTACCACCAGCTTTTGGTAGGGCAGCACCCGCTGTAGTCGTCGTGGAAGTTAGTATAGCATCTCTTGCGGCAATATCTACTCCATCAACTGTGCCGGAGACGGCAATATTACCAGTAATACCTATACCTGCACTACTAGTAACAAACTTAGGATCATTATCGTAGTATAGAGTCTGTGCTCCACCTGAGCTAAATAATGCAGATGTTTTGCTTAAAGCAGCATTACCGACTGTGACAGTTCCTGAAAGTATTTGAATATGTCCAGCACCATTGTCTCGTATAATACTGTTACTGGTGTCATGATAGATTTCTAAATCGTTTGAGTCACCAAGTTTTAGCTTCTTCGTATCTGCAAGTACTAAATCTCCAGAAATTGTTAAGTCATTTACATCGGTAAACGATACATTTCGAGATCCTGCGGTAACTTCAATTTCTGCATTATTTACAGGAGCTGTATCAAAGGTAAGAGTTGTGCCTGACACAGTATAAGTATCTTTATTCTGATATACTGCATTGACGTAAACTTGTGTGTTATTTTCGCTACCAGGAGATACTGAAAGAGTATAGGCTACTGTTGAACCATTTCCTGTAAACGTATCGAGAGTAATATCGCCTGTACCTACTACTTTTACAAAAGTATTTATTTGTACTAAGTCGCTCGCGCTCGCGGCGGTTGCTAGTACTATAGAAACACCATTTGTAGCCGTGTAGTCAGTAGAGGGGTCGAGAAGTAAGCCGTTTACGTATACTTCTAAGTACCCAACGATATATTTCATAGTGCGAGAGTTATCGTCAGACCCTGTAAAAGTAGTCTGATTACTCGTTGCTGTATAAGCATAAGGTTGCCAAATGGCAGTTTGTTGTGTTGCAGTTCCACCAACTTCTACGACAGAATCACTTCCATCGTTTTTCTTGATATACATCTTACCGTCATAGGTATTGATTGCAACTTCGCCTAGCTCCAAAGAACTGGTACTAGGTACAGCGCCCGACGATGCCGAGCGCTTTAATTTGATCGTTTGTGCCATTTGGCTCTCCTAAGTCTTGCGTATATACGCTAGGATTTTAAATTATTTAGCTAAAGGTTCCACCGTCTATGGTATTTGCCCAAGATGCTACACCAGCAGTATTCATGCTCAAGATGTAGTCGGTAGCGGTTGCGTTACCGGAAGGTTTAACGAGTCTTGTGTATCCGCCGTTTGAAGCTTTACCTACAAGAAGGTCACCGACTGCGGTAGCTGAGATTGCTTTAATTCGCAAAGTATCGTTGCTAACTTCAGTAGTAATATTGTCATCATTTACGTGAAGAGTGTTGCCTGACTTAACAAGTGCATCTCCCGCAATTACCTGACCAGCACCAGAGAATTGTACAAAAGTTAGTGCAGTAGTGTTAAGAGTAATTGGATCATTTGTTGTAAGTACGAAACCATTATCACCGCCAACAGTACCTTCTTCTACAAAAGTAAACATACCAGAAGTTACTTCTGCAGAGATATTTGCATCGTCTGCTCGTGCAGGCACAGCGCCTACTACATAAATACCGTTCTGGCTTCCAGTCGTTTGATCTTTAACAAGTACGCGGTCTCCATTTACAAGAGTAACACCATCAATGGTATCACCTGCATTAAGAGCAGAAGCGATTGTAATGTTTGCAGTAGTAGCAACTCGTACTGAATCTTTAATATCAAGTGCTTGTTTAACTGCGTCTACATATCCTTTGTTTGCAGCATCTGTATCATTTGTAGGAGTTGCTACATTCGTAATTCTAGAAGTATTTACATCTACTACACCAACACCATGTGGGTTTAATGAGATATTTTTGTTGTTGTTTGTAGTTGAAATTTCTAATCCATCCAACGTCAAATCGTCAACAACTAACTCTGTAACACCTGCAATGGCAGTACTCGAAGCTCCAAGAGCAACAGTAGTAGAACCAAAGGTTACACTATCATTTAGAAGTTGAGTATTAGTTACACCAGAAGCTTTAACTGTTACAACACCACTTGATACTAAGAAATCATCACTGTGGAATGATGCAACACCTTTGTTGCTCGAAGAAGCTAGTTCTCCTGTAATTGTAACAGTTGTTCCATTAGCAGTTGTATCAATACCTTCACCACCTGTGAAAGTAAACCCTTCACCAATAGTAGCAGCAGCTGTTGATCCGTCTTCCGCAGTTAAAGTAATATCTTTTGCTTCAATCCAACCGTTTGTGGCTGTAAAGTTTACACTGTCAAAAGAGGCAACACCTCTATTTGCTCCACCGGCTGTAGTAGCTGTTGTAGCATCTTCACCAGTAATAGTAATTACTTGTCCAGATACACTTGTATCAATGCCTGTACCGCCTACAATATCAAGTCTTTGACTAATAAGAGAAACGTCAGAATTTGTTCCTGTGTCTGCTCCAATATCTAAGATAGTAGAAATGGTGGTAAATGTAACTGCACCACTACCATCTGTAATGAGAGCTTGACCTGTAGACCCGTCAGTAGTTGGGAAAGTATACTCAGTACCAATATGTAACTGCTTGTTGAATACAATTTTTTCTGCGGCATTAGTAGTAACTAACGTGATATAGTTATTACTACCTTCACTAATAGTAAGACCTGTTGCAGAGTTATCAACTAACTTAAATTCAGAGGCTTGAGCACTAAAGTCAATAGTACCTGTATTAACTACTAAAGAAGCAGCAGGGTCTAGTATTAGATTGCCTGTGGTTGTGTCGATTTGGTTTGCAGTATTATTAAACCGCATAGTACCTGAAAGCAGTTTATCGATCTTGCTGTTTGCATCTACAAGAATTGCACTACTAGGAGTAAGAGTTCCTAGAGTATGGTCCAGCATGTCTGTATATAACTGACCACCAATAATTCTGTTTTGTGAGCCGCCCCCTCCAGGGTTTCCTATATATAGTCTGCCGCCTTGTTGAGATGAATATGCTAATTCGCCTTCGGGCAAATTACCTGGCGATACTGCGGTACTACTGCGTTTGATTAAAATTGTTTGAGCCATTTAGGTTCTCCGTTGTAGCCTTAAAAGGCCCCTGCGTCTAATGTATCCGAGTCATCTCCAGCTGCACCTACAATTATAGGGACCCACTGAAAGACTCCGTTACTAGTTTCGCGATATACTTTTAGCTGATTATCATCAGTGTCATACCAAGTATCTCCTTCCTCTAAGTTTGCGCCCGTTGGGGCAGAATCTGATCTAAAATCTTGGGCAGCTAACTGATCGAGAGCTGCTTGGACGTTTGTTGCGGTTAGTGCACCCGTAGGTTCGTATGCCATACTTTGTGCATATGCCGACCCTAAAGCAAGTGTGGTACTAGCTACAGTTGTTTTATTTTCTGTGATAGCAACGCCACTTACTATGGGGGTTATTACTATACTTACTGCCATTATCTTGTTACCTCTTGAGTTATCTCTACCTCTCCATGCAGAAGTCTTGTGACCGCTGAATCACCACTAGTAAATATCTCTAAATCATAAAAATATCTGCCTGCAGTTAAAGAGGTGGAAGATGCATGAGGTAATGACATAAGTACTTTACCATCGGTGCTAGGAGATAGAACGCTGCATGTAAAAGTAGCGGCTACCGAGGAACTAGTTTTTGATGAGCGCATCTGAGCACGCGCAGAAAACCCTGCGAGATCTTTAACGTTACCGTCTTCGGATATTACCAAAGATACCGCAAAGTCGGATCCTTGGTCGATAACTAGGTTGTAGCGGGCTGCACTCATTTCATTTCCTCCATTACAGAATTATAGCTAACTTGAGGTGTTATGTCAAGAATTATTTTTTTGATGCTTTTCGTTTTCGTCATATACGATTTATTAGCTTAAGTTCCCTATTTTTACTCGAAGTGCTCCGCCTGCAAATATTTTAATACTGTTCGTAGTTCCGTCTAAAAATATACCATCATTAGTACCTGTTGCATCGGCATCAAGATTAGATATCTCTAGTTGTGCTGCTTTAATTGTACCTGTACTTATATTTGCTCCATCAATCGTTGTAATATTTGCTGTGCCTTCTTTAAAAGTTCCATTACTAAAAGTTACAACTCCATCAAAATTAGTATAAGGAACAGCATCACTATAAGTTACAGTTATTGTAGAAGAGCTGGCAGAAGACTCTGTACCAGAGTATCTTATTGTGTAATGATCATTAGAACTTGTAGGATCTTGTGTTCGAGGTGAATTTGTCCATTTATTAATAGCTGTGCTTGCAGGAGCAACAACTTCAGTTACGCCACTACCTCCACTTACTAAACCCGTTGAAAAAGTGTAAGTAGTTCCGCTAGGATCATCAGGAGCGTTAGCACTATCTTTTTCGTAATATAAATAACCTTGAATAGTTCTTAAACCCGGAGCACCAGGTGCGGGTGTTGTACCATCGGCCCCTTGTATTGAAGTAGATATCTTTGCGGTAATAGTGCCAAAACTTACACCAGTAGTTCCATCAGAAGTTGTTCCAGTCACTGCGGCACTGACGATAGCGCTATCGTTTATGTTAGATATAGTTTGGTCGTCTGCAAAAGTCAAAGTTTTGCCCGCTGTTTCGGCTACTGAAGGCGTTGCAGTTAGAGTTCCAGCAGAAGTTGACCAAGTCACGCCGGTAATAGTGCCTCCAAACGCGCTTAGAGAAAGAGTAGAAGTACTTCCAGGATCGTAAGTAGTACCTTCCTTCGTAAAAAGAACGGGACTTGCAGTTAAGTTTAGAGACACTCCATCAGTGCCATCAGCGCCATCAGTTTTTTTAGAGTATACTACAGGAGTGCCCCAAGTAATCCCTGCGGCCGTCTCCGTAGGAGACTGGGCTGTTGCTAAAGCAGTACATACGTATACAGTATCGCCATTGTTAGCAAGGGTTGGAGGAGATTTATTCCAATCGGCATCATTTATAGTCAGAGCAGAAGTAACAAAATTATAAGTAGACTGTGTAGAAGCGGCGGCGGAAGGTACTGCAGGAGAGGCTCCTCCATTAGCTTGCACGTCGGAAAATATTTGTAACTCTGCGACTACATTTGCCTCTACTTTATAAACCTCACTCCAAGTATAATTAGTAGCTCCTCCAGACTTATTACCATTACTCGCCCATAGAGTAGCTGTAGAGTTAGTAGGAGGATTTGTACTCCAACCAGCACTAGTAGGCACTCCGGAAGAAGGGGCCGGAGGGTTGGGCGAGGGCGTACTCGAGCTTCTTTGGAATATAATATCTACGGCGGAAGATATACCATCATTTCCTTTTGTAAAGGTCTGTACTTTAGTAATTGTAGTGCCTGTACCTTCTTGATTTCTTGCTGTTATTGTAAAAGTAATAGAAGCAGTAGTATCTGCATCTGCCATCGCACTAGCGACTCCAAAACTTCTTGTGCTATTATTAACACCATTAAAGTTTGTTGTAGTAGGGCTTGCATCTACAGTTATGTTCGAAGCTGCGGCTGTTACACTAAATGTGTTTGCCCCACTTGTAGCATATGTAAGAGGAGTACTTCCTCTAAAGACTCTTATATCTGTGCCTGAGTTAACATAAGTTTTTGCTACACCCGCAGATGTTGCAGGTATTGAGTGGGCGGCATTCGTTAAAACAGCTGTAAAAGCATCCTCACCGTCTTTGACTCCATATATAGATGTAGAATCGGAGGCAATAAGAGTTCCAGAAGGTTGTTCTACATCTACTCTTATTGCTTTTTGTTGACCGTTTGTAGGCTCTAAGCTGTCATGCAGAACACAGGTAACTTGGTTGGCACTATCAGTTTGGGTGCCTCCGGTTTGTGTAATAAGAATATTATCTACATAAAACTTATAAATTTTACTACCAGCTATATTTTTAGCTGTAGCTGTAAAAGTAATAGTAGTATTTTCGTCCTCATCCACATCGTAAGGAATGACATATTTATCCGCTGTTAGATTTACTACTTTTGCTGAAGCACCTGCATTGCCTTTGGTAAACGTTTGTACTCTAGTAAGTGTAGTCGCTACTCCTGCAGCATCCCTTGCTGTTATTGTAAAAGTAATAGACGCAGAAGTATCTGCATTTGCCATAGCACTGGCGACTCCAAAACTTCTTGTGGTATTATTAACACCATTAAAGTTTGTTGTATTAACATTATTTCCACTAGCTACAGTTATACTGGAAGCTGAAGCAGTTACACTAAATGTATTTGCTCCACTTGTAGCATATGTAAGAGGAGTACTTCCATGAAAGACTCTTATATCAGTTCCTGAATTAGCGTAACTTAATGCTTCTCCTGTTTCCTTTGCAGGAATAGAGTGAGCTTCATTAGTTAAAACAGTTGTAAAAGCATCTACACCGTCTCTAACACCATATATCGAAGTAGAATCTTCTGCCGTAGTACTTCCTTGAATAATCTCTACTTTTACTGTTTTTTGAGCATTGGCCGCAGGTTCGTCTGCCGGTTGGAGTACAAAGTCTTCTGTATCATCTGTATTTGTTGTAGTTTGTTTTAATGTAGTTCCTACATAAAATTTATAAGTTCTATTTACTCCTGAGGCAAAATTAAGTGCTTTCGCAGTAAAAGTAAGAGTAGTATTTTCTGAATTCGCCTCCGAATACGGAATTACATATTGATTAGCAGTTAGATTTGCGGTCAAAGAATTTATACCATGAGCATCTTTAGATACGCCTTCTGTGCCGTTCGCAGTTTTTCTAGGTTCAAATAGGGAAACTACATTACCACTTTGTTGCCCATTAATCATCATTATAGTATAACGTAACCAGTAATAGAACGTAGATTCTCCTTCCTGTGTTATAGAATCTGTATATTCAGTACCTCTACCCAAGCCTACTAAAGTTGCTGTTCTTTTTGCTGTACCGTTTCCTGAGCCTGTTCCTGTTGCTTTAAATTCGGTTCCTGTATCGTCATCATTTGCACCAATCGATACAAAGTTTGTATTTCCAGGCGTTTCAATAGTATAGGTTTCTCCTACAACAAAGCTACCTGCAGTTACTTCTGTTCCTAGAAAGCTTTGATCTACACTTCTAAAGACCTCTACATAGTGTGCATCGGAGTAATTCGAAGCGTTTGTCCAAGTAAGGTTTACACCACCGTACCCATTAGTAGTAGCACTTACGCTATCTGCTTTAATAGGGTAAGGTAATATATTTGGCTGTCCAGGCTGAGAAGTGTTATATTGAGATACTAAATCCGAAGGAGCGGCGTCTATTAAGTAGGCACTATCATTATGCTCTTTTGCTACTATATCAATTAATAAATCATCTCGAGTATTTATATTCTCTATGCGAAATAACTTTTTTGCCCAATTAAACCTATCATAGCTAATTGCAATTATATTACCCGCAAGAAGTAAGTATCCTCTAGGCGCCATGGTAAAAGCTACCTCAAGTCCTGCTCTTGACTCATCCAACACTTGTTTGATATTTAATCTAGCATTAAAATAATTACTGATTCCAGGCGCTTCGTAGCTGCCTTGTCGAGGTATTCCTTTATCTTGTTTTTTATAGTTTGAATTATAGAAAGCTATAGACCGCGTTTCAAAATTATTAGAAGGATCTATTATTTGAGCATTTACAGAATTAAAAGTTTTACTAATTCCTTTGTCTGAAATTTTAATACTACCAACAATATCGTCCTTTGTAATTGTTTCGTCTGTTCCAAAAAGACTAATATCCTTTGCTTTAACTTTTTGATCTAAAAAGTACTTTCCATTTGCAAAGCGTAAAATTCCATTAAATTGACGTAACATACTATTTACATTGTCAAAAACAGGTCGCGAAGTATCAATAGTTGCATTAGTTTGGTGCCTGGTTACATACCTTTGGTCCAAAGCATCCCACCCCATATATTTCCAGTATTTTACATCGTCTGAATCATATAAAGTGTACCCTGTAACTACGTTATTATTTGAATCAATTTGCTTTACAAAAGGATTTCCTAAATTAGTGTGCTGCGTTGTGTTTATAGCTACTGTGCTATTAGTAGTTAAGTTTTTAAGAAAAACAGTAGAACTACTAGCACTGGTAGGCTCATTAGTAGTTCCAACGGAGGAAAGGGCTTTCCAGTACCCGTTTTTAGACCATACTACATCTCCTGGAACATAAATTCCCCAGTTATACCATTTTTTACCTAACTTACCTATACAGTCTTCAAAAAGTACTTGCTCGTAGTTTGTTCCACTTTTAGAAACGCCTCCAAAACTTTTTACAGTACCCTGCCATTGTAGATCCCCTGTAGCAGGATATCTATACTTGTGACCTACAGTAAAGGAAGTATTATTAGGAAATAAAAGATATACATCAGAGTTTGTATCACAGCTTCGGGCTACTTCTTTAAAAGAAGCTAAGTCTAAATCTTTTTCTATATCTAAACCTTTACCATATCTTTTACTTGTTAAATAGTCTAAAAGTTGTATTGCGGGGTTAATAGATACACGAGCATCTGCATAAAGACCCGTATCTAAATGAGATCCTTTTATACCGTATATATAGTTAGCATCTACAGTTGTAGCAGTGCGAAACCTAGCGGGCAGTTCTCTGCTCAGTACTAGAATATTGTTAGTGTTACAGTAAGCCTTTAAACTAGAAGTAGAAGGTATTAAAATAGCAAAAGTATCTTCAGCGAGATCTGTTTTTGTAACTCGTATATTTAGACCTGCTACATCTGTAGAGTTTACAGTGTCTGAGTTATTTTGCTTTAATAAAGAGTAGTTTGTAATTCCACTATTAGTTAAAGTAATAGAAGAGGTACCTGCTGAGTTACTACTACCGCCCAATAAAGCATCAAGAGGTAAAGTCTGCCCAACTATAGTATAAGTCATATTACTAGCATCTAAAGAATCTAGCTTTAGCTGAATCTCCCTAGTTTGGGAGTTGGCTGTTCCTGTTAAAGTTACAAAACCAGCTGTTTCTTGTATAATTTTTAAGGCAGTTTTTGCATCTGTAGAGAGACCTGACAAATTAAGAACATATTTATAGTGAGTTCTTTCAGTTTCACGCTCTTCTCCGCGCTCTTCTCCGTCTAGGAAAAAGTTAACGACAGTTGATGTAACACTAACGGTTCTTGTTAAGGGTATACTGAGTCCATTAAAAGCCGACCCTTTAACAACTAAATCGCTAAAAGAAACAGGAGTGGTAGGTGTAGCAGGAAAAGACGCACTATTCGAGTACTCAGGGGATATAAATGTTATAGAACCCGTCCCAGACTTAGTAGCAGTAAATTTACCTGCAGTACCATCTCTAACAATAGAATTATAAGTACTTTCGTTATCAAAAGAAAATCTTATTCGAGACTCTAAAGTACCCGATATATTTAAAAAAGACCATTTGTCTATTACAGTAGCATTTCCTCCATTGGAGTTATTTGCTAATGTAATAGTGACTTGATCTCCTAAGTCAAACCCAGAAGTTGTTCCGGAAGAGATTCTATAAGACCCATCATAGTTATAGCAGTCTATAAACTTACCTTTAACTACAAACGAAAAGTTGGGCGCCCTGCCGTCGTCTGCACTAATTACATCTTTAGTAACTACGTAAGCTGTGTCAAGTAGTTTATGATTTTCTGTCCAATAAAGAGACGCATCTTTTTTGTAGTAGTCTTGTTGAACCAAAAAGTCAACATTCGTAGCTAAGGATAATAAAGTTTGGTCGACCGATTGGTCCTCTTTTCCAGTATGAAGCGTTAACTGGATATTATTAGCTTCAGGAAATCTAAAAGATTCTCTATGCTGTAATCCGTCACTTGAAACTCTTCTATTTTGAAACGCGCTATTGGGACCAAAAAGACGAGGCATACTAAATGGTACATTTGGGTCTACTCGGAGGTCTTCTTCTGTAAGAGCAAACTGAGCGCCATAAGCACTGCCCGTTAAAAGACTAGAAGAAAAAAGGTTTGAACCCCCTAGCACATCTCCTTTATCCATTCTTCCTACACAGGGGGTATCATTACTACTGCCCGATCTAGTATTGCTGTCTGCTATATCCCTACATATTAGACCTTTATCTTCCATGTATATATCATATACACCTCCTATAGGTCCTTCACACAATACTTGAGCTTGGAATAAGTTTGTAGAGCCGGAAGCGTTTAAGTCTCCGCTATTAGTATCTTTTAATATTTGTACGTCTGCAAATACAGGAATGGGGTCTACTTTTTGAACACCATAAACAAGAGGTATATATCTAGACTCAAGATCCATCGTCAAATCGAGCTCTCTAGTAATTTCAAACTTCTCTTCTTTATATTTTTTACCGCCAAAGAGTCCTGCAAGACCCCCTCGTTTTACAGACTTTCCTCTGACGTCTATATCGGTATAGCTTGCTATTACATTTAAAGATGAATCTGAGTGTTCAAAACCTAGATCGCTTACATACTCGGGTCGTATTGCAGAATCTGTATTAGACAACCCTGAACTATCTAGACCTCTATGAAACTCATCTGAAGTGAGCCTGCCCGCTACTCTTACGAAGTCCCCCCAGTGGCTAGTTAAAGACCACGTTATAGTAGAGTTTGATCCAGGGTTTTCATTCAGAGTGCCTTTTGCAATAATGCCTTTGAATAAAACAATAGGATCGCCTATTTGAGCACCGCTACTACTATTAGAAAAAACTCTGTAAATAGTTACACTTCTATTAATATAATTATCAAAACTTATAGGAGAAAATACAGTATTGCCCGAAGAATCAGTAGATAATCCTCCAGACACTAAGGCATCAATTTCTGAAGACTTAAACTCTGCTCTGTAATTGGCATTAGTACTAGGTATACTCGTAGTACCTACATTTGTAATCTTTATTTTTGTGCCTTCTTCGTATAAAGAGTCTATTCTTCCTTTAAAAGAGCTTCCAGAACCTGTGGGAGTAAAGCTAACAATATCTCCAGGATAAAACCCTGATTTAAACAAATCTAAGTTTACAGTTAAAACACCTTGAGCGTTACTTGCAATAATACCGCAGCTCAAAGAAAAAGATCCAGACTGTTTTCCTAGTTTTGTAGCAGATAGCGTCAGACTTAAATTAGTGGCTTTAGCTTCTGTGCTTTCAGGAACTTTGCCTACTTTTAATAAGCCTCCCGGATGGTAAGTTTGATTCTCATAATCTACCGGATAAGCAGCATCTGTTAGATACACATAATCTGAAGCCTCTCTCGCTTCATGATCTAACTGTGAAGGTTTTTCAAATTTTACTAAATGATAAACCTGTAGAGGGTCATTGTTGCTTAAAGCGGTTTTAATATTATTGTGTATATTTCGTAAGGCCATTTTATGATAAAGTCTCTTCTAGTTTTACGGAAAAGGAGTACAATCCTGATGCGTCAACGCTGTATTGAATATCGGAACCAGTAGAAGTAACCCTCATTTTAGGTACTCCAAAGTTAGCAGTTTCTGTTCCAGAGTTACTAACATCTATAGGTCTTTGAAGTTGAGGTGTAATAACTACCACACTACTAACTATTTTTGTAACTTTATATACTTTAACGTGAGTATCATCACTCGGTATTGTTACCGAAAATAAGTCTCCTGGAGATATATTGGTCGTATTAGCAAGAATGAGCTGGTTTGAACCCGCAGAAGCGTCTGAAGTTATATTCTTAGTTCCCGCACTGGTATTGCCATATTGGGGCAATTGTACAAAAAAAGCTTCTAAACTTGCTTGCTTTTCTAATAAAAAAGAGTATACAATATTAAACTCTTCTTTCGTTAATTTGTTGTAACTAATATTAACAGTAAAATTTTGATACTTATTAACGTTTCTAAAGGCTAGTCCCGAGTTGGAACGATTAATTGAAATAGGCTGTTTAGAGATTACAGTGACAGCGGAAAAGCCAGGACCTGCAACTGCTCCTGATCCGGTCGACTCTCCGGAAGGTGTTATAGTATTACTAGGGTCTGGTAAAGTATTTTGTATTGCCATTATAACTCCGCTACGTTAATGTTTTCTAAGAATCCATCGCCTTGAGCATTTGCAGCTTCTCTAATCATGCTAATAATATGCCCTCTTTGATTTATAAGTACGTCTTGAACTCCTGCGGAATCGACTGCAGAAATATTAATTGTAGCATTTATGGGAGCAGAGTCTCCTTGACCGGAAGGAACAATTTGTCCTGGAGTGTCCGGCATAAACAATTCAGGCCCCTGCTCTCCTACTACGTAACCTCCTGAGGCTCTGTGCTTGTATCCTGAAAAAGCAGGTCTAAAGTTCTCGGAACCTCCTGTTCCTCGGTCCCCTCTCATGTATCCTAACTCACCACCGCCCCCTTGAGATTTTGCCATGTCTACGCTACTTTTTCGGTTTCCTACTGATACTGTAGAGGGAGGAGCTGCTCCAGCTGAACCGCCTCCGCCTTGGAAAGAAGTACTGGCAATCATAGAAAGTTGCTTTGCACCCATTGCGGCTACCATGCCTGCCATTGCTACCGCAACGGGAATATTAAAGGGAGCAGGAATACTTTCCATAGCAGAACTATATGCTGCCATGGCTCCCATAGCAGTAGAAATAACTGTTTGAGCCATTTTCATTTTTTTATTTGTCTCAAACGCTTTTTTCTGTGTTTGTAGTTTTTTGGCTTCTAAAGCTTTGATTTTGGATGCACTAGCTGCTGAATTTCCATCTCTTTTCTTTTCTGCGGCTATTTCGGCATCAATCCCTCTTACTTTCGCATCTGAACTGGCCTTAGAGATTGCTCCAAGACTTGAAATCATGGCCGAAGCTGCTCCAAGGCCTGCTTGAACCCTAGTAGACATATCAAGACTCTTGTCCCCCATGACTTCGAAAGCGGTAGAGAAAGCAGTCTCTATATTAAGAGCACCTTGTATAGCAGAAGACATCAACTCTCCTTCGGGACCTATAGCTGCTATATCTTTCGCTACACCTGCTAGAGTACTTTTAGCTGCTTCAAGCTTAGCTGCGCTTACATCAAGGCCTCCCAATTCAGCTGCTTTAATTGCGCCTGCTCCTGATATTGCTGCTGAAGCCCCTGCTCCCATACCAGAATCAGAAGCTCTTGAACCTAAAAGATTGTATTTAGCTTGTATTGCTTTTATTTCTTCTCTGTGAGCAGCGGCTAAAGCTAGTTGAAGCTCTAACATTTTTTCAGTATCTGATATGGCTACTTTCCTAATCTCTAGTGATATAATATCTGCTTTTTCTGTTGCGACTCTCACTGCTTCATTAGCATATCTTAATTTATCAACACCTAAAGCTTGCCCAACTAATAAATCAGCCTGGTCTATAGCATTTTGTTTTGTTCTATCATTGATCTCAATAAGAGTTGCTTTTAGTTTTTCTAGACTTTCTACGCTTTTACCGGCTTTACCGTAAGCCGCAAGAATTTTCTTTGCTTGATCTTCCGTGGGCCCACCTTCTGATCCTACAGCGTTTATTTTCTTTATAGCCTCTCCAACATTATCAATTTCTTTGGCATACACACCAAATGTTGCAGTTGGGTCTCCTATTAATTCTTTAGCTTTTTTTACTGTCTCATTAAATGTTTCAAATGCATTAACTGCTGAAGATGCATTATTAGCAGCTGCTCTAATAGCATCTGATAGTTTATTGTAAGCTTCTGGTCCTCGATCACTAGATGCATACTCTTGGAATGCGTCTGATACTTTTTGCTGTGCTCGCTCAAGTACCCCTAAAGCTGCTTTTCCTTCAACCCCTGAGTCTTTTAAAGAACTGCTCATGGTATTAAAAGCTCCTAAAATACTAGAAGCACCTTTAACCGCGGATTCTTCTAATTTTTTCAAAGTTTCTTCGGAGAGATCCCCTCCTCTGGCAATCTCTGCTTGAGCTTGTATTATCTTTATAGAGTCTCCTACTCCTGCAAACTGGCCACCTCCTTTACTTGATTTTTCATAGGATTTTTGCGCGTTGCTTAACTTAACTGTCGCCTCTGCTAAAACTAATATTCTGTCAGCGTCTGCTGCTGCTTGAGCAGTATCTAATGCCGTAGATATCTCAGTTAATAATCCTGCAACAGGTTTTAAGGTTGCTATCCAAGCTTCGGTGCTGTTCTTTGCATGTCCAATAGTAGTGCTGTACTGGGCCGCTACTTTTGAAAATTCTTTAAATCTTTTATTATTAATCTCTGTGGCTTTTCCGAGTTTGGTGGTATCACCAAAAAGACTTTTAAATATGGGGGCAAGTAAAGAAAAAGCCATTAATATGCCAGCAATATAAGGCATAGCAGTAAGAAAGGCTGCACCTAAGAAACGAACCGACATAGCTAATCCAGTAGTTACTGTTCGAGCATAAACCCCTGCAGTAGCAAAACCTGTTGTAGTAGCTGTTGCTGTAGTGTGAGCAACTGCTAGCTGTCTAAATGCTTCTTTTTGTATCTTTGCTGCGGCAGAAAGCCCGTGCGTTTGCATAGTAGATATAGCACTACTATGTGTGCTTTTTGCATTTGCAATATCGTATAAATGAATTTCTTTGGTTAACTCATTTCTAACTTTTTTAGCAAGTTTTAACTTAACTATGTCTTTAGAGGTCATGTTAATAGACATATTTAAACTTTTCATCATTCGATCTAGGTCTTTCTTCTCTCGAGTAGCTCCGTTTGCTACTTCGTTAAAAGCTTTTCCTAGCTTTTCATGTGCTTTTACCCCTTGTAGAGATTGACCTACTAAATCTTGAGTAGCTTTTGAAGCTCGTGCTGAGCTTTTTGCCATTCCTTCAAGACCTCCCAGCATTTGACCGCTTAAAGAGGCTCCAAAGGCTGCGGCTAAGCCTGCTAAGGCTACAGGGGTGTCTGCTAAAAACTTTAAGAAAGGTCCGGCAACAGTGTTTAATCCTTCAATAAACGACTTTGTTAAATTAGAAAAACTAGCAGATAATTGAGCATACGCACTAGGGTCTAGTGCTTCTGATAATGCAGAAAACTTACCTATTCCATCTGCAATAATTGCATTTGTAAAAGCCATACGTCTTTCAAACTGGGTAAGCTCGGTATGGCTTTTGTTAACAGCAAGCGCGTAATCCCTTACTGCATCATCAAGACGTACCATAATACCCAATTCATCAAGAATTTCTGGTTCAAGTTTTGCGGCACCTCTGGTAAGACGATCCATTGCATCTCCTAAATCTCTACCAAGAGCCATTGCAGCTCCTTTTGCTACTTTTGCGAGACCTTCCATTTGTGTCTCAGTAAACCCTGCTGAGATACCTACTGCCGTTGTTCTCATTGCTTGTTCAGCAGAAATAGCATTGTCTGTGATTTTCTGAAGCTTATCAGCAACTATAGTAAGATTTCTACCTGCGGCCCTACCCGTAAACTCCAGCCCCTCTTCTAGTTTACTGATTGCATCATTTCTTGAAAGAACGCCAAAAGCCGCAGTCAACGCAAATACGTTCGCGGCTAATGTAGCATATGCAGGTACTAAACCATCGGTGATTCCTGCAGTCATTTTTGAGAAGTTTTTAGTAGAGTTAGAAGATATTCCGGCTACGCCCTTCTGCTTTTTACTATAGTTATCGGCGGAAGCTCCAGCCTTTTTTAATCCAGCGGCTGCTTTCTCGGCATTTTTACCAATAGCTTGTAAGCTACCGTCTTCCATGACTTTAAACTTGACTGTTATTGTGTCTGCCACTAGCTTTTTCTCTTCTTTAGCTTTTCCCTATCTCTTTTAAGTGCCTCTTGAGATTGTTTGATAGCTCTTGATTCTAAATAAGTTAGAATCTCTAAGAATAGTTCTGTATTTTCTATTCCGTTAATGTCTAAGTAATGAGATAAATTTGTAAAATCTTTTCCCATATAGCCTATGTCAGGATAAACTCTGTCCCCTAAATAAGAAAAAGTACTCATAGCTTGTAGCACTATCTCAGGAAATTCCTCCAGACTTGGAGGGATTTCCTCCGGATCGGGCTCTTTTCCCAGTTGTTCACACATTTTCAAATAACGCTCTTGCGTCATTTTTGCATCACTATTTTTGAAGTACTTTTCCAGCTTTTCCAGAAGCTCTGTTTTTTGATCCTGTACGAAAGTTATCGAGATCAAAGACCACCTCATTAAGCCATGTATCAAATTCAGTAGAAGAAGAAACTAAAGTTTCGGCATTATCAGTAGTAAACTCTAGCTCTGATTTAGGGTCTTGACCTTCTATGTCTACTAAAATTAAAGTTTCCAAGTGCTCGAGCGCAAGACCTTTCCAGTTTTTAATTACAGAACGTGAAAATTCTGTAATAAATTTTTCCTCATCTAAATCTTCGACCGCCTGTCTAGTCTTTCTATCAAATTTAGTTGTTGTACATTTTTTACGAAGACCGGTTAGCTCTTTACGAGAAAGGTTCGCTACCTCTACTTCAAACCCTTTTAAGCCAGGAAAGTCAATCCATACAGCTTTAGTGTCTACCATTAAATTTTTTAAATCCATTATTGTTCCTTATGTTACTAGTTCGTTAAGTTTAATTACACTACCAAGATTAGTAGTATTCTCGTTCATTTTCCAATCGTACGATTGCGTAAATACATCTTCAACAATATTTCTGTTAGTAAAACTGCAGTTTGTTGATTTAAAAGAAAAACCTTTAAAGTTAGGAGTGGCTTCTCCATTACCTGCATTAATTATAACAGGCACTCCTATTTTCCAAGTCTGAATATTGCTGTTAGTACTATCAGTAACATACTGTCCGACAGAGCCTGATAAGATTCGTTTTTCCAGTGTGAAATTAGAGGGGTACATTGTAGTAGACTCATTGTGAGTATTGCCTATATTCAATGCATCGTTGACCGTTTCGTAGGGGTTCCACTTAATACTATTTTGTAACTCCATAGAAATTTTATAGATATTGCTAAGAGGTGAGCTACTGTCAACATAAACATCGACAGCCTTTAACATATGGTAGTCTCTAGTTCCTCTGGAAGGCGTACTAGAAAGTGTTGCTCCTCTTGTTAATTTTGTTGCTTCACCGGCTATGGTTAACTTGAGATTCTCTAATTTCTCAATTATGAATGTCCCATTAGTTATAACACATTTTTCCAGTTTATAAATATCATCAGGTAACTTTATATACAAATCAAATGTATTTAAAGTATACTCCCCTGATTTAAAGTTAACAAGTAAATCAAAAATTACATCTAAAGTACTTTGAGTAATCATAGGAATTGTCATTTCAAAGTTAGCAGGGTTTGCTTTCTTTATGTTTGACGCATCATGTAACTTATGTTGCTCATGTAGTGTTTTTTGCGGATAAGTCTTATCCGTAAAAGTTTGGCTAAAACTTAAATCTTCAGTGACATCTAATCTATGATAGGTTGTGCTTGCTGTATCATAGATATAAACCTCCGCTTCTTTTTTGAAATTAAAATTAGCCATGTTTCTCCGTATAAAAAAAAGGGGTTCGAAAAAGAACCCCTTCTAACTTTTTCTATTTCATAGTATAGTCGAAATGACCTCCTATGTCAAGAACTTTTTTTATGCACCTATATACTTAATAGTAACTTCATTTGTAGCAGCAATATCAGTACCCATTCCGTGGAAATTTACTTCCATGCTAATTACGTCTTCGACGCTGTGGCTTGGTATCTCGAGCATTGCTTTAGCACAATGTACTTCCATGTTAGGAGCATTGCTGCCACCTACTAAGAATTTAAGATCGAAGCTGTTTGCTACATTACCGCTATTAGACTGTAAATCTTCAAACAGGTCAGCACTTGATGTGCCTCCATTGTCTAAGTAACAAGTGAAAGATCCTGACACTGTTCTAGTACCTAGAGTATGATCTAAAGGAACATTTACAATACCTAAACTTGCAGGAGTTACGTGCTCAACATTATTACTAATTGTAATACTTCCACCTGTTAGTACAAGACTATAACCTCCAGCACCTGCTGCCAATAAAGGAGCACCATCAGCAGAACTAAGAGTAAGCTGAGTTAAGCGGTTACGGATAAAATTACTAGTAAGCGCTAGTTTTGCTGCGGGAATTTCCAAAGTGCTCACAGTTGGAGCACTACACTCCTCCAAAGTACTAGCCATTCCTGACCAATTGATAGTAGTAATTCCATCAATGTCAAATTCCAAACCACATTCGTTAACAGCCGCTTTATCTAGTTTATACCAGATATCGCCGGTTCCACTACCATCATTACCAGGAAGTTTAAAATAAATAGCCGCAGTAGGCATAGTTAAAACATTTGACGATGCAAAACTGACTTGCAGGTCGGAAGTACCCGTAACAAGACTTGCAGTTGTGCCGCTTGCTGTTGACCAATCCGGTTCACTAGTATAGGCAGAAATAGGGGCTCCTACCATCATTGCCCATAAAACTTCTTCTATGGCGTGATGTTTTGTATTATCTACATAAGGTCTTGCATAAGTAGAGAAGCTCCACTCTGCAGGTGAAAGAGAGTCATTAAAAATCTTACGACCTCGTCGGCTAACGTTAGTACTGTTTGCCATTTCTTTCAGAGCTACCTCTGAGGTATTTGTTGATTGCGAAAAGCTAAAACCATCCAGAACAGGAATTTCCCATATCTGAGCATCCCATTGAACATAGACTTTTACTTCGCGACTTAAATGTAAAGTAGACATAGTTATTTTCTCCTATGATTATCTTGAAAAGGCTAGGACGTGAACGTTTGCTCGTGCCTGCATTTTCTAGTATCGAACCTCAAGTAACATCTCTCCGACGCCCATTGGTTCAAGTACACCTTCATCAGTATCTAAACTGACTATTGTGATTTGTTGTGTATATTGATCTGTACTGGTACGGTCAATATACTTTAGCCGAGAGTTTTCTTCCAATACGGTTTCGACGTCTTCCATTAACTCATCCAAAGCCTCTACTGCATCCTCTGCCTGTACATAACATCTAACAGTGACGCTAAGGAATCTGTCTTTGTATCCACCGGCTTGATACTCTCGTGTCTCGGAGCCCGCATTTAGGTGAATTGCAGGAAATTCCTCCACCTCATCCCAAAATTTTAATCGAGGAGAAACATTACTATTAACGTTAGAGAGAAAGTTTTCTGTTCCGTCAATAAGTTTTAATTTCTCGACAAGAGCAGTAATAATACCTAGGCGTCTTGTTGTATATGCTCTGCTCATTAAACTCTCCTAGTGTAGAATCTTCCGATTGCAAACTGTGCTGCTATTTCTCGAATAGATTTATCAATTAAGTCTCGAGGGTCTCTATTTCCGTTTGACCAGTTTCCGGAGCTTCCCTCTTCAAACACCTGATAAGGCTCTCTTTGATAGGTATAACCAAAACTTGGATATCCTTGAGGTGTTTGAATTACTTCCGTAAGTTTTACACTTTCCGCAAACCTGCCTGTTCTGTTTACAAGAGCGGGCTCTCTCATATTCTTTCTTACTGTATTAGGTAGTTCTTTATTTATAAAACCTATTAGCTGTAAAGGTTGAGAAGCTGCGGAAGATTTTGCTTTCGACTTTTTCTTCTTTGTCTTTAACCTTTTTGCGCTTAGAACTACCGAAGCAGATGTTTTTGCACCTTTACTTTTACTTTTAGTTTTAGTTTTAAGCTCTACTGGTTTGCTTTTAACTTTAATCCCTTTCTTACCCTTGAAAGGCTCCAACAATACTGCAGCTGTTTTTTCTTTTAAGGTGGAAGACCCTTCCATGTTTAGAAGTTCGGGAGTAAGCTCCCCTATAAATTTTCTAAAAACTGCTTTTACTGCTTTCTCCTCTGTAGAGTCTTTTATATTATCCGTCCCTGATTGAAAAGCAATAACAGAGACATAATTTGCAGTAAGTTTTCCTTTCTTTGTTACTATTTGTTCCCCATCAGTAATAAGTCTTTTTATTTCCCTGTGAGAAATACTATCTATATCTCCGCTTCTAAAGGCTGCTTCAACATTGTATAAAAGCAGTTTCTTAGTTGCTGCGTCTAGTCCAGACACTGAAGAAGCTATTTGAACCTGAGATACTGCATTACCTCTTGCTCCGTGTCCTTTATGCAAGTTTTTTGAGACTTCTTTGGAGTCTGTATCTGAGATAGCTCCTTCAGCAACTAAAGTTTTTAGCATTGTATTTTTAATAGTAGTAATAGACCTAGAAAAACTACTTACTATAAACATATCTTTATGTAGCGTATGTGGTAAACGTATTTCGGGCAATTTAGATACTATTGCATTATACCTTCTTTTGTTTCTTGTTTTAAAGTTACTTTGTAATTTTTTAGCATGCTTTTGGCCTTCCTTTAATGCTTTTGTCAAATGGGCTTTTTTAGGTATATGCCCTGTGGAAGCTTCTACTACTTTTTTTAGCTCCTCCGTATCTGCCAAAATTAAGAGCTGCCCTCTTTGACGAGTTACAGCTTTACGCGCCTCCGCATCGAGTTTTCTAAGCAAAGGCTTTGTAAATTTTCTATCAAAAACCTGCTTACTCATCTAAAAGTTCTTATATAGATCCAAGACGCGTTTAATATGGTCTGGGAACGCTACGTTATCACGTTGACTAGAAGAAGACTGGTTTTGAATACTTGCTCCAGCCATTGTCTGACGAGCTTTATGCTCATCTTTCATATAGTAAGTAACTAAATCAATTACTGCTAGTTGTAAATCTTTAGGGCATGATGCATATCCCGCAGTGTAACTAATACGTACTGCTCCGGGACCCGTAGGCCACGATTTAGGGCTGCCACTAGTATTCACTCTATGAACACTATCTGTAGAGAGATCTAAATAATATTCTGTATTAGGTACAGCTGTGTAAGCTGCTCCAAAGTTGTCTCTTTCTTCTACAGAGTTTACTACGTTAATAGGTCCTTCTGTTAATTGAACTAAGTTAGTTGCCCAATTAATATTAAATTCTTCTGCTTTATTAGTGGAGTAAAAGTCTACTAAACTTGTTCCACAGTAAGTTTTTACTAATTGACTCACAGCCGCAATCAACAAAGAAATACGGGCATCATCCTTTGTACTTTGGATATTCTCCGAAGTTTTGTAGTCGTCTATGTCTATTAAGTTTGCCATTTATAAGTCCATTAGTAAAAACTTAGGGGAGATTAACTCCCCCTCGTTTCTATACTGTTAAGTATTAAGCGTCAGTACGTTTCAGAGCAACAACAGATACATCGGTAGTACCGTTGTTAGGACGTAACTGGTTGAAGCCGAGTGACTGGCTAGCAACGATTACGTTACGCTGATTCATTACTTCGTAGTCTTGCTCGATCGATACACCACGGAGACGTGGAACAACGTGGTTACGAACGTTAACTGCGTAGCCTACAGATGCACCATCAGCTTCTGCTTCGATCTGGTCAGATACGATTACAGGAGTTCCGTAGATTGCTCCAACAGTACCTGTGATCTTAGTAGCAATATCAGAACCTACGTCAGTGATGTCAGCAAAAGCTGCATCAGCAAGTAGATCGTAGTAACGAGCCTGAGACACAACATAGACAAGATCTGAAGCGTTCATGCCATACTTACCCATAAGCTTACGTGCTGCTAAGAACTCAGCTGCAGTTACTACAAGGTCAGTTCCGCCACTAGCGTTTGCGTCAAGAACGTCAACTTTAACACTACCTGCTAGTGCTTCAAGACCGTCAAAGCCTTGAGTACCGCCAGATGTACCGTTCAAAAGAGCATCGTCTACTGCGCGAGCGTGTGCACGTGCAACACCTTCAATCAACATAGGCATCAAGTTAACAAGAACTTCTTCGTCAATGTTGTTGTCCATGAAAGTAGTTGAAACAAGTCGAGTAGCTTTCAAAATTACTTGATTAGCATTGTACTGATTTGCATTCTCTTGCGGACGGTTAGTCAGATTACCACTAGTTGCTGCATTGCTGCCCCAAGTTGCGGGAAGAGCATCGGTTTGAATTGGCAATACTTGAGTTTGTGAATTAATAGCAATTTCACGGAAAGCTTGTGCCAACTTAAGTTCCATCATGATCTCTTTTTCGATCTGAGTAGAAACGGTTTGAGCGATGTCAGGAGCATTACCTGAACCAGCATATACAACGCCGGCTTTTTCAAACAATTGCTTAGAATAGTCAGTATTCCAGCCTTTGCCTGTCATAACACCGAGCATATGACCAGTCATAAACTCTTTGGCAAACTTAGAAAGGTCGCCTTTGCCTTCTGAACGGTCAGAGAAAGACTTCTTGCTATTTTGCATAGCAGTAATCTCTTCTTTTTTCTCTTCCAAGTCTTTCTGGAAAGAGGCAACTACTTCGTCCATCTTTGCGTCTTTTTCGCTAAGCTTAGCTTGAACGTCAGCCATAAGAGCTTCAACGCCAGTTTCTACGCCAGTCTTGACGCGAATGTTTTCGGCTTCTAGAGCCTGTGCTTTTTCAACTTCTGCTTCGGCGACTGCCTTAGCTTCTGCTTCATCAGCTGCTTTTTGCTCGGCTTGCTTCATAGCAATCTTAGCAGCTGTGTCTTCAGCTACCTTCTTTGCAAAAGCTTCCAAGTCGATGTTTTGATTATCCATCTTGATCTCCTGATCTGCGGAATTAATTTCCGCGCTTTGAGGTGTGTGGTCACTAGCTATTCCAGAAGCAATATCTTCATCCTTAGCCAGAGACTGACCTGCTAGATCTACACGATTTGTGAAAGTTTTTTTGAATTCTTCGTACTCATCAGATGAGTCAAAAGACTTCGCGAGCGAAAAAGTGGCCGATTGATTGCACGGTACCGATACTACAGATACCTCAAACAACTCAGCGTCCTTAATCATAAGTCCGTCGGTTTCCTTAATATAATCAGCATCCTTGACTCGGAAACCTACGGAAAAGGCCCCAAGAACACCGTCTTTAACTAGTTCGGCAACATTAGCAGGTGCTGACTTGCTAATCTTACATTCTAATTCCAAACCATCGGGTCCAGCTTTAAGACCTGTGGCTCGGCCAATTGGCTTGTCATAATCATGATTAAACAAGATAATTGGATTTTTTTCAAAGTTCTTTAGTCCACCTTTTTGCCAAGCTTCTACTGAGATGGAGTCACCCGCGCGATCAAAATCAGCTGTACTTGCCATTCCGCGAATCATTACAGAACCATCTTCCTGTGCTTGAGTCTTGAAAGTAGACGTAAGATTAAAGATTTTATTCATATCTTAATCCTTTTTTACTGCTGGTTTAATAGCAGGCTTGACCGCTGCCTTAGGTGCAGGCTTTGGTACTTTGGGTGTAACAGGTTTTGGCTCAGGTGCTGGAACTACTTTAGGTTCCGGCTTCGGCGCTTGTTGACTCAAGTTAATATTAACAGCGTGTAAAAGATACTTCCATGCTTTGAAACTTCTTTTAACAGACATAGCATGAATTGCTTCACGAGGTCCTATAATAGCTGTATAAGTCTTGAAGTCAATATCTAAAGGCAGCCCAAACTCTTCAAAGTGTTTAAGTGCTAAATTTAGAACTGCTTGTTTTTGCCGCATTGCCATTTATTCTTCTCCTTCTTCTTCGACAGGCCTTCCGCCTTCATCGGGGTTAGTTGCAGAACCAGCAATATTTGCTGGAACGCGAATTTCTTCAGTACCCGTTACAAAATCAAAGCCTAACGCTTTTCGTGCTTCTGCAGGGGTAATAATTCCTCCGTTTACTAAAGATGTATAGTATGCGGAGGAGTCTCTCAGTTCTGGCTGTAGAGCCGGGATATTAGTAAGATCCTCTCTCAACTCAAAACCAAAATATCTTTCGAGTCCATAATTAATTTTTCGAACAATAGGAAGTATAGTCTCAAGATAATATAGTCGCATATTTGGGCGAATGTTAGCGTTGTTACCAGAATCCATTAAAATTGGAGGGATTCCAAGTGCCTTTAAAATAATTTTTTCATTCTCTAAAATTGCACTTTGAAAATCCAATTCTTTAAAATTTACATTTGAAATAGAGTCTACTTCGATTCCGCCATCTAAGATGAGAGGTCGTCGACCACCAGCATCTGGACGGTATCGTGCTTGCCAAGAAACCATCATACGTTCTTTGATTTTCTCAGAAAGTGTATTTGGCGACTTTAGTACTAAACCTGGGACTGCTCCATTCTTAAAGAAGTTGTCTTGGAAAGCTCTCATATTTTTCATGAGAACCATAGTACGAAGTGCAGGCTTTAAACGAGGGACTCCGCGATAAATGGAGTGAAAAGAGTTTTCTTTGATATGAATAATCTCGTCAGGGCTAAAGGTAGTATCAAACATTGTAAACTTCTCAATGTACGTCTGCTTATCTGCATGAATCTTTACGTCTGTAGCTGGTAGGTGGTAGAGGTGTACTCCGTCGAAGTACAGAAAAATGTTACCATCAATAATAAAATCAGTAATAAGATTACGTTTAAAGCTATTAATATCTTGATAAGGGTTTGGTGACTTATTAAGAAGTACTTCTACTTTGGAAGCCTTAACACCTGGAACAACGCCTCGAAAAGCCCCCTCTCTAGATACTAAAGTATGAATCTCAGCTACATCATCAACGATCATATTTACGCCGCGATTAACGATCTCTAAGTCTTCATAAGCTCTTTCGTAACTAAACGCAGGCTCTCTTGAGGATTCTACTTTATTGCTACCAATATTATACTGAGCAGGATTTAGCTTTTCCTCAGCTTCTACGGGTTTTGCTCCAAAAATATTATTGTACCAAGCCATGTTTTTCTCTTTGAATCTCGACCCACTTCATCTGCTTCTTCGCAGTTCCTAGCGCAGGGTCTTTCCCATAAATTGAGTGAAGTTTTAAATGGTGAGTATGACACAGTGTAACTGTGTAGTCATATAGCTCAGCATGATGCTCTTCTATAAAATCATCCCGAAGTGCTTGTATGTACTCCGGATTGTGTCTGTTCTTTGTTAGCCATTGATTTAACAATGGTGTTAAACTGTAAAAATGGTGAAAGTCAAGCTGTTCTGTCTCATCGCAAATCTCACAAGCGGTGCCTTTCTCATACTTAGACTTTGCCTTATCACGTACATACTTTACAACATCACGTTTTAACTTAGGCATTTTCCATTAATTCCTCAATTTTTATCTAAAGAATTATATCGAGTTTAGGGTAACTTGTCAATAACTATTTTTGATTAGGTATCGCTAGAAGGATATGTTTGCGGTCTGAAATGAGTAAAGTCCGTAGCGCAGACCATCTGCCATATGCGAAGCCATGTTGTGCTTCGGTTTTTCCTTTACAAGATTAGGGTTTGGATCCCACTGATAAGCATCTAGACAGGCCAGGGATTGTTTGCATTCCTGATCAACGTAAAGTTTGTCATTCTCAACGACGCCTGATACATGCCCAATTCCGTCCAGTACAGACTTCTTAGCGTTAATGGTGGAGATGTCATAGTTCTGCGCGAGATCGAACCTTGTTTGTTGAGCAGCTGAGTCAATATAAATATAATCAATGTCCCAACGATTAATAAGTTTTTGTATTTCGATAGCATGTTGCTCAGTGGTTCTCTCGCTGTTAAAATATTCATCTACTATGTAGTACTTGTCCTCGTCCCAGTCATATGCAATTACACATAACGCTGTAGGATCTTTGTATCCTACGTCTAGACCTGCGAAAACATCCATCTTCGAGGTGTCTAATTGAGACAAGTCTTTTACCTGAGTCTCAAAGTTAAATTTCCATATCTGACCTTCGTAAGTATTAAAGTCAGCTTCATACTCTTGCTTAAATTCTGCTTCTGACATCGACTTACGAGCTTCGTCAATATCAGATTGAGACATTCGTGGATTATCCAAGTACGTTGCTCGTATGCTACACCACTCTTGAAACTCATCGGAAAAACCTCTGTAGAAGAACTCCGAGAACCAGTTGTTGCGACCCCGTGGAGTGGAAATAAAAAGTGCTTTAGAGTTTTCTTTATCTAGTGTGGGACGAAGTGCTACGTTGAACGCATCTTTTCCGTCAGCCAAAGCAGCTTCGTCAAAAATAATAAGATCGTAAGAACGGCCAACACAAGAATCAACTTGATTAACCGATCCCATACGGATTGTAGAACCGTTTGATATTTCAATAACTTTATCTTTTGCATTATCTTTTGTTACTTCTAAGTCGAAATGTTTAATTAGGTTTCTTTGTAGATCAAAGGAGATCTGAGACAAAGCATAGTTTGGAGACATTATAAGAATGTTAGAGCCAGGCACTAAAGACACGAGCTGTCCAATAATGTTAGCTATATATGTTTTGCCTTGCCTCCGAGAAACGGCGGCAGAGACAAAACGATACTTTGGGTTGTTAATCGCATTAATAATTGCTACTTGCGATGGTAACGGTTTGACGTTCAATAGATTCAAGTATGGACCTATTGGAAGTTTAAGGAACTTTGCCTCAGACCCTAATTCAACTATTTCTTCAGAGATTATATCTCTGCGACTTACTTCAACTGCCATATTAATCTTCTTTTTTCAGTAGTGTCCAGATTCCATAGCCTAAACCAATCCAGGCCATCATTTTTGCTAAACCCCCGAACAGTATTACTGAACCGCAGATTCCAATAAGCATTGCACCATCCCAAGATGTGCGCTCTTTTACTAGTAACTTAAGATACTTCATGTTGTGTACCTCTCTTCTTATGACCGTTCCAAGCTACGAAACCTGCAAGACGCAGTGTCCAGTATGCGAGGTAGTTTAATACTTTAAAACCATTAACTTCGATGCAAATATCACGGAACAACCCGTCCATATGCTTTTGATCTCTGTATCCAATATCAGTTCCATCTTTCTTCATAAGAGTAGCATACTTATAACCGTAGTCATGTACTAAGCCTCCCATGAGCAGTACTCCAACAGGAGATAAGAAAGTAGCTAGGAACTTAGGTACAGAAGCACCATCAAATTCAAAACCTTTAGGAACTTTGTACTCTACACCATTTAAGCTATAATGAAAGTCTTCACAAATTACCCACTTGCGACTTCCCATTAACCACATAAGTATACCCTTGAAAAAACCTTTGTCTTTCGTTGCAATAGGTACTGGTTGCATCTTAGGCATATCAGGGTACTTAAACTGTATTAAATCTTCTTCCTCTT
>JACKZZ010005422.1_pt1 | contig 69555 bp, 38 predicted proteins | sample 8027871 | NCBI WGS metagenome assembly JACKZZ01 (sample SAMN15724774, study PRJNA655200) | protist metagenome | isolation source: fluorescence activated cell sorting (FACS) single amplified genomes of... | place: USA: West Boothbay Harbor, Gulf of Maine | collected 2000-07-19
TTGCATACCACCACTTAGACGTAAGACCAAGTGAAGACATGCATCCTTTTGAATGTAGTAATCAGATAACGCACGCCCGTCTTGCAGTTGCTTACCAGCAAAAATTAAACGTTGTTGATTTGGTGGAATACCTTCCTTATCTTGAATTTTCTTTTTAATACTCTCAATGGTATCATTGCTACTGACGTCAAATGTCATTTTTTTACCGCCGATACATTTAACATTTATGTTAAAGCTCGTTCCTTTCGTTCCTTTTCCAGGTGGCTTCGGGTAAATTATACGCAGCTTTGTTCCTTCCTCAATTAAACAATTTTTATTCAACGCGGTCATTGATTCATCGTTATCATCCTTTGACAAATATGGTTTTGTATCATAACTTTCTAGAATATCATCAAATGATTCAGGATATTCTTTGTAATATTGTTCAAGAATCATTTCATGGTATCTCGAGCGATACTGGCGATAGATTGAATATTTAATCATTAGAGGTTTTTCATTTATGAAAATTTGGTATTCGTAGTTTGGACACTCCTGTGGTGATATAATATGAATTAATACACCCTGATCAACATCATACCATTGAAAAACATGTTCGTCTGGAGCTGGTCTTTGTCGATGGAAATGATATGGTTCTGGAAATTTGAGTCTTATACGCATGGAAGGTCCCTCTTTAGACTCCCCATTAGATGAGGAGGAGGAAGAAGATGATTTAGACGCGCCATTTTTTGGTCCAACCCAAATAATTTCTGATCTACTCAATGGATCAGGTAGTTCTGGATTTTCTGGGTGAACCGAAACCTTTGCTCCATTATTTATTTCGTGTTCAAGAAGTTGTCTGTACTGCTTATCACCTTCTTTCAAGTAAGGAGTGAATGCAATGTTTTCGTCACCTCGGACATACATTTGACTTGCTTTTATCTCTCTACTTGGAGAAAGTTTAATTTGTATTTGTTCAGGTAAGAATATTTTTTCTTTTATCCCCTCATAAACAAAACTTCTTAACTCTGCCACTGTGTTCGGAAAATCTGAACTTGCCAAATCTTGTGTACTAATCGGTGTTGATGCTTGACGAAGATGTGCTGGTCCTGTGTTTCTGGAGCTGTTACGGGATCCATCTTGCCAATTGTAATTGAGAATGATAGGTTGTGGCATCTCAGTTGTTGTGCCAAAGCTGTCAAAGATTAAGATATTAATTTATTTAAAGAATGTTTTCTTTTAGTTAGTATAGAAGTAACTTTTTAGTATTTTTAATATACAGGGTATGTGAATCTCTATGATATCTTATAATCTCTAATCTCATCTAGGAATATTTTCTGCTGTTCTAGGTTCTAGAAGACGACTAGTTTATATATAAGTTCTACCTCGTAGTTCTCCAGGTGGTGTTCTGAGCAGAGCTGCCGCCGCCGCAGAGAAGAGAGAGAGGTAGTACCAGGTAGTATCATACTCGTAGGCCCAGAGGTACTTCGAACTGTGTGTGTGTGTGTGTGTCATCGAAGTAACTTTTTATTATTTTGAATATGTGAGTTTATATATAAGTTTAATAAAAAAGGTTATCCAAAACAAGCCTCAACTACAAGGTTTTGGAGACGAAATATTGTGTTAGTCTATATATAAGAGTAATTCACCCAAAAGTTAACTTTTTAATTATAGACTGGAATTAACTTTTTTATAATATAGACTGGCACAATTAACTTTTGGGTGAATTACTCTTATATATAGACTAACACAATATTTCGCCTCCAAAACCTTGTAGTTGAGGCTTGTTTTGGATAACCTTTTTTAAGTTACTGTATAACACTCTTATTTTTAATTATTAAATATAGACATAGCTAAAAAAGCTTTAATTACGCAAGGCCTCTCTCGTGAATGCGAGCATGCGAGCATGTTCAAGTTCAATCAAGTTAAAGTCTTTATATTATTATAGCTACTGTAGGAACTACACACTGTATTAATATTAATATTAATATATTGCTGTCCTAGTTCCTAGTTTGAAGTTACAGTAGCTACCAGGTAATATATATACACTGTAGTTATATAGTTATATTCAAACGTATCTTAATTTTTAAATAAATAAAAATATACTAGTACCATTTGAAATATACCATTTGAAATACCTTCTCATTACTGTACTTTATTATAATTATTTATAAATATATTGTCTACTATTTTACACATTAAGCTTCACATACATAATTATATATTACTGCTGTACTAAATTATTTTCATTTCCGATTTAACGAACTTTTGATCCACACAAACCACAAAAATTCGAATCAGCGTGGATACCTTCGCTCTTTCCACAGCTAAGGCATATTATACCACCTTCTTCTTTAACTATATTTTGTGCATCATTGTTTGAAGTTGAATTAGAATCAGCCAATAATTTTGCAAGCATATCAGCTGAATCCCCTGTTGTTGCTTTACCGGTGGAGTAAGATTTTGCATCAACTATATCATTCAGCAATGGTTGATGTGCATCAATTTGAAGTGTGGATGTTGTTGCAGATGGATAATTAACACCACCATCGTCCGTTCCATTTGATTTCTTTGTCAAGTTCCTCAATAAAAAGTAAGCACCAATAACAGCACCACCACAAAAAGCAACAATTAAAAAGATTATTCCACCGCTCAAAGAATTGCCATTCTGACCATTCGTGCTATCACTGCAATCATCACCTTCCCAACCAGCATCGCAATCACATGTACGACCTTTCACATGCGAGCAATTACCATGACCAGAACATATATTACTTTCAGTACAAAATTTAGCATTTGTAGCATTATGTATAGTTGCATCACATGTACCTTTCAGTTGAAAGACAGACAAAGAGAGAGAAAGATATGTTAAGTAAATAATAAAAACAATAATAATAACAAATAAAGCTACAGTAACAAATTCGCTTACATATTTTACATGTATCTTCATATGGATAAAAATTTTTGGAACATTTTGTACAATTACTACCACTATCCCAACCATTATCACAATCACATGTACCACCATCACTAAGAGGTGTTGTCGTACCATCACCACGACATTCACCGTTACCACCACATACGCCTAGTGGAAGATCAAAACCTGGGCATGCTTTACATACGGGTCCTTGCCTTCCTTTTAAACATTTAGTACAGCCAATACCAGATCTATGATTAATACATTGATCACACTTTAATCCACCATAAAAAGGTGCACATTTACATATTGGCAATGTTGGTGATTCAATCAATGATGCTAATAAATGATTCATTTTACTAGAAGTCTTATTTGGCATTTGACATGTACCAGAACCACCAAACGATCCACTGCAAGCAGATGTACATGTTCCAGTAGTTGTAACACCTGGACACATTAAACAAGTAGTGACACCTCCCTTTGTTGTTTCAATATAACCATCACTGCAATTTTTTGTATCACATTGTGCTAATCTAGTACCACCCATTGATGTACCTTTCTTAATTGGATGTTCGGGTTGATTGCATGATGTTGGTACAATTTGTATATAATTTTGGGGTTCGTTTTTACTATCACCACCGATTAACATACCATGTTCGTTTAATTGTTCATCTGCCATCACAACAGATTGAACATGTGAAACATTTTTACTAATACTTTTTGTTCTAGTCCAATATCCATTAATGAATCCATTAGTATGGGACTCACTCAAAGAAGAATAAACTTCAACCACGTTTAAATCAACTGCATTTTTGCCTAAAGAAACGAGGAAAGCAAAAAAAATAATCAGAAAGAATCATAGAAAATAGAAATTTTTACAGAATTTTCGTATGTGATTAACTTTGTACAACATTCATTACTAGTAACAATAATTAACATTTATCTTATTCGATCTTACCATTATCAATTGCACCCCCAGCAACATACACTTTACAATTCAAGCTAAACATAGTAGCATAAGCACGTGGGTAGCTCATATCAGGCCCAGAATGCCAAACAAGTGCAGTATCTTCGCCTCTAGTTCGATCAACTTCCAACACCTCGAAAGTTGCGGTAGGTCGACTGGATGGACCTGTACCAGTATGACCACCAGCACTTACAATTAAACCATTTAATATGGCTGCAGACAAACCAACTCTTGGAGTAAATGTTCCACTAGGTGTAAGACTATTAGTTAACCATGTAAGTGTTGTTGTATCAAAACGGAAAACCTTTTCGTTGTAAGAATTAGAATTTTTCCCACCAATTAAATATAAATTTGGTTTCAAATATACTGCTGCTGCTTCAGCAAGTGCACCATATCTAAGTGGTGGTAAAGTGACAATACCTTTCTTTGGAGTGTAGTAAACCATGTTATCAAGTGGTTTGTTCTTTTTGGTAGAAGTACCACCAAGCATAAAAAGAGCATCGGTACCATCCTTTAATTCACCCACTGCGTAGGCAGCACCCAACCAGGAAATTGTGTCATTAACATTGTTGTTTGTTTGCCAACCTAAATTATTATTTTGATCACAGTAATAATGACAGGGAGAGTCAAGAGCTCCGTTGTTCCGTTTGCAAATATGTGGAAAGACATAAATTGTACGATCAATTATTCCTGAGGGTGCATCCGAAACTCGGCTCAAAGAAGTAGATGAACTACCAGGATCGGAACAAGGTAAATTTACTGCCTTGACCGCTGTATGTAACAGAATCAACAACAATGGAGAGAGTACATTCATTGCAAAAAAATTGAAAGTGCAGTCGACGTAGTGTACTAGTTCTATCGATGTAACTTTGGTTATTTTGAATATGAGTTTTTATCACTCTTAATTGATGTACAACAGCAGTACTAGTTATAGTAGGGGGAAAATTAATGGTGGTAGTTCCTACGAGAGTGAAAAATTCATCAAAATTTTGTGGATGAAAAATTTTGGCAAAATTGGCAAAATTGGCAAAATTGGCAAAATTGGCAAAATTTTTGAAAAATTGGAAAATTAATAAAATGCGCATCACAACATCACACTCAACTATTAATATTTATCACAACACAACACACTTTAACTTGTATTTAGGGCAAATTCTGATATCTACGTAATTTATGAAGTTTGAGACACTTATTTTCTTATTTTAATACTAGAAAAAAGAAGAAAAAAGCACAGAGGTTTTTATTGAATTTTAGAGAGTGAGTTCAAAAAATTTTTGACAGTATAGTAAAGAAAAAGGCAAAGGTAAAAATAAAAGGCGAGTATTTCTTCATTCATTCATTTTAATTTAAAAAAAGAAAATTCTTGAACTATGTCCAATTATTTAGTTCATGCAAGTTACGGTAAAACTAATGATGATGTTTCCGATCTAATTATAGTGCTGCATGATGTTTCCGAAAATAAACAAAGATTTATTGAAGAGATCAATAAGTTAGAGCATGAAAGCTATAACGTACTTCTGATACTAGTTGGCAACAAGGGAATTTACGTTCCTTTTCGTAGAACATTATGGAATGAGTCACTTAAACAACAATACATGAAAATTCAATTCTATGATAAAGAAATACTTACTAATGATAATTGGAATACTGAATTAAAATCTTTCAGTTTTAGCGAAGGTACTAAATATATATATATTACACACTCTTCTCAATAAGATTCAGGTTTATTTCAGCACAGCAAAAACGAAATTTTGACGAGAAGAGCTTGGCGAGAAATTGTCTTGTTGAGCTATGAGCAATTAGTTACGATGTGATCAATGATGATGATATATATATTGCAAATGGGGGAGGAGGGGGGTAAGTTGAAGTTAGCAAATAAAACGATGCATTTCTTGACTTTTCGTTGTTTCACGTTTCCGACCTCCATTTCTTGACTCTGTTGATACATTCAATGCACTCGAGCAAGAACTTTAAAGTCCAGTTTCATTTGCCTGCTGATATTAAAGTCAATCTCACTCAAAAGTCCAATAATCATTTTGCTAAATAAAAGAAGCAGTATCTATGGTTAAAAAACATATCACAATTGGATGAAAAATGCCAATTTTAGTTGATGGAATGGGTGATGTATTTGCTACACAACACATTGGTGCAAAAATAAAATAAAAATGATTTTCCATAATAATTGTTAATGCTTGTACATATAAATATATTTGTTTTGCACAATCTCTCTTAAACTTCTTTAGCTTTTGCCGTTGATACAATTTTCACAAAAAGAAGACGAGCCTATGTTAAAAAAAATAAAAAGCGCTACCATCGAATACGTGAAGGACTTAAATGCCAAAATTATAGTGCAGAAAAGGAAAAGGTCATATGGGAGGGAGGGTTAGCGATTGGCAGTGCGAAAAGGTAGAAGAAAAAGTATTTTCAAATGCGTTTCGGAACAGAAGTACAATTATAGCGGAAATACAAAAATTATTACATTAGAAATTTTTTTTGTATTGATTTAAGTCTCGTTCCTCCAGCGCTATCATGATTTCTTTCATTGTATTTTCACTATTATCAAATGTATCACTACTTCTTCTTCTTTGAATTTTTTTTTTTTGCCATCTTAAATCATCAAAAAATTTATGAGTATCGTATAATTTTTTCGATGATGGTCTTTTTGTATGATCTTTTTCACAGCATTTTGATATTAAATCTCCAATAATTGGACCAATATCTTCCATTCCTAATATTGCTTCCATTTCATCTGAATGTATTGGACCGGCTTTACTTTTATCGGGATCATTTAAAAAACCAATCACTGCCATTTGCTGTTCAAAGTTTTGCTCATACCATGGTAATTTACCTGTTAACATATTAACGAAAGTACAAACAAAGGACCAAATATCACTTTTCATAGATACTTGTTGACCACGTAAAGAACACACTTCTGGTGCAGTAAATAAAAGCGTGCCTATACAGGAGTCCGTAAATTTGGAACAATTCCATGTAGTGCCATCTTTGCCAAATTGCTTACATTTATCAAAATCAGCTAATTTAATACATTGATTTTTTCCAATTAATATATTTGCTGGTTTTAAATCTAAGTGTGCAATATTTTGACCATGTAAATAAACTAATCCAGATAATATTTGAAAACAATATTCTTGTGTTGGTTTAATACCTAATCCAGTATTTTTTTCTTTTTGAACTGTACGAATTAAGTTATCTAAACTACCGCATGGCATATATTCACAAATGATATTTAATTTACCAGTTGTTGAATTATATTCACTACCATAATATTTTACAATGTGTTCATGATTTAATCTGCTCAATGTTTGAATTTCTTTATTTAATTTAATGGCATCTTGTGGACTTTGTATTTGTGATGTTTCATTACCTGTATCTATTGATTTAACAGCAACTCTTTCTCTTTTTTCATCACCCATGGTTATCCAGCCCAAGAACACTTGACCAAAAGCACCTCTACCAATAACTTTTGTTCCTTCATCTAGATCCCAAAATAATTTTACGCATTTTGCAGTGCAATTAGAAGTAGAAGAAGAAGCTGCAGTAGTAGAGTGTGAGTCATCGGGAGAACTTTTTATAGTTGACGTATTATCTTCGATGTAAGTTGTAAAATTGAACGACTTGAGCATTTGTTGATGTGTTTTTCTATCAAAGTATGTAATACTATTTGTTTTTGTTTCACCATCAAGACCAAGATCAAAATTTTCATCTGTATCGGAAATTACAGCATCATACATGAGAGCTTCAAGAATATTTGAATGACCTGGCGCTGCTTTTATAGCACTTTCATCTTTTTCGTTTTCCTTGTAGTTACGTACTAAAGTAACAATTGTTCTTGGTTTTTTTGTTGATACATCTGTTTCAATATAAACTTTGGATAAATGCCAGTGATATGATCCAATGTCTCTACGAACTTGTTTCATGTGTGAACGTAAAGAATTAAGTCTTTTTTGCATTTCTTCCAACGTTTGATATTGGCTTATGACAATTCTGATATGAAGATTTGCATCAACTCCTTTTTCTTTAAAGCATTCTTCGTCTTTTGCTGCTCGAATACCAATACAATCAAATCCATAGAACCGATTCGAATCATCGTTGTCTTTGAAGGTTGTACCTTTTAGAGGGTGAACCCAATACAAGTTAAGATCCTTTTGGAACCATTTTTCCAATTCCTTAGTTAATCTTGAAGACATCCTCCTTGGCTTTTTTTCTATCGAAGGTATTAGTATTAGTATTCTAAGAAGTCGTTTCTTTTTTATGCACACAGCACGTAGTGACGTTGACTCTTCCCGCGCCAAGAAGTTCCCGCAAAAAAAAAAACAACAAAAAACAGAGATATATTTATATATATTTATAGACTAGGGGGAAATAACTAGTCCCTGTCCCTTGGTTTTTTTTTCCGATCCCTGGAAAAGAAACTGTCGTGTCGTCGTGTGTCGTGTGTGGTCATTTTATATTAGTCTTTTTTATACTTTTTGAATATACATTAACATACCACTCCACTGTAACTGTGGAAACACCACTGAATACTACTATGAGTGGAAACAATTACCAAAGTGAAGCCTTTGAAGCTTGGAAGGACACGGGCGGTCTAACACAGAAAGAATGTGAAAAAAGGTGGGTATTAGAAATGGAAAAACATCGCAAAAATATAGCTACTACAGCAAAAGAGCAAAGAAAAAAAATGGAGACTGAATTAAAAGAGGAAAAAACAAAACTACAAAATCTTCAAAGTTCTTTAGGTAAAGAGGAACCAGAAAGTTTGAAAGGTATTGAGGAGGAATCATTGCAGAGACAACTAAATGAATGTAAAACTGCTGTTGCACATTTTCAGAGTTTGCAACACGAAATGAAGATAGATATTGACAAAAAAATTATGATAATACACAAAAATTGTGAAAACTTAGAGATTGACGTCAACCCAAAGTATGTAACTGCTTCTACATATACTAAGAAACGATCCGAAGATTTAGACAATGAAAGTGGAATATTGAGAAGTCGCTTCGATCGACGAAAAGATTTCATGAAAGAATTAATTGAGGATATTAACACACTCGTAAAAGAATACAATAATGATCATAAAAATAAGGATGTTGGTCTTGACTTGGGTCTTGAACCGTTAGTTGAAATTCAAGAGAAAGACTACACATCTACTGTTCAATCTTTTGCAAAATTAAACCAACGTCGTTTTGAATATGAAAAAATATTAAGAGAATGTCGTCGTTACGAACCACGTAAGCAAATTGAAGGGTGCCGTTCCGAGTACAGAAAATGCAAAAAACTAGCAAAGGAGGTTGAAGAAGGAGAATTTACATCAACACTCACGAAATTATCAGCAAGTAAAAAAAGAGAAGATGCTGCAAAATGTAAAGAAATGAGAAAGAAACAAGAAAAAGCTAGTCCGCCAAATATAAAAAAAATACTGAGAATATGGTTAAAACTATTAAATGATTGGGAAAAATCGTATAGTGGTGAAAGTTTTATTTATAAGACTAATACTCCAAACGATGGTTATGATAAGTTTCAGTTGCATGGTCTTATTGAGGTTATTGAAGAGAAAGAAAGAACTCGGAAACCAAGAAGAACACGCCCACCATTTACTCCATCAACATCGGGTGGTAGTTTTGGCTCTAGTACGCCGAGAAATCTTGTGCCAGGAACACCAAGCGGTACACCAACAAGACGGTCAACAACAAGAGGATCAACAACAAGACGAGATGGTGATAGCCGCAGTCCTAGTGCTCGAACTAGGTCGGATACATTGGAGAGAGCAAGAAACCTTACATTAGGCCTGTCACGGCAAGATCTTTACCCAGAGGATGAAAAATAGAAACAAAATGGAAACAAAAATGGAAACGAAAATGGAAACGAAAAGGGAAACAAAAAGGGAAACAAAAAGGGAAGAATAACAAGTAATACAAAAAAGCAAATTAAAAAAAGAGTGGAAACAAAAATGGAGAGAAAAATGGAAACAAAAATGGAAACGAAAATGGAAACGAAAATGGAAACAAAAATGGAAGAATAACAGGTAATACAAAAAAGCAAATTAAAAAAAATGAATAATTCTACTCTTCTCTACTGTAAGCTTAATAGCTAATACTACTTTTCTCTTATATAAGGGTTTTATCATCCTTATTTACTTTCGATACAAAATATCCCAAGTTTAAAAATGTGGTGGTTATCCAGATGATGGTAACTGCTAATTTAGAAGTTGTTTTTCTAATTCTAACAACTTTTTTAATTCTCGTTCGTCTTTTTTTTGGTCGTTTTTAAGTTTTTTATGATAGATTTTTATTTTTGAGTTCAGATTCAAGTGTTTTAGTATCAACTTTATTAAAATCCTCTTCCTCTTCCACCTTAAATTCTTCACCATACTTATTATTTTTATTTTGAATCAACTCTTCATCCCATAATGATTCTATTTTTGGTTTCATTGGTGGTAACATATCAAAAAAATGTATTTGGTCTAGTTTTTCCAACGTCTCTCTTGTGTAAAACATGACACTTGTATCTGTAAAAGCAGAATATATCTTATTTGTAATCGATGTAGTAGTTGCTGTTGATGGCGATAATGATGATAAGGAATCGTGTAATTGAATTTCGTTTGTATAAGATAGTAGTAGTAGAACACAATTAGATGGATCTTCTTTTTGTAATGATCGATCATATTTAAAAAAACTGTTGCCAACAATCAAAATGTTACGTAAGTTGGGTGAATTCCAATTTGACCATAATACATTACTATACATACGTTGTGCACAATGTGGCATAAAAAACATTGTTGGTTTTGAACTAGTAGTAACATCACCGCTACCATTATCACCATTACCAATATTACCACCACTACCACCATTATTATCACCACTACCACTACCACCACTACCACCACTACCACCACTACCACCACCACCATCACCACCATCACAACTACCACCACTGACCTTTCTTCGACATTCCTCATTAAGTTTTAAATTTTCAATACCTAAGCGAATACAAAGATCTAAATCACCCACAGTTGAAGTTGGATCATACGCAACGACTCCTTGGAGAGGTAAGAAATCACATTTTAAACGATATAAGCATGCAAGTTGAATTTGTGAATTTATGGACTGTGTTGGACTTCCTAATCCATAAGCTACTATTTCAACCATATTTGATTCATTAAATGTATTTAACCATTCTTTTGTAGCATTAAAAAGATCATGATAAATATTGGTTGTTACAATTTGCTCCGAAAGTTGAATAATTTCATTAGCTAATATATCAATTTGTTCCTTTGTTATTGTTACAGATGTTGAGCTGTTTTTGGATTGACTGGTAGTAGAACTAGTATTCTTTTTTTTATTATTTCTTTTCGGTCGTCTTGATTTACGACCACTTGCAACTTGCCATTCTAATTCATCACTCATTTGATACTAGTTACTAAGTCTCAATCTAGTAGTGAATTTGGGTCTTAGTCGTCTAGAACTGTAGCTTATTAGTTAAGGCACTAGTGCTTGTGCTAGAAGCACTCTCATATCTTTTAATCTCTTCGGAATGATTACAGTAGTTTGATTAATAAAGAAGTTTTTTAGTTTGACTATTATTAAATACGAGTCTATAACTACTATGATAATATACTGCTGTGAGATTGACACAGATTGACACACACTAACAAGTCGTTCTTCAGTCTAAGTATACTGGTAATTACACCAGATACCAGATACCCCAAAAAGTAAACCACACACAGTACAGCATTACAGTAGCTAGTATATATATATATATAATATATATATTTATACCTGCACGCACATGTGAAATGTGGTATAATTGAAAATAGGAGAGTGAACTCAATATAGGATTATTTATATATATACACTTCACTGTTTAGTTTTTTCAATTAGTTTTCAACTTTTATTTTTAATTTTTCAAATAGAAACAAAAAGTTTAAAAAAGTAAAGTAATGATCAATATATTCAAAGTCTTCATTGACCAACGATTATATGAAAACATCTAGCTAATATCTTAGTTGTGGACATACTTTTCCTATTTTAATGACACTTGCATCCGTAATGTTACTGCAATAAGTGAGGTCAATTGAAGATAGTTGTGAACATCCTTTTGCTATTTCAATGACACTTGTATCCGTAATGTTACTGCAGCAATAGAGGTTCATTGAAGTTAGTCGTGAACATCCTTTTGCTATTTCAATGACACTTGCATCCGTAATTTTATTGCAGCAAAAGAGGTTCATTGAAGTTAGTCGTGAACATCTTTTTGCTATTTCAATGACACTTCCATCCGTAATGTTACGGCACCAATAGAGGTTTATTGAAGTTAGTTGTGGACATCCTTTTGCTATTTCACTGACACTTGCATTCGTAATCTTACCGCAATTATAGAGGTTAATTGAACGTAGTTGTGAACATCCTTTTGCTATTTCAATGACACTTGCATCCGTAATCTTCCAGCAATTATATTGGTTAATTGAACGTAGTTGTGGACATCCTTTTGCTATTTCAATGACACCCGGCAATGACACTTGCATCCGTAATTTCAACGCAGTCGGATAGGTTAATTGACCGTAGTTGTAAACATCTTTTTGTAATTTCATTGACACTTGTATCTGTAATGTTATAGCACCAAGAGAGGTTAATTGAAGTCAGTCGGGGAAATTGTTCAATAAAACGTTTGAACCTTTTGTCAGTCACAACGGATGTTTCTCGATAACTCGAATTTGAAGTACCCAATGCCATCTGTTCAACTTTTTTAGTATCAATCCATGACGTCATCCATCGTGAATTTGGTGCTTTTGTCATAGCAACAAACATTTTTCTTACTTCATGATCATTTTCCCATACTTTTGGTGCATAGTACAATATAATCTCAGTTGCCTGATGGATTTCTTTGCAAGCTGTTAGTAGCGAACTCATTTTTTCAATTGTTAATAGTTCAACCAATTTCTCGACATACGATCCAGTAAATTCTTTTCCGTTGTTTAGCAGCAGCCTTAATAAAGGTACAAGGCAGCACTTTTGTTTTTTGTTCCTGGTGGACGAGGGGGAGTTGGTCTGCTTTGCCACGTTCATTATATAATTATATTACTGTATATCAATTTGAATCGATTTGAATCTGATCAAGGGAGAGCGAGATCAAGGGAACAAGGGAACAAGGGAACGAAAAAAAGGGAACAAGGGGAACAAGGGGGATCCAAAGTCTTCTAACAAAAATCCAAAGAATTTGGGGATTCGCCCCATATTCGATATTGTCATATTAATAATATGCGTTAGAGATAATGTTGACCTAAAAACCAAGATTAAAGGATATTTTCATGATCTCAAAATTGAGTGAAAAACTTTTCCGTTCAACTGTGTCTTCAACATTCAACACAATATAATTGGCATATAATAGAGTTAATTGATGCTGTGCTGTGTTTGGATCTATAAACGATAAAGCGTCAATATAAAGAAAAAAGACGAAACACAAGTATACATTGTAAAAAGAGGGCATGATAACCAGTGGAACAAGTGGTAAGAATGGCCACCTTAGCTCATCTGGGAGAGTTGGTTTGAATTCAAGAACATCACGAAAATCCACGATGGGTAAAAATTTTGTTGGATCGAGATATGGTAAAAATCCATTATCATCTGATCAAAAAGAAAGATGTGAAGAAATGTTTGACATGTGTGACATTGATAAGTCTGGTTCCATTGATGGTGACGAGTTATTGAGTATGTTATTAAAATTAAATGTACAGATACCATTAAATCATCAAAAGGTCGTGGTTAGAGAAATGTTATATTTTTTAGGTAAAGAGGAAAACGGTGAAATTACATTACAAGAATTCTTTCAACTATGGTCAGCATATCATGATTGGAAGCATGAAAAAGATATGAACGCACCATCTTTGCCCTGGTTTCCGCCAGTAAAAGGTGCACATTCCAATAAATTGGCGTTATTTTTAATATTTGATGATCCAAGTAGCTGTAAACTAGCACAAATGACATCAGTTTTTATAATAACAACAATAGCATTGTCAGTTTGTACGTTTGTAATGGAAACAATGCCAGAATATAGAGAATGGGAATCAGGTATCCCTGGTAACGGTATTGAAGTTGCGCCAGATTCTTTTAAAGCAATCGAAACCTTTAGTATTACGTTATTCTCAATCGAATATTTAGTACGTTTCTTTTTAGTTGGTTTTACACCACCATTAAATATACATTTTATGATCAAGTTTAAGAATTTCGTACTTAGTCCAATGAATATTATTGATTTATTAGCTATCGTGCCGTATTACATTGAATTAAGTGCTGCCACTGGTAGTGACGGTGAATCTTCCGCATTTGGTGTATTAAGAGTATTACGTGTTGCTAGAGTCTTTCGTATCTTTAAATTAGGTAAATATTCACAAGGTTTACAAATGTTTACCAAAGTCATTGTGCATTCTGTTGATGCGATGTTATTGTTATTATTTTTTTTATCAATTGCTGTCGTTTTGTTTGGTTCATTAGTCTATTATGCAGAGAAGGGTCAATGGAATCATCAACTTGGTGGTTTTGCAAGATTAGATGTTACAGGTTTAGCTTATGAATTGACACCCTTTACATCGATCCCCGCCGCATTTTGGTGGGTTGTTACAACTACAACAACTGTTGGATATGGTGATTTTTATCCAACCAGTGTTGAGGGTAAATTAATTGGCTTTGTAACTATGTTAATTGGTATCCTTGCATTAGCATTACCTGTGACAATTATTGGTACAAATTTTAGTAAAATATATAGGCAATTAAGAAATGAAACACTAGCTATTGATCAGAAAGGGATGGTTGATTTTTTTCTGGAACAAAATAAAACTGGTCGTGTTTTTGGTGATGGTGATGCGTTAGAAAGTGAGGTCAATCTTGAAAATGGTAGTGGTAGACTGAATGTTCGAGTATCACCAGCATCCTTTACTACATCAAGAGACGATAGTGATAATAGGCATGATGATTCAGAATATCATTTACATCATGCTAGAGATCAATTGATTAAAACGGTTGGTGTTAATGCTGTACCACGTGATAAAGCAATCAATATAGTTCACACAAGATTAAATGATAAAAATCATGAAAAGAATTCTTCAAACGATGGTATATTGATGTTATTAAACTTAATGTTAAGCAAAATGAATCATTTAGAAGAGAAAGTAAATGAGTTGTCATTAATAGCAAAGGCAAATGGAATACCTTCACCACCACCAAATGGTCTAGATCTTCCTACATTTCTTAGAAAATAGTTTCCCGGAAAATAATTTGTTGCCTGTTTTAAATAATCCGAACCCGTTCCACTTTTAATTGTAGCAAACCAAGAACCACTGCCACCTTCGCAGATGTAGAAGGGGTGTTCTTTCTCAAGCATTTCACTGAACGCTTCCTGCTCATCGTTGTCGTCCCCGTCAATTGAAAAGCCAATGTAACTCAACTCCATGTTGGCATGTTTCAATAGAATGTTATGTACTGTTTTATGTATGTTATATTTTTATCAAGCTTATATCTTATTTCATATTAATATATTTATCTATATATATGTATAGTTTTGTTATTTTGTTATTTTGTTGCTTTTATCTTTTATTATCTTTTATTATTCCCGATTATAACCTGCCAAACCAAAAAAATTAATCAAAATATTTTTTAACGTTTTCTAAGTCTTAGTCGTCTGGAATGCGAATGAAATATTCTATCTACCTCTCGTAATTCAGAGAATGGCCTGGCCGAATAACACAAAACTAAAACTGGCAAAACTAAAACACAAAAAAGTCGGGATTTTCAAGCTTGGAAGCTGCCGTGCCGCCGCCCGCGCTGGCGTCGGGGAATTAATTAGGAACTATTCTCTATTAAACAACTAGTACTGTTGTTTATTATTTATAGACTGATCTAATAAAATTCTAAAATTGTGGCGCAGATAATGATCGTCCAGTCGCAACATGGCTCCGGCGGTAAAATATTTTAATTTAAATTTAATATTTTAATATCAAGGTTATAATATATACTACTACTGTACTATAACTGTAAGACCTGTGAGACAACACATGCTCACCATCATCATGCCCATTCTGGTTGTGGCCTCGCTGTGCGGGGTCGACGGCGCGCGCGCACATGCGGGCGATATCACCGAGGCACCAGCTTTCAACACCCTGCTCGACAGCTTGATACGTGAGGGGAATGAGAAAATGGTCCAGGACGGTGGAGCCGCCACCATCTTTGGCGACGTCACCACGAGTCTATCGCACCGATACGACATGCAAGATGACCAGGGCCAACAACTGGGCGTGGTCCACGTCGACGCCATCAAAGGCGACAAATCTCCGTGGGGTGGGCACAGCTACCTCGGCGTTTACCATGCCTACATTGGCAACGAGTTCCAAGTACGTCTCGCCTCCTCGCCGGATCTGATGTCTTGGACTTTCCGTCGCACGCTCGTCAGCAATGCCGACATGCCGTACCTGTATCGCGTCGATAAGGGCACGGATGGCTGGCTCCTGCTGGCACACGAGCAGTGGATGACACCAGGGTCACAAGCTCCATCACAACTCGGATTCAAGTTGTACTACAATGAGGCCAATCTGCTCGCTGGCAACCACTTCAATGGGTTCAACGCTCCGCTGACGGTGGGTCAGCCAACCTCGATAGAAGGGACGCCGTGCGTCTACTACGCCGCCCGCCGGATGCAAAACAATCTCGTCGTTGTCGATGCGGACATCGGGTTTCACTTCAACGACCAGGATGGCATCGATCAGGTCGCGCAGGGACGCCTCACGTCGTTTGGTCCGTCCGTGATTGATCCATCGTGGGGAGGCACCCAGCGCTCTGACAACTACGATCAGATGTTCATCGACAAAGGTGCCGTCGGCAACATTGGACAGCGGGCCCCTGGCACGATTCAGGGCGTTCATATCCAACTCCAGGAAGCCAACATTGGACCCATGCCACCGACAGTCTGGAAAGACTGGCGGGTCTGGCTGTATTACTTTGGTTCGGGCGAGGGAGACGTGCCTGAAGGCAGCGGAGGTGCCCACGTGGACATGGTGCAGGTGAAAACTCACCAGGGCAGCACTGCGTTCGGGAACCCGAGCTGGCACCACGTGCCTTGCCCCGGTGGCGGTGGCGGGAACTGCGTGTTCGTTTCGTACTTTATCTTTTCAGAGGGCGCAGCTGGAGGAGAGGCAGGTGTCTTGGGGTTTGTGAAGCAGTTGTGAACATGTTTAAAATCACTCTTATTTTGAATTTTCGAAGACTAAGATACACATTAACATTAACATGACACATGCACATTTGAACATGTTTTGGCCAGTTTTCGTATAAGATTATTAATAATATTAATGTAAAAATATTGATTATAGTCATAACAGACTAGACTTTATTATCACACAGTACACAGTAGAGGAAGAGGGGTCTTTTCCATTCTAATTCCAGAAAAGGCTCTTTTTTCATCGATTTTTTGAATATCGAAGTAACTTTTTATTATTTTGAATATGTCAATATTTTCAAGGCAAGGCCTGCTCTCGTATCGTACTCGTATTATCGTATATATTTATAAAAAATAATATTATTTTAATATAGGAACTATCTGTTAAAGATACCAGAATTGGCGAATTGGCAGAACAGAATAATACCAAAAATTAGGAATTAACCTTCAAAACTTTGAGTGAATAACTACAGGGAAACCACGTTCAACCACACGGCACACGGGAAACCAAAGTAAAAAAAGATATTCATCAACTTTTAAAGAATTTTTTTACAACATGGTAAGTATTGTATTATTTTAGTTCGCACCAAACATGATTATGTCTTCATCTTCTCTCTTTGCAAATTGCTTACTAAAATGTAATAATGTTATTTCATTGTTTTTTCATTATTTTATAAATATTTTTATTATGCATGCATATTATCATTTTTTATTCACTTTCCATTATTTTTTAATTTGAAGGGAAATAAAAGTTACACTATAGCAAGATCATCTGTGTATGATCTTGGTGAAAATAAACATTGCGAATTTGTTATCACAAGTACAGGACAAATGAAAAAAACAGATCTTGCTAGCATTTTTGTGGAGGCAGACAGAAATAACAATGGTCTCATTTCAGTTGCTGAATTGAAAGCTTATTTTAAGAAAAAAAAGGTACTAATTTGGTCTGCTGAAGAATTTCGTAACTTATGGCGTGATGCTGATTCAGATCTTAATTCACAAATTGATTTCTTGGAATTTAAACGTGTAATGACCGCTGCATCAACTGGTCATACCGCTCATCCAAAGTGGCGTGAATTGCTTGAAAATGTTAAAGCTGAAAATGGTACTTCAACTGAAATAAGATTATATCGTGAAGATGGATCTTGGGGTAAAAGATTAATTGCAATTACACATTCCAATGCTGCTGGTACTGGTGGTAGATTTAGAAAATCACTTTTCTCCCCTGGTTTCAGGTACTGTATAACATTGAACGAGACTGATACTCCGAATAATATGGAATTAGCAAGAACTCAAGTTTTTCATTGTACTGATTCAAATGCTGCGTTAAAAGCAAGACTAGAACGTGAAAGAATTAAAAGACTTGCTGCATTAAAAGCAAAAACGGAACATGATATGAGAGTAAAAAAAATCGCTCTTGCAAAAGCAAAGAGAGAACGTGAAAGAAGAGATAGGGAACGTGCTATTGAAAAGGCCTTAAGAATAATGGAAGCCGAAGAACGTCGTCGTATAATAAAGGCGAGAGAAGAACGGGACAAAAAAGAGAGAGAACTGAAAGATCGTGTTAAACGCCGTATGGCAAATGTTGTACCAAGAAATGCTGCTGTTGTAATTGATGATGTTTTTGATAAAATTGATAAAAATGATAATGGTAAAATATCACTGTCTGAATTAAAAAATTATATTAATAAATTGGGTGCACCACTTAGAACAGTAGATGTACAAAAAATGTTTAGGGAAGCTGATTTAGATCATAATGCTCAGATTAATAAAAGCGAATTTCGTCAAGTTATGAAGAATGCAAAAAATTGTAGTTCAACCTCTGAATGGAATGCTCTGTATAAACTACACGTTGATAAAATAGCTGCACCCCGCTCTAAAAAACGTAGAATAGCACGTGTTGGAACTCCACGTTTTGCACCCTTGTTTTAATGATGAAAAGTTGGCTGAAAAGATTCATTAGATATCTAACTACGGTAGCTAAACAAAACCACTAATCTATGAATAGATTATTTCACATTGTGCAAGGGTAGTTCTAGATTCAAAATACTGTAATAAAAAAGTAAAAAAGCTAGAATAACACCCAAAGTTACTTCGATATATATATATATATATATATATATATATATACTGTATATCTTACTGTATAGGAACCTATTAATAGTATCTCTTTTAGTATCTTATTCAACATTAAAAACCAAGTTCATCGTCTCTTATTCGTTCAGCCCAGCCCATCAGAAGACGTTCGTTAAAGATGAATAATCTTTGTATTAGGCAAGTTTTATCATGCAAGCGTACATTTTCAACTTTTTTCTTATCAAAACATACTAATACTAGAATTGCCTTACGAAAAGATATTCATTTTCGACATCATTCCTCCTCCTCCTCTTTCACTGATTCCAGCAATCCAGTCATACCACTTTCCATCGCATGCGCAACTTTACTTATTGGCTTTAGTACTACATCGGTTCACAATTCATCGTCCACTAACAGCACAACCGAGGAAAGGTTCAACATCAAAACCTCAAGTGACAGCTACGAAAGATTAGGAACAGTATTGGGTGAAGGTTCTTTTGGTAGTGTTGAACTTGGTAGAAGAAAATCGGACTCTTCTTTCGTTGCAATTAAAACTGTTTATCAAACGAGAGACCACCACGAGAAAATAGCTCTCGAACGTGAACTTGCTGCTTTAAATGAAATTGTCAAGAACGGTGGTCATCCAAACTTGCTTAGCCTTTATGATGTTGTTACAGGTTCACCTTTACAAATTATAACTGAGTTGTGCAGTGGTGGTGAGTTGTTTGACAAAGTTGTTGAGGATGGTAGAATAGAAGAAAAAGAAGCAACTCGAATCATTACGGACCTGGCTGAAGGCTTGATATTTCTACATGAAAAGTGTCACTATTGTCATGGGGATCTAAAACCCGAGAACATCATGTTGAACAGTATTGATGTGGATGATTCTTATATGCAACCCAAATTGGTTGATTTTGGTAGCTCCCACCAAAAATTACCCAATCCAGCACAATATGGTACGGCTGCTTATTGGCCACCAGAGGCACACCTTCAATCACCACACGGTCGTTCTTTCAAAGGTGGTTCAGCATCGGATATGTTTGCTCTGGGAATTATATATTACATCATGCTAGTAGGATGTCATCCATACGATCCAATGGGTGATGCTACTGATGATGAACTAAGGTTAAATATTATAAGTGGAAATTACAATTGGCCGGAAAAAAAACAGCTTCCGCGTATTAGTGAAAATATTCGTTGTATTGTTGACCAGCTCCTTACAAATGATGAGAAAAAAAGGTACACAGCATCAAACTTGTTTCACGAGTTATCAATTCAAATGAAAAGCTGGAAAGAAGAGGAAGAAAGAGAAAAGCATTTGAAAGGGAAAAATAATGAAGGACCAAAATTAAAACCAAGAGCAGTACCACCTAAATCTGTTCTAAAGCGAAGAAGTGGAGTACTTCGCAATATTATCCAGACATCACCTGAAGATGGTCATCGAAAAGCAGATTTGGATGTTTTGTCGTCTTTGTTGTCTGATTTTAATTTGAAAAAAATAAAATACAAGACAAATCAAGTGATTATTCAAGAGGGTGATGTTAATGATGAAACATGGTATTTGTTGATGGATGGTTTAGTACAAGTAGAGTTGAAAACAAGTGGCCTGAACAATGAAAAAGAGACGGTTGTTGCAGCACAACTACGACCAGGATCGTTTTTTGGTGAAACAAGTCTTTTAAATAATCAACCAAGAGTAGCAACAATACGAGCAATTACACCTGTTGAAGTTGTTCAATTGAGTTCTTCCGATTTAGATTTACTTGAGGGTGACAATACATCGACAAAGATCATTGATAAGCTTCAAAGGGGTCGTAGCCAAGTAAGGATTCATGCTTTATTAAAAAATGCAAAAGATTGTCCAATTGTGGAATTGGAAAAAGGCGAAGTGCTGTTTCGTGAAGGTGAAGAAGCGGATGCCGTCTATTTGATAAGAAATGGAGCAGTAGATGTAATTGATGAAACTGATCAAAAAATTATTGTAACTTTAAATGAGGGGGAGTTACTTGGTGAGACAGCGATATTAACAAGGTTACCAAGGAATGCAACTGCTCGTGTTTCATCAGAAAAGACTTCCTTTTTAAAAGTTGAAAGAAGGAGATTTATGAATATTATTGGTACACAATTGAGAGAAGAATTAATGAAAACAAAAAGTAGTAGCTTGAAAAGATCAATAGCAAAAAAAGCAACTCAAAAGTAGTACCAGAAATAACACCATTAAATGTTAAAAAAGTCTTTGGAAGGGTTAAAAACTGAGCAGAGCTGACTTTTTAATCATTGATATACTAAAAGTCTTTGGAAGGGTTAAAAACTGAGCAGAGCTGACTTTTAAATCATTGATATACAGTACTACTTTTGGAAATCTTAAAAAGTTAATCGTGTAGCAAATACACAATAAATTGAATACAATATAAACACATAATTTTCAGCATTCAAGAGTTTTCAATCGTCCCACAATTTTCCTGCATTAGCATTAGTTCCTATAACATTGACACCAATTTCTCTGTAAACTTATACGAGACCTCGCCTCGTTGCCTCGTAGGTTCTTATATACCACTCCAACCGGAGCTATTAGTGTATCCTTATGTGATCTATCTTTGTTCACCAAGATTGCTAAAAGCTCCCGGTTGGAGTGGTTTCCTACCACCACATTCAATTCCTAAATCATCTGCTACATATGCTGCCGGTGGTACTACTGCACCACCTGCTGTATTTTCAATACTTCTAACAGGCGGATGTTCTCTTGGCGACGTCTTGATGAGATATATAAAAGTTGCCGAAGACCAAGATAGATTTTTGGCACATATTTTAGCTGGTCGTGATATTTTTGACAAAACATTTACTTTGCTTCCACCTCATCTTACAACACCACCGTCTGATGATGTTTTAAGAGTGAGTTTTTGTGGTGAGTGGATGGGCTGCGAACAACTTGACGAATTACAAGGTGTTCTTTGTCTTCTTTTAGCAAGTGCTGTCGAAAATATTGAAAAATTAAAGTTCCAAAATATTGAAGTTACAGAAGAAGTTGGTGGAATTACAACTTCTAAAACTGTTTAAAAGGGATTTATCTCTAATAGCCGCACAATTTTTAGTAACCCATGTTTGCATGGTCTCCTCCACGAACAATGAAAAAGGTACTGCGAAGCCAAAATTCTGTAAGTATTTCAATAATAAAAATAAACCACACATAGAAAAGTAAAAACCGTACATACACACACATACTCTCGTAGTTCCTAAACTTGAACAGGTGTACGAGTAGGAACCTACTCAGGTTACGCGTAGGACCTACTGTATTAACTGTATATATATATATATATATATATAGAGAGAGAGAGAGAGAGAGAGAGAGAGGTTACCAGGGCTCCTCTTTGTCCTTTTTGGGTTCGGAAACTAAAAGATTTTTAATCGGACATATTTTAATTAACACTTTTCTTGGGATAGCGATATAGAACTCTACTTCTCTACTACATTTCTTGGTACTACCTCGTAGTAATCCAAAAATTAAAATCTGCATTGTGGAGCATTGCATTTTGTGGGTTAGAAAATCAAGTATAAAATACTGTGTAGAATTTACATAGTTGTATTCACCACAACCGCTGCATGTTGATTAGATATCAGACATATTCCAAAAAATAAAAGAAACAAGTATTCTCGCATCTCTTACTGCCAAGTAGTATTGAACTGTTTTATACACAAGCAGGTAGATCTAACACGCCTTGCGCAGGCTTGGCAAAAAAGCTGTTGCCGCTCTCTCACTCTCCGCTCATCCTTAAACACTGGTAAAATTTATAATAATTACCACAGGTTTGGTAACAAGTTTTAGCTCATTGGTGGTTAACAATAACCACATTAAAAGAAATCGATAACATTTGCGTTCAGTTTTTATCTACACATTTACACTTCCGTCAAACACAATTCTAGTCTTTCCTCTTGTGGTATTAAATATTCAAACGATACATCAAAAAAAAAAAAAAAAAATTTTAATTTAAATAATATTGATGTCAGCTATATCAATTCTTGCTGAAGCTGGAGCATCCATCGCTACAAGGAATAGACCAGGACAGGATCACATTGGTGATCGCTTAAACAAATGGCATTTTTCTACATTGGAAAACCCTGTTCGACCAGAACAAAAAATTATTGATTCACACCATCATATATGGGATAGATGCCGTAAAGAGGGATTCGCGGAAAATGTACCGACACACAGAAGGTATATGCCAGATGAATTCTTTGATGATATAGCAAGATCGGGTCACAGGGTGGTCAATACCGTATTTGTGGAGTGTCTTTCCATGTACAATCAAGATTCTTACGATAATATCGCAATGAATAACACTAATATCACAGACAATAAAAGTAGCAGTAGCAGTAACAGTAGCAGTAACAGTAGCAGTAGCAGTAGCAGTAGCAGTAGCAGTAGCAGTAGCAAACCTACCAAATCTACCTTTACCCCCTCAACTACTCTTGATGTTGTTCCATCAGCTGGTGAGGTTGAATTCATACAAGGCATTTCAGCACAGTCTAAAGCCAATTTCTATGGTAAAAATTTAAGATGTTGTGGTGCTATTATTGGTTTTTGTGACTTAACACAAGATGTTCAAAAAGTGGGTCATGATTTAGATGTGTTAATTAGCAGTGGTAAAAATTTTCGTGGGATAAGACATTCATATGGTTATCATGAATCAACTCACATACCGGCAAATCATCATTCGACACGCCATATCAAGCACTTACTTTCAGAACCATCGTTTCGTGCAGGTTTTGCTGAATTAGAAAAAAGGTAAGAAATCAATTTTCATTTCTGCATTTTTATTTCACTTTATATTTTTTCTAAACCAGTAAAACGATGTTCTTGAACTATTATTATATTATTAATTATATTCTTAAGAAATTTAATTTTTGATGCATGGGGTTATCATTTTCAATTAAGTGAAGTGCAATCATTAGCCGAAGCGTTTCCAAGCGTTAAAATTGTATTAAATCATTTAGGTAAGATATTTGTTGCAAGTTTTGTTATTCTTAATTTAATAAAATGATTCTGGACTAACGTTGATTTTCTTCTGTGCTATCATTTATAGGTGGACCTGTTGTTGTTGGGCCATTTGCCAATAAACGTGATTCTTCTGTATTTTTTGATTGGTCCAATTCACTGGTTGCGTTAGCAGTGTGTCCAAATGTTTATGTGAAAATTGGTGGTCTGGGTATGCCTATCTTTGGTTTAGGTGATCGTTTTAATGATAGGTTTATTAAAGGTAAGTTTTCTGTTTTAATATTTTAGACGAGACCATTTTCTATTTATAGAAATTCTATTTATATGTTATACATATTTTTCTTAATTTTCTTGATTTTTTTATTTTTCTTGTTTTTCATACAATGAAGGCCAACCATCACCAACATCAGACGAATTAGTTAGTGCATGGTCATCACATATATCATATGTATTAAAAATATTTGGTCCTAAAAGGTGTATGTTTGAATCAAATTTTCCAGTTGATAAAGTAACGTGTTCATATAATAATATGTAAGTACCATCTTTGTTTAAATTTCAAATAATTTTTTATTTCTTATTTATTCTTTGTTTTTCGTTTTCATTTATTTTACGTTTATTTTATGTTGATAGGTGGAATGCTTATAAGAAAATAGTGCAAGCAAATGGTTATAATGATGTTGATTCGGATTATGTCTTTTGGAAAACAGCTGCGCTTGTGTATTCAATTGAAAGCGAGCTAAAGTGCAAATGATAGTAGTAGTGTTGAATCAGTTGATAAAAAGTAGAACATATTTTTGATGGAAAAACATTATTGAGTAAAAATAGTAGAATGTACTGGTAAAGCAGATGTAATATCGAACTTGCGCAATACTAGTAGTGCACAATAACGAGAGAGAAATGTATGATACCATAGATGTAATGGAAGGTATTTTATTTATAAGGAATCCATTGACAATAAAATATAAAATCATATTTTTTTTTTCATTTTTTTATAAATTTCTCTCTTCGAATACTTACACAGATACTCTTAGTCGTAGTCGTAGTCGTAGTCGTAGTCGTAGTCGTCTTCCCCCACCCTTTTATATTCCTTCTAGGTACCTCCGGAGGTCTCTTTTACCTTATTTTACCGAAGGTATTAAATCGAGCTTATATTAAATTCAATGTCTCCAGGATTTAAATTATTTTTTAAATGTACAACATTATGTTTCACATACATAATATTTGCTATGGGTCTTGATTCAAAATAATTCATTAATGAACCAAATACACATTCAATGCCCGCTTGAGGTGAATCAAAGCCCTTTAAGAAAACGGGAGAAATCAAAAAATATTAAGTTAACAACTACAAAATCCACAACTAGTATTTCTTCGAATTTACTTACTGCTACAGTTCTTGGCAATAAAAAACGCATCATAAGCATTTGTTGTAAATTGATTGCACCATTGAATCTCTTACATAAGAAAACAAAATGCCTTGTTACATGTTTCACAAAAGTTAATGTGCTTACAAAACCATGTCTTTCCATTAATTCAACATAATTATTAAATCTAGCTTCTAATACTCTGTACATGCCAGTTGATATAAATTCATCCTCATCATCGTCACCTTCTTTGCTACCTCCAGTATATGCATCTTCTTCTTGCTGTTTCTCTTCGTCAGTATTGTAATAGTTATCATCATCTTCTTCCCCCCTTTTTCCCTCTTGCTCTTTCGTATCTTCCATGACTCGCCTACTTCTTCGATTTCTACCATGAGTGAATGGATCATGTAAATAGTAACAACTGTCACCTTTTGTACAATTCCCGTTTAACCAAAATCTACAATGATTCTTTGTTTCATCAAAATCATCTTCCTCTATATTCATTTCCCCCTCATCATCATCATCATACACTTCGTCATCATCGTTGTCGTCAACGCGTGGTGGTCCATTCACAACTACATGTTTACCACTACTGTTATTATACTTGACAGATGCTAATGTCAATCCCTTTCTTTTTAAATTTTTTTTCGTGCTATTTAACATACTGTTAATATTTTTAATTTTTAATTCATTCAACGATTCTTCCAATTCACAGATTCTGGGATCTTCATTCCAACTTTCATGAAGTGTTAAAAATGTTGTTGTTGTTTCTGCTGTTGTTGATGATGGTGATGTTGATGTTGGTTGTTCTTTTAACTTTGCTTCAGTTGTATCACTCCTATTTACAACGTTACATTTCATTAAAACTGACACTGTTTTAGAATAAAAAAACATTTCTCCAACACTGTCAATTAACCTTTCCTCCGTTTGATAAGTGCAACCAATTAAAGTGGATCCTTCGCCGATTTGTGTCGTGTGAGATGTTTGAAAGTTTGACAAAGTCACGTTGTAATCACCTTTACATTTGCCCCACATTTCAAACAGACGCTCTTTGTAAGCTGTAGCATTTAAAGTAAGGTTGGCAGAAACACCATGATTTGATTCTTCTTCTGTACGCTTAATGGCCAAAACAGCGGAAAATATATCAGGAAGTCGGCGTTCAAAAAATGTAAAGGTTGTATGATTATTTTTATCAACATCACCACGTAACCATTCACTAAGTTTTTTATAATATATTTCAATCTCATCTTTTTGTTGGTGATGGTATTGTTGTACCTTTTGGATATTTTCTTTGGATTTTGGAAGTGAACTTTTATTTTTTTGTGTGAGGGGGGCAGATTGCATTGGAGAAGCTGCTCTGGGAGCATCAGTGGTTGACTTTTGCTCGTTGGAACTGTCGTTCTTCTTACTCATTTTCTCACTGTCACTATTGTTTGTGATGACCTTAATTAATTTAAATTCCTGATCGTCCTCGATTCAACTCGATTGAACTCGAGTCCTTTTCAAATTTAGTAAAATTATGTAGGGACCTAGTTCCTATATAGGAACTAATTACACTCGTCAACTCAACATACTCAAGCGTCAACTTCGAACTTCGAAACTCGCACCACACACTCACACACACTAACACACACAACACACCCCACCCAAGCAAACCAAAATAGGAACTAGGAACTACTCGTAGCGTAGCTAGCGTAGGTTCCTACACAAACAAAAGTTAAAGAGAAATACTAATAGTTCCTACTCCATTTGTAGATTTCGCCAATTTGTCAAGCAATTTGTGGTTTTATTTAGCTTGTTTACCAGGTTTACCAGGTTTACATAAAACTATGTACGATAGGAATCCTAGTTCCTAATAGTACAATGTAAAATTATTTACGACCTAGGATAGGATTCCTATGAATGATTAATTAGTTAAAATGTATTACAGTAGTACTAGGAACTAGATCTACGGTATCGATATTTTATTATAAATATACCTAAACACCACATCCATATCCAATCCATGAAGTTATTTTGGTATTAGAACCAGAATTGTTGGTAAATAAATAAATAATGTTGATGAATCAAATAATTTGAACTTATAAACTTGAAGATTTTGAAGAAACTATTTTGGATGAATGGGCAGAATGGGTATGCCGGTATGGTATCATTTCCTATATATAATTAATAAACAACTGCTAGATAAACAAAACCACTCATCTATGTATGAAATCTATTAAATTTGGAATTCCAATTTTTTAATTTAAATTTATAACATTCTCTCCAATCCAATTTAACATTAACATATCAACACAGTGGAACACGAAAAGCCTCCACATAATTACAGTACAGCAACACTCAATTTGGCTTTTAGGAGTTACGCAACCCAAAGCAATTCAAACCAATAAACAAACCACATAGAAACGAAAAATTACATTTTAAATATAGGTTAAAGGATTAATTAGATCCCTATTGATTAAGATAGGAACTAGGACCTATACTACGTAACCACCTGCACACTTTTATTGCTTCATCATCATGGGTATACCTTCATCACCATCATTTTCACCATCCTCTTTTCCGAATTCAGCAAACATTTCATTATCTCAGGCAATTACCTCTACTCTAATCGTTTTTGTTCTGGGAATGTCAGGCATGTTTACTGCTACCATTTTGAAGAACCGTGGATATTTGGTATCGCTTGGAAATATGTTTGCCAGCGGAACTTTACTAGCAGCTGCTTTCGTTCATACGATTCCCGTTTCTGTTAAAATACTATCCTCTCAATCATCGTATCCGTTTAGCGGTCTAATCGTTGGTGGAACTTTCATTCTTTTACTCATTATTGAAGAAAGTATTCACATATACACACATGACGATCATCATCATGATCCTCTTCATGAACCTCTTCAAAAATCAAATGAGAATGGAGATTCTTCATCTTCATTAGTAAATTACAGTTCAAACTGTAGTCATTCACATGGACATGGCCATGGACACCATGGGCATGGCCACGGTCATGCTCGTGGAAGTACAAATCATAACGAACGAAGCATTCCAAGCAGTCCACTTCCCAATTCTCGACTTACTCCATCCCAAGCAACAATTAGCATCTCAACCTCACATACACATCAATCTCATGTACAACAACATTTGCAACCAAGTACGGTTGCAAGTATTATGCTTTTTGTTACATTAGACGTGCATAGCTTGTTTGCTGGAATATCAGTAGGTGTCAATTTAAATGATGTTACTCTCCTTGTAGCACTTGGTGTACATAAGTTTTCCGCAGCTTTTGCGTTGGGTGCAACACTATGTACAGTCAAAGTTATGAAAAATAAATTTTTATTTTGTGCATTGTTTTTTTCATTAATGGCACCTATTGGAATCTTGGTTGGTGCATTTTGGTCACATGTAGATCCAACCAGTACCACCATGTTTGGTGTATGTTATTCTATTGTTGCTGGAACATTTTTATATATTGGTATACTTGAATTGGGAATGAAAGAATTGTTAATATGTCGTGATGATCCACATGGTAGTGGTTTAGTAATGGATCATGAAAAGGGCAAACTTCTTGCGCTTGTTTTTGGTTTTGCAGTCATGGCACTACTTGCGTTATGGTTGTAATAATTCGACCTACCCCTACAGATACTACGTGTAGTAGTAGTAGGAGGAGGAGGAGGAATAAAGAATAAAGAATAAAGAATTTTAATTTGATTTTTATTTTATTTGATCTAAATTTCTGAAACGTTGAAATGTTGAAACGTAGGAACTACTGGTGGAGAATATGGGGGTTCCTGAGGTTGGCTAATATTAACTGGTGCTATTTTAATTTACTATCAATAGGAATCATTTACTGGAGCCCTACCAGAGCCTGTCTACGAGGTACATGAAAATCCATGAATTTAGTACAAGTAGGAACCTATATAGGAGGTTCGATCGAAAAGATAAAACAATTGGTAAGGCAAATAACCAAGTTTGAAAAATGAGACACACCAAAATGAAAAACATCATAGTTGGAAACGCAATCTTGTTCCATTTCAAAGGGGCGGTGGACCTTCGTCCTATCTTTGTGGTGCTAATCACTGGTAAGACACAGTTGTATGAAGTTTTGTAGTATTTTATAGCTAGAACCTCTCTCTAAGAAAAGTAATTAATGTACTCTAATATTAATAAATTGTGTCTTTTCAGAATTTATTATATTATTTATGTAAATAATTTTAATTTGGAAGTTTTGTTTTCTTTCAAATCGTTCAAGTAAACAGGTATTAAGCGCAATTGATTAAGCGGCTTAATACCGGTTGCATATTTGCTTTAAATAAAAATTAAAGCTATTCACCTTCCTGGCACAAAGTAAAATTTGATTGTGTCCGGTTAAGTATCAAGTTGAGCTATTAATGCAACACCACGTCTCACCCAATGGCTTGCTTCATAACTACTACCAAATGATAGATCAAGTGCCATAATAAAGTTTGTTGAATGACCAGTGGTTGAAAGTTGACCAGCTCTTGTTGTTGTTTTATATATTGGACAAAGGTATGCATCTTTCTTTGTTTCGTCTTGAATACATTCATGATCATATGGTTCTAACCACATTGGTGGCATACTTTCGAACAATACTCTTGGTATTGCATCTGTTAAACATCCTCCGAATTTCGTTTTACTGTCGCTGTTGTTATTAATAGTAGATTCATCTTTTGAATCATTTTGATCCCAGTGTGCACCTTGAAGAAATAAACCATGTATATATACACCATTTGGGGGCATTTCTTGTGGAAGTTCTACAGCTGTTAATTCAGCACTACAAATGAAAGAATAATAACCATAATAAAAATAAAAATAATTATTAAATTAATTAAATAAAATTAGTTAAATAAAATTAGTTAAATAAAATTAGTTAAATAAAATTAGTTAAATAAAAAAGAAAATACAGAAAACAGAAAATACTTACTCCTTTGTGCTTGAATAATCGTTTCTTGATACATGTACCCTCATTTTTAAACGATCAATAGCAATTAATGTTTTTCTTGCATATTGTTGTTTGACACCTGTTATAAACCCTTGTGGAAAATATAAGCCACTTAACCAAAAACTACTAGTTATTCTTGAATCTCTCATCCATCCATCAACGAATTGTATTCTTTGTTCTAAATCGGTTAACCAACTACCTAAAGGTTTTAAACTTGGATATGCAGCAGCTTCCCACATAGATGGTACTTTTTGATATTGTAAATCCCGACTAGCAACTTCTAAATCACTACTCATCACTACTAATCCTTGAATTGCTTTTAATAATTCTTCTGTACTTAAGCGAACAACGCCAATTAGTTTATTAAAACGTATGATTTCCCATGTTAATACAACGGCCAGTGCTGTTTGTCCACCCGTTTCATCATTAGCAAAGGTGGATACTGCTGCTTCTTCACGATCAATTTCACCAGGAAACATTGATAATATATTATTACCGAGTTCTTGCAGAATTTGATCCCCACCTTCTTCATCACTGCCATTTGAATTGCTACCACCACCTAATGCAAGTATAGTATCCATTAACTCATTACTTTCCTGTAATTGACATGTAATATTTGCATTGGTGTCCAGACCAAACAAGCGTGGGTCATCCAGTAATGGCATTTTTTTAACATGTTCCATCATTTGTTCTCTTGTGACGGCACCATCTGGTACACTATAAGCACTTAAATTAATTCCTTTCATACTTTCAGTCGAGGAGGTCACTGATCCAGGTACTAAGGAATATCCTTTCGAAGTTGGATCAACCAATGAACGACACATTAAAGAACCGAGTATATCGGCAACTGGTCTTAAATCCCATTTATCTGTGACACGTCCACCATAATTAATTTCACCCATCATTGTTTGTATAGCATCAAATGGAATTGTATTTAAGTATTCTTTATTTGTAAAATTTGTTTTCGTACCCTCGTCATCATAGACATGTGGTAAATATAATTTTAATTGCAAGACACCTGTTTTTAAATCAGAGGCCATCCATTCATACGGTATGTTCCATCCAATACCACCAAATTTACGTCTTTCTAGTACACATGCATGATAAAATACTAAGGCATATAGCATTTTACAGTAAGCAGCTGTACCAAGATCAATATCGTCATTGTCCTCCTCTTCCTTAATCTCTTTGTTTTCTTCCATATTGTCATTGGTGCTACTACTATTTCTTCTACGATTTGTTTCAAATGTAAAGTTTTCAACGGCAATGTCTGTACCCAATCCTCTCAACATGTTTGCACGTACACCTCTAGGTGGTTGCATTGATAATTTAATACCTACTTGTAAGACAGCAACAGGAAATTCAGAACATGGCATAGATGTTAACCACATACGATAATCTTGATGTGTTGATTTTGGGTTTTCAACTTGTTTTTCAACAATTTGTTCTAATCTAGGTAACCATGAGACGGCTAGATGACAATTTTGTAAGCATACCCAACCACCTTCAGCACTAGCACTTTCAATATGACTTTCTGCAATAGGTCCTTGTCCTTGTCCTAATGATGTGACACGCATATTCACACCCTCATCACCATTACCTGATACTTTTGCTAATGCTAATAAGGAACTCATTGGATCAGCACCGCTTGATAATACAAATATTAATGGTGTTGCATTTGATGAGACTTCCAATGCTGCTTGTAAATCTAATGCGGGTGCTTCACCATATTTCTCACCCAAGGTATTCTTCACAAATAAATTGCTACCACTGACTAATAAATCAGATCGTACTGCTTTAATCAATAATAGACGTTGAAAGTCTGTTAGTTTATTACCGGCATCCCATCCGTTTGGTATTAAAATATCATCGTTATTACTTCCAGATGCAAACCATGACCTGGAAGCTAATCCCCATTCCTTCATATTTTTTCTAACATGTGCTTTTAATCCGGAAAATGCTCTTGGTATTTGTGTTTGTAAATAACCCATTTTACACCATACATCGGCTGTTAACCACATTTCCTGATCTTTGGAGGATTCTGGTGTGGATAGTATATCTTGTTCGGATGGACTAGGTGATATTAAAAAGGTGTTCCATTCAATGGTTGTTAACTTCTTTTTTTGTTTCAATATATTTGCAGCAACAGTAGCAGCAAAGACCATTTTATCTTTTTCAAACAAGCCACGACAAACACTGACAAACATTGTCCACGTAATATCATTAATTAATATTTGTAATCTTGCCAATACCATAAATTTATTCACTTCTTCGTCATTTTGAGTATCATTCAGAATGATATCTTCTATTTTTGGTTGTGGTGCTTGTACAATTCTATCATTGTACAATTTCTGGAAAAATTGCAAGGAATATTGATACATGCTATCGATGGATGCTAATTGTGCAATGGCAAAGTACAGTACACTGCCACGTGTAGCAACAGAACGATAGACTTCTCTGGTTTTACTGATTTCAATCGAAGTCTTCTCACCTTCTTCAATTCTTGTTTTTACAACAGCGGAGGTTTTTTTTGATGTTTCTAATTTGCTGATTAACTCTTCATTGTCTAATATGTTGCCAGTCGATTCACTCAACATAGTTAAGACACGATCTTCCATATCTAACACTTTCTTTTGATCGGATGCAATCGAAACAATTAATTGTCCTCTCTTTGCTGATAATTCTGGTCTTTCTTGTTTCACAACATCGGCTAATAATTGTTCCTCTAACCCAAGTGATGTAATGCCAAAATTAATTAATGTGACTTTGATACATACATCTGGTAAATAATGTGGGTTTGGTAATTTCGTTGTCATGTACAATTTAAATCTCTCATCATACGGAATAATTTTTTCACCGATTTTCATCATTGTTTCACCACCCTTTTTAATTATTGTTTTTGTTAGCACTGGTTCTAAAACAGGATCTAAATCTTCACCTAATGATTCGATTAGTAATGGTAATCCAACACGTATTGCATTTTCTAAATTTCTTACCATCCCATTCGCATCACCACCTTCAGACATTTTACAGACTACTAAATTATTATTTTTTTCCATATTTTTAATCCAACGATTTGCTTGTGTTTGGGGATCGATACACAGTGGCCATCTTTTTGCTCTTGTTGCTATTATAGCGTTTTCTGTTGAAAAGTCATCTTGTGGTAATCCTAATAAACGCCATCTTCTAGTTGTCACATCATCGCCTAAACTACTGATTAATGTGGACATATTATCCAATTCGTCAACTAGTACGTCATTATTTAAACATGAGTCTAACCATCTGTTTGTTAATTTTGTTCTGGATGCAGAATCAAATGGACCACTATATGCTATTAAACCACTACTAACAATCATGTTACCTAGTAATTTTTTCATGCCGCTTTTTAATTCTTTAACGATACCAGCCCATCGATCTCTTTCACTACCAACTGCTCCATTTAATCGTTCTGCATTGGTTAACCACCTCTTTGTATCACTTGCTTGTTTCAATAGATTTTCCTTTTTTAAGATAGAGGCTTCATAATCCTTCTGCAACTGTGCTAAAGTTGCTTCAACACCAGCTAATATTTCTTGCTTTTTAGCTAGTTCTCTGCGAACAACTGCTAATTTTGCCTGTGCATCTGCTAATGTTGCCCGCATTGGTGCAATTTTTTTAACAACTGTATGATAGGTTACCATAGCTTGAACCCACATACATAAAGACATTGCAGCAGTTGATACTTTGGCTACCTTTTCTGCTGTAAATTCTTCCATGTCGGTATATTTTTTCACTTTACGTATTAATTTATCCTTCATGTTGTCTTTATCATATGTTTTCAATTGATCTAAAAAGTCTAACTGTCCTAATAACGTTTTTGCTTCTGCCCATGTTGTCTTTTTCTTCAACAGTAAACAGACAGCTTCCAGTACAACACCGACCATTCGAGGTGGTTGAACAAATGTTTTCAATTCACCAATTGATTTTTTATCCAATTTATCTAGTGCTTTCAAAGCAGAATGATAAGCGGGCATTGCTTTATCTAATTCAGCTTGACAAGATTTCTGTTGTTGATCACAATCAATAGCTAATGCGGATGCTTCTGCTTCTTCCTTCGAGGCGACTTTTCTTGTTTCTTCAGCTGTCTTTTGATCGACTTGTAATTTCGCCATTAATTCATCTGTATCTTTACTTGCTTTTATTAATTTGGGTTGTAACTCAGTTAATTCAACTTGTAATAATTGTACTTTTGTAGATGTTTCGTCTAATAGTCTCACACCTTGTTCGTACCTACCAATATGTGCTTGTTGCTTCGAACTTTGCTCGGCTACTGTATCGGTTAACAATCTCAGTAATTCTAGGTAAGATGTTGGTGTTGTGTAATTATATCTCCCCAATGTTTTTAAAAAAATATTTGATTCTTCTTCAACCGATGCATGAATGTTCATACATACTTTGGATACCGGTTCGACATATTGACTACCACCAATGTCATTAACACGTTTATGAAACATGCGTCTCGCAACACTTAATAAGGCTGCTTTTGGCCAACGATGGTACCAATCAACAACACAACAATTTGAAAAGGATGGAAATTGCATCATTCTCTTACGGAAAACATTTCCAATCGGACTAAAGGTCATTATGATGTGTAATGAGTTTCTTACTTTTTGTCGATAGTAATTTAATATTCCTTCTCTGCCCAGTTTATTACCACCATTGGCTTGTTCTGCCATTTTTTTAGATTCAGAAACAATTTTTTCAATGTCTTCTTGTTCATAAATATTTAATACTTCACCAGATGTTAATATTGAATTAATATCTTCCAAAAATGATTCTTGTACTACTTGCGTATCATCTAACATAAAGACAACGGGCCTTCTTTCTAAACCAGCAGCCATTAAGTTACTTTTAATGTCTTCTCTCCATTCAACCATACCATATTGTGAGGTGACTTCGATTGTTTTAATTATGCTACCTGACATAAAACTTGCTAACCTTGCTAAGGACTTTCTTCCACTACCACCAACACCAACTAGCAAAGCATTCCCTCTTGGTTGTAATAATATTCTTGTCAATCTTGCAACATGACTAATTGCATCACGAAAAAACACTAAATCTGTCACAGCAGGACCACTATCTTTACCACTACCACCCATGACTTTAAATTCATCTAGTTGTGCTGTTAATTCTTCACTTAATGCATTCACATCGGTCTCTGTACTAGCTTGATGTTCTTTATAATCACTGTCATCATCTGCGCCTGTTAAGGATGCAAACATGATACTTTCGATAAATTTTGTTGGATTTTCATTCCCACCATTATCACTAAATATGTTCATGTCGTTAAAATTTTTGGTTGTGACATCTTTGCATATTGATGCGAACCAATTTTGATCCTTTTCATCAACTAAACGATCATAGATGACACGACATTGTTCATGTAACCATAGTCTCAATAATTTTTTGGAGACTATGTCAATATCAAGAATATTTTTAGTTGAACTACTATCACCACTACTATCAGGCGTCGGTGTACTTGAAGTAGTAGTACCATTAGATGATTGGACCGGAATTAATCTTGCTCTTGTTACCATTAACATACCTTGAAAGACATTTGAAACATCTCTTGTATTAAATGTATAATGACTTTTTTTAGGTGTTGGTCTTAAATGATCAAACACTTTTTTATAAATTGAGGTTGTACTAGAAACAATTGAACTGGCAAACGAGATATCATCTTCATTGTTTTTATTCTTAATAATGAATTCTGGTACTTCTGTTTTTAAATAGCCAATGAATATATTTTCGTACACACGTACTAACGATTCTTCTGGTGGTTCTGGTACCCATATAGTATGCATATGTCGTGCAAACCTTTCACTGATAGTATTTCTACCACCACCACTTGGACCACATGCAGCGACATAACTCACTTTTTGTACTTTTTTATAAAACAGTTTCTTCCGATCATAAAATCCACCATTATCGATGACTTGTCTTAATAATTCTAACGGTGGCTGACTGCCATATTCATCGGGTTTAGGCATATTCAAATCATCTACAAATAATATCATTCTTCGACCTCTTGATGGTCCCAACAATGTTTTTCTTAATTTTTCTAATTTATTTTCAAAAACTGATTGCAGCATGTGACTAGATGTCTGTGCAGATAAAGAAATTTCTGTTGATTCAAAATCATCAGCATTGTTGGTACACAAGTTTGTTATGTATCTTCTCATTATAACAGATTTACCTACACCAGAACTACCAACACACAAAACACTGTTAGACGCACCATCATTTAATTTGGTATTGGTATCTAAATCTCTCGGTGTCTTTACTAATAAATCTAACAAGACAGATAAACGTTCACTTTCCACTGTTGGTACAAATAACGAAGAAAAAGGTAAGGAGGGCACATATTCAAATGTGCCCACATTATTCGACCATGGTGTCATCGTACCGGATTCGGCATTTAGTGCCATATCAAACAATGTGATATTTACTTCAGTGGGAGATTTTTCCTCGGAAGAGGAAGATGTGTCGAATGTTGTTAACATAGATTCATGCTCTTGTAGTCTTTTAATTAAAAACTCACTGAACATGTTTCTAGATGTTTGTTCCAATGCTGCACCAACACTCCATATAATTGACCAAACTAATATATTATCTAATCCAGCTGCCATTTGTGCGTTTAATGTGGCATCTACTAGTATAGTAGGTGTTTCATTCAGTAGTGTATCTAATAAACGCAAGATGCTGGATGTAAATTGATAATTGCTAACAGGCCATTTCATAATACAGTTAGTATTAACATATTTCAATATGGATTTTAAGTGTCTTTTTAGTACACCTACCAAACGATCCATTGACTCATCACAGAAAGTTCTTTGTTCTCTTTCTTCTTCTGTTTCAATTGTCATTTCAATCTCATCCTCATTCTCTTCCTCCTCAACATACTTTTCAACATCTTGATCATCATTTTCTTCTTTCTTTACAGTGGATTCTTCTTTTCTTTTACCACTTTCATTTGCAACAGTAGTGGCATTATTCACTGGTACGGATACAAATTGATATTTTTTCCTTCTTTTAATGTTCCAAGTATCTATTAATGTGTGTAAACCAACATGTACTTGTTGCATGTACACCATACCACAACGACTCACCGTTGCTGGACTTGCTTGATCTAAATCTAAGACTTCAAATACCATATGTACATCACTACTTACATTTAGTCTCTCACCACTGCTCAAACATAATACTTTGTTGTCATCTAAGACAGTATTCATGGACTCAATCCATAATGTATCGACAGGGCCATCAAATATAACCCATTTTCTCCGACCATTACCATCACTATTAACAGTTTTTCTGACCAACGTAGCAACAATACCGTTTTTCCATTCTTGTGTTAATAAATTGAACTTACCATACAATTCATCCACACTTACACTTTTTGGATTTAAAACAAAGGAATCAATAGGTCTGAAAAAATTATCACTATCTTTAATATTTCTACTATGTAAATCCGTTAATGCAGCGGATAAAGTTTTTAAATTCGTTGTTTTACCACTACCTGTTTCACCAACTAACATCATACCATGTCTGACAAGCATCGTTTCATGTACTTGTATAACTTTATTAACAAATGTTTTGACTGGTTGTAAGTTATTTTCAATTAAATTGTTTTCAATAGCACTTTGTAATTCACCATAATCAACAAATGGTACAACTACACCAGGAAATAAATCTGTGATTATTCTTTGAAACAATGGTACATCCCAACTAACAAACTTTGGTACATTGCTATCACGTAACGCTCGTATTAATAATACATTTTCTGGTGTATTTGCTTCCTGCATTTTTAATCTACCAGCCATCATTAAAACTGACTTCACAGCTCGCATACCAAAATCATAATGAGATTGTGAACTTAATTGCTCACTTGATAATGTATACAATTGTGTCATTTTTAATGCTAATTCACTAGCACCATCAAATCCTTGAGAAAATAATATAATTTCAGCAATTAAACGATAATCAGGTACCATGCAGGCAACAGGACGGAACAATGCTTTTAAATTATCAGGTAACTCTGTTCTACCAGCATAACCTGGATTCATTGTAATGAAAACACCAAAATTTTGTGACAAAGCAATTTCATACCCTTCAAAATCAAAACGTACATGCTCGTTCACTAATGCTCTTTGTATTGTTTGTACTTGTTGTGCAATAACAGATAAGACCTCAATACCAATTCGATTAAATTCATCGAAACATGCCCATGCACCACCACTTGCCAATCCACTAAAAAATTGTCCCATAAATTTGCTATCCATTCCCTCTTGACAATTAAAGACAACAACTTGTCTACCCATTGATTTTCCTAAATCCTTCGTTGTTTCTGTTTTACCTGTACCAGCTGGTCCAGCCGGTGCGCCACCCATTTTTAATTGCAATGCACCCGTTAATGTTAAATATATTTTGTCTGTTAATGGTGTCACTACTAAACGCATACCATTTCCTAAATATTCCCAACCATATTTAAATTTGGCGTTCGCTTGATGTACGGCTACACCAGCAGATTGTCCAAAATCATCAAACACATCATTTAATGCGATGACTTCTTTGTTTCTTTGAATCAATTCTAATTGTTTTTGATTTAATTCATCCTCACCATCTTCTGGTACAACTTCTTCAACAGCTTCATGCCAATAAAATCGCATCTGTTTTTGCCATTCAAAATGATCAACACTCATAGAACATTCTGTTTTCAATGATAGATATTCAATTGTATCTTTACTGTGGACATCTATGGTCAACAAAGTACCTAATGTTTTTCTTAATGATTTCTTTAATTCACGATCTCTTACCATACGTACCATACCTTTAATTTGACTATCTGAAAACTGTACAAAGTCAATCAATGCATTTTTGTTACCGTTATTTAAATTATTTAATGCTCTTGTTGCATTTCTAGTCCACATAATTTGATCAGATAATAATATCATTTGACCAGATTCGCCAGATTTTAACCATTCTGTTCGATCAGATCTTTGGTTTACATCATTATTAACATCTCTCGTAGATTCATCATCTGGATAATTCGACAATGTTCTTTTAGTCTGATCACATAAAGATATACGCATCATTTCTTCAATAGCTAGTAACCATCTTTCCACACCACCGATTGCTTGCACAGGTGCTGTTAGCACAACTTGCTCACCATCCACACTATTCAATGCTAAAATATCCGGTGGACTACTGTCGCCATAAGAGGTTTGATTTTCTTCCCATTTTAATGTCGATACAGCATCAAAACATTTTCTTAAATGTTTTTCCACAGCTTTTGGATTTCTTGTCGCTTGTGCTAAAATTTCTAATAATTCATCATTGGACAAAAAGTAAAATCTTGGAAAATTTTGTCTTTTTACACGCAAGTAGGCTTCCAATGATTTTTGTACCTCCTCTAAAATAAATTTGTTCAATTTCATCATACTCAACAATTTATCAGGTGAGCCAAATTTTTCATCACTTACACAAACTAATGCACGCGGATCTAGTGATATGGAACGCATTGTTGAATTCCAATCTGCATCAACATTTGAAAATTTAGTGGCTTCTTCTGGCAATTGGGTACATATGTCTTCAGCACTGAAGATATTTTCTAAATACATCCAATCTCTTTGTACAGATAACCATTCATCAACTGTGTCACTAAATAAGGACAACCTTTTTTGCCACTTATCAACTTTCTCAATAATTAAACTAACATCTTTCGATGCTAACATTGCTTGTAACATTACTTGATGATCTTCTAAAGTAACCATTAATTCTTCTAAATCACCTAAAATGTATTTACCTTCACCACCACGATAAGGTATCAGAGGTAAGACTAACGTATCCCATATGGTTTCAATTTTACTTAAAGATTCTAATAATCTAGATTGTCCGGAAGCTGTACCGCTTATATCAGATATTTCTTTTTTAAAATCCATAATGCCATTTTCAATTAGTTTTGTTAAAGTAAATTCCATTGTAACAACTGATTCCTGGCTCATGCCCATAATTTTATATATCTGTTCCCAATGTTCACTTTTCATTGATGGGTTACCCAATTCCACAATAGTTGGAACATCTGCTCGAAAATGTTTTAAACTTTCTAATAATTTGGAACTAACATCATCTTGAAAATGTTTATTTAATTTATGACTTTTTAAAAACATTGTTTCAACAGTAGATGCGAGTTGGTTGACATCTAATTCAGATAAATCTAAATCTAACCATTTTTTCTTACTAACAGTAAATTCGTTTGACAAATTCCACAAAGATTCTCGTTTTTCATAAATACTATCAGATAAATTAAATTGATCAAATGGGAAGATCGTACCAACTTCAAATAACTCTTGATAATCAATAAATTTATTTTTCAATCTTCTGCCCTTTTCTAATTTTTTTTTACAGAGACTTAATTCAGTCAAAATTGTATCATAGGGTGCATGTGCATCAATCAAGACACCTTGATTTAATACATTGGACAATTCACTAGAGATGGATTCCATTTTTATGATTTGGCTATCTAACTCTTGTTTCATACTAGCTATATTATTTTCAACAAAATTTTCCAATTCATTTAATATTTCATTGTGTTCATTTTGTGCATGATGCAAATCATCCAATTGAATAGACATGACATTTGATACTTTGACTTCTAAATTATGTAACAAACGAAACATTTCTTCTACACTTGTAATATTATTCTCAATATCATCTTTGGACAAATGAACATTACGCATAATTCTTACGCTCTCAGCAAAGGTATCTAATAAAACATCACGATCTTTCATTTTTGTAATGTTTTCATTTAATATTTTGGTAATATCCACACATGCAGCTCTCGCTGTGTCTGAGAGAACATTCTTCATATCATCCATAATTGAACTTATCATTGGCATTAATTTCTTTTTTAAATCTCTCGTCTCAACAGTAATGTTACCAATCGTGTTGGCAACTCTTAAATTAATCAATGTTTTTTCCATACTTCGTGTATTTTGTATACCCCTTTTTATAGCTACTAAATCACCGCTATTTTTTTGTTTAAATTCGTCGAAATTCCAATTTTTTTCAAATAAATAAATTGGTTTAACCACTTCAAATGTCTTGCAATATTCATTTGCTTTGTTAAAATCAGATATAATTTTTTGGTGAATGGAATTGATAGTAACTGTAAAAATAGGTGTTTTATTTAATACGATATCACTGACTTTCATTGGATCACGTGTACATGCTCGTAATTTTCTTGCAACAGATTGTACTCTTGTTCTTAATAAACGGCTGACGTCATCAAAACAATTAATCGTATTTGATAAGAGTGCTGATATGGATTGTGTGACTAGATCCACTGCAGGTTCAAACTGAATAGTTTGTGTGTTATTCATTTCATTCACAACAAACTTTACAGATGTCTCAAATAATCCCTGTAAGCGATCAACACGTGATAATTCTTTTTCCATTGCTTGTGTTGTCTCAACACTACGTTGTGATAATAATGTAACTATGAAGAACATAGATTTCGGGAGAATTAAAACAAAGTAAAAAGAAAAATAGTTAGAATCAAAATCGTTTAAAATTAATTTAAATTTAAACTGTACCTTCATATGAATCAACCAAACGAACAAAATTAACCAGTAACTCATGTTCACACTGTGCACATTTCAATGCATTTACTCTTTTTTGGTGTGCTTCTTTTTGTTTCGCAATAGATGTTGTCTGTTTAAAACTATGTTTTTTTCTTTTTTTCTTCTTTTTCCTTTCCTTCTTCGAGTCATCATTTAGTGTTTTCTTGGTACCATCACCACCAACATCATCATCATCATCTTCTTCCGACGACGATGAATCAGACGGTTCAAGTTCAATTAATTCACCTGATGCCTCTAATTCTAATTCTTTTAAACAAGATCGTACAGTACCTATAGAAGTGATAAAAGATAAAGTAAATATATTATATAGTGAAGTTAGTAAAAATAATAACAGTAATATTAATGACAACAACAACAAAAAAGCGTACCTGCTACTTGACTTATAACAGCTTCAATACACATTTGACATTTTTCAATATTTTCTTCTATTATTTTTTTACCTTCCATTCTTTTAGTGCTTTGGTATTCTGTATATTTTTTTATATTTGTTAACGATTTGGATAATGAGGATGGTACTTTAAAATCTATCAAATCAACATCTCGGACATCATTTAGCAATCCTGAAATGTGTAACAATGGTTTACAAAATGTTGGTCGACCTAAAAATAATGATTTACATATATTCTTTTGTAATTTTAAAAATTTTGATCGTAACGATGATTTATGCCATTTATGAAATAATTTGTAAACACGAAACGATTTGAAAAATGGTATAGACGTTAATACATTAAAGATTGTTGCATGTCTAAGCCATGTAGATAGAACAATAAATTCTGATGGATGCCCTGGTTCTAAGTGGACAACACCTTTCGATGACATTGTGAAACATTCTTTCTTTTCTAAAATAAAAGGTAACGGTGGAAATTCTAAATCACTATCAGCAATTTGACCAACCATGACTACTTCTAAATCATATGGACGTATTTGTATACCGTCTAATGCGCCAATAGGACGTTTTAAATAAAAAAATCTGACTGGACACTCATTGCCATGTCTAGCAAAAAATTTAATGACATCATCACCTGTGGTTAATGATAGTACTTCAGCAGCAAACGGAGATGTCATTTCCTGCATCATGTAATTTTCGTTGACTTGTTTTTCCTCTTCCCCATTTTCTTCCTCAATTCTTGTTTTTCTTCTTTCTGGTGAAGACGGCACACTTTCAACAGTCATTCCATGGATATCATTATTACTAGTACCACCATTACTGCTACTACTGACTGGAGTATTGGGTAATTTTGCCCATTTCTTCTGTACAGATGGGGACGCAACTTTTGTTGTACGAGTTTTTAATCTAGGATTTTTTTTAGTAGGGCTTGTAGATGTTTGTGAACCAGACACATTGCCCATAATTTCATCCAATCTTTCTGACATCCATGATGGATCATATTGTTTAACATTTGCCGGTTGAAGTTGAAACATCTTTGAACTGACGTTATTAACAAATGATTTCATTCTGTCATCCGAATTGGAAATATCTCTTCTTCGACCACCATTACTTTTTGCTGTGGGATTAGTGGTGGTGGTATTGGTCGTATCACTTAAATCAATTGTACCGCTTCTTCCTTTTGATCCACCGATGGATAAAGCATTGATCAAACGTCCTCTACGATCACTTCTTAACGATTGTTGACCTGGTCTCCCAAATGAACTAACACCACCAATTGGTCTAGATGGTATTACTTTATTAGCAGTGTTTGTTGCTGGTCTTGCTTGTCCATTTGATTTAGACGACTTTTTAACGGACGGCAAGGATGACATCATTGTTATCAAACTATAATGATCAACTTACGGCAGTTTTACTATTTTTTACTGGTTTTTTCTCTTTTTTCAAAAACAGGTGAGTGTCATGAAATCAGTATTTTTTTTCGATAAAAATCTAAAAATCCTTTTGATGTTGTTGAAGATTAGAATGTTGGAATGTTAATGTATGTATAAAAATCAAAAAAAACATTTTCAAAAGACAAAGCATAACGGGTAAATCTACCTTCACCTGATCCTCTGTACTCGTACTTAAATTACGGCCGGTGTACATTTATAACACGTTCACGTGTTCACGCGCAGAGATTCTAACCGTGTTTCAGTTTCTTTCATAACAAGCTCCTCTGTACTTAAATTACGGCCGGTGTACATTTATAACATGTTCACAAGTTCACGTGCAGAGATTCTAACCGTGTTTCAGTTTCTTTCATAAATTTGACTTTTAAGCTCAAACTTTAGTTTGTTAGTTCCCAGTAATTTCCGCATGGCTAACCAACCGTCTTAACGAAAATTTATAAAAATGATGGAAGAGGTCAAAAAGGAAGATAGGAATTCAATTTCGCACCAGTCTAATTCAAAAAAATTAAATATGGCACAAATAACACAAACAAAAACAATGCTTACAAAAACATTAAAAATAAGGAAGGAAAATGCCATGTTAGCAAAAAGAGTAGGTGCTGTACTAACAGAAGAATTAGAAGAATTAAATCGAAACCCATTTCCAACTGTAACAGCTGGACCAGAAGGTGATGATATTATGATATGGCGTGCATACTTAATGGGACCAGAAAATACACCTTATTTTGCTGGTATGTTTGTATTAAGTTTAATATTTCCAACAACCTATCCACGTGACCCACCAGAAGTAACTTTTTGTACGTCTATGTATCATCCTGGTGTAAATTCAAAAAATGGTGAAGCAGATCCATCATCTTTTGGTTTAACAGTTGGTAAAGGTACGCAAAAACATACTATACGTTCAATTATAGAAAATGCAATATTATTTTTTAAAAAAGATGTTTATACAAACTTAAATAATGATGGTATTAAAAATAAAAAAGCGTACGATCAATTGATAAATGATCCAAGAGGTTTTCATGAAACAGCGATAAGATGGACATATCAATTTGCAAAATAAGCAAAATGTATGTATATATATATATAACATTTATATTGAATATGTAAAATTTTGCTTTCTCTACATTTCATTTTGTTTTGTTACGATACCATCTTCTTGCGGCATCTACTTTTCTTCTGACATGATACTTCCATGTTCTCATATAATCTAATCCACCATAATAAAAAACAGCACCACAACCAACACCTGCTAAATGTGCTGCATGTCCTAATGCCTTCCACCCTAGAATCAAACCGATGCAATCAAAACATACTAATGCACCAAGTGCTTGAATTGCAGGAAAACTGTACATTGGTAAAAAGATTAACGATATTTCCATCTCTGGTCTTGACAAAGCAAGAAATGATACCAATCCAAGTACTGCACCACTTGCACCTAATGAAGGGATTTTTATTTTTTTTAAGATAGGGTGATAAAAGCTAATAACACCAGCAATACTACTACTTATTACACCAGTTGATAAATACATTGCTGCTGTATCTCCAGAACCAACTTGATGGCAACAGGCACGTCCAAAGCTGTATAGTGCAAACATATTAAAACCGAGATGCATAAAATTTTGATGACTAAATGTAGATCCTAATGTTGAAAACACATGTGGTAAACCGTGTTGACAAAGAAAATATTTTGTTATAAATCTTGGTACCAAATATGACTTATTCCACAGACCAAAGATCATTATGTTGGATAGAATGACAGTACCAACAAAAGGAAATAAATATGGTGTCCGTTGGTTCAACTCATTTATTGCCTGTGGTAGTTGAAAATTAAATCTTTCAACAGCCGCAACACTTGCAAATGAACCAGTCACAACAAATGTTGAAAAAATAATTGGTTTTGTAAAGAGAGACCAACCAACACCAGTACCAGAATTGATTAGTTTCTTTGTGCTACAGTTTCTAGAGTGTACTCTGTTGATTGGACTCCTAAGTGTGTATTGATGAAGTTTTGCAATGACAAGCCTGTTTGTTGGAATGATTGTTTTTGTTGCTTTTTTGCCAAGGAAGAGTTTATTCTTATTAGTAGCAGTAGTAATTGTTGTTGTTGCTGTTCTTTTATGAAAACTTTGTTGAAGTGCTCGACGGCATACTTTGGTTGTGAACCATCTTCGTTGAACCGTTATCATTTTAATTATATAATTATATAGGTCTAAACATAACATATGTTTGTTTTCAAGTTTTGGCCAGTTTATTATATTTTAACTAACCCTAACCCTAAAACTTGACATAAAAGTTTTGGAATATTTTGGAATACACCACCTGAATTAATTCAGGGTCCAGGTGTCCTTCCAAACAGGGGGACAAGTCTATATATAAGAGATATACGAAAAATTGGGCTGTAGGAAGTAGGGTGGGAATACACGAATACTGCTGTATTTATTTATCCTAAATTGAAATTGAAGATTAAGATATAAAGATATTATGTAAAGGATAAAAATTCCACTAACCAAATGACACCAACAGCTGCATGGCGTACACCATCCATTGCAAACCAAGACTTAGCAGACATCATGGATTGTGAACCATGTGGAGATCGTGCAGAAAATGATCCTGATGATTGGTGGGGTGGAAAAATAAACAGACAATCACTTATTACTTCTGCATCACGTCAAATACAGTCAACTCTTGATGAAAATGGTAAAGTTCGATTTCTTAATACTCAATCCAAACAGCCCATCTCAAACGGTTACTTCTTATCTCTCTTTGTACCGGAGCAATTCGATGAGAATGGGCATTTGAAAGATGAAAGTATCAGTAGCTCTTCCAGTTTACGTGTTCCTACTGCTCAAAAGGTTAAAATGTTCTTTCCTGACAATACTTCAAGTACAGAAGAAATGATTGCCTGTAGAAGAGAATGGAGCACAGCAGTGGCTGCAGCAAGTGTATTTCGTCGTGCTATTATACAAGGTAGTGAGCAAGCAACATCTATGAATGGTTGTGTTTATTGGAAGGGTCCAGGTTTCTCACTGAATGACATGGACAAGGATTTCTTAGGTCTTGTTGTGCCTACATGTACATTACTTTCATCAAAAGGTGATCCAAGTCGGATAATGAAAAATAGGGATAAAGAGAAGACACCAAAAGTTGAATTTACTATTGTACGTTCATTAAGAGTAACGTCCAAGAAAATTCGTGTACCAGGCGCTCATGGTTTTACTATGTTTGATACTGGTAGTTCCACTTTAATTGTACCAGGAAGAACACGTAAACATCGATGTGAAGCACCTGTGCATGGTCAATATATTGATAGAAACATTGATGGTATGGCACATTTAAGTGTTGCAATGAAAGCAAGAAACGCACGAGTAGCGGACTCTTCACCATCGTCACTGTGTAAAGAAGTTACAATCGATCAGTTAGTAAGAGATTCAAAGTCACAATTATTAATTACAGATGAAGAATTAGCATTTGGGTTACGTTTGGTTGCCCTTGACATATTAAGAAGGTTGAGGAATTTGGATTCAAAGGAGCAAAAAGAAAGAATATGGTGGTGTACACATGGTCATGATATACCATGGTTGCATTTTAAAGTATTTGATACAAAAACTTTGCTGAGTAAGAAGAGTAAACCAACTATCAAACATCAATATACTTGTGAACATTTGAAGATGTTGGGTTTTGATGTGTTAGGAGAGGAAATGAAAGTTGTTGGTGGTGAAAGAAATTTTAATGAGAAAAATAGTAGTAAAGGGAGGTGGTTAATGCTGGTTGCAGTTGGGTTGATGTGGGGAGTAAGAATAGCTCATAGCAAAAAAGGGGTATAGTATGTGAGGATCCTTTTGTATGAAATAATCAAATATTATAGGAACTCTTACTGTATACTCTCTTTGTCTAAATCCGAATCTTATTTTTCAAAGTCCTCCTATAGCGTTCCAGCGTACCTGGTAGCGTAAATTCAATTTTTCTTCGTGGTTTTTATTTTCTGAATGGAATGGATGGATGGATGGAAGAATACTCGCCTTAATTTTTCATTGAATTTCTCCAAATTACTAGTATAAATGAAAATAAATTAATAAAATGCATGTCTAGAACTCTATATAGATACCAGTACATACCTGATATAGTCATATATATAGACTTGTTTCAGTACCTACATATACTATATAATGGGATCATAGTTGTCCAGGTACAGTAGTATATATATATATATATATTAATATATTATATATATTCTTGACAGTACTGGTTGAATTATTATTTTTAAAATCATCTTCAACTATAAATATTAATAGGTTCCTATATCATAGTATATAAACCCAAATAAAAAGGAGTATAAAAAAGTATAAAGATTATGATAATGACATGATGATGATGATCGACCAAAAAAGACCATACCTGCAATTACCATCGTCATTTTTCCTTCTTGCACTCTCCCTTCTGCTTTCTCGAACAACATCCAACAATGTTAAACCAGTTGAAAATTCTGCCCGTGAAAAAGAGATGGATAATTCTCTTATGATACCACCATGGCAAGCTACCAACCCAACAAATCTAAACCCACTCGGCTTACCGCCTGAAAAAGCTGCTGCTGTTTTTTCTCTTGGTTTACGTGGCGGTGCATACCCAAGTGGACGTGCGATTGCAAGTGAGAAATTTGGATTAATAGACAACCCACAAAATGCACATGTGATTGGACCAAACTTTGGTCATGGTGGTACAAATTCACCAACGGATCGACCAAGATTTTATCCGAAAGATTTTTTAACCGATCAAGAACCATCAACAGTAACACCACCAAAATGGTTTCATGCAACCGATCCATTATTTAATCCAAACAAGGAGGACGGATTTACACCGGGAGAATTAGAACCTGTTCATCCTGTACCCTGTTCGATTCATGATAGTGATGGTTCTGGTTTATGTAATGAAGCACCAAAAGTATCAAAATCAATCGTTGATCAATTTTTAAAAGATGGTCCAGTACCAATTGATCCACCCAAACCATTAGGTAAAATAGAGGATAAATTAACAGGTGTTGGACCAACACCTTTAGGTAAATCAGATAGTGATGATGGCTATAGTACGAAGTCGCCACCAGCGGATGATGATGTTGAAAAGAAAAGAAATGGTGAATGAATGAGTGAAAAGGGGACAAATGTACTCCCGTGAATTATTAGCTTGAATGTTTAAATATAGGAGGAGTATAAAAGTATAATATAGTAATCTATAGAGCATTAATAATTTTAAAAGAAATATAACAATAAAGTTTACAAACGATTTTGTATATTAAAATTACAAAACACATGATTTGAGTTGATCTTGAAATCACCAAGCTTAGTTGAAAAATGATTTAGAGCTTATTATTAGCTCTTAGCTCTGTCACTCAGAAATCATTTCACTTGGATTTTCATGCCATTTGTCATCAAGTACTTTCAAGAGGATATACAGTACCTGGTATGAAGTTATACCGAGTAGGAACGATGCTTACCTTCGGTATTATAACATGATAAATGGATAATGGGAAACACAGGATAACCATTTAATGGCCACTATGATAGTGTACTACAGCAGTAGGAACCTATATATAGGAACCTATATATAGGAACCTATATATAGGAACCTATATATATATATAGGAACCTAGTACTGCTGTAGCTATTATTATTATTATTATTATCTTTATTATTACTATACTGTCTTTTCTTATAACGTAAACTTGGTAAACTGGTAAACTCGGTAAGTGTTAGGCAGAGCCCGTGCTGGCGTGCTGGGCCGTTAAATTTGCAAACAACAGTATAATAACAAAATGATGATGGATGATCCAGTGTTACAGTCAACACTGTCACCAAAAATAACTAGAAAGAAGAGAAAGAAAAAACGACCAACGAGCGGATCCATTGTAGCAAGGAGGGCCAGGGAGAAACAAATGCAAAGTATACTTTCAAGATCAACAACAAATGGTAGACCAAGTACGGCCGGTAGCAGTAATACTTACAATTCAAGAAATACCAGTAGTGTATTACAGAAACAACTACAAAACAAAAATTACCGCCCCACGAGTGCGGGTCCAGTGCGTGCTGTTGCATATAACTACGGAAACAATACCAATGATAATAGAAAACAGTCAATGCCCGTAACTGCATTAGCAAACATGTCCAATAACATTGATCAACAGCAACAGCTGCAGACGCGCCTTAAAAGAAGAAGAAGAAAAAGACCATCAACAGCAGGTGGTACAAGAACATCTAAAGCACTTAGTAGTACAGGTAAACAGTTGTTCTCCAGTAATAATACAAATATTAATAAAAGGCCTTCCTTCTCCCCACAAGGCAAGAAAAAAAGACCAAAAAGTGCAGCCAATATTAGAAAAAGCGCTAGTTCCGGTTTGATTAGTTACAGCAACCGTCGTGGTTATGAAAATGATGAAAATGATGTACGTACATCGTTTCCACCAGTAAAAACAACAGGAAGAAAGGCAACACAGGTGAATACATGGATGAATACAAGTTTACAAGAAGATATACCCTCCTACAGTGCCTTAAAAGATCGTTATTGTCCATTGTATAAACCAAAAAATTTAATTAAAGGTAAAGCTGGACAACCAAGTCCAAATTCAACCAAATATAAAATGAAAAAATGGCGCGAAAAATATAATAATGATTTACGCGAATCAATTGGTAAAGCAATGAACATGGAATCACCTGGTATAGTAACTGCTAAGAAAAAAAGTAAAAGAAAAGAAAGAGGAGATAATGGTGAAGTACAGAGTGAGAGAGTAGCATCTGATATGTTTGTCGAAGAAGCATCCTTTCCATTTCCAGATACAACAGAAGAAAACAGTTTAATGTTTCAACCAACCAATTCAACAGCAGGCGTATTTCATGGCAGTAGTGCATTAATCAGTAGTGAAAGTGGGTACAAAGGTAGTAATTCTACTACAAATCTACCCACCAATGAATCAACAGTTAGTAATATTACATTTGCAAAAACGCCTAAATCTACTTTGGATCCAGCAACAAGAAACAGAATACGTAATGGGAATACAAGCCATGGTATCTATTTAAATAACCCAATAAATACTACATCATCAACATCTAATGGAGCTACATCACACGGCCAAGATGAAATACAAGTAGTCAAATCCATATTACATCGTGAAAGATTAGTACAAATGTTAAAAAATGCAATTTGTAATAATATTGATAATAGTAGTAATGTTGTTGGTGGTAGAGGTGGTATACAGTTAGATTATCCAAAAATATTTTCCTTATTAGATCGTATAAGAATAGCAACTGTTGAAACAATTGAAGCGATACAAACGTGGCATACATCTGAACAAGAGCAAGGCTCATTTATATGGCATACACAAAATTATTTAATGGAACTACTTGTTAGTATGTAAGTTTTTCTATTGACTTTTTATATATTTACACTATTCGATAATTTAAAAGGGAGAGAGAGAAATCACTAACCTTATTTATATATTACTACTATTATTACTACTATCAGGGATAAAATAATACCAAAAGCATCAACAGAAGAAGGTAGAAGCTTTCAAAATGAATTACAAAACATACTAGGTCTATCTTTCCATAGAAATCCATTTGCACTACCCACCCAAAAAAAACAGCACACCACAGCAAAAGTGTTAACAGGTGGAATGGGGAACGGGGCGTATATTTATGTGCCAGGTAGAAATTATGACATAACTATTGATAGAATAATCAAAGCTGAAAAAAATTTATTGGAAGAAGAAAAAAAACATACAGATGTTAATAATTCTCGTCATCACTCGAGAATGATACCAAGTTTTATGGAAGCGGATATGATAGCTGGTATCACTTCATTGAACAAGTCCATGGAAAAATATCATTCATTTGTACCACCAGAAGATAACGATGGTAAAGAATCACCCTTAAAAAAAAAGAAGAAGCATAGGAAAAAGAAAGCTACTCTCACCTCACCAGATAGCAATAAAAAGAAGAAGAAATCTAATTTGTCAACAAAAGCAGTGAAAAAAATTAATGCTACCATTACACCAGGTACATGGAAAGAAGAATTAAAAGAAGAAGTACCTGATCCAAAAGTGGCAGAAAAATTAAGGAAGGAAGGCCTAAAGCAATGGGAGAGAATATTTGGTTTGAACAAACGAATTGAGCTTACATCATCTTCATCCTCTGATGATGAGCAAGTAGTAGAAGAAAAAAAGAACGAAGAATTACTTAATGTGGATAATAATCATTCTAATAAAGAAGTGATGACTACACCACCAGCAAATCCAAGAGAAGGTGCCATTTTAATTGACAATAATAATAGTAGTGGTGGATATGTACGATATTTTGATGACGAGAGTGCATCTTTTTATTTTTACCATCCAAAAACAGGTAAATCAACATGGGTACGTCCAATTGGTTGGAAAACGCCAGCAAGAGGTTCTATTGCACCTTTACCAACTGTTCCAAATGATGAAACAACCAATTGGACGGAATTGGCAAGAAAATCACCAATAAAAAGAAGAAAAGGTGTATGGAGTGAACATTTAGACGAAGAGAGTGGATGTTATTGGTACCATAATTCAAGTACTGGACAAAGCACATGGGAAAAACCAGATGATGATGGTGAGAATGATAATAACAAAAAAGGTGAAGAAGGTGGCTCAGCATGGGAAGAATATGAATGGGTACCACCACAATACAATGCACAACAAGATGTTGCTGTTGGTCACGAAGCTGTTGGTCACGAAGCTGTTGGTCACGAAGCTGCAGGCACTTTGGATCAACATTACTATGTTCAAAGTGATGGGAAAGTGATTGAAAATAGTCACATTCATCATAGTTTAGAAGAAGTATTAGAAAAAGAAGAAAACGATCAAAACCAACAAGAGAACAATGAGAATGATAAGAATGATGCATCAACAAATTGGTACGAGTTAACCAAAAAATCACCTGTAAAAAGAAGAAGAGGTGATTGGAATGAGCACTATGATGAAGAAAGTGGTGAGTTCTGGTATTATAATTGGAAGACAGAAGAGCATACGTGGAAACAACCAGAAAATTGGGATGATCGATTTAACTATGTTGAGGAAAATACAAATTGGACGGATGTTCGTGCAACGACATCGCCAGTTAAAAAAGTTCAAAATGGTAATTGGACGGAACACTATGATGAAGAAAGTGGTGCTTACTGGTATTACAACTGGAAAACAGAAGAGCATACATGGGAACAACCAAAAGAATGGGCTTCCTCCTCTGGTGAATTGTCTTTAGCGAAAAACCATGATGTTGTTGCAGAATATCAACAACAGCAACAAGAACCTACTTCTACCTCTTCTTATACTACACCAAGGGATCAACCGACAAAATCCCCATTGCATCGACAATACCAACAACAGCAGGAGGAAGAACATGTAGAACACCAACAGGAGGAAGAATATGCAGAGGATGTAGAAGATATAGAAGAGAATGTAGAAGAGGTTGTTAATGAAAAAGCAGTAGAAGAAGAAACAGTTAACCGAGTAGAACAAACACCAGAAGTGGAGCAGTATTGGAATGAATTAAAAGCAACTTCACCAATAAAAAGAAAACATGGTCAATGGAGTGAACATTTAGATGAAGAGACAGGTGCGTACTGGTATCACAACAATGTAACCAATGAGAGTTCATGGAATCAACCTTATGAATGGGATGATTTAGTTGAGAAAGATGAAAAATTAAAAGCGGAAGAAGCGCAAGAAGCAGAAGTTATTACAGGTAGGCGGCAAGAAGAAGCACAAATGTATAATCTGAAACATCATACGAACACACATGAAGAATGGGAGAAGTTGAAATTAACCACACCAGTTAAAAGAAAACGCGCAATCTATAGTGAACATTATGATGAAGAAAGTGGTGCATACTGGTATTACAATACAGAAACAGGTAAATGTACATGGGAAGTACCAGAAGATTGGGATAGATATAAAGATCAAGAGGAGTTTGTTCTTCAACAAGAACAACAAACCAACGTTGAGATAGAGCCACCACTCGCTGTGGAAAACACCGTCGAACACAGCTTGAACCAGCAAGAAGAGATAATTGCTTTCGAGTTAAATGCAAAGGATAAAACTGATGGATGGGAAATTGGTGGTGTTAATCGTCGTCAAATGGAAGATGATGAGGATGGTCAGTGGGGGCAGTTACCATCTAAGCACAATACAAATTGGGAACAAGTTGCAATAGATTCACCATTAAGACGTGTTGTGGGTGATTGGGAAGAGCACTATGATCCAGCATCTGAATGTTATTGGTATTACAATACAGCTACAGGAGAACATACATGGGAACAACCAAGTCATTGGGGTAAAACAAATGCAACCACAGAAAAAGCGGTTACAAATTTAGAATGGAATGTTACTGATGATACTACAAATAAAAAAAAAGAGCATAATTTTGAAAATGGCCCTCTGTCACCTGTTGGTTGGCCAAAAGAAGAAGGTGATAATAAAACTACGGATTGGAATGCTGTTGGTATGGTCAGTCCAGCACAATCTACATCAGGTGAATGGCATAAATTATTAGATCCGGTCACCGGTTGCCCATGGTGGTACAATACAAAAACAAAAGAGAAAACATGGCATGAGCCGGAAAATTGGTCTAAATTAGTTGCTGAGTCAGTAAAAAAAAGTTTAAAAAAGAAGAAAAGAATGAAGGAAGCTGCTGCAGCAGCTGCTTCTGGTGATAATAATACTAATTGGAACGAATTGATGCAATTATCACCGTCAGCGAGACGTACTTATAATGGATGGGAGGAACATGTTGATCCGGATTCGGGACATTATTGGTATTATCATACAATTGAACATACATCAACATGGGAAAAACCTAAAGAGTAAGCTTCTTCTTTCTTTTTAGCACCAAAAAGCAAAAACTCAATAAAATCTTTTTTATTTATTTACTTTTTATTTTGCAGGTTTGCATTGGCAGAAAAACAGCATCTATATAAAAATCCACTAATGACAACGATGACCGAACCGTCACACGCAACACCCCATCGATTACGTGAAACAACAGCTGATGTAATTGATGAAGATATTGTCTTATCACCCGCGTACAACAATTTGTTAGCTGATGTCCGATCATTGCGTGAATCTTTACGTATTGCAGAAACAGAATTAAGAATCATGGTGGCATCATCACCAAAAAAACAAAGACCGAAGTCAGCAACAAGGAACAGAATCACATCACCATCAATAAGAAGAAGACCAGCATCAGCAACTACACGATCATCACCAGCAATATCAGTAGCAACTACTTCAAATAATAATGATGCTGCTGCTACAAGTGCTGTTTCTGGACGTGTGAGTGCTATTGAACTGAGAATACAGAAAGCACATCAAGAATTGTTACATTTACAAAAGCAACCAGGATATAAAGCATCATCTATTGGTTACCAACCATCCAATGCTGCAAAGATAGCAATGAACAATGCAAATGTTACTATTGCATCATCGACCTCCTTTCAAAAATCAAAACTATCAAACACAACTACTAGAGCTACAGGTACTACTACTATTAGTGGTAGTAACGGTAGTGCAATTGAAACCAATTCACATAAGTTTGATTCCGTTTATCAATTATGTGATGATGCACTAGAGTTTGCATCATCCTTAAAATTTGGTCAACACATGGAAAGTTTAGATACAGAATCAATGAGTCCATTAAAATTAAGTTCTTCTGGATTACATTCGGGGTCACATTCTGGATCATCATCTTTACCTTCTCCCTCCTCAGGACCGATGAGTTCAATATTAGAAGAAAAAAATATGAATAGTTCAGATTTAATCAATGATGCTGATTTATCTAGTATTACAAACAGTACTAGTTGGAAAGATGAAGCACGTGAAGGTGCGAGAAAGGAAATCGAAAGAAAAATATTAAAAGCGGAGAGAAGAAACAAAAAACAAAAAGAAGATGCAATTCGAAAAGAATTAAATGAAGAATTAAAGAATCAAGCAATCAAACATGAAGCTGAACAAATGTATCAAAATGAAAAGGAATTAGAAATGGCAAATAAATTATTAACATTGGAAAAGAAAATGAACGAAACAGCTGAAATGATATCTTCTATTAAACCAGTACGTCATAAAGTAAAGGAAGAAGAAAAGGAAAAACTCATCAAAAAAAAAAACTTTAAAAGAAAAAAGAAAACAGATAAAATGACAAATCTTGAAAAATTAAAAGTAAGTAATAATACAATAACACCATCTAAATTAGTTGTTAAAGATCCAGAAGAAAGGTACCGTCGTTACGCTGGTGCTGTTAGTTTGCAAACACAATGGCGTGCAAAACAAGCAAGACAATTCTACATTCAAAAAAAAGAATATCACAATAAATTAAAAAGAGAGGAAGAATTAAGAAAGATTCAATTACAGGAAGAGAATGAAAGAAAAGCAAAACTTCATCAAAAAAATTTACGTCAAAAAAAAGTTCAACATGCAACTCTAATACAATCGAAATATAGAAGCCATTTAGCGAGAAGAAGTTTAAATGTGCAACATGACGCAGCAATTGATTTACAACGAGTCGTACGTGGCAGACAGCATCGAAGAAAATTAAGAATGAATATAGCACAACAAGAATATGCTATTAAAATACAGTCGTCATGGAGAAGAAAAAGTGAATGCGACACCATAAAAAATATTAAAAGAAAAAATTCTGAATTAAAAGCTGCAACAATTATGCAAGCACACACAAGGAGATATAATTTGAAAAACGAATTGTCAAAAAGAAGATACCAAAAAGAACAAGAAGAAATTAAAAGGAGATTACTAATGGCTACTAAAATACAATCCACATATCGTGGTCATTTGAAAAGACGTTTATTGACACTTTATTTTGTTGCTGCTATACGTATACAAAATTTTTATAAATCATTGAAAGCTAAAAGAGCATGGTTAAAATTAAGATTAGATGTTCCCACCATTTTAAGAGCAGAGAAGTTATGGGGTATGGACATGACTGGTAGAACAGATACAAGTTATAGAAAAGTCAATAATTTATTAGCCTCCATGATTGAAAAGGCCACAGATAAAGATGGTAACAATGCTCTAATGTTAGCAAGTCGAGCGGGTTCTATACGTTTAGTTAAATTGTGTATTGGTGCCGGATATTTACCATCTGATACAAATACAAGTGATCATCAAACAGCATTACATATGGCTGCATCTTCTGGTGGTGATCGCAGTTTAATTGGTCAACTGTTGATAACAGCGGGTAGCGATATAACAGCAACCGATTCACTGGGTAGAACAGTGTGCCATATTGCTGCATCTAGTGGTGACCATAAATTATTACAATTGTTATGTGATAAAGGTGCACCATTGGAGGTAACAGACAAAATATCTGGTGGTCGCACACCATTACATTGTGCAAGCTATTTTAATCATGCTGAATGTGCACGTGTATTACTATTCGCTGGCGCAAATGTAAATGTTAAAAGTTCAACAGGACAAACAACACCATTACATACAGCAGCAGCACGTGGTGCAAAGCATGTTGTACATTTATTATGCGAATGTGAAGCAGATATTAATGCGGCTGATTTAGGTGGTAATACTCCTTTGCATTTAAGTTGTGCTGCTGGTCATACAGAGACAGTTAAAACATTATTAACCTTTGCATGTCAAACAGATCCAAAAAATCGCAGCGGTGATACGCCTGGTCATTTTGCTGCATCAATGGGTCATGAAGATTGTTTTCATTTGTTGATGGTAAGTGTTATGAGCGTATTTCTTTCAGTTTGTTTTTCTTATTTTTATATATTACTAATTGTTGTTGTCGCTACTGTCGCTATTGATTTCTTTTTCTTACTTTTTTAGGATTACAACCAATACGTAACACATGTTAGAAATAAACAAAACGCAACACCAATGGAAGCAGCAAGAAGTACTGGTCAAGTACGTTTAGTTAAAACAATACAACAAAGATTGCAAGTTAAATCAAATGAAGAAAATCCACCTGTACATATTGATAATAACAGTAATAGTAATAATAGTGGTGGTAGTGTTTCAGGTAGCAATAATAGTGCAAGCAGCTATGATGATCGAAGTCACACATTAAATCGAACGGAAAGTCATGTTTCAGTAACACTTGAAGTGGATCCATTCCCAGATCAATGGGGTGCAGTTGCACCACCACCAATACACAGCCCACCTCCTGATCCGTACATCAATAATTCAAATAGTTCAAATAATTCCAAATCAAAGAAAATGATTGATGAACAAATATCTGGTAATAGCTATAATATTAATGTTAGCGGCAGTAGTAATAGCAATAGTGGAAACGAGAGTAGTGATTTATCAGATGATGAATCAACACTTATGATGGCTGAAACCGTTGGTGTTAGCTCTTCTCGTACCGGTGGTGGTGGTAGTGGTGGTGGTGCATCTGCTCGATCTAGCATTTTTCAAGACTCAGCACTTATAGCAGCAGCCAATGCATCAGCAAGATCAAATGAAACAACCGTTTCTCCTCCTGTCGTTAATCATACAAAGTACAATGTAAACCAGGAATGGACAGAAATGTTTGATAATACGCATCAACTACCATACTATCAACATAAAGATGGTCATTCACAATGGGAAATGCCAAACGGTTTTATTAGTCAATGGGGTGAAAATGGTTACCAACATGATGAACAATATTATAATTCATATCAACATGAAGAACATAATGTAGCAGCAGTCGTTGAAACTGAAGATACAACCACTCACAGAAGTTCAATTGAAGATACAGATCATTGGAGTCAACGATACGATGAAAACTGGGAAGAGAATGAACAAGTGGACGAAGAACTGGATGTATTTACATCTGTACCACCACCTCCAGTGAATGGACCCGGTGAAGAAGATGATGAAGGGGAAGTTCAAATAGAAAGAAGTATTAGCTTTTCGATGTAATATGAAACATAAAAAGAAATTTTTTAAATATACATTATTTTGTCGAATAAGTTATAGACAAGTGTCACAAAAAGAGTATGAGACGATGAAAGAGATGATGTATTAGTATTCAAATCACCTAGTTTATGTAGTAATAAAAAATACTAAAAATTTCTTAAATGTTATGGTAGCGAGATGCTTTTTAGACTATCGATTGAGGTGCTGGTGGATTTTCTCCCAAAATTTGTAAATTATAATCATCAAAATCATCAAAATCATCAAAATCATCAATATCATCATCAAGTGTACCACCAACATCACCATCATTATTCATCTCCGGTTCCTTTTTTTGCTTTCCTCTCTTTTTCTTTTTCTTTTTCTTTTTCTTCTTGTAGAAGTTACCAACACCATCACCACCGTCACCACCGTCACCACCGTCACCACCGTCACCACCGTCACCACCATTCTTCAACAAAGCAGTAGCTACTAAGTTATCCTCTTTTGTTTCTCTGACATTCTCTACAACTAACATATTTTCCAATCTCCATTTCTCTGCTCTTTCTAATATCCCATGCCCATACAATCTGATTACGTTTTCAAACGAAGAGATAGCAACATCCATTGAACTAATATGATTTGGTTTATGTTCAGCAACTGCAGCTGCAGAAAATGGTAAATGACCACCATGACAAAATGCTTTACTACCCAATACATTACTAACTTTAGTTGGTAACGAAGATCCAGTTTCAATTAATAATCGATTCAATGGAATATCGAATGCACATTCCTTTTTATGTTTAGATGATTTTGCGTAGCCAACACTACTGTCCATACCAATGTATAAATTGTTTGGAAATGCTTTCAATAGTTTCAATGCATGATCACATTTACCACACCAACCTGCCAAATGTATCCCACGCAAATCATTGGAAGAGGAAGAAAATTCCAACAGTATTGAAACAACATCTTTTACAACGAGAACATCTGGACATGTATTACTACTACAATTTTTACTGTCGTCTATAACGGTGTCTTCTTCTGGTCCTGGCAACAATTTTATTTGTATTGGTAAACCCCTTTCCATTGCACAACGACATGCAGCACGTAACCTTCTTTGTTGCGATACATGACTCATTCCTGGACGTTGATCAACCACTTCAGCAGTATAGTTCAACTGTGCACATATACCAACAACAATATCTTTTGACACATCTAAGGCAGCAGACAAATCATCTATACCTTCTTGAATTAAAATTTCAATTTCTTCTGAATCATTGATTAAATCATCATCATCATCATCTTCTGAATCTACAATTGGTATCATATTGTATGTTGGACTTAATCCAAGAACAAACACAGACATCGGATCAGCATCAATAATATGGTTAAGTCTTGATTGCTTCCATGGTTTTCCCATTTTAATAAAATGACTCGAAATACACCCACCATAGTTGTATGGAGAAGAGGCTGAGTTTAGAAGTGCTTCTCTATATACTTGAGCAGGACCGTTGCCTTTCTTTTTCTTTTTACTGGAGGACGCAAGTTCATCCAAAACATTTTCGATGGAACTGTTGGTATCGAAAAGGAGGTATGGAGCGGTGGTAGGTGCTTTTGTGGAGATTTGAGCTGTAGCAGTAATAGATGCGGTAATGGCGTCGGTAATAGCAGCAGCGCTTGAGTAAAAACCATCTGGCAAGTTGAGTGAGTCATTCGACTTGTTGTTTTCTTGTTTCTTAGCTGACGCTTTGCGACTAGTTTTGTGACTGATACCAGATCCGGCACCAGTTTTATTACTTATATTCTGTTCAATTGGTGGATTTGGACAATCCTTCTCTTTGTGTCCCTTTTTTCCACACAATGGACATTGACCTTTCTTCTTCTTCTTTTTTGGTGCTTTCCCTTTCGATCTACCAGCTCTTCCACCGAATGCAGCAGAGTACATGGTTTGGTGGTTGGGGTTTACGAGACCACACCACAGAGTTATATGTTATATTACGAGTGTAGGGTTCCTACTACATGTACATAATATAATGTTAATGTTATGGTAATAGATTTCAATATTAATATTGATAGAGGACTCCTTGGAGCTTGGAGCCTTGGAGGATTGAAGACTCTCATCTCTATCTAATTATATATATATCTTTGCTAATTATTATATAATATATAATATTTGAAAATATATAGTTCCTAGCCCCTTACTGTGCTGTACTGGTACCTGGTAATATCGAATAAGTATATATATATTTTAAATATTATATATATAAATATGTTATCTACGAGGTAGATAGAACGACTACCCGCCTAATTTTTTTACTGTATATCGACGTAACTTTTTATCCTCTATTTTAAATACCCGCCTTAGCCTAATTTTTTATTGAAAAAACCTTTCACCTTGTTGCAGTAATATTTTTTATAAATATTTTACTAATCTTGAATCTGAACTTGCCAAACTATCTAAAATTAATAAAATAGTTTTTACTTCTAGTAGAGGTATAAGGCATAAGGTAGTCTAAATACATTTTTATAATTATAATATTTAATACTTGAATAGGATTCCTAGAACACGGCTCTATCATATCATATCATATTATATATTTTTATATATATTATATATATATATCATATATATATATATATATATATATATATACCAGGGTAGTATCATATACTGGATACTAATATCTACTGTGTAGTACTGCTGAAAAGCTGTATTACAATATTCAATCACCATACAAAGCCTATCATCTATCATCTATCATGTTGTTGTCTCGACTTCGCACCGGACTTCGAAGCAATTTAGCTCTCCGCACGTTTGCCACAGAACGTCCACAGTGGATGATTGATGCTGAAAGAGAAGCACGTTCTGCTGTAGAAGCACGAGCTGATGTTGGTGGTGGAACTCCTGGGGACGTGATGATGGGAAAAGTGGCAAAGGAGTTCCAAGCCGAAGGTGCAAGCTTGGCAGTGAAACAGGAAGATAAATTAAAAGAGGTCATGAAAAAGATGAACAAGGTTTCTGGTAATGCGCTGATGTTTAACACACTTCGGAAAAAGGCTATTGAAGTTCGACAAAATATTATAACACAAAGAGAGTTGGCAGGATTAGCAAAAGATGCCACATTGTCGAGAAAAGTAATAGAGGACCTCTTCCCTATTCCAGCACCAAGATAATGATGAGCGTATGAGCATTGTGTTCCGTGTATACGTGTGTTGTGTGTCATTTAGAAAAGGAAAGTGTCCGGTAATAATTTAAAAGTACCTTCTATTTAAAAGTAGATCCATTTTATACTATGATGTATGCAATTATACAATGAGAAGGATTGTTCGAAGACGGACTGTTCGAGGATAGGCTACGTGGGAATATTGGCTCTCATGCGCCTTCCCAACGTTTCGACGATAATCATTATTGTTCTAATACCATTTTTTCCGTCGTGGCCTGCCCGCGCTGGCGAGAAAGATTTGGAAAAAGTACAAAACAAATTAAAGTTAACTTGTGAAACAAACGCCAAAGATATACATTCATTGATTGTGAGATATGAAGGTCCGGCTTGTCAAAAATGAATTGAACACGGATTTTTGACCGGAACACACAAACGGTACAATACTTATGCGAACTACTAGAGACGATAACTAACATTTTTGAACCATATACACGTAACATACAAATTGAACTCTATTTAAAAAAACACAATCGTATTACACGTATTAGTACTTTCTACAGAAGTGGGGACGACCATCCAGATGATGTCACAAAAAAATTAATTCAGAAGACAATCCAAGTTTCTTTTAACAGGCAAGCTTTGATGTTTTATCAAATGACACCGGAAACGATAATAAAATGGTATTCGTTACAGCCATTTTTTTTAAATCAACTGAAGCGACAGACCAACCTTCTCCCGCAAAAGAAGTTGCATCTCTGGTTCTATGACAAACACTAGCCTCATTACAAACTAATGGTTCTACCAATTCCTCCACTTGATTTTTAACTTTCTTGACTCTGACTATTATTTGAAGTACATCGTCACTAATAGAAAATACTGATGCCATAATTTTATCCCAATTTTTAGAAAGTTCGGCTTCTTTGGTAAATATTGGTATTGTTTGTGATGGATCCAAGGACCATAAACAGGTGTTGGTAGTAGTATAGTTGAATGAGACGTCACTTGTTGTGTTACATTGACCTATCGTATAAATCCGGTTGTTCGCTGACACGATAACTTGTGCATTGGATGGATCTTTCACAATATTGAGCAAAGAATTGGTCGTAAGATCATACTGTTTCACATATATGTCATATTTTTTGCTATTGTTGATGTTGGCAGTACTAAAGTTTGTATTAGTGTTGAATACAGTTTGAATCCATAATTGATTATTGATGTGATCAAAAGCTGAATTTGAATAAGATAATTTAGAGCCTTGGCCATACTCAAATATATCCGAAAAATCACCGTTCATTTCATAATTTAGCATGTGCAAAAAACCAATAGAATCTCCACCACCAATAAATACATCTGAAACGTTTCTTCCGGACGTTAAATACCAATCTACTCCCAACTTCATGTTTTCAACGGTCGGTGTGATAAAGCCAATATTTGATAAATCTATAAATGACATCTTACTTTTTTCAGTAGTATTAAAGTTCACCAACTGTAGTCTTCCTTCACGAAGCACCAACGATCGAATTATATCGTCTTCAACCGCACAAGCTCCACCAGCAACAGTAGATGAGAATGTCTTTAACAAATTGAACGTAGCACTATCTGATTGCACATTTATTGAGTAAAAAGATCCTTGATTGTTTGATGTCAGAACACCCGTCATATTTATTCGACTGCCTCCAGCAAACGACAAACGGTGTATCAATAGATACATTACTAGCAACGGCAAGAAAGGAATGAAAGGCATGATCTGTTTTAATATTGCTTTGTTTGTACCTTATAATATGTTTGCACCTGGTCCCAAGTCCAGCTTTTTTGATTTTCAGTGTAAGAATGCTTTTTGTATAGATATTGACTTGGCAGATGGGCCCCGTAGGTTCCTATTTATTCCTATATATATACTCGTCCCATCATGACTGACGTGACCACGTGACGGCCACATGTGATAAACTTTTGGCCAAATAATAGAGCTTTTTTGATTTTCAGTATTTTTAAGCTTACCTGGTAAAGGATCACTGTGGACCAAAAAACCAAAATTCAGCCAAAATTTGGAATAATATTTTGAATTTCTGATAAAAAATAATTCCAAAATATGATCATTGTGGCAACAAACTAAAACTTTATTCTCTTTTCATTGAAACATGTAGTTCTCGTTCTATCACCCCTACCCGACTGAATGTAAGTAAATCTCTTTCTCACCTGTTTGTTTATACCTCATTCCATTACCACTACAGGCAGACATTTCTGGCCCCATATTTTGTACAATTAAATAGGGGGTAAAATTATGTTTCTGCTAGAATATACCTTTCAGAGGGGGCTCATAGGACAGCCTTGTACCTTAAACAACAATAAGATTTATAATTCCACATTTTAGATGTTGTGCCGGGAACTAACATTTCATTCTGTTAAACAATTTATATATAGTACTATCTTAATGTTGCCAAGCCCACTAACTTGATTTTTAATAACCTTTTGTAAATAATATTCCTTTTGCATTTGTAGGGAAAAAAAGAAAACAAAATTAAGTTTACATTAAATGAACAGAAAGAAACTATCTTTGAAAGCAAAAAGAAAAGCCGCTTCCAAAGCTGCTGCTGCTGCTGCTGCTGCTGACACCGCGAAAATAATCGGAGCAGTACCTGCAATTTCTTTGACATCACCATGTAATGAAATTGATTTAACTGTTTCAACTAATCACATAAATCAAGCTGTCATACGTTCTGGCTTTACTTCAAATAAATCTAAAGCACAACCACCACCAAGAAAAAAACAAAAAAAGAAAAACAACAGTACTGCCTTGAACCAGAAAAGAAGTAATACAAAATTATCATCACTTCGCTTTTCAAAATCAAGTACTTCCTCTTATTCCAACAAATCTTTATTAGAAAAACTACCAAAATATGAAATAATAAATATAAAAGTACCAAATGAAGATATGAAAAAATTTGATAAATCTTTATTTACATCACAAATGACAATTGATTTACAAAAGGATAAGAATGACAATAATGACAATAATGACGAGAAAGAGGAAACAACCACAAACAACGACGTGGCAGAAGAACACACCAGTACTGTACTACCTCATTGCTCTGAAAGCTTTGAACAACATCAAAAATATGGCTATCCAGAAGTTTTATTAACTTGGAATAATCTTTGAAAATAAAGACATACGGCTGTATTATTAAAAAGACTAACACTGGAACATACAACTACTTCGGTGTGTACACATGCACACACAAACGAGCAGCAGATATCTTTACAAACTTGCACATAATTAATTCGCACAATCATAAATACAATTGAACATACATGTACTTTATTTTAATTTGTTGTACAGTAACTACCTAGTAAATATCATGCATTGCCAAATCAGGCTTGCTTGGCTTTGAGTGCGTTGGAATATTTAATTTAGTTTTACAGATGATCAGGTGGTGGTGCTGTAATGGTCATCCATTGACCATCTATAGTAGGATGTTCAAAGATCATACGATATGCATGCAAACAGTAACCACAATCTCTTGGTAATGATACACGAAGCAGCATACCATCTTCACCTTCACCAGATACATCGTCATCACTGTCCATATCCTCTTCCCTAGGATCTCTTTTCGAAAAGTATTTTTTTTCCATACATGGCAAACCACCATTGAGGTAAAGTGGATCACCAACCAATGGATAACCAGCATAAGCCATGTGTATACGAATTTGATGCGGTCTACCGGTTGGTATTTCTACTTCAACAACAGCTTGATCATTTTTTATATCTCTTCTAATGACTCTTACCAACGAAAGTGATGGCTTTGATTTTTTACTCGCACTACCACCATCACCTATATGTGTTTCGGGGCACGCAGCATACAATGTACCGCCCCCTATTGGAAATGGTATGGGACCAATAGGACACTCAATTCGCATTTGATTTGGTATTTGTTTCCCATTGGAGACTAATGCACGGTAGTATTTCTTTACTCTCCTTTCACGAATTGCTTGGCTTAAAATTTTTCTTGACTTGATAGATGTTGCAATTAATAACAAACCAGATGTACCAACACCTAAACGATGCACTGGTTGTGGTGGTGGTTCGGTATTCATGGCAGCACGTAATTGATGAAGAACGGTATACTCATTGAACGTTTGGGATGGCATTGTTGGTATACCACTTGGTTTATGTATGGCTAATACATCTTCATCTTGATATAATATTTGAAATGGAAACTTGTTGTGTTTCATATCTGGTAATATTGGTTCATACCAAGAACGTCGATGATAATGTACTTCAGTACCAGCCGACAGCAACTGGTTTGGATTCTTACAGCAAGAAGAATTCGTTTGCGCATCGTCAAAACAAAGAATTATATCGCCACGAACGACACGTCTTTCCCAAGCACTCTCTTTAAAACATTGTGAACGTACTTTCTTCACCAAATAGTGAATCAACGTCATCTCTTGTCGGACTTTTCCAAGATTGTATACTCTTCCACTATTTTTTCTTTTCTTATTATTGCTAGTGAAAGTAAAATTCTCTTTTTTCGTTACTGGTTGTTCCATCATTTGGTCGGTGTCCTTCCTTTCAAAATCACCGCTGCTGCTGCTGTCATCTGGAAAATGCTCTTCCATTATGATAAGACCGAGATCAACAAGGATTCAAGGATCAACCAAGATCACCAAGGAAGAGCAAAGGGTCATAGGATCATCATAGTTATAAGACTTTGTAACTCATTGTCTTTTGTTGCTCTCCTATCATCCTACAAGTACTATCGATGAACGTGTTAATGTTGAACTTGCGCAAGGGTGAATGTGGAAGCTGAATATTAGCATTCAATAACATGTCTAGATAATGTTATACTAATACATTATAACATTTTTTATAATATTGAATTAGAATATAATTTTATAAAATACTGCGCTCCTGGTATGGTGGTATCATATCGAAAGTTGACACTCTCCTCTGAAATTTTGAAATTTTGGAGATGAACAGATTCAAACAGATGAATCAAAGAATCAAATGAACGCTGATTGGTTAAAAATCAAATCAATCATGCACGTTCCGCATGTTCCCCTTCTTTTCATTCTGATTCTTCTCTTTCCCACTAGATCATCCTCGCAAACACAAACGTTCATGCCGGATAGACCACCAGGATTGTTTGATTCAACACCACCAACACTTTTATCACTTATGATTACTCCTACTTTGATCGATGTAAGACAACAATCACAAATGTTTGAAACAAGTGTTCATGTAACGGATGATTTTTCAGGGGTAGCAAAAGTAACAATTAAAGTAAGTGGTCGTATGGGTTCCGATCAAACTACCTTGATGAGAGCTGCTTCGTTTGAAACAGGTAGTAGACACGATGGGTATTGGAAATTAAAAAAAAATATATCACCATTAGCAGCAAATGGAACATGGAGAGTTTCTGAAGTATCATTAACTGATCTTCAAGGTAATGTTAAAACATACAATTCACAAGAAATAGCACAAATTAGTACGGCTTATGTAGAAGTATATTCTGGCCTTTGCTTCACCTCACCATGGTTATGTGCCGATTCATCTGACCCCTCGTCAGTTGCATTTCTTGATGGATATTGGGCGCTTGATGCAAGTACACCAAAGTACATGTCAGGTGTGAAGTATCAATATAGTGAAAAGGGCTGGATTAATTCAACAAGACAGGTACAAACACTTCAAGAATTAGTTCAGCAAGATAATGAACAAGATTTGAAAAGAAATTGGTTGTATGAATTTTATCGTCGTAGATGGAATGCAACAAATCAAATGTTTAATTTGAAAGAAAAAATGCTTGTTGAATAGAATATTATAGATACATGTACGTGCCGTACTGTATGAATGTATGTAGCCTCCAAGGGGGTGCGGCATAATTTTACCTGCTACAAAAACTACACACACACACGCACATTACAAGTACGATGTATAATAACACAACGCAAAGAAACAAGATGATATGAGATACAGGCCATTTAAATGTTTGTTGAGGTGATGCTGAGCTTGCAGACACCTTATGGTAGGACAGGAGTAGGACGGCCTTATAGACTACTACGAAAAAATATCTAAAAAGGTATGTCTATATATACATAGAGAATAGACTTCAACGGACGTATAATTTCAAAAATTTCCTACCCTAGGTGGGGTTTTCTGGCCGAAGGCCTTCAAGTTCTATTTATATACTTCTCCTTCCTCCTCCTCCATCCTGTCTATATATAGAATATATATATATTTCCTACCCTATGACGCCTATGACCTATGTATACATTTCAGAAGACATTTTATTTCATTTATAAAAACATAAAAACATATTTTGCCAGGTTTGGCAATTTTAATATTTTTCAATATTTAAAAACATATTACAGTATATTCGAATTATAATATTAATATTCTCTAATAATCATCTAATTATAATAGATTTCCTCAACACCAGCTGATCAAACAATCTTTCAAATTTATTCCACTTGCAAAACTTTCTAAAATTTATAATGAGAACAAGAGCTAGCAGCAAAGGAAGAAAACGAAAAAATTCAAATAATGAAACGCCACAAAGTCGAACTATTCATGATAGCGCAGCTTCTTACACTCCGGAACAAATCGTTCGTGCTCTTTCCTTTGTTGATATCTCAGGTGATGACAAAGTTACCACGTCAGAGCTTCGTGGTTCTCTTCTGTCTACCTCTATGCATGCCTCTCATAGCAACGAGCTGGCAGCTCTTCTTCTTCAAGATAGAGAAGAATCACACTCTTCGCCCTCATCTTCTTTCTCATCCTTATCACCTTCAAATAACAGTGGAGGATTCAATATTAAAAACGTCCGCGAACGACTATCCGCGTTAATGACCACCTCCAACAATGAACGCAAGCGTGCACTGGCAGAGAGAGCAATCGGTCATCTTCTTCGACAAAGAGAGGATGAAAATTCGACTTTTGAATGGAGCCGAGCGTTTTTAGGCATATGTGTCTTTCTGTTTCCAACAATAGGTTTCATTATGGCTAAATGTGGTTTTGTTCTTGGACCAGAGACTAACGATTTATACATTCCTTACCCTTTCCTGGACTACGATCATCGATCCAATCCGGGTTGGAAGATCAAGGAACAAAAGAAACTTTTTCTGGCGCTTAAGAGATATACAGAAAATCACGAAGACAACAAAGATAGCCCATACTATCAAAAATCACATACTGTTGAATTTCAAACCACCGTTATTGTATTTCGTTTAGAGAGAATGAATCAAAGTAATTACCGCGACGAAGTTACAACCATACGATATGCAAGAGATGACGAAACAGTTAAAGTTGCGCGCTCAACCGGTAAAACGAAAGTAAGAACAGTAACAATATTGCCAAAATCAATAACATGTGAAAATTTCAATATACAAGAGAGAGCAAGAAATGGTTTTCCGAAACATGGTTTAGTTGTAAGATATGATCCTGATGAAAATAAAGATACAACATTTGATTTAGTCATTCAAGAAAGACTGAAAGAAT
>JACKZZ010002330.1_pt1 | contig 69546 bp, 80 predicted proteins | sample 8027871 | NCBI WGS metagenome assembly JACKZZ01 (sample SAMN15724774, study PRJNA655200) | protist metagenome | isolation source: fluorescence activated cell sorting (FACS) single amplified genomes of... | place: USA: West Boothbay Harbor, Gulf of Maine | collected 2000-07-19
CCTATTGTCTCTCCTACACTAAAAATTGTTTGTACTCCATCAGCGGTAAAGTTAGCAACAGTAATTTCTAAATTTTTAGTTAGATATTTCTTTTCAAAATTATTACTATTAATAAATTCGTTCATCAAAAATAACCTACTAACTGCGGGTTTCACTTCAAATTCTTCATCGTCAATAATGAAACCTAATAAAGTGAATTTATAGCTTTGAACGTAGAATCTTCTTGATTCTAAATCCACAGGAGTGTTATCCTCGATACTATCTAAAACTATTGGAACATAATGTCCTTTAACAGTTGTATACGCTTGTCTCGAAGAAAACTTTTGTAATATTATTTGATTAAATTTATTTAAATCTCTGAATCTTGAACAAACAATAGTAATCTCATAACTTATATCAATAGGAACGGGTTGTGGTATTTTGTAAATGTCAGCACCGACTTGAGTACCATTCCATGTTGGAACTGTGGCGTAGTGAAATTGTTGTCTATCGGGTATCGTTCTTTGTAAACTTGGATTAGTACCGAGTTGAACGTCGGGTTTTCTAATTACACTAATAAAAGGTATTGACGGGTTACCGTCTAAGTTGGCAAAATTCCATGTGTTAGCAAACTCACCCCAACGTTGTGTGGTTAAAATTTTAGGTATAATTGGTATTTGCATACCATCAGAAACAACAATAAAGTTCTTCTTAACAAAATCTAACATCCCCAAATCTAAGTCGTCGTGTAGTACCGAGTCAGGAAGAAACGAATCACCTTCGGTGATTTTGTCTAATAATTCCTGTCGTCTATCCATTAATTCGTTTCCTTGGTAAACTTTTATGTTATTTTTTCTTTTAGGTATCGCCATTATATTCCTCTAAATTCCGACTCTTCTGCCGGTACACAAGTTATTGTTCTGTAATGTGGTTTAAAACCAAACATATTGTGTTTATTGTCTGAAGTAACTTTACCGTCATTTGCAACCGTATAATATCTAATCTTATCTTCAGTCTCAGGATATGCAATAAAATCACCGTATTTTATATCAACACCCAAATCCCGTAAATGACTTATATAAACAGATACAGTCATATTACCAGGTTCTATGTAACGAACTAAACCAGGTTTATAAGACTGATTTTTAGGTGTTTCTATTTTAACTAATGCGTTGAATTCAATAGGTGGGAAGAACTTAATCTGATCCTTACCAACCTCAGCATATACCGCATCGGTATCCGTACTCTCAGTATCAACACGGTAGAGTACCAATTTCATATTTAAATCTCCATGAAGATACTCCTGACCTATTTGAACATTAAAGTCGAAGTCTTCTTCAGAGAAGAATTTACTCATTCTTTTAATTGGTAGTTTTTTACTCATATAGATAAATAGTTTAAAAAATGATTTGAATTCCTTATATTTAGTTTATAGATGGGAAAACTATTACCCGAAATACAAGCGAGGGAGATTGTAACAGGATATACTGGTTATAATAACCATATATTGGACCTAAAACGTAAATTCGAAAAATCGAAAAATTACAGTTTAACTCGTCCACAATCAGAATATGTCATAAAATATCATGAGATAGTACCAAAGGTTGCCCGAAAGTATCTTAGAATTGCCAAGTCTTTTGGAACAAAAATACAAGAGGATCGATTACTCATGTCTCCCGTTGAGGAAGTGTGGGTTGAAAAATTGTTATGTGAAAGTGATAAGGCATATAATGTATGGGGTAATCTAACCAAAGAAATGAAACCCATCTCCATGTGGATACCTAAAGCGTCGGTTATTCAAGAGGAAAAAACCTTAGATCGAGAAGTGGATTATAGTCCATACTCACACAGACCACCGATGGAACACCAAAAAATAGCAATAGAAAAGTTATTGGCAAATAATAAATTCATTCTTGCCGATGATATGGGGTTAGGGAAGACTACTAGTACGGTTATCGCGTCTTTGGAGAGTGACATTAAAAAGGTATTAATAGTTTGTCCAGCGTCCCTTAAAATTAATTGGAAGAGAGAAATTGAACTCTATTCAGACGAAAATGTATTAATTGTTGAAGGGAAGAAATGGGGATCTACCTTTAAGTATTATATTATAAATTATGATATCTTAAAAAACTTTCATACTACAGAAAATACTGAAGATAGTGATGCATATAAAATTATACTGAACGAGGGGTTTGACCTCGCAATAGTTGATGAGGCTCATTATATCTCAAATAGTCAAGCACAGAGAACAAAACTATTAAATGATATACTTGCAAAAATACCTAAAGTTTGGTTACTTACAGGAACACCCATGACCTCAAGACCAATTAATTATTTTAACCTATTAAAAATAGTAAACTCACCTCTAACACTTAATTGGAAGAGTTATGTTTTAAGATATTGTAAAGGTTACCAATTTAGAGTGGGTGGACGAAAAATATGGAATACAAGTGGTGCGAGTAATTTAGATGAATTAAGGGAACAAACTAAATCGGTGGTATTGAGAAGAATGAAGACCGATATATTAGATTTACCTGAAAAAATTATCTCACCAATATGGTTAGAACTAAAGAATTCTTTTTATGACGATGAACTTACAGAGTTTTTGAGGATAAGTAAGGAGAATAGGAAAAAAGAAAGTCTAACGGTTACACTTAATAGATTAATGAAGTTAAGACAACTCATTGCAATTGAAAAGGTAGATCATACGTGTGAATTGATTGATAAAGTATTAGAACAAGGTAGGAAGGTTATTGTGTTTACTAATTTTACTATGTCTTTAGATATGATCTATGAAAAGTACGGGAAGAAAGCGGTGGTGTTAGATGGTAGAATGTCCAAAGATAGAAGACAACAATCTGTTGATAGGTTTCAAAACGAGGATAAGGTTAAGGTCTTTATTGGTAACATTAAAGCGGCGGGAGTTGGTATAACTTTAACGGCCGCGGATACTGTTATATTTAATGACTTGTCTTTTGTCCCTGCAGACCACTCACAAGCGGAGGATAGGGCGTATAGGTATGGTCAAAAAAATAGTGTACTTGTTTATTATCCTGTTTTTGAAAATACCATCGAAATGACGATTTATAATATTCTACAGAAAAAGAAAGAAATTATAGATCAAGTGATGGGAGATGGGGAATATTCGGAAAGTTTTGGTAATGAGTTAGTTAAGAATATTAAAACGTAGAATACACAATTAAGTCTTTATTAAAAGAATAAACATTACCCTCCATAGAATTTAAAATTTCTATACCCCCTGAGTCGTTTTTAAAAACAATATAATTATTGTCTTGTGTAAATGCGTAGTAATTTATATTTGAGTATTTTGTATGATCCATTGTAAGGGTCAAAATGATTTTATTATCGTCCTCTTCAATAAAACTTACCTCCTTACACTGTACAGTTTCAACTCCGCGATCAAATACTATCTCAGCGTCGATACCTCTAAAGTCCTTTATATTACCTCCATTTCCTGTAGACGAAAGGTAACTAATCGAATCGGGCCATATATTCTTAAAATTATTTTCTATTAATTTTTCCGAACGATCAGATATTACTTTTAATCGATATCTTATAAGATCGATGTGATTCTTTACATCACCATCAAAAAGAAAATCTTCTTTATAAAGTTCTAAGTAATAACAAAACTCCTTCAAAGTTTCTTCTACGGTCTCATCAATATATTTACCCTCATTGTCAGTTTCATAGGGTAATTTAATACCGTATTTTTCATTTAAAACCCTCTCAATATATTCCTGATAAGAAAAACCCGTATTAATAAAATTAATTCCGCTTCTAAAACTATACGATTTAGTGTCTTCATCGTAATTGTAGTAACCACTACCAACAGAACCCATAGGCGATCTCCATCTTAATTCATCTTCTGAATGGGTTTCTCTAATAATTCTCGTTATTTCTTTACTGAAAGGTTTGTTAAACTTAGAGGTTTGATGAATGTACCTCCATATGTTAAGTGTTTTACGATGTTTGAGTCTTATTTTAGTTAAATCCAAAATTGTTGTTCTGTTTTTCCCAAATATAAACTATTTATATTAATAAATCAAGTATGGCAAGCACTATTATTACACCGGCAAATCGAGACAAGTTATATTCACAGGTTCTTAACCTTTTAGGAGCACCTATTAGGTCAATAGAATTGACAGAAGAACAAATGGACACTTTCTTGGAATTGTCTTTGGATGAATATGAACAATACGTAAGTGATTGGTTAATTGAATCTCAGTGGTCATCTTTAGCTGGGTTAAATGTTGATACGCAATCTTTGACGAGAGCGTTTACTACGAGATCATTAGACTATGAAACACAATACTCACACGCATATTCAAAAAATTGTTGGTTTACAGGCGGGTGGTGATTCCGAACTACTAAAAGACAAAATAGAACTTGTTAGAGATCAACAAGTATATGAAATTCCTGCGGGTCGTGAAATAAACGAACTCTTATGGTTTACACGTGCCGAACTAACCGACTCTATTGTGGATCCATTTTTAGGTGGATTTGGTGGTCTTGGTGGTGTTGGGTCAGGTGGTGTGGGTGGATTTGCACAAATGGGTACTTCAGGTTCCTATTTTATGTTACCCGCCTATGATTTATTATCACGTATGCAAGATAGGAATATTAAAAACCGTCTAATTGGTGGTGAAATGACTTATCGTATAACTGCAGGACCTGAAGGTAAAAAATATATTCACTTGGCTAACGTACCTGGTGGTAGATTTGATTTTGGTTCTATACAACAACACAACTACTATGTTTGGTATTGGTATTATGATACTACGGATAGGGATGATTGTTTAGACAAGAATAAAGATGTTGTAAAATTACCGTCCGATATCGCAACCGAAGAATTGGTATGGGAAGAACTTAACAGACCTGCACAAACATGGGTTAGGAAATTCCTTATCGCATACTCTAAAGAAGGGTTAGGTAGGATATACTCTAAATTCTCGGGGGACCTACAAGTACCTGATAGTCAAGTTAAATTAGATTACCAATCTTTACTAACTGAAGGTAAGGATGAAAAACTAAAACTCATCGAAGAATTGTCACAAAGGTTAGAAAGGTTAAGACCTGACAAAATGTTAGAAAGAAAAGGAAATGAAGCCGAAAGTCTTAACAAGTCGTTAAAGTATAGAGCGATGCCATCTCCTTTTAATATGATTTAAATATCCACATCTGTGTGGGTTGCATAATCATGACCACTTCTTTCAATTATATCACCCTCTTGAGTTGGACTACTTGGAACTTTAAAGTTAACCGCATCCCTATTTTTCTGTACCCAATATTGATCAACATGATCAAGACTATCCTCCAAATACATAAAATACGGATCTCTACCAACCTTTTTCCAAAACAATACCTCACTATCAGATAATGTCATAACTTCATCAAAACTATCCTGACTACCCTCTTTCATTGGGAACCCATTAACCAACTTACATTGGTTTAATGTAAAGAAAGGTCTATCATCGGGATTCTCAATAATAATATCACTACGAATGTCGGGGTGAAATACAACCAATAAAGGTTCTATTCTTTTGTTAAAGGTATTAATATATCGTGCAACATTGTAATTACCCTTCATATCTGGATTATCTTTTAACTCCTGTTCGGTAATCATAAAGGAATTAATTTTTATATAATTTTCGGGAACGGGATAACCATGTTCTTCAAGAAACTCCTTTTGAAATTTCTTAGTTGGTTTGGTCATTTTCTGTACATCACCATCAGCCTTACGTTCACCATTGTTTACATAGTATATGGTTTCACCAAGTCCTGCGGGGTAATTATTTTTCATTACTAACTCCATATGTGCCTGTCTTGCCTTAGATGCTCCACTCTTGGTTTTAGTCTTCATGGATTTAAGGTAATTCTCTACTGACAATTTTACTCTTGACTTATTGGCAATCTTAGCCAACGGAATCTCCTTATTGTAAATCATACCGATGTATTTGTAGTAAACATCTAAGAATTCCTGTCCCTTACCATCTAACATTAATTTTAAACTTTCGTCTAAGAAATCAACAATGTAACCATGAAGATTCTTTGATTTAATGGTATTACCCGTTAGTTTAAGTCCACCACTTGGTTTTTTAAGTACATAGTTTTTACGAGCGACATTAACTGTTGATGGTGCAACATAATCAATATCTAACCCCATTTCATTTCTCATGAAAATATCATTAAACTCGGCGGTGTCGGCCTCAGCACCCCTATAGGTTTTACCTCCTTCCACTAACTCATTAAGACCTTTTGAGACGTATACCCTATCTTCCACATCATCAGGACAAGAAAAGTTTACACCATCCGTATCCATCACGAGTGACTTGTAACCTTTCTTTTCGAAAAACATAATCATCATACGTAAACACTGTCTACCAACACACGTAATGGTCTCACCTGTATCCATATCACCCCAATGAAATACGTGAGGTGCGGAAAGAGAACCAAAATATGCATTAATAAAGATCTTAATCGGTAGTTGTTTTCTGTTGTACTTTTCGGATAATTCGGGGTCGGTTTTATAATGTTGAGATGCCAACTTCTTATAATTTATACGAACATCTCTAAAATACTTTAACATAGATTTCTGTACCCCCATCACATCACACTTAGGAAATACATCATAAACCAATTGAATTGATGGGTATAGTGAAGAGTAGTCAAACTTAACCACTTTTTCAGCATAACCAACCGCAAGTAGTCTCGATAAACCACCCGTAAACGCCCTTCTATCTTGTTTCTCAGGTACGGCTAAATTATGTTTATACGACCAAGCCAACATTATTAGTTTCCACAGTGTTGCGGTACCCATAGTGGATATACGTTCATATGTTGTGGGTACTACTTTTGATAGTAAGAATGTTGACTGACTAAATGATTCATCAACAACCATGGTTTCATATAAATCATCATCAAGGTATTGTTCTACAATTTTTCTACCTGTCCACACTTCGAATTGGTTAGGGTATTTTTCCAATAAACCTTCAGTGCCAGGGTCACCTATTTTTTTATAGTTACCCGTTTTAGGGTTTACATAATAACTCTCATTATCTAAATATATTTTTGATATCCACGCACCATCTACATAAACACGATTCTCCTTTTCCGCACCCAAATACTTTGTGATATATTTCAGACCCCATGATTTAATATCCGAATTAATCGCCTGTGCTCTTCTAACGGAATGTGCAATATCAAGAATATTCATTCCCCATATCATATGTTGGGTGTATGTTTCTACTTCGTTTGCAAGTTTTAACATACCCTCCCTTTCCTTTAATCCGATATCTATGAATACTTTAGTATGTTCAGTAACATCAATACCTAATATCTCAGACCTTTTTAGAATAAAAGGAAAATCGAAAAATGAGGAGTTATAACCTGAAAATATGGTGGGTTTAAGTTCCTCAACACATTTGAAGAATTCTATAATACAATTCTTTTCCCCATCCTCACCAAATGCATTGATGATTTTAACAAATCCTCTATTGTCTTTTAAACCAATTAGAATTATTTTATCTGTTTCGGGTTCAAGACCTGTTGTCTCAATATCAAAAACTAATCTATGTACATCCTCATATTCTTCAATACCCTTGAATAATCTTTTTTCCTTTTGTATAAGATATTGTTCTTTAGGATTAAGTAGTATAAAATGTTTTCTTATTTCTTCGTCCCATGGGTTCAAACCTCCTTGTCTAAAAAAACTAAGAAGTGAACGATAACCTTGACTACTTTTAACTAAGAAATTATAACCATTCTCTAAACGTTCATTATCCGCAGTATCTAACTTCTCAATAGTAATCCCATATTCCGACATTTTCTGACGTTGTTTGGCCTTACTATCGCCATAGAAATTTAAACCTGTAAGATCATCAACCCATAAGAATGCGGTTAACTTATCTTTTCGAATAATTTTACCCTTTTCAGGATGTTGAATAATTTTGTAGATTGTGTTGGATCGGTACTCGTATTCTATTCCTGTTATATAATCTTCAGGATCCGAACCACTGAGGAAATCTTCGATTACCTCTTGGGAAATGATTTCTTTCATTGTATTAAAATTGGATGACACATTAGCTTACCCTTAGTTGGGTAGTTTGCCTTAATTAATACAAAGATATAAAAAATAAGTTATAGTATCAAGATAGATATCATATATTCTCCATTAATGTTTGCACACTTTCTAAATAATGTTAATGTAGAGTTTTTCCTTAATGGGAACAATTAGTTTATTCGTAGGTTTAAGGTCTGTATCTCTAAATTGAATATTGACCATTCCCTCGAATTTACCTATTTTTTTTGTTTGTTCTGAAGTAAATCTATATGTAATATAATACTCTTCTGTGGTTTGGTCGTAGTTTTTGGTTCTTGTTGTTAATAAACACTCACCACCTAAAATTTCAGGAATTTCTGTTTCGATATCAACCATATCAAATCTAATGTCGGCATTTTCCAATAAGTCGTTTAAAGAAGACTTGTCGTTTCTACCGTCATCAGATAACCTTAATTTTAATAATGGGTCTGTGGCCCCTTTCCGTATAAAAAATTCCATACTAATAAATATCTAATCTATTTTTTTATGTTGCAGGAAAATCGTGAGAACTACCAACCCCAACCTGCCAATATCTCTTACCTCCCGACATAATCGTTTTTTGCTGAGATAATCCTGGTAATACGTGTACCATTTCTCCTCCTTGGAGTTGTTGTATTCCATTAAATGTACCATCCCAAGCCCTTATATCTAATTCATTCACAATTCTATCTATCCTGTTACATAAAGATCTTATTGCCATTTGGTTGTCGCCATCGTTAACATAAGTACCACCATACAGTAAACCCACAATTAACCACTCGTTAGTAGGTTCATTATATGTTAATATTGCCGAACCTGAATCACCACCGGAAGATGGAAAATAACACGTATCTCCTGCGGGTGTTGTGTTTCCACTTGCCATTAATACAAATGTATCGTTCATTTTGGTTGCGGTACTCACACCTTGTTTATTATAATTTATGGTTATAGATGCCGCAAATTGTTCTCTAAGTAGTTTGATAACACCTTCACCCTTACCACCTGTTGTTCTACCGGCACTATAATAGTGTCTATTATCCTCTAATAAAAACTCATCCAACTCATTAGTTGTTGCAAATCTAGGTGCTGTGGTCATAGAGGTTATGTTATGTTGTCTCCATGACACATTTGGGTCAATTAATCCCCAATCCTCAATAGTTGTCAATGCACAATCAACATAATTAGTCGGTGAATTTAATGGAACATATTTTCGGACCTGACCGATCTCAAAACTTATATTAGACTTACCAGGTTCATTCGGTTGAGTTACAGGGTCATTTAGTACGTTTGTCCACAGAGAAAGAGGGTCTCTCTCAACAGTAATCCACGCATCGTTTACTAATACGTGATTATTACTAACACCAACTAAGGTATTTGTCTCGTTATCCACGGCAATAAAACCTAAAGTGCCGACGAATCCTGGTAGTTTACCAAAATTTGTGACAGAACAACCACCAATAAGAGGTCTGTGTTGATCTCTGTTAGTAGGTGCTACTGTTTGCCAACCATAGAAAGATGCATCACACATCCCATATCCTTGGGGTTTTACAATACCCTCAATAACGTCTGTTTTAAACGTTTCACCTTCATGTGTTATCTCTGAAGGTATTATTTCACTTTCAGGTACTTCAGATAAATCTTTTTTCTGATTAACCGTATAAACTAATGATTTTTCATTAGTTAATTTACCATCTACGGTTTTAAAACCATAACCAACCGAAACAACATCCTCTGATGTTGATTGGTTTATAGATAAGGTTAATTCTTGTAGTTTTTCGTTAGTCATAATTTTTAAGGTATGTGAACATAAACACTATTAGCCTGAGCTGTTGGTGTTGGTGTTGGATTAGGTAATGGCGTATTAGTAGGTACCACCGTAATAGTTGGTGTTGGACTAATTTCTACCGTACTCGTAGGAGTGGGTTGAGGTGTTTGACTAGGGGGTACTGTTGGGGTCGGTGTTGGGTTAGGTGTATTTGTTGGGTTTGGTGTTGGTATTTCTGTACTCGTAGGTGTAGGGGTTTCTGTACTAGTTGGAATAGGTGTTTCAGTTGGACTAGGTACGGGTGTTTCTGTACTAGTCGGGGTTGGCGTATCTGTTGGTGTAGGTGTAGGTTCTACTGTTGCCGTTGGTGCCGGATTTGATGAATCACACGTATTACTAAATACAAGGTTATCCTGACCACCCATATATCCATGGTAGTAACATTCGTAACTTACTGTTCCATAATTTCCTTGGACGGTTATGGTTACATCTCCGTAGTAATAACTATATGAATTACCATCAGAACCTATTTTAGTTCCTGAGTGTATACCATCAACGTAAATTAGACTTTCCTTACCACTATTTAGTACCGTTATAGGGTGACCAATAGAGACATTTTTCAACACATAAGTACCTGTATTTGTGTGGTATTTCTCATAACTCCCGTTAAATATGTAAAAATTACCTTGACCAAAATTAATTTCACTGTACATTACAGTATTGTCATTATCACCGTCTAAACATGTTAAAGAAACTGTCGGTGTTGGGGTAGATGGTACCGGTGTTGCCGTAGGTTCCACCGTACTAGTAGGTGTAGGGTTTGGTGTACTAGTTGGTATTGGTGTAGGATCTAATTTAGGTACGGGATCTACTGTAGGTGTTGGTGTTGGTGTTATACAATCATCGGCAACATATCCTGAACTACCCCCTCCATTATTTTGGAAAATATTTCTTAGTGTTGTAAAACTAGGTTTAGTCAGTACTGGTGTGAAGTAATCATTAAACAATGTATATCCTAAAATATTATTAGTTTGAATTCCCGATGGAGTTCTCATATTATCATTCCATTCTGGAGATAATGACCCACCATCCCAAAACTCGGACATTTCCCACATACCGAAGTTTAATAAGTACATATACTCTTTATACGCTACTTGAGCTTGACCTGTGTCGGTATTCCAATTAGGTGCATAGTCAGTTGGGTCATACATACCATTCTCGATGGCTTGTTTCATGGATAAGTGTAGTTCTGTTGTTTGCCAATTTGGGTTTTCTCCCGCCATCCAATTTACCGCAGTCGATGAGCCGGGAACCGCACCCATAATACCAAATAAATGTACGGTATGGAAAATATGTTCAAATACCTCAGATATTACTGCATCACCACTTGTGGAACCACTTTGATACCATATCATGTCATTAACTGCATGAGTATCTAAGAATTCTTCATAACCTGTATATCCAGTTATACCTTCATCTGTTAACCAATTAGGGTCATAGTTATCTCCACTACCATACCCAATTCTTTGAGCCGTTGGTAACCCCTCGTGTGTGGTACCCTCATCACCTCTTAAAGTTGCTACTAAATTATTTTGATATGATAGGGTAATTCCCGTGGCTGATGGGTCCATTATTAATTGGAATGAACGAGCAACTTTTTTAGAGAACTCATCAGGTACCGCTACCTGACCACCAACCGCACCGGCAATGACCTCTAACATACCACTAACGTTAACACTTCTATCGAAAACTGCACCGTTACTTGAATCCGTAATTAACGGTCCAGCAACATAACAATCAACAATAGTTGGTGTCGATGTTGGGGTAGGGGTTACCGTCGGTGTGGGTGTTTCAGTACTTGTAGGTGTTGGTGTATCTGTTGGTGTAGGGGTTTCTGTACTAGTCGGGGTTGGCGTATCTGTTGGTGTGGGTGTTGGACACGTTCCACTCACATTAATTACACCACGCATACTTGCGTGATTTACACATTGATACTGGTATTGAGTAATTCCCATATCACATGGTACTTCCCATGTCAGTGTATATGGGGATCCTGCGTTCCACGTACTCACCACATTAGGGAGCGACGATTCATGCTGGCCCTGATCATTAAAATTGGTTATTTTTATTGGGTGTGATTCAAGATTTGGTGCACTTCCTGTAACTGATATTGTTACTGTGGAGCCACGATTAACATTAATACAACCAAACAAACCACCATTTCCATCTGAATCACTTGTTATGTATTTGAAGACAGTGGTATTGGTGTTACTATCGTACTCAGACTCTACGTTTATATTGAGAGGTGCTGCCGATATACAACTTACGGGAGTTGCCGTTGGTTCTACTGTAGGTGTTGGTGTTGGTACCTCCGTACTTGTAGGTACAGGAGTATCAGTTGGGTCTGGTACAGGAGTTGCCGTTGGATTAGGAACTGGTGTACTTGTTGGGTTTGGTACAGGTGTACTTGTAGGTGCAACCGTTTCCGTTGGTGTAGGTTCTACTGTTGCCGTTGGGTTAGGTACGGGTGTACTTGTTGGACAATTAAATTGAGATACTGTCATTACACCGTTGGAATCGGTTGTAACCCATCTCCATGATGACTTGTCACTAACATCATTCCATTGGTTCCAAAAAAATCCGAATTGGGTGTTTATTGCTAAACTACCATTATGGTAAAGCATATCCCCATTTTGTGGGTTAGTCGGGTCTCCACTTGTTTGTCTGTATTGCTGACTTGCACTTGTTATTGTGTTGTTACAAAGGAACTGTTGGGTCCCACTAAAATTACCCGTTAAAGTATTATATATTGGGTTTGGTAGTGAATTAATTGTGGTCACCATCAGAATGTTTTGTAGAGGTACCTCTGTACTTGTTGGTGTTGGTTCTACTGTTGCCGTTGGATCCGGTACAGGTGTATTTGTTGGGTTAGGTACAGGAGTACTTGTTGGTTCTACTGTTGCCGTTGGATCCGGTACAGGAGTACTAGTTGGTTCTACCGTTGGTGTCGGTGTTGGGGTACTACACGTAAATCCTGAAACACTTATGTAACCACTATTGTCCACATCTATCCACTTCCAATTTGAAACTTGCGTCGTATCTGGATAGTATTTTAAAAATTTTCTTCCAAAAGGTTCTAAAGGGAACCCACCAGCATAAAATCTATCACCTGTTTGTGGGTTGTTGGGATCACCATCAGTTTGTCTTGTGGTCCCATTAGTACTTGTTGCTCCATAAGTACATAAATGATTTTGAACATCATCATATGTCGAGTTACCCGACCATGGATTCACACCACCATCATTATTGATGTAGAGGGTTAAATATATATCTTGTAAATCCTCGTTTGGTTGCGTTGGTGTTGGATTAGGTAATGGAGTACTAGTTGGGTCTACCGTAGGTGTTGGTGTTGGATCTGGTTCTACTGTGGGTGTTGGTGTTGGTGTTGGATCCGAAATTGCGTTACCCGAGATGGTTAATATTATTATTTCTCCTTCTGTTATAAGATCAGAACCAACAGAACCTATTTGTATTGATAAATCCCAACTATCAGTTACAGAATTGTATGTTGTAAAGAATCCGTTAGTGTTTTGGGTAGAATTACCTTGGTTATTACTTATAGGTGAACCGTTTATTGCATAAGTTAACTCCCCATCATTACCATTAAACGTATATCCATTATTAGCAACAACATTAGTAGTTACTGTTTCAAAACCATCATGATCATATCCCGTTATAGTGTGGTTATGTGTATTTCCAAACGATTGTGGGATGCTTAAGTCTTTTAATGAATAAGTACTATTTCCCCCATCCAATTGAAATCTAATAGTAAAGTCTACAGGTAACGGTGTTGGTGTCGGTGTAGGTGTTGTAACAGGGGTTAATGATGAATCAGTAATCGTCATCATCGTTATTTCTCTAAGTGTCCCGGGATTCGATGGACTACCTTCTTTAACAATAATCTGGTAAACCTCGTCGCCTTCTGTTAAACTATCCGCTACTATTGATATAGGTATTACTGCAGATTGACTTAATGTTTCATTATATGCAGGTATTGTTCCTGAGCCTGAAGGAACTACTCCTCCTACAAAATCAGCAGCCGATGCTGGTGAATATGGGAAACCGATACCAACACTAACATACCAGAAATATTCTGTTCCTGCAGGCGCATGTTCGGTATTTAATATGTGATTAAATGTTATACCTTCATCATGTGTTGATGCCGCTATTTCCCAATTCTGAAGTTCTGATGTATCATTAATAGTTACAGTCTTTTGTAAACCACCAGTTGGATTACCGTTACTATCTTGAGCATCTAATGTTAATATTATTGTTTCAGTACCTTCTGTTTGAGAATCCTCATTTATAGGTATTTCTAAAATTACGGACCCATTATTATCTACTGTAAAGAACATATCAGTAGGTTCAGTATAATCCATAGCCTCAATCATACCGCCCATTTCTAATGCTGGTGTGGCTGTTCCACTTAATGTAAATCCAACTGTTGTTCCTGAAGTTCCATTAGTCCATTGTAATTCAAAGAAAGCACTTTGACCTTCGTCTCTATTAAGATATGCGGTGTATAGTTCATATTCTACTGTTGGTACAGGAGTTGCGGTTGGTTCTACTGTTGCTGTAGGTGTTGGTCCAGGTGGTAATGTCGGTGTTGGATCTGGTACAGGTGTTGCTGTCGGATCTGGTACAGGTGTTGGTGTTGGATCTGGTACAGGTGTTGCTGTCGGATCTGGTACAGGTGTTGGTGTTGGTTCTACTGTTGGTACAGGAGTTGCCGTAGGGTGTTCATGGGTTTCTAAAAAGGATATTCTTTGATCAAAAGATTGGGATATTAATAAGAAAGATGAGGTAAATGAATTAAAATCTGACCTAATAGATCCACTCTCTACCTCTATTGAATCTAACCTACCTTCAATATTGATTATATCATTAACTGTGTTCGATAAACTTCCTGTAAAGGTTTCTATACTTGTTAACCTTTCACCATGTAACCACCTCTGTAGTTCATGGTCTTGAAGAATATTATTGGCAGAAGAAGTATAAGAATTAAAAATATTTTGAACACCTCTAAGTTCTAAATCTGTGGCAAAGGTATTATCTAAACTACCCGTAAAGGTTTCTATTGAATTTAATCTACCATCGGCAGACGATGTAAATTGATTTAGGGAGTCTATTGATGTACTATTATCATCTACCGAGGAACTTAACTCTTCATGAGATGAACTGTCAGTGAAACTCGAGGTTAGTACCCCTTCAATCTGACCTTTAATAGTGTCTAAAGTGAGTCCGTAGGTTTTTCCACCCTCCGAAATCGGTATTATACCATCTCCTGATGGTGATAAACTTGAACTTAAATCTGATATTCTTCTAAATGCCATTATTATAAATATTTTATATTATTAATATGTCTTCACCTTCTGTGTAAATTATGTCTCTCTTACCATCCCCATCTAAATCATCTTCGTAATGTACCGTCTTTTCACTAAAAGGTAATATTTCTTTCTCCTCACACCTATCTTGACATTCTACAATATCAAATAGAGGTTTAGTCGATGTTATGTAATGATGTTTTACTTGTAATGCGTTGAGGGGGACCTCCATATATTTAATTCGTTTTAAATTAAACCCTGTAACACCAGTATGTACACCTCCCGATCCTGTTGTTCCTCCACCCCATGACTGAATGAATGGTTGAAACCCTCTCTTAGATGGTATGATTTCCTCCCAATTTTCTATTTTATATATTGGCCAACCGTTAAGGTATATTTTTAAGGTACCTAATCTTGCGTACCTCTCATCATTCCAATCTTTATTTAATTCTTCTATATATTGTGTTTGTTCGGTCGCGCCAGACAAAACAATATCAGATGCATTGGTTATTGTGTCCCCCGTTATAAGGTCGTTCCAACCCCCCGTATTAGGAATGTCACAATCTGTAAGTCTTAGGTGTCTATCAAAAACAATTGTTATGTTAAAGTCTTTAGATGTTCCGTTTTCACAAAGAACCGGTGTTATACCCGAATCAAGGTAAAAAGTCTCTTTATATGATTCGTTAACACAACTACCCGAATATCTATATGCGTTCCATTTAATTTTTCCATCGGAAGTAAAACCAAAGGAAAGGTTGTTATCTGCATATAATGATGGTTTATTCTCATCCCTTACACCAAAAAAGTAAAAAACACTACCAACAGACCATGGTAACTCTTCTCTGTTAAAAATAAAGTCGAGTGTCCACCCTTTTTCAGGTCGTCTTTTAATTATATAATCACATGAATCGGTCCCACCGTGTTTGTTTATTTCATACGCCCATGGTCTTACATCTAAGGTACTATCGATAGGACAACAGTCACCCGACAGTTTACTACTGCATTCAATTAAGTTAGTTGAAAAACCTGTGATCTCTAATGACATTTTTACTTTTCTATATAAATAGTAAAAACATTAGTTATCTTCAGATAAAGAATTAAAATTGTATTGGTTGGTGGGTATTCCTAATCAGGGTACTCACATATTATAAAGTAATGTATTTCATCAGTGATTCCTGTATAGGTAAAAAGATCGTTATTTAAAATAAAATTTTCATAATCATGTACAACATTCCCCTCACTGTCTAAAATATTAAAATGGTCAGTAAAATCATCATAATTAAACGTATGGGTTAAACCTGAATAAATGTAGTTTGCGTCATTTATCGTATTGTCAAACTCACAAAGTTTAATATAATTTATTGTGGGATCGTCGTTACTTAAATCTTTTAATATTGGGGTATCAAACGTTATTGAATTAGTAAAATCCAACAATTTAGGGTCATAATCGTTATTAAACCCCGCAATTTCATAATCATAAGTCTCTGAATTATCGAGCTCTATGTCCACACTTATACCTAAACTCCTTAAAATGTCTTGACTATTCATACTCTTATAAATATCTTTCAAAACATTTGATATTTATAATAAAACAACTTTCTATGAATAATTTTATAAAACAGGTAATAGAAGAGAAATTTACCTCTAAAAAACAACAAGGTTTTTTCTATGCAAAGGCTAATGATGAGACTCTAACTAAAAAAGAAAGGGCCAAGTGGCAGAAAATGGCGGATGAAATGTCAAAGGACACTGACTTTGAAAAAATTCCTGAAGTTGCCGAAAAAGAGGGTGATGTAGATGAAATAGTAGATGCAAAAGGTAACATTAAAAGAGGTGGTAAATCGACTGACTTTCACGCCAAAGGAATAACATCAAAGAAAACAACAGACAAGACGGCTAAAGCGGTCGGAGGTTCTATGGGAACACATGGTGTTCACGGAACTCATACATCACTTAGATATTGGGCTGAAAGTGATTTAACTAAATCTTTGGGTTATGACGATACATTGGGTGATGATGAAAACTTCAAAAAGGCATATAAACATTTTACGGGTGAATTAGGGTTAACTCACGACGATGCTATGAAAAGATTAGAATCGATGGGATATGATGAAAAATTACCCGAAGACAAAGTTAGACTTGTTGAGAATCCAAAAAAATTCATGAGAGATTATGTTGAAACAGTTTTATCTAAAAAAAGTGATCATAAGGAAATTGTTAACGATAGTGAAAAAGAAATTAACCCAATTCTAAAAAGACAATTAGATTCTTTAAAAAAGACGTTGAAAAAAAACAATTTAACAGTATCAGATATAACAAAATTATTAGACGATAATGAATAGAGATCTTAAAGATAGGGTTTTTAAAGTACCTGACGATATTTGTGACTACATACTTAAGTTTTTTACCTCATTAGGTGATAAAACGATAGACGGTACCCAACGAGCTAAGAATTTACTTAGAACTAAGAATATTACCTATGGTCAGGCAAAAAGAATTATTCACGATTTAGAAAACATGGATAAAGAAACTAACCACAACCAATTTCATTTGGCGGGTGGTGAAAAAATGTTAGAATGGTGTAGAAAGTTTTTAAATGGAGAGAGAAGTCTTATTAAAAATAATAAAGAGTCTAAAAAACGGGCAGATAATATTGCACAATTAGACGATATAAGAAAAAACCCATTCCTATCAACACATAATAAAAAAACAAATTACTCAATCCCAAGAAATATGATGAAATCAAATTCAGATAAAACTTCGGTTAGTCCCATTTCTTCGTTAGGTATTTTTGAGGATGTTGAAAGAATTAAAAAATTATTATAATGGCAAGTCAAATAGAAAAAATATCTAAACAATTTTTAGACGAAGCAATATCAAGAAACGATTACCAAAGAACAAAAAGTTACGACTCGAATCACTCAAACGCAATTTCTGACGGAGACGATAAAGGTAAAGGAGATAATAATGGTAGAGTTGGTTCAAACACTGACATAAATAATAGAAATGATTCTTTAGGTAGAAATAAATATGGACCTAATTTTGGTTACGGTGTTGAAAACACAAATGCATTATCGGACGGAGATGAATTTGGTAGAGGCGAAAGAAATGGTGAGGTTGGAACAATAACGGATCAAAATCAAAGAAAAGAACATATAAAAAGAAATTCATACAACACCGACAATGGTTATAGTTTGAACCACCCTAATGCAATTTCTGATGGGGATGAGTTAGGTAAAGGTGAAAATAATGGTAAGGTAGGTAGTTTCACTGATAATCAAACAAGGATCGATAGTGTTGCAAGAAATACATATGATTCAAGTAACGGTTATGGTTTGAACCACCCTAATGCAATTTCTGATGGAGATGAGTTAGGTAAAGGTGAAAATAATCAAATGGTTGGGTCTGTAACCGACATTAATACAAGAACAACATTAATAGCTCAGAATAAATATAGTAATGATCTAAATGGGTATGGTATAAACCACCCCAACGCACTATCAGACGGTGATGATTTAGGTAAAGGTGAAAATAATAATCAGGTTGGTTCACAAACAGACATTAATAACCGAATAGATAACCAATCAAGGAATACTTATAGTGAAAATAATTCGTATAGTTTAGTTCACCCTAACGCAATATCAGACGGAGACGAAAAAGGTAGGGCGGAAAATAATAATAGTGTGGGAACATCAAAAGACATAAACGAAAGAAACCAAAGTGTTGCGAGAAATCAATACAATGGGAATAGTGGTTATCCTGATTTTTAATGAAATTATTTAAAGACATATATAAGTTTCTAATAGGAGAACAATCTGAACCAAAGTTGGCATCAAAACCAAAAGCGTTGGCCAATGCAATTAAAAAAAGAAACCCAATAAGTTTTTTTTATAATGGACCAAGAAATAAAGTTCAAGCGGGTCGAAGAGTTAAGGTCGAGGTGGTTGCACTTGGTTTATCTAAAAAAGGTAATATGATTATAAGGGGTTGGGTTCAACCTCCATCTAGATCAAAGACGGGTTTTAGTAAGAATAATTGGAGAACTTTTATGGTCTCTAGATTAACACAAGTAGAAATCTTTGATGAAGAAACTTTTGATACTAAAAGACCGGGATATAAAGAAGGTGACGATAAGTCGATGTCAACCACATATGTGACTTCAGATTGGTCATCCACACCTGAAGTACCTAAAGACACAGAACCATCAGTAGAACCAACATCAGTAGAGCCTCAACAAAGTGAACCATCAGTAGAACCACAACAAAGTGAACCATCAGTAGAACCACAACAAAGTGAACTACCCAAAGTAGAACCTGAAAATAAACCAAGTATTGAACCACCTAAAGTTGATAACTCCGACGATAATGAAGATGAGGAAGAAGACGAAACAAACGATTATGATGGTTTAAATGAGAACATAAAGAGAATCAAAAGATTACTTTATTAATAAAAAATAAAAGTCTATATTTAAACAAACTATAATATAATGTCAGATACTCAATTAAATACAAAACCCATATCACCAAACGATCTTATGGCTAAACTGGTTAATGCCAAAAAAGTTATGAGTAAGGTTGACGGAGGAGATTACACTAAGGGTAATATAGATGAATCTGTTTTACAAAGAAGTGCCAGTGAGGCGGTATCTCAGTTACAGAGTAAACCAAACACAAAAAATGTCGCATCTAACGTGGTGAATGAAGACAAGATTAATAATTCCAAATTACCTGATTCAATAAAACAAGCAATGATCAACAATCCAATACCGACGATGGACCAAATTTCGTTAGGTGATGGTTTGGATATGGATTTATTAAAGGGAGCTAAGAAATTAATGGAAAGGGAAGGTATGTCAACACCTAAAAACCCTACACCCAAAACTAAACAAACTATTACAGAAGGGACAAACAATTTAGATCTACAATCACTTATTAAAGAAACAATCAAAAATACGTTAGAAGAAATAGTTGATCGAAAGTTAGAATTGATCCTGACGGCATCTAAAACCGCATCAATTAACGAAACTTTAGTACTTAAAGTGGGGGATTCAATATTCAAAGGTAAAATTACTGGAGTAAATAAGTCCAAGTAAGGATTGATTTCATCATATTTTTTTCTTATATTTTGATATATAACAATAATATATGTCAAAAGTTAGAGTACTTGCAATTCCGTCCGATAGTCACGGTGTTGGAAAATATAGAATTATAGATCCATTTACTTATATTGGTGATAACCATTCCGATGAAGTACATGTTGATCTCGTATTCGACGTACCTAATGAAAATAAATTCTTTGAAAATTACGATGTCGTAGTTTTTCATTCATTCATTCATAAATCAGATACTAAACTAAATGTGGAACGTATTGAATGGTTGAAGAAAGAGGGAATTAAAGTTGTTATGGATATTGATGACTTTTGGAGGGTTGATCACAGACACCCAAACTTCGAAACATTTAAAAGAAATGGTTATAGTAAGGCACGTGCAGAACTACTTAAAAGGGCCGACTATGTAACAACAACCACACCAATCTATCAAAATACTATTAAATCCTTATTAGGGTTAAAGAACGTTTCGGTCTTTCCAAATGCGGTGAATGAAAAAGAATCTCAGTTCAAACCAAAACCAAAAGAATCTAATTTAGTAAGGTTTGGTTGGTTAGGTGGGTCTTCTCACCTACACGATTTAGAATTAATTAAAAGTGGTATCTCAACAATAACTCAACAATACAAAGACAAAACTCAATTTGTTTTATGTGGATTTGATTTAAGAGGAAACATGAAAATGATTAATAGACAAACGGGTGAAATGTCAGAAAGACCAATTAAACCTATGGAAACTGTATGGTACAAATATGAAAATATTTTTACCAACGATTATAAATCTGTTTCTCAGGAATATAAAGATTATTTACATACGTTTACTAAAACTGAATTTCCTGAAGAATTAAATCAACCCTATGTTCGTAGATGGACGATGGATATCAATAAGTATGCATCTAATTACAACTATTTTGATGTGTCCTTAGCCCCATTAGTTAAGTCCGAATTTAACTCAAATAAATCACAGTTAAAGGTAATAGAGGCGGGATTTCATAAGAAGGCAATTATTGCAACAGAAGAGGATCCTTATCTTATTGATTTGGTATCTTCAGTTGAACGTGGTGGTGGAATTAATCCTAAGGGTAATTCTCTATTAGTATCGACAAACAAAAATCATAAACAGTGGGGTAAACATATGAAGAAATTAATAGAGAACCCTAATATGATAGAAGACTTAGGTAATAAACTATATGAAACAGTAAAGGTAAAATATTCACTCGCCACTGTTTCTAAGAATAGAGTGGAATTTTTAAAATCAATTATAAAAAAGTAAAATTATGTATTATTTAGCAACAGTAGGTTACGAAAAAGAACAATTGGATAGAAATGGAAATCCAAGATTAGACAAAGTAAAATATGTCGTACAGGCGGAGTCTGTAGAAGAGGCAACAATCGTTTTAAACAAATATAAATCGGAAGATATGAGATCAAGTGAAAGTATCTCAATTGTTAAAATGGCCGTTGAGTGTGTTTTAGATCCAGCAATCACTCCACAACTTTATAAAGGATAGGATTATGTTAAACAAAGAACAAATAGAGAACAACAAAAAGAAGTTACTTGAAACTTCGGAGAAATATGATGTATTGACATCTGATTTACTTAAATTTTTAGGTGATGATCTTTTTACTTCCCCCGCATCAACTACATTAGACATGTATGGTGCTTATCCCGGTGGTTTAATAGAACATGTTTTTACTGCGTCCAAATACGCGGTTAAGGTTAATGGTATTTTACCCGAAAATTTACAACAACCCATTGATAGTATATTAAAATGTACAATCTTATCACAAATAGGTAAGGTATTTTTATTTGTACCGAATGAAAGTGAGTGGCATCGTAATAAATTAGGTAAAATGTATGAATTTAATGATGAGTTAGTTTCTATGAGGGTCGGTGAAAGATCAGCATACTATTGTTCACTACATGGTGTTAAGTTAAATGAAGAAGAATATCAGACAATAGTTAATTCTGACAAGGGTGATAATGATTTACAATCCAAATATCACTCAACACCATTAGCACAAATCGTTAAACAAGGATTTGAGTTGGCAATATTTGAACAAAAACATGGATAAAAAGGCATTAGAGGAATATCTAAAAAAACTAGAAGGTTTTGAGGAAATTCTTTCAGAAGAGGATGAAGATAACATAGATGAATCTTTCATGAACGAAGTGGCTGAAACGTTAAACAAGTTAACGTCAGACTCTATGGATCATGTACAAAACTCCCAACAAGGTGGTAATCCAAATGAAACCATATCTTCTAATACACCTTACGAATATACCATTGGTTGTAAATTTAAAAAACTACATGAAGATGCGGTCACACCAACATACTCTAAAAAAGGAGATGGATGTGTGGATTTACATTGTGTAAGTCATGTATTGAATGAACAGACAAACCAAGTCACGTATAGTACAGGGATTTCGTTGGAGATACCTTCAGGTTATGTTGGTTTGGTTTTTCCGAGATCCTCAATCCGTAGAACCGTCTTAGAATTAAGTAATTCTGTTGGTGTTATAGATAGTGGTTATAGGGGAGAAATAATGGCAACATTTAATGTTAATACAGGAACTAACCAATCTACTATTTACGAGAATGGGGAAAGAATATGTCAATTAATGATATTACCCTACCCTAAAATAAAATTTACCGAAGTTACCGATTTGTCTGAAACCGATAGAGGTGAGGGAGGTTTTGGTTCTACCGGTAAATAAAAGTCACATACAAATAAGATTAATGACAAAAAGAAACACTACGGTTAAGAAATCACATAAGGCAAGAATTAAAGAGATATTTAAAAAACCTAGAGAAAAATTTCTTACGGAATCTCAAAAAGAATATTGGAACACTCTTAGTGATAATGAAATAACTCTTTGTTTTGGACCCGCAGGTGTGGGGAAGTCCTATATAGCGATGAAAAGGGCAGTTGATTTACTATGGGATGAAGATAATAAATACGAAAAGATTCTTATTGTTAGACCGGCAGTTGAAGCGGAAGAAAAGTTAGGATCATTACCGGGAGGACTTGAAGATAAACTTGACCCGTATATATTCCCATCGTACTATCTTTTAAATAAAATTATAGGTAAAGAACAGCGTGAGAAGTTAAAAGATGAGGGTTATATTGAGGTTGCGGCACTTGCATATATGAGAGGATGGAATGTCGATAACACTATACTCGTTTTTGAAGAAGCACAAAATGCATCACCAGCACAAATTAAACTACTACTAACTCGTATTGGATATAATTCAAAATTCTTTATTTCGGGGGATTTGGAACAATCTGATAAATTTAGAGATAAAACTAAAAGTGGTTTATACGATGCGAAAATGAGATTAACAGATTTAAAAAATCTCGGTGTCTATGAGTTCTCAAGTAAAGACATTGTTAGAAACCCTATAATCGGTAAGATTTTAAAAAGGTACGATTAACTTTACTTATAATAATAAATTCATTATATTACTAATATGGAAATTTTAATTAACATAGATGGAGTCTTACGTAACACAATAGCTAAGTTTGATTATCACTATAAAGACTATTATTTAGATAGAGAAACCGATGAGAAAACAGATGAAGAAAATTCGTTTGAATATGGTGTTATAGAACCAGTTAAAAACAATTTCTTATTAGAAAGTTACAAATATCAGTCAAAAGAGGAGTTCGATAATTTTATTTTTATTGACTACGCAATGGAGATATTTGGACACGCTAATCAAAGTTACTTAAAAGCGTTTCACGATTTAAATAATCTTATATATGAGAATAAGGAACATAATTTTACATTGGTAGGTTTAGATCAATTAGGTAAGTCTAAACCTTCATCATTATTCTTCCTTTCTAAAAATGGTTTTATGGGTAACAATGTAAAATTTACTATGTCCAGTGAAATACCCAAACTATGGAAAACGTGTGATTTGTGGATTACGGATAATAAAACAGTTATAGAACACTGTCCTAAAAATAAGAAGGTTGTTAAGTTTAACACCGAGTATAACCAACACTTTACAAATCAATTGGAAATACATAAATTAACAGAAATAGATAAGACATGGTTGAAATCTTCGGAGAATATTATTGTATCGACATTGGCAAAATTACTCAAACGTGTGAGTTAGAGGTCGATCCGATCATGAATGATAAGGGGGAACCACTACAAGTGGAACAAACAATAAACGTGTTTAAATACGATGCGGTTAAACAATGTATAGATACAATTTTGACCGAAAATGTGCAAGACGATAACGGATTAGGTTTACTTAGTTCAGAACTGTCATTACCATTTAAATTTGCATTTAACACATTAATAAAATATGGTATTTTAGTTAAAGAAGAATATGAGTGAAAAAATAGAAAACATTGAAAAACTGGAAAGTGCATATGAAAGGTTAAAATCTAACCAACACAAACTGTACTTTTTAACATATGATACTAAAACAAATGCAAGGGCATCGGTAAAATATATATACGATACTGTACACACTCTAAGAGAAGGGGGTTTAGATGCATACATTTTAGTAGAGGATAAGAACTACGTTGGAATTAATTCGTGGTTAGGTGATAGATATAAAGATATCCCTGTGGTTACCATAAAAGAGGACCAAATACAAATGGGTATCGACGATATATTGGTTGTACCTGAATACTATTCTAATGTACTTGAACAGTTATCTTCGGTTAAATGTACAAAGGTTATGTTAGTACAACAAACTGAATATATTTTTGAAACCTTACCTGTAGGTAGTAGATGGAGTGATTATGGTTTTGATAAAGTAATTACAACAACTCAAAAATCTAAAGATTACATAAAAAGTATTTTCCCTGAAAATTTGATTCACGTTAACCCACCTAAAATAGGTGATAGTTTTGGACCATCGGACTTACCAACAAAACCCTTTATTGCCATTAGTGCGAGAGATAGGGGACAACACAGAAAAGTTATATCTGAATTCTATTTAAAATACCCTCAATTAAGATGGGTTACTTTTAAAGACATGGTTCAATTAACATATGAAGAATTCTCTACACAGTTAAAAGAATGTATATGTTCTGTATGGATGGATGATGACTCAACTTTTGGAACATTTCCTTTGGAATCCATGAAATGTGAAGTACCAGTAATTGGTAAAATACCAACAACAGAACCTGAATGGTTATCTGAGAACGGTATATGGACTTATGATTTAAATAAAATTGTGGAGTTATTAGGTACATATGTTTTGGCGTGGTTAGAAGGTGTAACAATCACAGATGAAGTAAAAGAAAAAATGAGAGAAACACTAACACCTTACGATAGTGATATAATCGATAACAATGTAACATCTATTTTTAATTCACTCAAAGAGGGAAGATTAAAAATAATAATGGAAGCATTAGACAATTTAAAACAAGAAGAAACAGCATGAAAAATATAACAGTAATTTTACCTATTCACAATTTAAAAGGTGAATACAATGAAATGTTTTCAAGAGCAATACTTTCTGTAGAACAGTTTCATGATGATGTATCTTTATTACTTGTGGGTCCCGAAAATGTATTGGGGGATTTAAAAAGAGACAGTATCTCAGATAAGTTAGATGTTAACATTATCATTAATGAGGGAGATACGGGATTTTGTTCTCAAGTAAATTTAGGGATTGACAATTGCGAAACTGAATGGTTTTCAATTTTAGAAATAGATGATGAATATACTCCCAATTGGATTAATTCATTTAGAACGTATCATGGTCTTTTCCCCGATGCGGATATTCTACTACCAATAGTTAAAGATGTTAATTCTGAAGGTAAACTTTTGAATTTTACAAACGAATCTGTTTGGGCGTATGGTTTTAGTGAAAACCAAGGAGAACTAAGTAACGAAATACTTTTAGATTATCAAAACTATCAGACAAGTGGTGGTTTTTATAAGACAGAAATTGTTAAAGAAAACGGTTCATTCAAAGACAATATTAAACTCACATTTAGTTATGAGTTTTTATTAAGATTAACACATAACGGTGCTAAAGTGGCCACTATCCCACAAATAGGATATAGACATGTAAACTTTAGAGAAGATTCATTATTTTGGTCATATAAAAATTCGGAAGATCACAGATTAGAAGGTGGTGAAGCGAAGTTTTGGTTAGAGACCGCTAAAAAAGAATTTTTCTTCAAGAATAAAAGAGAAATAGAATATAAAAACAATTAATGCCCAGAAAGCGAACCCAAAAAATGTACTTTGGGGAGGAGCAAGAACAAGCGGTAGTACGATATTTAGAATCCGAAAACGAAGAAGAAAAGAATAAGATATTCAATGAATATTTAAGAGAACCTCTCAAAATAATGGTGGAAAGTATAATCCGCCGTTACAAACTTTATAGGAAAGATTATAGTTTTGAACAGATACATACTGATACTCTGTCATTTTTAATGACTAAGATTAGTAAGTTTGATACAACCAAAAATTATAAAGCATATTCCTATTTTGGAACCATCTGTAAGAATTACCTAATGGGTACAATACAGAAGGACCAAAAACTAATGAACAGGTCTGTTTCCTATGAAGACATATCCTCACGGATTGAAGATAGGGCGGACCTTTCTTATATTATAGACGAAGAAATAATTGACTATAAGGATGTCGTAAATAAACTTACGGTTGAATTAGAAAAATTTATCGAAGAAGAAACCCTCAACGAGAACGAACAGAAATTAGGTTACGCTCTTGTCGAAGTTTTTTCCAATTTTGAAAAGATATTTCAAGTAGGTGAAGGTAATAAGTTTAATAAAAACTTAATCCTATTATCTCTACGAGAAATGACTTCACTATCCACCAAAGAAATTAGAGTTGCTATGAAAAAGTTTAAAAAACTCTATGAGGTGTTGAAGTTAGATTTTATAAATTACTAGAACAATCTATTTATAGTTATGAGAAGAAAAAAGAATTTATTGTCTTTAGATACAGATTCTGCACTTGCACTTATGCAAGAAATTTATAACGATATCGTAGAACAGAAACAAACCGCTAGTATGATTACTAAAAAGATGTTGAGTTTTATGAAAGAGGCGGAAGATATGAGTGTAATTGGACCTGTAATTAAAGAACAACAGAAAATTATGAATGATTGTACCGAAAAGAAGATTTCTCTAGTTAAATTACAGAGTACTCTTCTTAAACAAACGGGTGGTACAGGACCTCAAATGGGTGGTAAGATGGATTTATCTGAGGAAGATAGAATTTTACTTGAAAAACTTATGAAAGAGGATGACGAACAAGGTGATAACACTCAAAAGTATGAAATGTAATGAGTAAGATTAAACAACTTAGAAATAAACTAAAGTCTAAAATCGATGTGATTAAAAAGATCAATGATGATCCTAAATTAAACACTGACGAATTATATGACATTTATGCGGATGGTATAACCAAAACGGATAAACTATTACAAACCAAAATAGATGGTTTAAAATCTAAGTTTAAGAAAAAGGGTGAGAAAACCGATATATTTAGTTCAATTATAGATGTTGCATCTGGATTTCTAAATAATAAGTCTAACGATATACAAGTTAATGATAAATTAATATCAGGTAACAAAATTAAAAAGTATGCAATGGAGTCTGCAAGAATAACTTCTGAAGATTCCAAAAATATTGTCGCGGATGCCGTCAAGAAAGTATTATTTGTAGATGAAGAGACTAGTATTTGTGGTGTAGATACAGACATGCCATCAGACACAATGTCAATTTCTCCCAAAGAGTTTGATTTCTTGGAGGTTTTACAAACAGAACCTAGTTCTAAGGTAGGGTTAATTATGTATGAAGATCCTAATAGTAGTACGGGTAACGTGAAAATGAACAGAGATTTATATGATACCTTCTCAAACCCTTATACGTTCAGTGCTAACTCAGGATCAAGTTTATTTGATTTAAATTGGAACTCAGGTACTCAAAAGTATGATGTAAGTGGATTACAAGGTGGTGGAGGTACCGTACCTAAAGTTGGTCAGTTTGTTGGGGACTACTACAGTAGTATTGAACAACCTAGTTTTGAATATATCGTTAAAACTGCGATGCTAATGACCTTACAGGGGGATGGTGAAAATCCACCCGTATTTGATAAAGCGGTGAATGAACTAAATAAACTTTGTAGTAAGTTATTTAAGATATGTAATTCACCAAAAGACGATTCAGGATTAATACAAACAACAAGTAAACAATTTAACGAGAACGACCAAGATATTGAATCATATTTTGATTTCAATGATGTAGAAGGAATAGATTTAGACGATGAGGATGCGAGATACCGTAAAGTTCTTAGATTCGTAGATTGTGGTAATTTTGAAGTACCTTCTTCATCCGCAAACTTTGAGGACTTTGTTTACCTTTCACAAAGTGGTGATTTAGGACAACTAGTGGATTCAACATTGTCAAACGCAGCAAATAATTCAGCACTACAGAGTGATAATTTTGCACCAATAGACAACATTAATTTAGAACTTATAAATTTGTTTATTTTAAATGTACCAAAGGCATTGGTTTCATCAATAATATCCCCTAAAATGATGTTTCCCATAATAGTTGCATGGAAACAGATAAAAGGATTTGCGGGTGACGTAAAAGATATAATGAAGAAACTCTCAAAACTATTTTTTAAAATAATAAAAGATGTCTTTTGGAGGTTTATAAAAGAATTTTGGGGTTTTATTAAAAGAGACCTTTTAAACTTTGTTAAGGAAATCGCACTAAAAATAATTACAAATAAATTTAAAAGATTTAGAAGAATACTTTTAGCAATTATTGCACTTATTAGAAAGATATTATCTCGAGGTCTTGATAATTGTTTGGCAATATTCCAAGCAATAATTGATACAATATTAGGCGCAATAAATATGAGAGGACCTACGATTAATATACCTGGTATATTACTTAGTTTTTCAGATTTACTACCCGGATATAGTGCCGATAGGGCGTTTATGAATGCCGCGGAAAGAATGGCTGGTTTAGGTCTCAATACAGGACCCATATATGGTGAAGCCAATGAAATGATGGGAATGGTTAAGAGTTTAATAGATGGTCAAAGTGAAGAGATAGACACCAACTCACATATTAAGGGTGGTAATAAGTTTACAGTATTAGCATCTCCAATGGGGCCAATCCCAATACCACCAGGATTTATTAATTTTTCAGGTAAAATGTTCTAATATGGATTTAAAAAAAGTTTTAGAGGTTTCAAACGAACCATCAGTAAAGTCTAATAAAGATTTAGAAAAAGGTTTAGAATTCTTGAATGAGGAATTTGAAAAGACAAAATATAGTATTGTAGAATTAACAAAACATTTAGATAAGATTGAGAAATTATACAATAATATAAATGATGAAATTAGAAATAGGGTAACGAAATAATGAGTGATATAATAAGTTTAGCAATTGTTGATAATAACGTCGATCCCAAGGGAATTGGGAGAATACGCGTTAAACTCACAGGGATACCAACAGGACCCATAGAGAAGTCAAGAGAGTATGAACCATGGGATAGTAACGATCCTTTTATTGCAAACCCTTTTCTCCCAACAAATATTAACTTTATACCTGAGATTGGTCAGACGGTAAAGATAATAATGTTTAACCCTGAAAATGATTTAGTTAATAGAGAATATATCGCAGGTCCGTTTACCACAGTACATGATTATCAAAGTCAAACTAATGCAAGACAAGTAGAGAACACTAGTTATGGATCTAATGTAAAAAAGATGAACAACATATTCTCAGAAAATGGTACATATGTTAAGGAAAAATCGGAAGGTACAATCTCAAATTTAAAAGATTACGCGATTTATGGTCCTTATGGTTCTGATGTTCTCTTTACTGAAAATGGGTTAACCTTAAGGGGTGGTAAGTTAGTGTCCAAAGATAGTGCATCAGATAAAGTTAGGACGGATATAATAAATTTTCCAATTCTTTCTGAAAAAAGATCAATCTTAAGTTTAAAAAAATTCGGTACAAAACAAGAAGTGAAGGAAGAGGAAACAGAAATAATAAAAGTACCCTACAAGAAACTATCTTATATTATAGAATACAATATTAATAATAGTCAGACGGGTCAGTCAGAATATGTTATTGATTGGTATGTGTATGAAGTAAAGAAAATTTATGGTCAAACATTTAACACCAATGTGTTTAATAGAGATGTTGCACAGGATTTAACAAGTTATTCTGAACAAATTAAATTAATTAATACAGACGGTACGTCGTCCTCCCCATCGTTTTCACAAACAGTGAATAGTTACGAGTTAGCATATATAACCATACGAAAAACAATATGTGAAATAAATTCTGAGGGGATTAGAAAATTTGATGGTAACTTACCTAAAGTAGATCTACATCCATTTTATTATAGACCCGTTAGAACACTAACCAATGTAACATTTTTAAGTAAGGTAACTCCCTCATGTCTCGGGACAACAGTAATGGGGTCAGGATTAGTATACAGCCCAACCGAACCTACACCAAAACCAATTACAGAAAAGAAAAAAGAAAAAATACTTAAGACGGTCTCCACCACACTTGAACAATCATTTAGTACGTTATCTTCGGACAGAATTTTTATGATATCAACCGACACAAATGTTGTTGGTACCAAAAAGATTTTATTTAATAAGTTGGATAAATACGAATATACCCAAGAAGATCTTCTATCCTCAATTGAACCTAATACTTTTTCAACCGTAAGGGGTGAAACTTTATTGGATTATTTAGATGTTTTAACAAGAGTTATTGCCGGACACGCCCATCAACCAACAAAACCAATGGTTAAAAATGGTTACTCAGATTGGGATAAATTAGTAGAACTTAGAAAAACACTTGAAAATGACATCTTAAATAAGTCGATTAGAATAAACTAAGCGATATTTATATAAGAAACTAAACACAAGATGTCATACTATCGTTCATATTTTGAAAAAAACAACACTATAATTAAAGGTTTGAAGGTTAATACCGCAAAAAATCCTACTACTGAGATTTTTTATGGTTCAGGATTCTCTAAATACATCCTTAAGTTAGATTTAGATGGTTTAAAGTCTAAAATAGATAATGGGGATTATGTCCTAACCTCAGATACTACACATAAAATTCACATGACCAATACTATTTTTGGTGATGAGACATTCTTAGGTGCAAAAAGAGGTACTGGTCGAGAAAGAACAACGTCATTTAAACTTATTTTATTTCAGGTAAACCAATATTGGGATGAAGGTGTTGGTTTTGATTATGAAGATTCGGGTTATGATTACACAACAGGTAATGATACTTTTGATGTTAGACCCTCGAATTGGTTTTCAAGAACAACTTTAGATTCATGGTCCGCCGAGGGGATATATTCAAATAACCCCACTATAATAGGTGAACAACAATTTGACAATGGTAATGAAGATTTAGACGTAGACATAACAGAATATATAAACGGGGTAATAACAGGTGATACCATAAATTACGGTTTAGGTGTCGCATTTGAACCATTATATGAAGATTTATCATCTGAAGTTGATCAATCAGTGGCGTTCTTTACAAAGTATACTCAGACATTTTTTGAACCATACTTAGAAACTAACTTTAGTGATAGAATAGTTGATGATCGTGAAAACTTTATAGAAAAAACAGATCAGAACTTATTTTTATATGTAAACAAAGAGACAAACTTTTTTGATTTAGACCAAATACCGAGTGTTGACATCTTAGATTCAACAAAAACACCAATATCAGGACTAACCAATCTTACTGTAGAAAAAATTAGAAAAGGTGTTTATAGAGTTGTCTTAGGTATAGACGGACTATTGTGTGATGGTAAACGTTTCTTTTATGATGTATGGAAAGGGATTAAAGTTGAAGGGAATACGTTTCCCGACATAACACAAAAATTTGTACCTAAACCTTATTCGTCTAAATTTAGTATTGGGGAGAATAAAAAGGAATCAAACAAGTATGTGGTACAATATTCGGGCATAAAACAAAATGAGAAAATAAAATCGGGGGAGGTGAGAAAACTAACTACAATGTTTAGGACTATCACTAAATCTACAAACGAATTATTTGATGAAGTATTCTACCGTATTTATATTAAAGAGGGAGCAACTAACGTAAATGTTTTTGATTGGACATATATGGACGTAACCAATGAGAACAGTTTTGTTTTAGATAGTTCAATATTAATACCAAGAGAGTATTACATAGAAATAAAGGGTGTAAAACACAACGAAGAAATTTTCTATCCTGAAGTCATAAAATTCGAGATTGTATCCGAAAAATAAACTACTTATTAGATATGGATAATATTAAAAAATTAATAAAAAAACATTTAAACTCACTCAATGAGGAGAGAACTGAAAATTATATGTTTTTTAGTAACCTTAAACAAATACACAGACAATGTGAAATTTTGTTGAATTTAGATGAAAGTGTGATTGAAGATATATTACAGAATGGACATGATTGGGCTGATGATCACGTTAGTGTTGCTAAAGAAAACATGGATCAAGTATTGGATTTCCTAATGAACCAAACAGAAGACGGTCATGAATTACACGAAGCAAAAAAGAAAAAGAAAAATAAATTGTGTTCTCGTGGTAAATCTGCCGCAAAATCTAAATTTGACGTTTATCCAAGTGCTTACGCCAATGGATATGCAGTACAAGTCTGTAAAGGGACTATCAAAGGTTTAGATGGTAAAAAGAGATGTTCGGGTTCATACTGTAAAAAGAAAAAATAAAAATTTAAAATAAAATAATATGGCTGATAAAGTAACACAACAAGACCCAAATAACCAAGAAGTTAAAAAGGGATTTGTTTTTAATGAAACAGGTAATATCATGATGGCAACTACTGATATGTCCAACACAACAATAGAAAAAGAAGTAAGAGATGTATTTGCGGAAGTATCCGTATTTTTTGGTGCAATGACAAAGGCATTGGATGCAGAAGGAAAATCTCTTTATGATTATGATGCATTGCAAAAAATAATCGATTCTTCGGGTTGTTTCGTACACGTTAATGAAGAAGATGTTAATCATAAATCTAATTCTTGGGGAGCGACGTTTTCTAAGGAATTATTAGAGGGGGTTCTTGGGCTCGCTACAGGTGTTGGAGGATTGGCATTTGCAAAGGCAATGGTTAGTTCAGTTGGAAAAGAGGGATTAAACATTTCAGGAGATAAGAATCATACCTCAAAGAAGGCCAGTAACATTATATTCGTATGTGAGTACTTATTAGGGATGCCTGTCATTAGTGCTATCGTATGTACTTTTGATACTGAGACAAATTCACAAGCATTGTCTATAGGGCCTTGTATAAAGGAACACAGTACAAGTACTGAGTTAACCATACATAAAGACACATACATGTTTGTAACACCATCGTTTATAAAACAATATTCTGGTGATCTACTTGACGGTATGAACGACCCTGAACTCGAACAACTAACTAAGAAATTTCAAGAATTTTTAAATACATCACCAACACCAAAGAAATAATTAGATAGAAATGAAAATTACCATAAACGAAGAAGATAAGGTTTATTTGGAGGAGTGTCTCTCAAACGGAGAAGTACTTCAAGAAAATCTTGGTCGTTGGTTTAAAGAAAAATGGGTCGATGTATCTCGTAAAGTAGATGGTAAACATCCACCATGTGGTAGAAAAGACGCTGACGGAGATAAAAAAAGAAAAGGATATCCAAAATGTAGACCATCTAAAAAAGTCTCTAAAAAGACACCTAAAACAACGGGGTCGTACAGTAAGAAAGAAAAAAAATCAATGACACGTCAAAAAAGACGTAAAGAGAGAAAAAGTAAAAAAGTGGGGAAAGGAAGAACACCTAACTTTGCGAGGTTTGATGAAAACAGAATTATTTCTTTAGTATTCAATAAGTTGGACCAACAAAAGTTAACAATACAAGAACCTAAACTTAAAATGGTTAATGAATCCAAACAATTAAGTGAAGGATTACAATACCATATTAATAATAACTTACCTATTGTTGAGAATGTATATAGGGTCTATTCTAACGAGTTCTTTAACATATACAATGAAGTACGTCAGTTAAGTGAAGATAATGTCTTAGAAGTCTCAGGAATCGATTTAGATTTAATTAATACTGATTTGGGTCGAACAGGAATGTATGAAGGTACTGAGGTTTATTTAGATATACCTTTCATTGAAAATCAAGATGAATACTTACTTGAGTCAAAACATAGAGGTAAAAATGTTAAATTAAACAAACCTTTTAGAACTCCAAGTGGTCCAAAGAAATTTGCAGTATATGTTAAGACCCCAAAAGGGACAATTAAAAAAGTTACTTTTGGTGACCCTAACTTAAAAGTGAGAAACAATAATAAAAAGGCGGCCAAATCTTTTAGAGCTAGACATAAGTGTAGTGAGAAGAAAGACCGTACTAAAGCGGGGTATTGGAGTTGTAATATTGCACGATACCGTAAAGCATTGGGTATAAAATCATCTAATCCTTGGTAATATGAAATTTTCTGATCTATTTGAAGGTTATTACGACCCACCAGAATATCCCGATTCTACAGGTGAGGGATTTTATGATTCTGAACTTGATGACGTAGAAGATCGTTTTGAACTATTGTTATGGGATAAGAAAACCGGTTTATTCATTGTAAGAGACAAACAAACACAAGATAGATATTTATCTCATACCGATATGGTAGATAATGATTATTACATGGCCGAAAAATATCCTGAGGAAGATGAGGACGAGGATGGTCGTTATTCATATGATGTATTGGATAAAGACAATGCTGAAATGGTAGAGGGTAGTCTAACTATGTACGCCACCATCGCGATGGAAGAAGGTGATGTGGGTAAAGATTATGACGAATGGGAATCGGGGATTGGATTAATCGAATATGGACCAATAATAATTAGGGGTTTATATATTAATGAAAAACCTCTATTTAAATCACTAATGGACATAATTGGTCAAAGTAAAAAAACAAACTTTAAACTTTAATGGGGAAAACTTTACCATTTAGAGAAATCTTATCCGACAATCACACTACGAGAGTCTTTTCAAAAGACATTAACGAGTCTGAATTGAAATGGCATTTTGATAATGAAGATCGAGAAGTAACTTTCTTACATGAAAGTGATTGGTCATTTCAAATGGATAATGAATTACCGATTAAAATAACTAAAGGTCTTGTTATAAAAATACCTGAAGGTGAATTCCATAGAGTTATCAAAGGTAATGGTGACCTAAAAGTTAAAATTAAGAAACTTAATAAAACTCGACTTCTACCCCACACTCATTCAACAAAATAAGGGAACGTTCTTGACTTTCCTTCCATTTACCCAAATTTTTAGTAGTACAATGTTCTTTACATACAATCTTTATTACACCCGATTGTACCAAACCTCTTGCACAGTCCATACATGGTAATCCCGAAGTTAGATATACTGTGGATTGTTTTAAGGATACACCTATTCTTGCGGAATTATATATGGCGTTCCTTTCTGCATGTTCAAACCAAAAGTATTTTTCAGGTCGTTCTTGTCTCTGAACCACACTATCGTTTAATCCTCTTGGGAATGAGTTATACCCCGTACTCAGGATTTCATTGTCCTTACCAACAATAACAGCACCTATCTTGGTGTTAATGTCTTTGGATTTTTCTTTGACTTGTTCAGCAATGCTAATGAAGTAATCTTTCCATATCATATGTAATAATATACGAAAAATAATGCAATAAAAAAAGGGGACCGAATCGATCCCCTTTAATATTAATAGAACTTAAAGATATATTATCTTAAAGAATCTAAGTTGAATGTTTGTAATCCTGCAACGTTGATTACACCGAAGTAACGGTTATTAACCATTTTCTTAGCGTATCTCGTCATGATACCCTTGATCGGTGTAAAGTTGAATGGATTGTACATTGTAGGTGTAAGTTGTAACGGTACGTAAGGTGCGTAAATGTACCCTGCGTCTAACAACGACTTTCCTTTATGTCCAACCAATACTTTACCCGCTGGGAAGTAAGGATCTCTATACACTTGGTATCTTCCTGCTAAAGTACCAACTTTCTCAATACCCATATTGTACTGATCTTGTTCTGCACCTGCGTTAGATACGTGGAAGTACTCTAAGTCATCGAATACAGCTGAAACTTCAGAAGAAACAACGATCCAGTTAGCACCACCTCTAAGTGTAGTTTTATGGATTTGAGCCGATAATTGGTTAATTTTAGTAATTAACGTTTGGTTCCAATCCTTTTGAGTATAACCTTGAAGTGTTTTTCCAGCGTCTCCACCGTATTTCCACTCATTGTAGTCCCATTTAAGGTTCCAAGCTGCACCTTTTCTTAAGTCTCTTAAGATCTCTCTATCAACCTCAGCCGCGATTTGCTCAGATAACAATGCAGTTAACTCAGCCTCAGCGTCGATGTTATGGAAAGCAGATACATCCTGAGCCAATTCAGGAGACCAGCTAGCTCTTAACTTTCTTTCAGTAACAGAAACTGTTACAGAATCTAAATCGAAAGATACTTCTCCGATTTCATCTTCGAATTCAAGTGAACCATACTGTCTGTAAGTTCCCGCTAAATCAGTTGCGTTAATATCAGCAGCTAATACTTCAGCCGCATAACCTGCCGCCGCTGTATATGTTTCCATATCAATTTGTAGGAAAATTACACCGTCTTTATCTACGATATCAGGATATTCTCCCGTTACACCTGTTCCTTTTGCACCGTACTCAACGATTCCGTTTCCGTATTTTTGAGTTACAACGTTAAAAGGTAATTTAGCTCCACCGTTAATATCAGCGTGAGATACTTCTAAAGATGCTAAAAATTCTTCAGTATCCATTTCGTTACCGTTAGGTCCTGAAAGTTTACCTGATCCTAATTTAGTGAATCCACCAACTTTAACAATCGCAGATGAATAAGTACCTGCAGCTAAAGTATTAGCCTCAGTTGCTACTCCGTTTTCAAATGTTACGAATTTAGCTCCTGCAAGATTCTGTACAGCGAATTTACCTTTAGAGTAGTCAAATAGACCTTCTTCAGCTCCGTCACCTTCTTCGTAGAATCTATCATAAAGATTTCTTCCACCGTCAAAGTTTCCGTTTGCTACGTCAGTGTCTCCGTTTGGTACACCATAAGGTTTCTTGTGATTACCATTCGCATCTCTTTCACCGATTTTAGGTACAAAGTAGAACAATTTACCAATTGGTAAGTTCATAGCTTGTACAGAAACGATATCGTTTGCCAATAATTTAGAGAATACTCTTCTAATAATTGGAAAAACAACTGTTTCGAATGAACCTGATGCGTCAGACACAGCAGCTTCGTTAATTAGATAAGACGCTTGGTTTTCATATAACTGAGCGATGTTATCTTTTTGATGTCCATTAAGTCCCTCTAAGAAACCTAAGTCATCCCATTTTTTGATGGTATCTTCCTTGATAACTCTTAGGTGTTTTAACCCAATGTTACCAACCATACCTGATTCTAATAATGCTCCCATTTTAAATGTAAGTTTTAGTTTTTTTTATTTATTTATTATAATTTTGACATTAAATCTTTCATTCTCTTAAACTGAGGACTTTCGTATGCTTTTGTTTCTGAAAGTACTTCTTGAGATGAGGATGATGTCGGAGTTGAAACGATTGCTTTGGCAACCGACTCACTAACATTTTGTTTTGAACCTAATTCACCTTCTATTACTTTATAGGTGGATTTAGATTCTGTTAAAGAACTGACAGAGTCAAATCTTTTCAAAATATTTAATTTCTCTTGACGAGTTGTCGAATGTTCTGTGAACAATCTTGTAGCGTATGCCAAGTTAGCGTTAAACACAGCAACCTCGTTTAGTTTCTCTTTAAATAAAACTAACGCCTTTTTATATTCACCGTTTTGTTTTCTTAAAGTTTCAACTTCTTCGTTGATTGCACCTGCCTTATATTTAGTCTTAGACTTAATACCGGCTCTGTTAGCACCTCCCTTGTCACCATGTACATTGGATTTTGTTCTTGCAGCTTCGTCGACTTCCTCTTCATGAGATTCTTCCTCTTCAGAGACTTCTTCTTCCACTTCCTCCTCAGATACTTCTGATTCGTCAATTTCTTCTTCAGATACCTCCTCTTCGGAAACTTCTTCTTCTTCGGAAACTTCTTCGGATACGTCTTCTAATTCAATTTCGTATACGGTGTCATCAGTTTCAGATACTTCCTCTTCAGATACCTCTTCTTCCATTTCGTCCTCAGATACTTCTGATTCCTCAACTTCTTCTTCTGATACCTCTTCGTTGTATTCTTCTTCGACTTCACTTTCTTCGTCATCTAATTTGATGATGTATTCGTCGTCTCCGTCTTCGAGTTCAACATTATCACCGTCACGTTTTACAACAATTCCGTCTTCAGGTTTCATTGATTTGAATACCTTTAATACTTCATCGTCAGATGCGTCGGTCATGTCAAGTACTTCGTCTTCTCCTTCTTCTTCAGAATCCATTGGTAATGAAAAATCTTCGTCCTCATCATCTATTGATAATTCGTCGTCTGATTCGTCTTCACCCTCTTCATCTTCCATATCTGGATCAACGTCGTCTGCTGGCTCGTCGTTTATCGAAGTTTCGTCATCATTTCCTTCCTCGTCTTCAATTCCTTGTTCCGAGATTGGCATATCTTGTTCGTCTTCTGTTATAGGAGTTTCGTTACCTTCAACTTCCTCTTGTTCCATAGATTCGTTCAGGACATCGTTTAGTTCTTCCTTCATGGTTGAAGCAAGTATACCTTTTGCGTTTGCCTTTACTGCCTCTTCAAGATCTTGTACTTGAAGCAATGCTTGTTCTAAAATGGATTTTTTACTCATTTGTTTTATATAGTTTAATAATAAATACTTGTTAATTAAGAAAAAATTACTTTTGTGATATAGTAATCAAAGAAAAGTTTATTATTTAGATAAGAAATTATTGAGATTACCCATAAGTTTACTCATTCTCTCATCTACAATAGGTTGTTCCTCAATAGACTCTTCATACTTTTCCCTATCTCCTGGATCTTGGAATACATATGCACCAGGTGTTGATGGGGATGATACTAAGTCAAAACAAACCAACTCAAAGTCTTCCTGTACTATATTCTGACCTTTAACTGATTTAAGTGATCCAACTCCTCTTGACGATATACCTAAGGTAACACCGTTCATTAATAACATTGCAGCTTGGTCACCTTTAGTACTTACTATACCCGATTTTTTCCAACCAGGTGAAAGAAGTAATTTAATTTTTCCCATAAGAATTTTACCATCCCACCAAGTCTCGGTGATTGTGTGTGAAACTCTATCTAAATCTATAAGTGAAGATGATGGATGGTTTAGTTCATTTAATGCAGAACCTTTACCAATGATTTCTTGATACTTTTCCATCTCTCGTTTGAGTAATCTCTCTGGATAGACTCTCCCGTTCTTATTCGGGGTATCATATTTTTGTAAAACAGCATAAAGGATAATATCTTCGGAAAAATCAATTTCCTTCATTTCTGATATGATACTTTTATTCTCCTTAGGAGAAATAAATCCCGCATCATATTCTATTAATATTCCTTTACCCGTTTCTTTTGGTCCTAATACTTTCATGTATCTGTAGTTTTATTACTATAAATACATGGAAAACAGAGTTATTTTTTCTTTTTGTGGAAATTGTATAATAATTCGTTATCTAAACAAGTATCTATGATTTCACATAGTAGACCATACATGTCTGTTTTCAGGTCCTTATCCTTTACGTTTACTTGTTTTAACGTATATAGAGTAACTTCTAAATTCATAAAAGATCTCTTTTCTTTTTTTATACCTTTAGTTCTCACATCTAAATCAACGATAGACTCTTCTCTAAAAAGTCCATGACCCAAATTGTGAACTAATCTTTTTATTTTATTTTTCGATGACCTTAGTATCGCATCGTAATCCTCACATATTTCACTCGGTTCTAACCAAGAGTTTAAAGAGAGGTAAATTGTTTTTAAGTTTTTATGGTTTATCGTCCCATATCCAATCTTAACGTTTTTGTGATCCCCTAATGGGATGTAACGTCCTAGTTTCATTTAATTCATTGTTATAATCTTTTAATGGTGTTTAATAAAATATAAGTAATTTTCTTTGGAAAAACAAATTTTTCTAGTATATTTATTAATATACAAAATTATATATGTTAATAATAAAAGTAGACAAAGGTGGTATTGAGAAAGCGATAAAGAAATTACGTAAAAAAGTGAGAAACGTGAAACAGATCAATAAACTCAGGGAGAAAAAACAATTCACCAAACCATCCGTCAAAAAAAGACTTCAAAAACAAAAAGCGGTATACATACAGAAGTTAAACGACGATAACGAGCAATAAAAAACCTCCACGATTGATTATGATGTTTCAAAAGTGAAGGTTTACACCTCTAAGGTAGCAACCGTCAAGGAATACTAATCTAATAAGTTATCCAATAACTCTTCTAACCTGTATAGGTTATACTTACTTTGATTCATTTCGTTAATTTCTGTCTTAACGTCCTCAGACTTAGATTTGAACTCTACGTCCGATTCTACAATTGAATCTAACTTACTATTAATACTTTCAGTCAATTCGGTAAATTTAGTTTCCAAATCTTCTTGGTTAAGGGATAATATTTCCTTTAATCTACCTTTATCTTCTTCATTTAATGTCTTATCAAAACCCGCATTAAAATTATTTACTAAAACAGAATTTAATAATGATTCATTTACTCCCTCACCAACTGTAAGTTCCTCGTCTGTTTTAACCTTTGTTAAATGTTCTACTAAATATTTTTTTGCAATAACCTTATCCGATATATTACTTAGATTGTCTGGTGTAGACAACGAATCAATACTTTCATATAGACTGTTAGTAACATACTCTACGTTAGAAAGACTTTCATTCAATTGATTTAAATCTGTTTGTATCTCAGAAGTTTTTTCCTTTAAAATTCTTGATAGTTCCTCAACATATAATGTTGCAGTTTCTTTATCTTCAAAAGTCTTACCTTCCAATTCCTCATATAGTGAATACATCTCTTTGAGTGTATCATTTTTAGTTATAGGTTTAAAATATGTGTTAAGGTTATTCTTAAAATCCTTTTTACCATATGATTCAGTCAACTTAACTAAAATCTTATTTTTAATGTTCCCGAATGTTGCCATAATTAGTCGTTTAATATGTCTTTGAGTTTATTCTCTACTTCATAAATATTACGTTGTGCCTTATCGACATCAAAAAGGTCATCAAAATCTTGTGATTCGTCACCTAACATACTTAATATTTTAGATTTTTTACTATTCTCATGTTTAATCCTAGATTCACTTAAAGGTTCTTCACCACCTACGTCTCCTGCGGGTGGGGGTGGTGCACCTCCCATGTCACCCATGTCATCAGCGGGTGCGGATGCATCCATAGACTGTCTTTCCTCTTCAGGTATACCATATTTCTTATCTACTTCATCAAATACTCCTGTTCTCTTAATGATGTTTGGTGTAGCACCTAATTCACCACCAAGTGCACGTTCGAGTCTTTGTTGTTGTAAATCAAGAACCACATCGTTATCACTCATACCTAAGATGTTTTTCTTAGCCCATGTATGTGAAACAGGTTGTATACCTATCTGTGATTGATCTGATGTAGCGTCTTTATAAAGTGTTATCTTTTCTTTCCACTGTTCTACTTTTAATAAATCAGATTGTGCCGAAGGGTTGGTTAAAGACAATGTAAAATTATCTAACTCGTCCTCTAAACCTAACAAGTATAAGTGTACTAATGCAATTTTATTTAATTCCTGTATTAAAGATTTCTGTATTCTGTTAATCGTTCTTGCAAAACGAATATCCATTAATGCTAAAGTCTTACCATCACCAACAATTTCTTCAAAACCTAAAAACGCCTTAGGTATTCTAAGTGCCGCTAACATCTTCTTTTGAATGTATTCAATATCTGCAATTTCACCTAAGTTTTGTGCTCCCGGTAATGTTTCAATCGGTGAGGTTTGACCAGGGTCTCTAACAGGTATAAAGTAATCTTGATCCACAGCCATTTGATTATATCTCATATCAACCTGACCATTTTGAGGATCCACCACTTGATCTCGTTTGAATTTGTTTGCCACACGTTGTACGTATGCCTCAATATCTTTATCATCCATATTACCAACGAATACTTTAAATACCCTTCTTTCAGGTGCTCTCGATGTTCTATATATTAACATCGCATCTTCCGCAAGTAATAATTGTTTCCATATACGTCTTACTTTGTCCAACATAGATGTACCGTAAGGTAGTTTTCTATCGTCCCCTAATAATCTAAAATGTGCAACTTCCCACGCCTGAAATTCCATGTCTTTGTTCTTCCACGCAAATCTTAATTCTCTACTTGGCATTGTGACATTGGATGACGGTTCCGCCTTATGAACATTAGATGCAGCACCCTCGTGTCTCTCGATTTCAATGTTAGGTAATTGTTGACAACCTACAACACCCCTTTCAGGGTCTATCTTTAAATAAACGAAGTTATCACCATACTTACCTAGACCTCTACACCACATTTGTAAATTAGTGTTTACATCTAAAGTGTTCTCAAAAAGATCTGTAAGTATGTTTTTTACTCTTTTCGATTCCGAATAAATTGTAAGTATGTCCCCCTTTTCAGATAGTGTTGTTGATTCTTCTGAGTATATATCTAATGCCGCAGATATCTCAGGAGTAAATTCCATAGATTCGTAATCGTAATATGCTGCCAATCTGTTAGGTTCATAATAAACCGATTGATTATACAGGGATTGATCTAATTTAGACCACTTATCTGCAATATATTGAGATTGTTGTTGTTGTAAGAGTTGTTTTTCATAATCCTCTTTACTATCTGTTTTTAACAGTGTGTCTCTATCAAATTTATATTGTGGTGGCGGTGAAGGTTGGTCGGCTGTAAAACCGAAGACCTTTGTTAACCTTTGATACACTGTCATATTTTGTTTTGCCATATTAATAAATATTAGTCTTTATAATATACGAAATTTTTTTCACTTTATAAACCTGTTTAATTATCTATATCCCCTTTTACTAAATAACCAACTATTTTCTAAATATTGATCTTTAGTAATATTCTGATTGGAGGGATTATACGGTTGTCCGTCTGTTGTCATAGAACCTACCGCGTCAAAGGCGGTACCGTGTGAGTAGAATGATTTTTTAGTCTCATATGTTCTCTCTGTTAGTAACCACGAATCTAACATTGCCTTATTCGTACTATCACTTCTTTTTAGTTGAGTAAAACATATATCACCAACATACATTGCTATTGCCATTGCCATAATCGCATCATCATGAGATCCTTTCATATGGTTAGGTCTACCGTTAATATAGACAAAAGTATTTAATTCATTTAATAGTCTTGATGATCTAACCTTAAATCCATGTCTAAGTTTTTCCTCAAAGGTTGCAACGATCTGAGTCCGTTTATTATTAAAGTTTATACCGGGTATTTTTTCTTGTGCCTTTTTATTGTATTGCCAAATATTATTAGAGTTAACCCCATCAATATATTGATCCTTATAATCCATTTCTTGTAGTTTACGAGATGTTGCGATACCCATACCTCCCGTAATATCCGTGGCTACGAACGCTTTATATAATGTACCCCATTTATAAACAATGGATGCTAAATCGTCTGGTGGTATCATACCAACGTATTCCGCAACTTGTTCGTTTTCATCAAAGTCAATAACACATATAGATGATGAATCGGCACTATCTCCTCGAGATACGTCGACACCCATTATATATCTATGACCTTCAACAGGTTCTTTCCATAACCAAAAGGTACCCTGCATGTATTTTTCCATGGGGTCTTTTATCATGGTCTTTCTTATTCTGTCTTGTACTGTACTTGGGATAACACCATCACCAGAACCAAGGAAGTCGCATTCCAATTCTTGTGCGATTTTTCTTTTGTCATACTTGAATTTTTTTGCCATGTTCTCAAACCAATGAGAGTACGGTTTGTATCCTTGTTCGAGTAATTCTTCATATCCTTCCCAACCCTGTTCTAAAATTATTTCATCATCATTATATTGTTCTCTATTTAACATATAATGGATAATATCATCCACTTTAATCCATTTTAAATCACCAGCGTATCTTGGGTCTTTAAACCACCTTAAATCGGTTATTTTAAAGTCGTTCATACCTCTTAACGCCTGATCATACACTCCATAATAAATTGGGTCGTGCCCGTTAGGTGTGGAGATAAGAATTACCTTACCACCCGTGGATAAGGATGCCATACATGCCGCCCAAAAATCTTCACCCGCCTCAATATATGCCGCCTCATCAAAAACTAATACTGTTGGTGTATAACCACGTAGTGCATCGGCAGAAGTCGCGACCGCTTTAACTTCACACCCATTATTCATTCTATATCTACTTTCTGAATTCTTGTCTGCCGAAAAACCAACATTAATCCACTCTGGCCATTGATCTAAAAACCCCCTAACCTTGTTTGCCATTTCGATTGCGGTATCTCTTTTGTTGGCGATAATTAGGATTCTCTCAGGTTCATCCGGTTTTGCCATTTGGATCCTTTTAGATAACCAAGCCGCAGTTACTGTGGACACACCCGCCTGTCTATACTTACGAGTTATGTTTTCGTTATAATTGTCGTAGTCGTTTATCAGTTCAATTTGGTCAGGGAATAACTCTAATGGTACATATTTCTTTTTTGTGTTGTCATATGTAGTTAGATATGTTTTAAGAGCATACGGAGTATCTTTCATGATCTTCGCATATTCTTTTAACTGTATGAGTTTATGTTTATCCATATCCTATAAATACAAAAAAAGTGGTCTATTGACCACTTTCTTATAACCTGTGTTATTTAATTGTCGTCTTCAGGGGAAAATCCAATCCCTAAGGACCCTAAGAATCCTCCGAGACCCTTTTCCTCTTCTTCTTTTTCTCTATTATATTGGTCCTCTTCGTAATCTTCTTGTTGTATCTCTTGAATAATCTGATCTACCATGTTACTTAAAATACTTTTACCCATCGCCGAACCTCTCATTATCTCTTTAGCAACTTTGAAAAATTCTTCAGGATCTAATAGAGAAAAACTCGAGAAAAGATAATTTTGGATGTGTGTCATATCTTCTTGATTTAACCTATCAGGATATGAAGATCTAAATTTCTCCCAAATAATTGGTCCTAATCGTAAATCCCAAATTTCTGAAGGTAAAGTGTCAGTTTTATTCATCACCATCTCTGCAGATCTTGGATCGTCAGGTAAACCTTGTGTACCCATAATTTCCATCACCCCTTTAATTACTTCATGAATTAATGCAGGGAAAAATACCGCTCTTGCGATAATTGTAGGAGGATCTGTTTCTGTGTCTACTTCTTCTTTTCCGGCTTGTTGTCCATCACCCATACCCATTTCCATCATTTCATCAGGTAGTACCCAATAAAGTAAATCGTTGACCGACATTAAAACACCATATTGGTTTACGATGTTTGGGTCCCTTTCAGTTAATTGGTCTGCGACCAATTCAAACATATAGTGACCTTTCTTGGACGCTCCTTGGATTAGTGCATTTATAAATCTTCTTTTTGCGGTTTCCTGATCAAACTTTTCCATAGCATTCATGAAATCCTCAATACCGTCTTCCGCTTCCTCAGGTTTTACCCCGAATTGGTCTTCAACCTCTTCTTCACTTGGGTCTTCAGATTCTTTCGAAAATCCTTCTGAATCTATACCACCAATACCAACTAATTTTGCGTCGAATTGTAATGTATCGTCAGGTAATGACATTTCTTTCTTAACAAGTTCTACCGCTAAATTTTCTAAGTATTCTTTATTATCCTGTTCGAATCTTAAAACACTCATTAATGTTCGTTGCATAGTACTCATTAGTTGAGATAATACATTCTGATCCGTTACATTACCTTCTTCACCTGTATATCTTTTTACTTTTGCGACAACATCCTTAAATCTCTTGGATGCTAATAGTTCTTCAAAGTTAGACGCAACACCTTCTGGTGATTCTTCAGGAAACGAAGGATTATCTTTATAAGGTGTTTCTCTTGACGCTAATTTATCTTCCACGTCAGGTGTCATTCTTTCAGGGTTATCTCCGTAGTCTACCGGCATTTCTTTTATTCTTTTTACTGTTTCTATTAAATCTTTTTTACTAATCATTCTGCCGCCATTTTTAAATTAAGACCAATAGAATCAAAACTTAGTTGTTTTGGTAACTTAGCCTTAGGTCTTGGTTTATGTTTTGGTTCAAAAGGATTTCTTCTTTTTGGTTTACCTGGTTTTGTTGTTGGTTTTTCCCTTACAGGTGCATCGGTATCAGGTTTAGATGGTTCAGGTGACTGTTCGTCTACGCTAAAATAATCTTGAGCCGCAACTAATGCGTCAGGTGAGTCTGAAAGTGCCCCGATCATCTCATATATTTCTTTTTTAGTTGTAACCTCTGTATGATAGTTTTCTTTAACCACACTTTCTACCCATTCCTCGATACTTGTTTCTTCTTCTCCTAACTCTTCGTCTTCTTCAGTTTCTTCTTCATAGGTAACAAATTTTTCACCCTTTCTTTTCGCGTCTTCCACACCTTGTTGATCGTCTTTAGGTATGTTTAAGGTTTCCTCAGACAACACCCTACTTGATAATTCGGTTATTTGTTTATCTGTTAATTTTGAAAGGAACTTTTCAGTGAACCCCTCATTTAAAAGTTTTGTTACTATTACGTTTCTTTTCATATTCCCGTATTATAATTTAATTCTTCCTTTATTAATTTGAAACCCCTTGATTCTATTTTTGTACTAACCTTATCCATCTTTTCACCAAATGAAAAAGTAAGTCTTTCAAACTCACTCTCGAAATCAAACTTTTCCCACCCTAATGAAATGACACCATCTACAGCGTCGATCACACCAAAGTAATCTGATTTTTGTATCAAATCTAAATCAATGTCACTATTTTTAAGTACACCAACTAAACTAATATATTCTAAATGGGGAGATAGTGTTTCTGTACACGTAGATGCCGGTATATGATACCACTCCTCTATATCAAATTCGAGTTGGTCACTAAAAATAAATTCATATTGTTTCTGACCTTTATAGTCAGAACCTATTTCATTGATATAGATAAGTCTCATCTTACTTGAAGTATTTACTCAAAGTGTCATCAACATTTTTGTTGATTTCCTTTTTGAGTTCATCTAAGTCAAGTTCTACGTCCTGTTCTTCTTCAGATACCTCTTCATGTCTAACACTTAGATCTGCGATATCTTCAATTCTCTTTTCTTCTAATTCTTCTGATTCAGGTAAATCACCCATCTCTTCAATTGGTGCATCAACAAAACTTTCTAATTTAGACATTATTTCATCTAACTCTTCATCAGATGGTTCATTACCAAATTCATCGTCCATCGAGTCTTCAGATGGAATATCATCCATTCCTTCTTCATCTGAGAAATCATCTTTAGATTCAAATCTTTCAGCGATCTCTTCTTTATCTTCTTCATCTAAGGCATCAAGATTAACCGCCGAAAGAACCATATTAATAACATATTTTATGTCATCACTTTCCATTCTTTCTTTAACGTCTCTTAATGATTGACCTAACTTACCAGAGAATTTTTGTATCTCCGCCATGTAGTCTGATCTTTTACCTTCATCTTCTTGGTCACCTTCAGGTTCCATTGCAGGTTCGTCAGACGGTAATTCGTCTTCCATACCTGAGTCCGCTGGTGGTAAATCATCTATTGGTGAGTCATCTATAGGTGCATCTGCCACAGGTTCTGCGGGTACATCTTCTACAGGTACATCATCAACAGGTGAAGTGTCTTTAGATTTTAATACGTATTTCTTTGCTTCGTTAAGTGTTTCTTGACCACTTATAAGTTCTAATCGTTTTAGTGCTGATGAGTAAGACGAAAACTTGTTTTTGTCCTTCATAAACATTCCACCGATATAATCAAGGGATGATTCGTTAATACCTTTCAGTACATAGTACGAAGATCCTTGTCGAACAACACCATACACTCCGTTGTCAGCTTCCATAAGGAACTCTACATTCTTGTTTGATTTGTTCTCGTTAATTGTGGATTTAGGGGTTCTACCATAGTTGGCAATTTCCATAATCCTTTTTAATTTTTCGTCTACAGGTAATTTTTCACTACCCAATGGTCTAAGATCTGACATATTTAAATAATTATTTATAACTTATTCTTATACTATAAATACAACAATATCGAGAAAAATATATTGATCTCTATTGTTCTATAGATAATTTCTTATCTGTGGTTTTAGTTTGGATATCTAACAACTTACCTATATACCCATTTCGACGTAATAATTTGAATGCCAAATTCTCATAAGAGAACTCACCACCATCATCTAAACCACTTTGTCTAAACTTTTTTAGTTTGATTTTTAGGAGTTTTATATCTTCTAATACATCCTCCCCCTTATCGAATCTTTCGGATATCTCATCAATCCTGTCCTCAAAATCTTCTGATTTTTTTAATATCATAGTTTTATCGATAGACTTAACTGTTTTTACGGGAGTTACTAACCATTCGTCATTCAACACCGAATAGATACCCGAGGCATGGTGAGGTTCACTTACGTCTTGGACGTAAATCTCACAATCAAACCCCTTTACCAAAATTTCGTGTTGTTTATTCCAAAGACTTCTTTTACTATTAAAAAACCCTTTAAGTAAATCTAAATTATAATCTGTTTCATTGTAATCTACCAATATATGTAGATCCACATCTGAATATTTTGACCAATTATAATTTGCGAGTGATCCAGTTAAAATTACATCATGTATAAAAAATTCAATATCTAAGTAGTCCATGAATTTCTCAGTAACATCCATAAGTTTTTTTCTTATTTCATCATGCATAAAAAATTCACCATCCTTACCTTCAAAAATGTCGGTGGACAATGAATCCCTTATTTCAAAAGATTTTACTATCTCTTGATTGTTACCTATTTCCTCAATTAAATCATCAACAATCTGATTGTTCTTCATTACAGTTTCTTGTACTCGTAAGATCTCCCAATATTTAAATTAAAAAACCTACCTTGTGATTCCGCCATTCTAAGTTTTGTAAACTTTTCCCACGGAACTTTATAATACTCATAAACAATACCACTTTTGAAGGTGACTTTCAATGTCTCATCTTCCGTATTGTAAGATGCGGACTTTAGGTTTGATGATTCTATTTCAACAAGAATCTCTTTTCCATTGATTTTTTCTGATGTAATTGCCATAATATTTTATTTTACTTTCAATATAACAATTTATACAGACAAAGTCAAGTTAGTCCGATGTATCATATAAATACCCAATAAAAATTAAACCCCCCTAATTGGGGGTCTAATTTATAAAACTGAAATGGTTCTTTGTTTGGTTTTTTTCTTAACCTTAGGGAAGTTTATATATAATATACCATCCTTAACCTTAGCATCAATGTTCTTATCATCAACATCTTCGGGTAAACTATAGGTCCTTTCAAACGAACCCATATAAGATGTGGATTCTTCAGGTTTACTATATTTAACCTTTAAAAAATCTTCTTCGACGATTATATTAATGTCTTTTTTATTAAGACCTGGTACAAGAAACTGTAATTCATACTTTTCCTTATTTTCCTGTCTTTGTACATTGACAACACCACTTTGTTGGGTGGTCTCAGTTTTAGAGTCAAAAAACTCATCAACAAGTTTGATCCACGGATCATTTCTAAATAAAATCATATTTTAAATTTTTAATTCTTATTAAACACATAATATCAAATTGAATACCAACGATATAAATGAGACATTATGTCACAAATATAATCATTATACGTGACATACTGACAATATTAAATTCGTATCTAAACTATTTGACTTTTGGAACAATTTTATGTATCTTTATTTAAAACACTTTTAACATATGTCAGTAGATTTTTTCGAAGAGGGAACACAATCCCAAAGTAAGAGGAGTAAGAAAGGTAGTAAAACACCAGTACTTGATAATTTTTCACGTGATTTAACACAATTAGCATTAGAAGGGAACATAGACCCAATTATTGGTAGGGATAAAGAGGTACTTCGAATTGCACAAATTTTATCTCGTAAAAAGAAGAATAACGTTATTGTCGTCGGCGAGGCGGGGGTTGGTAAATCTGCGTTAGTAGAAAAATTAGCATTACTAATTAGTACGGGTAATTGTCCTACCAACCTCTTAGATAAAAGAATTATGTCGTTAGATTTAACTTCTTTAGTCGCGGGTACAAAATACAGAGGTCAATTCGAAGAAAGAATTAAGGTGATTTTAAATGAATTACAAGACGCACCTAATGTTGTTATCTTTATAGATGAAATTCACACAATGGTGGGTGCGGGTAACGCGTCGGGATCTATGGATGCAGCAAACATATTAAAACCCGCACTTGCAAGAGGTGAAATACAATGTATTGGGGCAACAACGTTCGATGAATATAAAAAGAATATAGAAAAGGATGGTGCACTTACGAGAAGATTTCAAAAGATAATCTTATCAGAACCTACAACCGTTGAAACAGTTGATATTTTAAAGAACTTAAAAGATTCTTATGAAAACTATCATAGGGTTGAATACCAAACAGGTGTTATTGAAACAATAGTTAAACTATGTAAAAGATTCATAACGGACAAACAATTCCCCGATAAAGCGATAGATGTATTGGATGAGTTAGGGTCGGAAAAAAAGATAAATGTAAAAATACCTGATTCAATTGAGAAACTTAAGAAGAGTTGTGAATCTGTCAGACTTAAAAAGTTAGAGGTTGTAAAAAATCAAGATTATGAAAAGGCGGCAAACCTCAGAGACCAAGAAAGAAAAATTCTTAAGAAATTAGATAACGAAAAGAATAAATGGAATGAGGAACAACAACTAAATAGAAAACCTATTACAGTAGACGATGTTTATAATATTGTGACCAACATAACGGGGGTACCCATCAATAAATTAGACATTAAAGAAACTAAATCTCTATTATCATTAGAGAAAACAATTTCTAAGAATGTAATTGGTCAAGATGATGCCGTCGAAATAATTTCAAAATCTATAAGAAGAAACAGAGTTGGTGTTAAAGGACATAACAAACCTATTGGTTCTTTTATGTTTTTGGGGTCTACGGGTGTAGGTAAAACACATTTAGCTAAGACTTTGGCAAATACGTTATTCGGTGACCCAGATAAAATTATAAGGGTTGACATGAGTGAGTTTATGGAAAAACATAATGTATCCAAATTAATTGGATCACCTCCAGGTTATGTTGGTTTCGAAGAAGGTGGGCAACTAACAGAAAAGATTAAAAACAACCCATTCTCGGTCGTTTTGTTTGATGAAATTGAAAAAGCACACAAAGATGTTTTTAACATATTATTACAAATATTAGATGAAGGTAGGTTAACGGATTCTTTTGGTAGAAAAGTTAATTTTACAAATACCTTAATAATTATGACATCTAACGTAGGGGCTAAGAAAGTTGTAGACTTTGGTGGTGGTGTAGGATTTACATCTGACGATGATAGGGCTAAGGTTAAGGATTCGATTATTAAAAAATCCTTAAAACAAAAATTTAGTCCTGAGTTTCTTAATAGGATCGATGATATTATTGTTTTTAATAAATTAAAAGATAAATCACTTAGAAAAATTATCACTATTGAATTAAATAATTTATCTAAGAGGTTGGTTGAGAGTAACTACAAAATTAAATTTGATCGTAGTGTATCTCAGGAAGTACTAAATAGAAATTCTGAAGAAGAGTATGGTGCGAGACCAATAAAACGAATCATTCAAAATTTGTGTGAGGATTTTATAAGTGACAAGATTTTAGAGGGGGAGATTACAGAGGAATCTGATATTACCCTAAAAATTAATGAAGGAAATATGGAATTATCAAAAAATATACCCCTCATTTAACTAAAAACTTGACTTTTTTGAAAAACATATATATTTATACATCAAAGGTACTCTTTGTCGATTACCTTTTCGTTTTTTCTCGTTAAATTATTGGTGTTGAAACCAGTATAGACCTAAAACCCCAGCAAACCTTGTTGGGGTTTTTTTTATAGACTCAATAACATATCAACAAGTTCCTGTTGTGGAAACATATCCGATTTGTCTTTACGTGTGTTTGTATGTGTCCATAATCCTTTAACTCTTCCGTAATAGGCGTCTTCTTGAAATTCAAATGCAGATACACCTATCTTACGAATAAGATCAGGTAATCCCTTACGTACATCAATACCGTCTCTTTCAGATATCCAAAGGATCCATTTATGTAGTGATTCGATTTGTTTGTCGGAATATCTATGCCAATCCTTGTAACCTCTAAATGGTTGTGATAACGTAACTATTTGATCTTCAGCAACTCTTGTACCCGCGTATGTTTTACCATCCTTTATGTAACCAAAGTTACATACCTCAATAGCAACCGAGTGAGTGTGCATATGTTGAGATCCATTTTTACCTAAGTGCCAACCATACGATCCTTCAGGGAATGCATGTACCATCTCACCATCATATTTAGTGTCATTTCCTTTAACCGATTGACCACCTAATACGAACTCGGTCGCGACCGCACCTCTACTGTCTCTACCCCACGAGTCAATACAATTATACGGATTGTGCCAACCCGCGGTGTGATGTATGAAAACATACTCCTTATCGGTTGGTCCTTGTTTATATTCACCAACGGGAAGAAAGTGTCTATTTACAATTAATCCGTTTTCTGTTGTGTACGTTTGTTCTGAGTTGTCAGTACTAGCCAAACCCATAGAGTCCCAAGTGGAAGGACCGACAATACCATCAACAGTAAGACCGTTGATTTTTTGGTAGTCTTTAACAGACGACGCAGTTCCTTTACCGAAAATACCGTCCGCACCAATTCCGAGAAACTCTTGCATTTCTTTAACTTCATTACCTCTTGATCCAATTTTTAATACCATGCTATTTTTTTTATTCTTTTTCTTGTCCCTTTTTACCAAATATCTTACCTACTTCAGCGATACCGAAAGAACCTAGTGTTATTACTACAAAGGAATTGTAGATAAACTCGTTTATTACAAGGTCTTTACCAAAATACCCTGTTAAAAGATCTGCAAACGCAAATAAAACCATTATTGCGAATGACAGAAAACCTACAACTGATTTTTCGTTGATATCGTTCTCATCTTTAAATAAATCTTTAAATGCCATAACTTTAATTTTTACTTTTTATTGGTCAATCACTTGACCTTACCATAAATATTTGATTATCCGAAAAAAAATTCGTATTATTTATAATGTATGGTGAGAAGATTTAAGGAATACCTTATTCTGAAAACAATACGACTCTGGTTACCACTTAAAAAAGTGAGGATTTGGAGATTATAGCTCCGTTCGTCTAACGGTTAGGACGCCAGGTTTTCATCCTGGTAATAGGAGTTCGATTCTCCTACGGAGTACTACTATCGTTCTTTGACATAAATTAAATTAAAACTATAAATTATGGATAATTTAGAATTCGTTTTAGGTATGTTTACATCAATTGGTGTGCTCGGTTTAGGGTATGCTATAGTAGGTATATTTAAGGTTAAACAACGTTCTAATGGTTTCGAGGAGACCATAAATGGAACACAATTAGATTTAGATAATAATCAAAGAGAGATTCACCTTAGGGTGGATGGTGAGGTGAAAGACCTCAGAGATCAAATAGATAATCTTTACCGTCACATTGATAGTAGATTTGATAAATTCGAGAATAGGTTAACTAAGATCGATAAAGATGGGTGTGAACCCGTGAAAACATCTAAACAATTACTGACTGATTAGTCATAAATAAAGTTAAAGACGATAGTGAACCCCACAGAAATGTGGGGTTTTTTTGTTTATATGAGGTAGGGGGTTGATTTTATTAATATTCGTTCTTACATTTACATCATGCCGAAGTGGTGGAATTGGTAGACACGAGGGACTTAAAATCCCTTGAACAGTAATGTTCGTGACGGTTCGATCCCGTTCTTCGGTACTAAAGAGAAGTAGTGAAGCTACAATGGTATAGAAAAAGGTAAGGGTTAACCTCTATATCGTAGTAACCCCGAAAGACCCGAAACTTCTCTTTTTTATGGACTCGTAGCTCAGCTGGATAGAGCATCTCCCTTCTAAGGAGACGGTCGTAGGTTCGAATCCTACCGGGTTCACAATGAAGGGAGGATTTTATTAACTTAATATAAAAGTGTAATGGTTATTCATACCCTCCCTTTATAACCTTTAACACCAAAGAGAGATGACGAGATTAGAATTATTGAACCAAGTAGCAGAGAAACTTGAGAGATGTGAGTACACACCAATAGTAACTGAAAAAGAGGAGATGCAGATTTGGGCGATGTTGCTCAATGAAGTTTATGAAGAAATCTTTAACACCAAATAATGAAAACACCAAAGAGATATGAGAGAGATACTACTTGATATGTACGAGAAACTTTGGAACGCTGATAAAGACAAGTGGTCTTGGAATGTGATACTGAAGGATACACTTGAGAAATTAGAAACCTTTAAAACAAAAGAGAAATGAAAACACCAATGCAAGAGTTGCTTGATAAAATCAACAATGAAGAATTTGACCATCTTGATGATTGTAAAATGTTCATTCAGGAGTATATGCTTGAGAAAGAGAAGATGCAGATTATGGATGCATATATGGAAGGCGGAGATTGGGAATCATTACCTCAACCACGATTTGATAATTACTACAACCAAACCTTTAACACCAAAGAGAGATGAAAGCAATATTAGAATTTAATTTACCAGAAGACCAACCCGAATTCAACAACGCTATTAAAGGTGGTGATTGGAAACATGTTTGCTGGCAGATGGACCAATACCTTCGTAAACGTATTAAGTACGATGAATCCCTCTCGGAAGAACAACTTAAAGTATATGAAGGTGTAAGAGAGGAGCTCTATGGTTTTATGAATGAGAATAACGTAGACTTATACGAAGTAGAATGAAAAAAGGATTTCACATCATAATGAAATAACCCTTTTACACTAAAGAGATTGGACTCTTAGCTCAGTTGGTTAGAGCACCGCACTCATAATGCGTAGGTCGTAGGTTCGAACCCTACAGGGTCCACCATAAATTTCAATAAATTGGTATATTTAATAATATGGGGTTCATAGATAAAAAAAGGGTTATTGCTGAAATTTTAAAACTTAAGTTTAAACAACAAACTAAGGAGATAAAAAGACAGATTCAAAAACTACAACAAAAAATAGATAACTATAGATAATGAGTTGGTCGAGTAGCGATGAATTAGAGGAAATATTTTATAGGGCACATAAAATGGGTCTTACAGAAAGATTACGTAATCACGTTTCTAAAATGGAACAACCCAATATAAAAACAAGTGATATGATGGTACCTCTATACCAACGAGCATTACAAGAAATTTTAACAACACTTGATTAATTAAATAATTTTACTTATATTTTATTACAATACAAGTTAAGGAAGGGGTCGGTTTTTAACCGACTTTTCAGTTAAAATACCTCTTATGAATACAATCACAGTAGTTTATTCAACCCGTAAAATTGACCATAGTTATTTGGATCATGTGAAGAAGTTCTTCTCCCACCCTAAAAATGAGTATTTGGTTTATGAAAATGATGGGGAAAGGTCATTGACGGACATATACAATGAAGGATTAGAAAAATCTAAAAATGATATTGTTGTTTTTATTCATGATGATTTAGAATTTGAAACTAAAAACCTTACACCTAAAATTATAAAACTGTTTGATAGAAACCCCGATTATGGTATTTTAGGTCTTGCAGGGACTGACAAGTTAGTGTCGGGTCAGTGGTGGCAACATTTAGAAAATATGCAAGGACAGGTGGGTCACATAAACGGTCCTAAAAAATATATGTCTAAGTATTCTAAATCTTTTGGGGATAACATCAAAGAAGTCATAGTAATCGATGGGTTATTTATGATGGTAAATAAAAAAAGAATAAAGGAGACTTTCGATGATCAATTCAAAGGATTTCACTTTTACGACTTACCCATATGTTTGTTAAACCATTTAGAAGGGGTAAAAGTGGGTGTTACCACTAAAATAAAACTGTATCATAAATCTATCGGAGAGACCGATAAGAAGTGGTTAAAGAATAAACTATTTTTTGAGGCGTTATATGAAAAACACTTCCCATTAGACTGTTCAAATTCTTAAACCTTTACATTTACCCAATTTGGGGTTATATTTATATAAACAATTAAATTATGAAGAAAATTATAGAATTTTTTAAAAGACTTTTTGGTTCAAAACAACAAGAAGTGAAACCTGTAGAGGTTTCTAAACCTAAACCTAAAAGAAAACCGAGACCCAATAGGAAACCTAAAAATGCGGTAGTATGGGAAAACGAAGAGGAGATTAGAAAACCTAAGAAAAAGAAACCAAGAAGAAAACCAAGAAGAAAACCTTCAAATGGTAACGGACCTTCAAATGGTAACGGACCTTCTAAGGACATTAAGTAAGGGGGTGACTGGAATTGATTGGCGTAGTCAATTATAACAGGGCACGTAGTGAGATATTTCCTATCACTTAAATCTATGGAGATGTTTTTTAGACGGAGACGTTTATTCACAAATGGGATTAATGGGTCTTGTATCTGTTGATTCTAAAGTAGCGGTAGCCTAAGGTTATTCCTACAATGGGTTGGAGAGTGAAATACCTAGAAACAGAAACTCCCAAAAGGGTGGATTACCGTTGAATCAAAAATCGAATGGTCTATTGGGTGTTAATCACAATGGTAAAAAAATGATTAACAAATTTTGGAGTATTAGAAAATACTAACCTAAACGTGTAGTCCTCTATGGTTGGGACGAGCAAGACGAGGGTTCGAAACCCTCCACCTCCACTAAGTGTGAAAAGGGATCCTAAGTGGTCCCTTTTTTTATGAATAAGAATATGAAGATACCCGTAGTTGTAGTATATAAAATTACCTATAGAAAGAAAGATAAATACTATTTAAAAGTGTTTGAAAATGTTCTTGTGGATGATATTATTATACCTAAGAAAAGAAAACCTTTAGTACCTGATGAATCTACAATTGTGGAAATAGGTGTTGGTAGTTCGTTTGAGGAGAGATACATGAAAAAATATGAGACTCAAAAAATTACTAAGATTGATAGTCAGAAGAAACAAACACTTAACGAATTACAAAGTATTGTAAACAAACAAAGAGGTCGTTAGACCCCTTTGTCGAGATTATTAAATCACCTCCTTTTCGTTAGTTTTCGTTTATCAATTGAATACCGACCAAAGTACCAACCTCATACTTATAAATATCAATTAGTCATAAAAAAACCCCACATTCGTGAGGTTAATTAACATTTTTTTCTAGTCCTATGAGAATGAACTTTTTAGGGTGTCTCTGAGGTTAAATGAACAGACTTTATCTGCAATATATTCTCCAGCATTAGAATTCTTAAGAAATTCATCTCCCACATTCTTCAATACGTTATATCCCATAGAATCTTCTTCCGCATCACCTGTTATCATTCTTGATATACCGATCATAAATGCGTCCGCAATTTCATCACTATGTTCTTTACAGTTAGTTGTACCCCTTGCAATTGAAAGTAATGCTGGTATGCTAAGTTCAGATAATGTACCTGATAAGAATCCAACTAATTTTCCACTTTCCATTCCCATGAAGTTTACTAAGAATTTACGTATCAACCATTCTTTCATTTGTGTCATTGCAGACCCTGAGACAATGTCCCCAACACCACCTTCACCTGGTTTATTAACATCTCCCGTTAAACCCAATAAAGAACCTAAAGAATCGAGAATTCCTTCATCCATACTTTGTTCTATTTCTTCATCAGACATGTCGGTATCTTTAACCTTATCTAACACACCTATAATGGTGTCTAAGGTCTTTACATCCTTTTCGTCGTTCTCCACATCCTCTTGATCCTCCATACTCTCTAAAAAGAGTCTTAAATCGTTATTTAAACTAAATCTTTCGTTTAATTCTTTGTTCACTAAGGAACTAATTAAGTCTGACCTCATATGTTCTTTATTATTTTTCATCGTTTTTTGATTTTATCTTATCAATAGATCTTACTTTACGTTCAATCCTTCTTGCATCTCTATCTATAGCCGCCCAAACATACTTTTGATCTTTCAAAGTTTCCTTTTTCTTATCTAATGAATATCTTTTAGATGCCATGTATGTGTTAATGTGTTTTAATTGGTTATCTGTAAGTTCATTATCTAACTTAAGAATGTATTTACCACCTCTAAACTTTAACTTAGTATCAATAATTGATTGAATTCTTTCACCATCGATTCTCTTCTTAGTTTGGGCCATTAACTTTTCTAATCCATGTTTATCAATCATTTTGATAGGGTCTAATTTAATCAATTCAACAGGTTTCATCTCTAATTTAGTTATTGGCTCTACCTTTGGACGTTTTGTTTCACCGTCCGCCTTTGTAACCGCATCTTTCGACTTATTACAGTTTTCTATAATTCTATCATATATAACTTTAGTGATTACACTATCGTCTTTTTTATCGTCGGCAAATAAAGAGTTGTCTCTCATCGCCTTTAATGTTAAAGGACCATAATAACCATCAACCTTTAAATTTGAAGTTGGGTTTAAACATTTTTGTATTTCCTTAATTTTATCAGATATACAATATAAGTTTAATGGGAAATTATCACATTGTTTGTACTTAGACCCTTTAGATCCACCACCTTCAGATTTGTCCCATATTATACTTAAATGATTAAGGTTATCATTATCCTTTGATCCACCTTTATCGTCCGAATCTCCTTGAGATCCACCACCTTTTTTCTTAGGTGAAGATCCTATCATTTTTAACATTTCGTCACGGAATTCAATTGCGGTAAAATCTAAGTTAGTTAAGTTACCAATATGGGCTGATAACTTCTTCCCCGTGATTTTAGGGTAATTATTTTTTATCACTTGTATTGAATCTTTTCCTTTATAGGTTGTACCCTCTAAAGACTTGAGTATTTTGTAAGCGTCTTTCATATCGGTAGCATCACCCTCAAAGAAATCACCACTTAATTGATCATCTAATTGTGTGATTGCCATACTAATCATTTGACTCGTAACCTCACCTTCTGATTGTTCTTTTAGATTCTTTGTGGTTGTACAAGACCATTTACCTGTTTTACCATTTTTAGATTTAACAGTATAGTCATCATAAAAAACTATATGTCCACCCGTTTCTTCACCACCAAAGATATCGATATCGTATTGGATACTGTTTTTACTTTCACCTATTATGATTTCATGTGCTCTTTCGTCTCCTTCGAGTGCATTAACTATACAATCCATCCAATCCTTTGTTCCTTCTAAGTCACTATCTGATGGGAACTCAGGTACTTTCCCTACTATCCTATTCCACCAATTATAACCTATGTAACCCACACCACAAATAACTAAAAGTTTAAGTAATCCGAGACCTAATACCCCCTTACCAACTCTTTTAGCTGCACCAACGATAACTTTACCAGGGGACTTCCCAATTTTTGTTACATATTTTTTACCTGCATCCACAACCTTCTTACCAAAACCAGATGCCGCTTGTTTAATTGTTGACCCAGTTGCCTTAGTGGTTGACCCAACTGTTTTAGTTGTTGTTTTTCCCACTGACTTAGAAGACCTCAATGCATTTTGGAATTTATTACTATTCTTAGACGCTTTTAATATCTCCTTTATTGCGTTATCGGTATAACCACTTGACTTTAAAGATGCGGTAGTGAGTTTCTTACCGTCTTTTGCATATTTCTTAATGAAAGATGGTGTGTTCACAAACTCAGGGGCTAATCTTGCAATATAGTTAGAACTTACCCCTTTGGTTTTCATAAAACCAATAGTAACATCACCTAAAGCCTTACCTTTTAAGGTACCTTTACCCAATGCAACTACTAAGTCATCTATTTTATTAATACCCTGAATTGATTTAGCATTAAAAACTTTTTGTAAATCTTTAGCCAATACTGGTTTCGCGGTTCTAATAGACTTTAAAGTTAAGTTACTAATTCCCTTAAAAAAACCCTTTAAGGCCGCTACTTGTTCACCTATTTCTTGGTTACCACCCTTTATTGGTGATTCTTGTATAATGTCAATTAATTTCATTTGATAATTTTATATATAAATAGTTATTTTTCTTTAAATCTCGTCGTAATCGAACTCCGCCGTTGATAAGTCAATATTATCTATTGCTTGATCCACCTTTTTTGAGGATTCCTCTCCCTTCTTTTCAGAGTACTTATCAATACCATACATAATACCTGTTGCGGCTCCTCCCGCTTTCACACCTCTTGATAGTTTTTGTTTTGATGTAAGTTTTTTAGTTTCAGGAAATACCTTTTTAACGAAATTCTTTAAACCCGTAAACACCTTCTTACAAAAAGAAATAATCTTATCAATGAATTTATCTAAAGGTTTCCATTTACCCTTCAATTTTTTTAGTATTGAAGTTATTTTACTGATAACCCAAGATGCCCCACTCTTCATTTTATTAATGATATTCATTATTGCCTTGTTCTTCTTTATAAATGCCGGTATTTGAGATGCGGACTTAATTCCTTTTACTAAACCTCTCGCACCCTTGGCGGCAACACCCGCACCTAATAGTCCGATACAATCACATATTAGATCTAACCATTTCTCCCATGTAGGTGTTCCTTTTGGTTTCCAATCACCAGTTGATAGTTGATATACATCTAAACCTGTTACTAATCCCCAAAACACACCTTGTGCAACTTTACCAATACCAGTAGCTACTAATATTGCATCCACAATAATACCAACTGTGGAGTATGCTGCGTCCTTAAATTTTCTTAGGACCCATAACACTCCCTTACCTATCATAGATAATACCTTTTTGAAATCAAATTCTGAGATTGCAAGACCTAACTTTTTTACATTGGTCCATGCTTGATCCGCAAAACTCATTATAGATTTACCGGCATCCACAACTTTATCTTTTACCCATTCACCAGCATCCTTCACACCACCTATTATGGAATCACCCACACCTGCCCAAGTCCATTCTATTAAAACGTCTCGAATCGCATATAGGTCTGATTTATTCTCCATTAAGGGAAGTTCCGCAACTCCTTCTTGTATCTCTTTATATTCTGAGTTGTCAATATGGACAGTACCAAATATCTTTTTAAATACATCTAATGAATCCCACAAATAACCTAAGTTAGTTTGTTCTTGTATGTCTATAACGTGATCGTTCATTACAAAATATCTCTCGTCAACCGTAATAAACGCTTCAAATAGTACTTTATCCGTTCTAATTAAATCTTTAGTTTGGTTTGTATGTCCATTATAACCTAAAATACTGTTATGTCTTTCTAACATTAATCCTTTTTTTTGTAATACCATAATTAATATAGTGGGTTTGCTTTGCCTCTAGTTATTTTGGATCCAACTACATCGGACCACTTAGTAACACCTATTTGATTGTCGGGACCTCTTGTCACTCCACTCTCCCATTGCTTACTCCCTGCGGTTGTTCCACCACCTGAAGAATCACTTGTTCCTGTTTCTGTTCCATCTTCCTGTTCAACAAATTCAGTTTGATTTGAGACAATTAAATCCAACTGTTTTTCTGTTACGAATATTCTCATAACTTATAAATATCAAAAAAATCTTTTGAAATTAGTTTGTATATCAAAAAAAATACTATATTTGTATAAAATTGATTTGATATGAAAAAAATAATTTATTTAATAGGGATAGTTACCCTATTCGGATGTGAGAAGTACGAGGAAATCTCTAACCCCCAACTTAACCTAAACGGTAGGTGGGACGTGGTGGACGTTGATGTTGTAATTGATAATGTAAATTATGATAGTGAGGTTATCGTTTTAAATGATGATAGAGCAACCGTAGGTACCTTTTATGTTACAGGGGTAGATAGTGATGGCAATCTACTACTATCTCAAGATTTTGAGAGTACAATTATTAATCGTAGATTTGATGAATCAACAACTCAATGGGAATTCGACTATTATGATCTTAGGATTACCGATGACGTTAGTGACGAATGGATACCAATTGACTTCCCGTGTACTTACTGTACCGAACAGACAATTATAGAAACCGATTATATGGGTGAGAAAACTCGTTACACTTTTAGTATCGATACGTATGGTGCAATGCCGTCGAATATTCTTAAGTTAACTTCCCAAGGGTTCTTTACTAATATATTAATCGGAGGTAATCAATACGATAAGGCAATTGAATCACACTTAGAAATAACTTTACACAGATTTTAAAATGAAGGTACACCCATACATATTTGTCGGTTTAGAGACCAACATCAAGAGAAAATTAAGAACATCTAAAAGACTTTATGTTAACACCGACGAGATATTAAATATAATCTCTGAAGAACAATCTATATCCGTTGATAGTATTATATCCAGAGTTAGACACAGAGAGGTTGTTGGTGGTAGACAATTGTTTTGTTATATAATGAGAGAAAAATTCGGTTTTTCCTATACTAAAATAGGTAGATTAATTGAACGTAATCATGCAACAATTATGCATTCAAATAAATCCCATAAAGATAATTACCAATTTGATAGGGAGTATAGAAATATGTGTGATAGGGTCCTTAATAGAGTTTACGAAGTTAGTACTACGTTTTAATAAACTATAAAATCACCTTGTCGTAAATGTATGTAGGGTAAAAAGTATCATACCTGATAACAAAAGACCTAAAATAGCGTGGTCATTTTGAGTTACCTTAGGGTTATGTTTAACATTTAATACATCTAATAAACTTACCGTGGGTCTCTTACGTTCCCAACTAGGTTTATTGGATGCACAACTACCAAATAAAAATACACTACATAACATCATTGCAATTATTTTTTTTTTCATGTCAAAAAATATTGTAATGGTTTATATGATGAATGGTGATTTACTCATCATAAATTGTACTATCCATCTTCGAGTACAATTTAATGAACTGTCCCGCTTTTGAGTTCGCCTCATCTTCTATCTCACCACCAATATCGGGTGGTTTAGGACCGTCTAAACGACCTTGTTCATATTGTAAGTGGTGTACCATTTCGTGAGCAATACTCCTCATAATATCAACAATGTGTCTATTTTTAGAATTTACTTTTATGACTTTTTCTGGATTAGAATAATTGTAATGTGCGGTTGTCTTGAGTTCTCCCCTACCGTTTAGTAATTTTATTGTAGGTGTAACCTTTAGACCCAACTCATCTCTAACGAATTTTACAAATTCTACAATTCTATCCTTATCATTATCATTTAAGAAACTCATACTAATAAATACTGTGGTTTAAGAAGTATATCCCAAAAGGTTTAGAAAAAACTTTCAGACGGTAATTCATTCTCATAATAGTACGACTCCAATACGTCAACCAACAAATCAAAGTCAGCATCATCTAAGTCTTCTTCTTCAAGAATTATTGGTGAGTGTAGTTTAGCGTCATCTAAACTTAATTGTACATTTAAATATTCACCGTCAGATTCGGCAATAAATGTAATTTCTAATATTTGTTCTGATTCGTTGTAATAAAATTCAATGATTTCCATAAATTATAGTATAATAAACTATAATTACTTGGAACTTTACGAAAGTGTTCCGTGGACCTTAACAGGATCTATATGTCTTTTACCATTTAAGACCTCGTAATGTAGGTGAGCACCCATAGAATTACCTCTAAAGGGGTCATTACTCGCACCACCACTTAATCCTATTTGTTGTCCTTTAGAAACCTCATCTCCTTTTTTTACATCCCACCGTTTCAAGTGACAATACTTAGTTGAATAATCTTTGTGTTGTATTTTAACAAAACCACCACATCCATTTGGTGAAGTGTCTCTCGCCGCCTTTACTTTTCCATTTGCAACGGCATATACGGGTGTTCCCGATTTTACTCCTAAATCACAACCCATATGGTTTTTACTTGCCTTACCACCAATATTCCTTGGACCAAATCCACTTGTTAGTCTCGCACCATTTACTGGCCATATATCTATCTCATCAAAATTTTCGGGTGGAAGTCCTTGGTAATCGAAGTTTGGGTTGAAACCCGTTGTTGAATTTATATTCACATTAGAGTTACCTTCCCTATCCATTGCCGCACCGTATATTTTTAAAAAGTTGTCTATGACACCTTCGTTTACGGTTGCTCCAAACTCAGATTTGAAGATATTTATAAGTTGAGACTCTTTTAGAATAAATTTCATATTAATAAATATACTATTTTATATTAAATGTGTACTTTTTAATATGTTAAACTGGAAGAAAATAAAAAATGACTATCCTCTTTCGTATGAAAGGTTTGTTAGCACGATGTTCCCATACGTGGGTGTACTAAGTGTGTCCACTTTAGATCTATTTGAATCTAAGAGGTTATACTACTTTTTTGATAAGTATAAGATGTACCTAACAATAGAAAGGATCGGAACTGATCAATGGTTGTACACCATATCGTTAGGTGATGGGACAATAATTTGCCCTAAACAATCTTCTATGACCACTAGAGAAGAGGTGGAGATGGAGGGTTTTATGAGTTGTTTTAAAACATTAAACAATTTTGCACTACTATAAATGGATTTATCAGTAAACTTCTTACTACAATCTACTAGAATTCTTCACGTCGGTAATTATAATGAAGATGAGTTGGAGATGATCTATAAGTTTATATCAAAGGTTGACAAATCATTATTAATTCATTACCTTACCTCTAAGACTATTCTTTCTTATGACTCTGATTTGGAGTTATGTCTTGAAATAGTAATCGCGTTAGTGAGTATTTATGAAGATAGGGAGGAATATGAGAAGTGTATTATTCTCACTAAAAAGAAAAATAAAATAATAAAAATATTAAACATTTAAATTATGTCAGGACCATTTGGAATGTCGGAAGACGAAAGAAAAAAAATCTCATCACAACATAAAACAGAGATTAAGAATCATTTGGCTAAAAAGGCTGAAGCTGAGAAAGGTGTACAAGCACCTAAGAAAGAAGAAAAATCCTCCTAATCAGAGGGTTTTTTTTATGAAATCAAGTGCGGACTCAATTACCTTATGCATGTCATAATATTTATATTCCGCTAATCTACCACCAAAATAAACATCTTTTTCTTTATCGGCTAAATTTTTATACTTGTTATAAATTTTAGTATTTTCCTTATCATTGACGGGATAGTAAGGTTCTGTCACACCCGCCCTATATTCAGTGGGGTATTCCCATGTAACCCAACTATTTTCAGACTTCACATCTTCAAAGTGTTTATGTTCGATAGTTCTGGTATACGGGACATCCTTTTCAGTATAGTTCATCATTACAATACCCTGATAATTATCGGTACCCATCTTCTTATGTTGGAATTCTGTAGTTTTATACTCCAATTCACCAAACTCATAATTAAAATACCTATCAATAGGTCCCGTATAAATTACTTTCTTATGTTTTGGTAATTTACTACTAAAAAAATCAGTCTCTAACCTAACCTCAATCCCATCTAAAAGTTTTTCAAATATTTGGGTGTATCCCCCTATTGGTATTCCTTGGTACTTGTCATTAAAGTAATTATTATTGTATGTGAATCTAACAGGTAATCTTTTAATTATTTCCTTAGGAAGGTCGGTTGCTTCCTTTCTCCATTGTTTCTCCGTATACCCCTTTATTAACTTTTCATAAACATCAACACCAACAAGTTTGATTGCCTGTTCTTCTAAATTTTTTGGATTACCAATATGGGAACTTTGTTGTTTGATGATTTCTTTCGCTTCATAAGGGTGGGTAATTCCCCATAATTTGGAAAATGTCCACATATTAAAAGGTAATGAATAGACCTCACCTTCATAATTCGCAACCGGCCTTAGAGTAAAATTATTGAAGTCCGCATATTGATTTATCCATCTCCATACCTCTTCGTTTGAGGTATGAAAAATATGGGGACCGTAGTCATGAACATTTATACCGTCTCTATTTGATGTATAACAGTTACCACCAATATGATCTCTATTTTCAATTACACAAACTTTATTACCCTTGTCGGTAAGTTCTCTAGCACAAATAGATCCAAAAAATCCACTACCAACTATTAGATAATCAAACATTATATATTCCGTATATTTGAAATAAGGTCTTCTCAAAATCCAAACATGAGAAAGGATATAGTTCTGTATTAACTAAGGAATGTATTTTTTTATAGAACTCAATAGGGTGTTTTCTAATTAACCTCCTACTGATTATGTGTTGTGCCCCCGGAACATTATATGAAGGGAAAGTTACATTAATACCCATAGTTTCACCGAAAGACCTCATTTGATCATCGATAGACTCATATTCCATATTATATCTATTCACTATACCTAAGGGTAAAAATTCACTCTTAAAATCAAATCCGTTGATCTTACTTACCACATCATTACAATGATCAAATGGATTACCTTGTACAAATGCAATGTAATTGGGTAGGTTGTCATAATTGTCAATTATATATGACATGAATGTGTGGGTTTCCCTACCAACATTAGGTAAATTATTTTCATATAGGTGATTATCCGATTCATTTTTATTGAATATAATTGATTCATAATTCAATTCATTGACCCAAGACGTATCCTCATTGTATCTTGAGATAACGACTTTCAAATCTCTATCACTTGTGAATAAGTCTATATACTCTCTCCAACCACATTGTATTAAGTTATACTTATCTGGATCTCTCAAGTAAAGGAAGTCAAACATCTTTTCATCACTACCAACATACCCACCTTCTACTGACTCTTTTACAACATCTTCGAATATCTCACATACCTCATCCACACACTTTTTAGGTACGAAAATAGATCCTCCCTGTATGTACCTCATTTGAGATAAGGCGTGTTGTTCATAATGATCCTCACCAACTCTCACATAAGGGTGATGACAGAAGAAAGTAACTTTGTTATTGTCTAATTCATTAATTTTTTGTGTATCGGGCCAATTGATACCCAATTCAGGTTTGTCGTTCCTTAGAACACCAGCATCCGCCCATACAAATAAATCAGTATTAAATAAGTTTCTTTTATGTGCGTCTAATATGTAAAAAAGTTTTGCAAACATTACCACGTTATAAAGTGGTTTAGTCATTTCAGGTACTTGAAATTGTATTTTAGATTTGAAAGACTCACTATACATCAAAGTACTAAGAGGGTTGAAGAACTTCTTATACCCAATGATATTTTCTAATGGTTCAATAACAATAATTGTTTTTTCTAATTTTGGGTCAACCTCTTTCCTAAATTCAATGATCTGTTTTTTAAATTTTTCCTCAGTATAGATTACCATATTGGTATCTAAAAAAAGAATGTTTCTCATCCACATTAAGTAGGTGTGGTAAGACATTGTAAAATTGTCCCACTCATCCCTACCAATATCAAATATTGCGGTAACTATGGTAGTGTTTTTTATATCCATGCCCAATCAACAATTGTGTTTTTATGCCAAATTTTATTATTTTCAAAATCAAATAAGTTAGAATCGTCATTTGAAGTTATTAAACTTGTTATTTTCATACCACATTGATTAAGTACTGTAGGTACAAACCCTTCACCATAACCATGGTATCCTTGATTATTTAATTCTAATAGTTTTTTCATTGCCCTGTTAGAATACCTTACTGTTGGAAAGAATGAACCAAACCATTCTGTAATACCTTCTGGTAATGTATCTCCGTCACCAGGGAATCTCTCTAACCACATATGTGATGATGTTGTTCTATTATCTATTACAGGGACATTAGGTTGACTACTAACCCCATCTTTTTTGAATACAAAATATGATATGAAATCAGAATCGTCTGTGTCTGTTTGAGTTAAAAATTCATTCCAATCGTCCATTCTTACATCATCATCGAAAAACCAATAATATTCGTAATTGGGGTTAGATAAGTAAAAATTTAACATACGTAAATGTGCATGAAACCAAATTATATTCCTATTACCATGACTATTCCAATAATGTCTCTTACTTACATCATGTGGGAAATTAAGATTTGTCCTAACCTCGTTCTCCGTAAAGTGGAAACCCGATTTAAATGATTGGTCTTTTGTAACATCAACAATTAATTCCTTATCGTAATTATCTTTGGTTATAAGAGGTAACCAATCGGTATCTAATTTATTGTGTTGATGTGACATCGTACACATACATGCAATATTCTTACTCATACTCTTTTGTTAAAATATTTGACCATTCCTCAATTCTATTGAATTGGTGAACCATGGCGTATTTATTATTTGTTTTACTATTATAAACAGAACCATCTTCCTTTAATTCGGGTATTCCATAACCCTTACCTAAAATGTTGTTTTTCATACCCCATTGAGTGAAGTACTGTGTTGGTCCTGACGTTGCACAATGCATGGCCCATCCTTCATCTAAATCAAAGATTCTTAGATTTTCAATCCACTGATCTTTAACTAAAACAATTAGTGCCGCCTGATCTTTAATATTATGACCGTCTTCACTGTTTTCACACATCTCATACATTTTATCATATAACTTTACAAATGCGTCTTTCTTACCCGCCATTATACCCGAACAAACTATCTCAGTATTCATACATGATTGTACCTCATTAGGGAATGTCTTTTTTAGTACATCCGCGTTCCACGGTTCCTCCCTAACTAAAATACCTTCTCTACTAAACCATATATCATGATTATCCGTGTCTAACATTTTAAAAGGGTCCGAATGAAATAAAACGTCAAACACATCTGTTGCCAAAAATAAATCGGCATCATAAGATTCTATAAAATTTCTTGTGTGAATTAATCTTTGGTGGTTAATTCTCCACGTATCCTCTTCAACAACCTCCACATATTTCACCTTAAGATCTTCTAACGCTTCTCTATCTTCATCCGTGGTATTTGCGGCAATTAAAACAATCTCTGCATCTGAGTGTTTTCTAAAACTCTCTACCCACCATTTAATTTTGTTTTTATGTTGAGATATGTTATTACTAAATCCTGTTAATACTTTTTTCATAATTTACCTTCTATTTTTTCTAACCAACCTTTAGATTCTGAGTGTGGC
>JACKZZ010002606.1_pt1 | contig 69484 bp, 111 predicted proteins | sample 8027871 | NCBI WGS metagenome assembly JACKZZ01 (sample SAMN15724774, study PRJNA655200) | protist metagenome | isolation source: fluorescence activated cell sorting (FACS) single amplified genomes of... | place: USA: West Boothbay Harbor, Gulf of Maine | collected 2000-07-19
CTCCCCCGCCACCAGCGCCAGAGTTTCCAGTGAATCTTCTATTTCCACCTCCACCCGCACCTACAGCTAAAACATGGATCCAGTCTCCACTAGCAAGACCACAGGTACTAGTATTGAAAGTACTAGATGAATTGAAATCAGTACATCCATTTAAGTTTCCTAATAATTCTCCTTCAGGGACTGCATGTCCAGCATCTGATTGATATGGCATAATATCTTGTTTTTTATTTAAAATTTTACTTTTAGCTTACAGCGTCTGTAAAATCTTGGATTGATTGTAATTGTTGAGCTTCTGTCAGTTCTGTAGAAGAGGTTACTGAAGCTGAGTATATTGCTATAGCATCAACTATTGTTTCTCCACCTAGTAGTTCTTCTGAAGTGACTAATGTATCAGACCAGGTACCACTAACACTATCCCATTGTAATCCTGAATCTATAGGACGACCCATATAAATTATTCCAGTTACATCTTTAAGGGTATACCCATTATAATTAGGATCTAAGAGTAATGAAGCTGTAACGTCAATATTATCGACTACTAATACTCCCTCAACGATATTATTTGAATCTAAACTTGCTATTTTCATTTTTGTTTATTTTATGTTTATTTATTTTATTACCAAGTAACTCTTACGAATCCTGTTGCTCCGGTTCCATTACTATTACCGCCACCACCAGAGTTGGCATTATTTCCTTGTCCACCTCCGTAGCCAAATCCAAAGGCACCACCAACGGCTCCTCTGTGACCACAGCCACTTTGTCCATATCCAGGTGCTCCGTTTTTACCTCCACCAAGGCTACCACATCCACCTTGTGCACAAACGTTTCCAAAGCGTGTACATCCACCTCTACGACCAGTACAGTTACAGTTTGTTGGGGCAGTAAATCCTCCAGTTCCTCCAGCACCAATCGTTACAGAGACATTTGAATTACTAGTAAGTTTATAATATTGAGAGCATACTGCTCCTCCTCCTCCAGCGCCAGCGTTTCCAGTAAATCTTCTATTTCCACCTCCACCAGCACCTACAGCTAAAACATGAATCCATTCTCCTGAGGTAAGACCACAAGTTGAGGTATTAAAAGTACTAGATGCATTGAATTCAGTACATCCTCTAAGGGCACTTAATCCTCCTCCACCAGCAGAAATTTCTTCACCATTTAAGGAAATACTACCGGTTACGTCCATGCTTCCAGTAATATTAGATGATATTAATTCAGCCATAATATTTTATATTTTTAATTTTTAATATTTTGTTCAATGATAAATATACAAAAAAATTGAAGAGGTAATGTTAATTACCTCTTTTTTTATAATATTCTAACTTACTTTCACGTTTGGGTTTATTTACTTTTGGAGTTGATTTTACAAATGTAGGTAACCAATCCTTTAATTGTAAATAACGTTGTTTAGCTGATATTTTGCTCATATTTGTGATTTGATTTCGTCTATATCGTTTATTAAATTAACTACGTTTTTACGTACATCTTCTATACTACCACCTGATGATATTACTTGATCAATCAGATGGAGGATTTCTGTATATTGTTTTTGTTTAACGTCAAAATAGCTCATTAAATAACAGCTAAATATTTCGTTTCTGTAGTTTTAGTAACTCGGAAATCTTGGATTGTTCCTTCATCACGTAGTTTACTTACGGTTTTTGCTTCTGCTTCTGTACATGACATAGCATCTACTAAATACATTTCACGAATTTTAGTTGGGGCACCATTACGTTTTGGTTCGCCTTCCAACTCAACTAGTACTGAAAAATAAGACATTGTTTATAACTTTATTGATTAATATTATTAAATATAAAAAGGTTCCCTTAGGGAACCAAATTTATTTAATGTTGATGTGTAACTTGATATTCTTCCCAATCGTTTTCAGGACGTTCATTAGGAAAATTATAACATCTCCATTCACCTGATTGGGTGAATTTGATATGTTTAATAAATTTGTTTGGTAAAGTTGCTCCCGTAGGTAAAATAGAATCACTAAATTCTAAATCAATTGTAACTTCTAATTCTTGATTATCGTCCCAATCACGTTCTGCTTGTTCTAGTAAACGCCATTGTCCTCTATTTAAATATTGATTTTGTAGAGCACAATTTAGATAACTAAATGTTAATTTGAGGTTTTCTTTTGAATCACTAAATGTAGCAGCAGGGGCTAAATGCCCTTTATCCCATACATTTCTATAATAATCTTTATTATCTGAAGTATGGTAATCATCTTCAGTATAAAAGTTCATAGAACCCCTATCTACATTCTTAGAACGATTAGAGGATTTATACACCAAACTAACCGGCTGTTCTTTAGTTTCAGAATACCAAACAGTGTAGATTGGTGTCTCAACTTTAACAGTTTCCTTTAAGTCAGGTGTATTAAAATCGTCTTGCGCTGTACAACTTAAATAAGTTAGCGCTAGTAAAACTGATAGGAATTGTTTCAATTTACTTTTTAGCTTTAGGCTTACGTCCAGTTCTTGGTTTACCTTTAACAGCTTTACCTACATCACCTACTTGGTTAGCAAGTTCTTTAGCTGCACCACCAATGTCTTGAATTTCTTCTTTGACACGTTTAGCTCTACGCTTAACTTCTTTAGTAGTTTTCTTAACAGCTGCTTTAGCATCTTCTACTGTTTCTTCTACTTCATCAGGAATTCCATCCTTATCTGCGTCGCTGAATAACCCAAAATATTTGGTTGCAACCCATATACCTCCAGCTATAACTGCAAGTACTAAAATAATAACTAAAATAGTTTTCATAAATTTAATTTAATTTAATACTGATAATTTGCTATAAATTATCTCTTTATAATTCATCGATAAATATTTAATAACTGCCAACTTTGGCGGAACTTGTTCATTTTTTATTAGTGTTACAATTATTTCAAACATAAATGCTCTGGAGTTGATGTGGGTAAATTCATCTATGCCTTCAGGAACGTAGTGTTCTATCTGTTTAATAATAAACTTTTCAAGATAATTTGTCATCTCCTATTTCAACTAGTTCTAATTCTTGGTCTAATACTTCACTTATTTCTTCTTCTATACCAGGTGGAATTTCTAATTCGCGAAAACGAAAAACTGAAAATGTTGGTTCATGTATTGTCCCATCACTTAGAGTAATACCAGGATTAGATATTTCTTCCAAACGAACACCTGCTCTACCTAAATTGGGGTATTCTATAATGTCACGTATAGTATAATAATCACCTTCTTTAGGTATTGTTTGTAATTTACTTAATTGCTCAGCACTGAATTTATCATCAATGCAAGAGACAAAACTACCAACTTTCATAACATTTAAATATTTAATTTATAATTAGCAAATTGTTTCATATACGATGTTATTTTAGTTCCATTACCGTCAGCAAAATTATATCCCTTACGAAAAAATTTTCGAACATTACCTGCTCCACCTAAATGAGCAGCAGCTAATAATCCACTTTCAGTAATATACACACCGTGTACTATTTTTCCACTATATTTTTTGATTTCTTTACGAAGCGTATGTTTATTCTTTTTTAACAAAATTAACATTGCTTGTTCTTGGAGTTTTGGACTTGCTAAAAATTCTCTATTAGAGACATTATTAAACCCAATTGCGTTTAGAGTTTTTCTACCAAACTGGTATTTACCTAAATAGCCAAAGCGATTTACTGCTTTGTAATTACCAGATGATTCTCTAAAACCAATAGCAGTTAAAAAAGTGCTATGGTTCTTAACTATAGGTATTTCATTCTTTACCTCTAGTTTAGGTTTTACTACACTAATCTTAGCGGGTGTTACCTTAATCGATACTTCTCTAGGAATGTAAAATATTGATTGTGCTTCTACCATTGCTGAAGCTATCATCATTCCTGAAGTAAGTATAACCATTAAAATAGGTTTCCTCATTAAAAATTATTTCGTTAGACTTGCTCTGACTTTTTGAACGTGCTTACATCCTAGATTTCTATCTTTTGCTCTAAAAAATCCAGGACAAGAGCATTTCAGGGTAACAGAATCAACCTTAGTTACAGTATAAACTGAATCACTACTTGATGAATCAAATTTCCATGTTTGGGGTTTGAATACATCTGCTTTTTTTATTTTGGGTTTTTTCCAAATAATATCATTTAATGTTGTTTTTGGGTGGACTTCTCTCCACTCGGGCATTAAATATGTTTTACCATCTCTTTTTAGCAATGTTGGTGCCATTACAGGATGTTTGTATTCATATTTAAAAACATTTACGTGGATATAACTACCAAAACCTTCAGGATTAAATCCTATTTGTGTAGTTGGTTTATGAATAATACGTGAACGTTTATTTCCATGTTTATTCAAATTAGTGAATTGTAGTAATGCCATAACCTTTTAACTTATCCATAAATATACGAAATATATTTAATGTAACCAAATTTTATTTGGGCAATCCTAAACTTTTCCTTCCATCGTAATGATAAGAATTATAAATAGGATTATCTTTATCTACCCAATGTAAAAATATATGAGTACTCCATTCATGTATTAAGGGGTTTCTCCAATGAAGATTATCTTCCCCTTTATAAAAAATTATGTCTCCTATATTACTCTCTATAAATTGAACTTCATTTAAATTATCATATAAATAAAACCCCCAATTACTGTCTTTAATTTTATCTACTTGTAAAGTAGCAGAATATTGACATGCAGGTCTATCTTTATGTGGAGGCAAAATATTTCCTTTATAATATTTTCTTAAATAAGAATAAGTAGGAATTAAATTTTTTCCTGTAATTTTAGAATATAAATCTGTAAAATGTACTAATAGAGTCTCTCCCGTTATTGAGTTATATTTTGAATGAGGTGTTGATTCACCTACAACCGATTGAGTATGAGTTTCTAATTCAGAAGTAACTAAATCTATATTAGAAGATAAAGTAATAAAATTAAGTAGTTGTGGATGAATTGAGTTTTCAATTTTACAATATCCTTTTTCTTCTATAAAAGAATTTAATTCTGTAACCTGATTTTCTGAAAGCATAAATTATGGTTTACTTTTTAAATGCAATTCGTTTAAAGAATTCAACTCCACCATCTACATTTTCATCTATAGTTTCATCTACATTATCTAAATTAAGATAATAATCTTCTAATTCATCTTCACCCATTTCAGCATTTGATTTGGGCATACCTTCTACGTTAAATCCTAATTTCATAGCATAACGAAGAGCATCTTTATTACCTGTAGGTACTCCTATACTAAATGGATAATCTTTTTGATAATTTTCTTCACTAGTAGGGTCTTCACCAAATTTATAATCATAGATACTAAAATAGTCATAATGACCTTCACCATAGCGGATTACTATTTCTTCAGTTACTTTGCCATCTGAAGATGCACCTAAACGTTTAACTTCAATTGGATAAGTATCTTTACCATCATTAGTACCTTCAATTTCATCTGCAGTATTTGCAATATTATAAAAGGAATCATTAATGGTTCCACCTTTGCTCATTGCTTCAGTTAGTAAATTTGATAATTTTATCATTTGTATTATTTTATATGTTATAAATATTGCCCCCTTTCGGGGGCATTTAAATTAATTATGCTGCAAACGTTAACGCCTGCTCATACATTTTAGCATTGATATTCATATCTTGTCTAAAATTCTTAATTGGTCTTGCTTGTCTAAGCTTACCACCTGGAGTTAGGTATTGGAAATTACCTTCAACTATATTCTCTTGAACACGATTAAATACTTCCCATAAACCATTTCCTTTATCTTCTTTACGTTGTGGAGTTAAAATATCAGCAATTGCTTCATCACCAAATTTATTTTTAGAACCAGCAACTCTAGTTTCAAGTAATTGTTTAGCAAACTTAAATGTTTGTTCTTCAGTTAATTCAGTTTCTTTCATTTTATTCATTGATTCAACTGTTAAATCAAGATTTGAAATCATATTTTTAATTACACCTTGTAATGTTTCAAAATCATAACCCATATGACGGATTTTATAATTTTCAAATTGCTTAGTAGCAATTACTAACCCATTCTCACAAATCATTCTAAACAAACCAGCTTGGAAACTGAATGAATTCTTACCATCATGTGAGTTGGTCAATAATATTTGAGGATACACTGTATCACCGTCTTTTCCGTTGATTACCACGTCGGGATTACGGAATACAACTAAATGTTTTTGATAACCTACTTGTTTTCTTGCTTTAACTTCTTTAGCATCTACTACATTCCATCCTAATAATTCTAAATCTTTAATTACGGTATCAGTTGGAATATGAGAATACTTATCTGAAGTATTGTCACTACCCTTTTTAGTAAAAATTGATGGAGCAATTTCTCTTAATTCTTCTAAACTTTTAAAATTTTCGCTTTGATAATTTAACATAACCTTGATTTTTAATTAATTACTTATTTACCCTGTAAATATACGAACGGCTTCCTGGGTAGCCAAGCTGAATGTGTATTACTTTAAAAAGAAAAACGAGAACCTATAGTGTAACTCATTATAATAGGGAAGTTAGGTAATGTACTATAGATAGCGTTAGCACCCAAATTAATTCCAAATCTTTTAGTTAAAGAATAAGTAAAACTACTTCCCCCTATTACCATTACATCTGTGGACCATGTAGTTCGATTAGAATACATTTCGAGTGAAGCGAAGGGAGCAGACACTGCTAGCATAGGGGAAATAGTTAACTTATTTAATGGGATTGGTTTTGTATAAAAACCTGTAATTGATTGTGATAATATATTTTCATCGTAGTATATTAAACCTTTAACTACGTTTAATTCAAGTGATGTGATAGAAGTACCTAAAGCTATACCTGATGCTGAGCCTTTTTTACCTAGAAATACTACACTGTGGTTCATATTAGCCATTAGTGTAGTAAACATTTTAGCAGCACCAGCTGAAGCTGAATATACCCTTGATACTCTACCTTCTTTATTAATGTGGATTTTAGAAAAGTTAGCTGTAAGCATAAATTGCTGTAGGTTAGTATAAACCATAGCATTTAAACCATAGGTTTTGTCACCTATAAGTGATGAACGTGAAACACCTATTGTAGTAGCGTAACTATAAGTACCATCTAAACCTTGCATTGAAGCAACGTTTGATGTTATGATAGGAGGACCTAACGTTTGTTTCTTTTTCTTCTTCTTTTTATCATCTTCTTCTTCGTTATCGGTAGATTCCTCATCTTCAGTTTCCTCTTCACTTTCTTCCTCAGATTCCTCCTCAGACGATTCTTCGTCTTCAGATTCAGATTCTTCTTCAGATGATTCTTCCTCACTGGATTCTTCTTCTGTAGTTTCTTCTTCAGTGGTTTCTTCTTCTGAGGCTTCCTCAGATGATTCTTCACTTGACTCTTCAGTAGTTTCTTCTACTTCTTGTTCTTCTGTTTCTTGAGTTTCTTCGCTTTCGCTTGTTGTCTCTTCTGTAGTTTCTTCAGATGTTGATTCACTTTCTGATCCACCTTCATCCTGTGTAGTTGATGTATCTTCTGTCTCGCTGCTTGATGTATCAGTTCCTCCTGAATCGTCTGATGTAGATTCTGTTTGTTGAGTTTCATTTTGTGATTCGCTAGTCTCTGTCGTAGTCGCTTCAGTTGTACTTTCTGCCGTCCCCGTTTCTCCAGTGCTAGTCTCAGTTGTTCCACTGGTGTCTCCTTGAGACGTAGGTTCATTAGTACTACCTTGTGATCCCACATCTGTAGTTGATGCGCTAGTATCTGTACTCGAAGTGTCCACAGGTGTAGTACTAGTTTCAGGTGCACTCGTAGTAGGGGCAACGTTTGTATCAGTAGATGGTGCATTGGCTGTTGGTGTTGGAGCAGCAGGAGCCACGGGAGTAGGTGGTGTCTCTACGACAGGTAAGGCTTGAGTTGCCTTAGCTGCGTTTTCGGCTGCTTGTGTTGCTTGTTGCGTTGTTTGCTGTGTTTGCTGCTGAGTTGTTGTAGCATTCGTTTGGGCCGTTGAACAAGGGTTAAGTGTAGCCCACCATAAATACGTTTGCTCTAACCAAGATTGCAATTCGCCATTTTGAAATTGAGCTGAGGTAAATGTTTTAGACTTGTTATAGAATGCTACAGTAGTCTGTCCGTTCATAGGTACAGTAAACACAGTTACAGCCCCAGTACACCTATCCATATAAGTTTGGATAAGGTTCTGGGAGAATAATGTGCTACAACCTAATAATAATATTAAGGTTAGTAGTTTTTTCATTAGTGGTCAAATATTTTCTTTTGAATCATTCGACGCACTATTTTAGCTACAGCTGTTTCTAATGCTTTTTTAGTAGCAGTACCAATTGATGATTGATTAAATGCTACCTCTTCTAAATTCTCATCATTTAGTATAGTAAGTTCTCTAGTAGTAGTAGATTTACCTAATCCAGAACCAGTCATATAAATTCCTGATTGGGCATCAACTAAACGTACTTGCATACCTAAACGGGTAACTAATTTATTTGTTACACCATCTTTAAGGTTGATTGTTTCGTCTTCACTAATACTAAAATCGTAAATTTCAATATATCCAAAATATCTAGCTCCTACTATATTACCTTTTAACTCATATTTTTCAGTAAGTAGTCCTTTAGCAGACGCTTTATATTGAGTTACCATTCGATTTTTAATTTCGTCTTTTGTTTCAACGAATTCAAATCTGAATGTTTCATCCATAAAAGCAACTGTAATGTTAGATAATCCTAATCCAACACGATAGTCTCCTAATTCAGGATATTGCGATAAAATTTCTTCATTAACACCTATGCTGAGTATAGCAACAGGTACTGGTTCACCCATGTAATCGGGAATTGAGTAGATTGAGGCTCTTTTCTCAAATTCCGCTTGGTAATCCTCAGTAACTGTTTTACCAACAACTTGACCAAATGTATTTGTACAAACTAATAAAGCAAGTACAAATAATTTTTTAACCAAGGGTATCGAAAATGCCCCAAGTTACGTCGTTAAATTGTTGTGGATTAGTAATTAGCTCATATGCTACCATACCTAATCCTGAAAAGGATATAGCTAATAATAAATTTGCCCAGACTGCTATAATATAGTCTAAGGGTGTTTCACACTCACTCATGAGTGTTTTATAGTTTGTAATAAATTCTTTCATTCCGCTTCACTGGTTTTTTAAGTTAAATTTTATGTAACTAATTGTTGTTTAAATCTGTCCCAATCAAATGCTGAGCCAGGGTCTGTTTTACCTTTACCTTTGCCTCGTACATCGTCTCCAGATACATCTGAATGACGTACTACAGCATTAGCAGGTATATTATATTCTTTCATCCACCATTTACATACATCAACTGATTGTTTAAATTGTTCTTCAGTATATGTTCCTGGGGTTTCTATTGCTTTACTAAATGTTCCAAAGTCATGTGTACCTGGAACTAATAATTCAAAGCCTAAGAAATGTGAGTTTAAACCTGATAATTCACCAAACACTGATTTGCCAGCGTGGAATGCTTTACCAGGTGTTTCAACCATTTTTTCATAGGTACCATCAGGATGGATAAAACCATGCACTGATAGTTTAACTGACTTTAAGAAGTCATGTGCTTTCATTGGTCCATCATCTAGCTTCAAGTATTCAGCCATTGAATGGATAATTATTCCTTTAGGTACTATTGCCATAATTATTCTTTTTTACCAAATATTTTACCTGCTTCACCAATTCCAAATGATCCTAATGTAATGATCACAAATGAATTGTAAACAAATTCGTTAATTACTAAATCCTTTCCTACATATCCAGTTAATAAATCTGCAATAGCGAATAGTACCATAATTACGAATGATGCGAAACCAACTACTGATTTTTCGTTGATGTCATTTTCGTCTTTAAATAAATCTTTAAAAGCCATAAGTGTTGTTTTTAATTACCAATCGAGACCTTCCTCCTTACGTTTTTCGGTTTCGGTCTTTTTTGGTGTTGGTTTAACTTTTACAACTTTTACCACAGTGTCTCGTTTTACTTCTTGCTGTGGAATATTGATAGTAATACTAGGTTGTTGTGGTTGTTGAATAACTTGCTCTGTTGGAGTAGATTCTTCTTCATCTACTATACCTACTATTTCTTTGAATTGTGTAATCACAATTCCACTTATTGCGGTTATAACTATACCTACACCTGCAATAATTTGTTTCTTAAATTCGTCAAAAAACTCTTTCATCTTAATCTTCTAATTGTGATGGAGAACAACCATCTACATCTACTTCATTAATCTCTGCAAGAGGAGTGTCTGGACATTTATCTAAAGCATTTAATACTCCGTCGTAATCATAGTCTGCTACAGCTACTAACATATCAATTAATGATTGATTGTGTTCTAGATCAGCTAAAATATCTTGTAGTTGATCCTTAGTTGCAGAGCTTTCTATTAAAGCTGTAACTGATTCTAAATCTGCAAGTATAGTTTGAATTTGAGATTCCCATTCTGCTACTTGTTCTTGGTAAACTTGAACATCATCTTCTGCTTCTTCAATTTGATTTTGCATAGTAGAAATATCAGTTAATATTTGATTTACATCTATTTCGCTCATAGCTGATTCTAGTTCAGCTAAAGAAGCATTTAGAGATTCTAAACCTCTTTCCATAGAAGGATTAGTACACGCTATAAAACCTATTATACCTAATACTGCGAATATTTTTTTCATAGTAAATTTATTGATGTAGTTCCTACTTTATCATCTTCTAAGTACAATTCTATCCTGTAGGAACTTTTAGGTAGAGTTGACGTGTATACTGTAAAAATGTTATCGCCAATTTTTCCATTTACTAATTCTTTAGCGACTACTTTTCCAGTTATATCTAATACTTTTATATAGTAGTTTCCTGTACTATTAAGTTTTACATTAATTTTTGCTGATGTTGTAGCAAAGTTACTATCTAACTTTATACCTACATCCTCTTTTATTACTAAAGCTTTAGGAACAAAATCATAGGGCACCATTTCAAATTCGTAGTCTGGGGTGCAGGCTAAGAATAATGTAAATAGAATTGTGTAGTATATTTTTTGAAATCTTAAGCTCATTTTATTGTATTTTTAAGTTCATTTTATCGCCGTTTTGCTTAACAGCATCTGTGTTTTCGAAATAGAATAAACCTGTAGTGTTGTTTACTATTCCTATAGGGGTAAATTCTATTGTGAATGCTTTACCTTTTTTAACATTATCTAAACCGTCTTTTGATAAAGTTCCAAATAGTAACTCTCCATCAAATGATTTACCAAAGTTTGTTAAAGTATTGCCTGTGTCATATATTATATTTTTAAGTACTAACTTAGAAGTATCATATTTTACTCTAGCTTGTAGGCCTACTATATCTTCTCCACTATGTGTTAATTCAACCTTAACTAAACCATTTTCTATTTTGCTGACCATATCTAAAGTGGTAGTACCTACTGCTTTATTACTTAAGCTTAAACCTGCCTTTGATGCTTTAGCAGTTAATGTAGCGGGGAACTGTGAACTATGTGATTGGTCTAAATCAACATGATGCCAGAAAGCAAAATCAAAATTAAGATTATCTTCTGTTGGAGTAAAACTACTATTCCAATACTGTCCTGAATCTTCCCCTGTGTTTTTTATATCAAGTTCAGCTCCTAATTTCTCTATAGTGTAGTTTTCATATAATACTGTAGCTGTACATCCGTGATACCATACTCCGTTATCATCTAAGAAAGGTAAACAAAATGTATCACCTGGTGCATCAGATTGACCTCCATTTTCCTGTACTTCTATTCCTAAAACGTAAGCAAATAATCCGTAAACATCATATGAAGTAAATTCACCATTTAAGTTAGCATCAGCTGAAAATAATCCAAAGTTGTTATAAGTTACATCTGTACCATTTATTCCTACGTCATTCAAATATTTAAACGATCTATAAGCATCAGTAACTGTATGTACATCTGGTATGTATGTTCTATCTATTGGATCTAAATTAGATACATAATATGTTTTTTCTAAATCAACATCAGATATTAAGGCATCTCCAGCTGCATCTAGTGTTACAGGTAAACGACTACTTTCTACCCCGTTAACTTCAAATACTGTTACTTGAAAGTTTGTAGGATCTATTGCCTCTGGTAGATCAAAATGAAGTTTAGCATTGTAAGATACAGATTCAATAACAGGATGTGGATATGATTCAGCAGTAGTATATAGTGAAGTTACTTGGGTATCATCTACATTATCTATTGTTGCAAAATTTATAAACATATGTTGTTCTGTAATAGAAACTGTACCTGTTTTAACTTGAAATACTTGAGTGAATAAAGGTTCTTCAGTACGTATAGTAGATTCATCCATAAAAGCATCAAAACCGGCATCACTTAGCTGTATTGCTACTCTTACTACACTCCATTTAGCATTTTGTTCTGAATAAGTATCATCTCCTGATTGCCATCTATTATAACCTAATTTTAGATCATTTGTTCTTTGGCTAATACTTGTATTTGAGAATGTATACCTTTCTTCTATAGTACCTCCAGTTGTTGTAAGATCTAAAGCTGGAAAGTCATATGCTTCATCTATAAGAGATAAAATTTGACTGTTATACTGAATGTCTACAAATAGGTATCTACTGTCTGCTAATAAAGTAAAATCGTCAGAACCTACAGCAGACATATGTAGGCCTACTCCTAGTAGTAATCCTTCTTCAATAGGATTGTCTGCATCTACTACTTCATTAGTATCATTTTGGAACATTTCTAATCCAAGCTGAACATTTTGTCCAAATGATAGTAAAGGTAATAATAGTAATAATAATAATTTTTTCATTTATAGTTTAAGTTTATCAATTAATTCAATACAAACCTTCTTTAAAGCAGTTGAAACATTTGTTTGAGAAAACTGACCACCTTCATCTATAATAAGAGTTGCTGTGGATACTTCTTTAGCAGTGCCTTTAGCTACTACTTGTTTTTTCTTTTTACCATTTACAATTAATGAACCCCGAGCTATAATTTGGTACTCGTCTGTATTTTTACTGTAAACAGCTATTTGTACATTGGTTTTTTGTACATCAAAAAATAATAAATCGACTTGAATTTTTGTTTCGGCATTATAGGATAAGTTGTATCCTTTATCTTGTATAGCCTCTTCTAATATAGACTGTACGCCGAAGGCTAGGTCCCTACTACCCGCAAATGGACCTAGTTGGATTTTGTTGTTTACCTCTCCAATTTGAATAGTCTCCTGACCATACGCAATGGATGATAATAACATTAACCATAATGTAACTATTAATTTTAACATATTTCTCGCTTCGGGGATAAATATAAGCGAGAGATGAAATCATAAATGAGCTATAAAGTCATTTTCATCATTATCAACTAAACCAATGTCTTTAAAATGTTCTAACATATTGTCATCCATTTCCCAATCTATTTGGTCGTCTTTTTTAACGGGTGCATCTTCTTCGATGTTTTTTATTTGTTTTATATTAAAAACATCACCGATATATAGAAAATAGCAGTTATAACATAATAATTCTATGTTTTCTACTTTCCAATTTTGTTTATTTTTATCTTTAAAATGTACTAGTAAAGGAGCCTTATAATCCTGGACACGCTGTTCATTAAAACCACAGCTACTACAACATTCTTCTATATAACCTTCTTGTATTAGTCTATCTTTATAACGATTTAAATTATATGATTTAATATATAATTCACCATCCATTATAGCTTTTAAATCAGGGTCTTTACCACCTAGAAATTTTCTAATACCTTTACCAGCCTGGTTTTTGTGTAAGTCAAATAGTGTTTTACCCGTTTCTTCGTCAATATAACTTTTAGCATAACGGCTATAATGCATATAGCTAATACCTAAATAACGAGCACATGCCATGTTTGACTTAGTCATCTTCATAGCATTTAATAGCTGTTCTTTAGTAATCACTATTTGCTTTCTACCCATTATTTAAATATATTAGGTTTTACTCTAATGATTAAATCCCAAAGTTCAGTAGCATCTTTAACAAATATTTCTTCATCTGTCTCATCTATAATTAACCCGTTTTCACTCCCATCAGGGTTATAACGTTCATAAAAATAAAAGGATAATAGCTCATATATGTCTTTACCAAAGGACAGTAATATAAGTGAATCAATTATTTGATAAAAACCCTCTTCATACTTAGACATATCTATTTTATAATCTTTTTCTAATAAATAGGATTTAGTAATAGCAGCTTCGAATTGGTTTATCACATTGATAAACAAGTCTCGCTTTTGGTCGTATGATTTTTTATTTTTTCTCTTAATCGAGGTATCAGCTTGTAATAACTGATCCAGAGATTGTTTTAGAGAGCTTAGTGGATCGTTTGACATTTCGTAACGTTTTAAGTGTAGTGTTTATATCTCTACACATTTCAAATTCATCTACAGATTCGAAATAACCCAATGATGAGCTAAGTGCATTTTCCCATCCGTCTTTTGGTATAGTAGCTACAGCATTATTAGTGTTTATATTACAAATTTCAGCTATAGATTTATTTTGTCTAATAGCATGTTTAATACCAGCATATGTTTCTTTAAAAATATATGCTTTATTAGTATCAATAAATTCGTTTAGTAATTTAGAAGAATTACCTATAACCCTTAAATTTATTAACTTTCTTTTAGCCATTTTATGATTTAAATACTACATTAGCTACGAATGAAACAAATGAAGATAATGGTACTTGAAATGCAGCTACATTTTTCTCAGGTGCATCCTCATCTTCATCAAATTCTAATTTAAATTCATTAAATTTAGGTGCTAAGCGTGTTGCTACGTCGTTTTGTAATTGTGCTAATTGTTCTTCTGAGGGGTTTGGTATTTCATTACCTTGTTGGTCTAATGGAAAAAATTTTACTTTAATACCCTTTTTAGTTGGGTTTTTATTTACATCGAAACTAACTTTGTAAGAACGACCATCAATTTTAGTTGTATATTTTAAAGTACCATCTTGATTTTCACCATCTTCATTTAGAGGATCATACATAGAGGTATCATTAGTAACATTAACGTCTTTAGTATAATCTTCGTTAACAAAAAAGTCAGCTAATTTAAAGTTTTCCATTATAGTAGTATTTTATTATAAATATTAGAGTAATTCATACTCCATTTCAATGGGTTCAAACCCCCATGTATCAGCATTTTCAGTTTTTTCCTGAGCAGTAACGGCTCTATACATATCATTTACTTTCCTATTGATACCATCTAAGAACCCACCTCCACCTTTACCATGGAATATATGAAATAAAGCAGGTGAATAAATAGCTTTTAATCCAAAACCATGTTTAAGTGCTTTCTTTTGAACGTTTGTATCACTATATAAAACATAAATAAGCTCTTCTTCAAAACCACGTATTTCGTTCCAAATATTTCGATGTGCTAATTGGAAATCACCACAACAATTTATAATACTATAGTTATCACCTTCAACTACAGATTCACCTGTGGTTCGTTCCTCGCTATTTTCAATTAGATGGTCACGTAATGGTTCCCATTCACTATATTTTCTTTCACCACCATGGAATTTTTCAATCATCTCCCAGTCAACATAACGACGTGATATAGTATAAAAGGTATCATCATTTAATTCGTTCTGAATGGTTTGTTCCAATTGGTCTCTACGTGGGGCAATTACATCAATATTGGTTGATACAATATAATCACCTGTAGCTCGTCTAATTCCTATATTACGACCTAATACTTCGTTACAAACTTGAGCGTGTGGGTCATTATTAGTTAACATAGAAGCAATTTCAGGAGTAATAACAATATGTTTTAAATTACCTCTAAAATTAATATTAGAATCAATATCCCAAAGTAAGGGTCTATTATTAGGTGAATTCCAATCAACAAGTATTACTTCGTCAAATGTATCTATTAGTGAGTTCAGGCAATAAGTTGCTCTGTCATTTAAATTTCCTCCGTAATTGTCGTTACGGGCTACTACCACTGCGCTTAATTTCATTTGTAATCTTCTATATAATCGCTACAGATTCCTATAGCTTGGGTTAAATCGTCTTTGTTTAATTCAGGCATTACTGCTATACTATTTTTAATTGGTTGTTTGCCGGGGTAAGCCCAAATATAGCCTTTTGATGTTAATGTAATATCATCTTCTTGATGCCAAAAATAATTTAGTAAATGTTGATTAGGAAACTCATTTAAAGCAACCATTGCTTCTATATTTTTACAATGTAGCCATAATTTACTAAAATGGTTTTCAAATAATTCAAACGGAAAATCATAAGTAGGTTCATCATGTCCTAACTTAAATTTACCATCTACAAACCAAACATCAATTTCAACATTATATCCTGCTATTAAGGCTCTTAGTATGTAATCTGGGTGGTTTTCATTATCGGGTTGTTTACCATTTAAATTACCCCTATGTGATATTAAAATCATATAGCTCCTTTGTAATTATCTAGGAAATATTGTAAATCTTCAGGTGTTCCAATACCAAACATACCATTAGTATTAAAAGTTCTAATTTGTTTGCCATCGGCTATTGCTTCATTAAATACTGGACAAGTATAAAATTCCCCATTTACACGAATATCTTTTTCAATCATTTGCTCAGCATATTTAACAAAATCAGAGCCATTTTTCCAATAATAATAACCTACAGTTGCTATATCGGATATAGGTTTTTTCTCAGCTACCTCAGTTACTAAACCTTGTTCATCTACTTTAGCAAATGACCATTTAGGATGTGTAGCTGTAAATGATACAATCCCTCCATCAGCATCTGTTTCATTCATTTTATACATGAATTCATTTGAATCCCATTCAACAAATTGGTCACTATTAGCAAAAAATAGGGGTGCGTCTGTATTAATATGTTCTTTAGCTAATAAAGCAGTACAAGCTGCCCCTTCAGTCATACCTTCGGTTTCTACTATTTTACAACCTGGGGTGATTAGTGATAATAAAGCATCTAAATTATATTTTTCTCGATGTGATTTTTGAACAACATAAATATAATTTGCTTTCATATTTAAATTCTCTACTACTACTTGAATCATAGGTTTACCCTTTACTTCAATAAGTGGTTTAGGAAATGTAAAGCCTGCTTTTTCAAAACGTGAACCAGCACCAGCCATTGGTATTAATATATTTAAGGTTTCATCACGCCAAGCAGGTGTAGTTTGTTTATTTTCCATTTTAATTTCGTTTAATTTACTATATATGTTTTTAATAGTTACCTCTTGTGGATTCTTAACACGTAGAATATACGACTTGCTCCTTGCGGCAGCAAGCAAACCGTAAGGGGAATCTTCAACTATCAATGTTTCTTCAGGTAATACTTTCATTTTAGACATTGCTGTCCAATACATTTCGGGGTGTGGTTTTGAATTGGTTACATCTTCATTTGAAATAAGCAAGTCAAAATATTCTATTATTCCTAATTTAGCTAATACTGTAACTACTGTTTTACGAATTGAATTAGAACATACAGCTAATTTATACCCATCTGATGATAGCGATTGGATTAGTTTAATTAATGAGCGATTTGGTTTAAGTTCTTTTAACATTTGTAATGTAAAATATTGCTTTAACTCCCAAATACGCTTATGGTTTTCTACAGGTAAACCTTTTGCTTTAGTTAACATATTTAACTTTTGTGATGTTTTTAGTCCATCATAAGTTGATAAATGTTCATTCCAACTAATAGCATACTTATCTCCTAATGCTTCGTTTAAAGCATCATAATGTATGTTTTTAGCTTCAACTAAAACTCCATCTAAATCGAAAACTATTAATTTTACCACTCGTATACAGATTTATCTTTATACCAATCTACTAAATTTACTCCACGTTTTAACCAATGTACACCTACTCCATTAGATAAACAATCCTTTGTAAAAAAACTTATACCTTGTTTAACCATATTTTCATAACTTAAATGAAAGGTCATATCTTGGGTTGTCATATAATTCCAAGTAATAAGTGATTCAGGTGGGATTGGTAACATTTCTTCAATTTGGAAATTAAACATATCCCTCAAATCATCTATTTTTCCATAAATTACATTATCAGCTGGGTAGTCATGACTGTCATGATAATAAACTAAATCATAGGCAATATCTTTTCTAATTCCTACTTTACAAGTAGCCATAAATGCTAATTTTCTGCCTTGTAAACAAGGTAATAATTTATCTAAATTAGTTACTATAGTATCACTTCTAACTTTTAGTGCTTCATCTATCCCTAATTCAAATAAACGATTTACCCCAGCATATGAAGATGCTAATTGCATATTAACATTCATATAACCAGGTATTGTAGGTTTTTCAACTAATATTACCTCTATACCTTTAGAACGAATATAATCTAAACGAGTTAATGATTCATCATTCCATGTAGCCCAAACTACATTTTCAAATTTAGAATAATAATCAGCTAATTCTTTATAATATTCAGTTGGCCCTTGTATTACAATACCTTGTTTCATTAATACAAATTATATAATTTCATTATACCTTCTTTTAAACTAGTTCTAGGTTGCCAGTATTTTTCTATATATGGGTCAGGTTCATTCATAGCATTACGTTGTGTCTCATCTTTTCTATCTGCAGGTATAACTTTACAACTTGATAACACATCTAAAATATCTGCTATTTCGTATACTTTGTTCCATTCAAAATTTGTAATTGAATATTCTTTAGTTTTATCTAATTTTTTATACTTTTTAGCTAATATTAAAAGTGCTTCACAAGCGTCATCAGCATATAAAAATTGTCTCGATTCAGTACCATCAGTTCTCATTTTTATAATACCATCATGTTTAGCCATTTTAATAAAATCAGTTATAACATGGGATTTTTCAGGGTCAGTTTCAAAACCATACACATTCCAAAATTTAACTACTAAACCACCTAAATCACGAGTCATTTTTTCACCTAGTGATTTTAACATACCATAACTCGAATAACCCATTTCAGCCATTTGTGATGAGGCAAATATAAAGGGTTTGTTATAATTTTTTAATAATTCAAACGTATTAGTCATAATACGCATGTTATTAACGATAAATTGGTGTTTATCTTGGTTTTCCTCTAAGTATTTAGCACCCCCCACATCAAATGCTAGAAAATGCACTATATCGCAGGTATCAATATATGATTCTAGGGTAGGATTATAAGCTTCTCTTAAATCTTGCCATTCTTTATATTCAATATCATACTCTGTAACTTGTTCACCCTTATCTTGAAGATATTTAACTAAATGTGCTCCAATTTGTCCACTAGAACCTAATATTAAATGTTTCATAATATTCCTTTTTCTTGTAATGTTTTAAGTCCTCTATCAATATACATCTTCATATTTGATTCAAATACTTGTCTTTGATTAGGTACATCATTGATATGCATCAATTCTTTATACATTTTAGTATAACCACCATCTTTAAAGGGACCTACTGGGTGTTCAAATATAGTTTGGCCACGCATGACGTATTGTTGGAAGTTTACACCTCTCATTTTAACATATTCTGTTACTAATAACGAATACCAATCATGCGGACCATATCCTTGCCAATCATCTTGTATAGGACATAGTTCTTCATACATCGCTTTATTATATAGATCAAACCAACCGGCCCATTTAGATTTATTTGTTGGATCTAAGGTAATTCCCATTTCCTTAGTTTTCATTTTAGCTCTAATATCAAATATATCTACTTGATTCCACTTATCATAATCAACATGCATCCAATCAGAATTGGTAATTTCGTCCCATGTTGCATCCCACATTTTAGATATTTCGGGGGTGATGACAAAATATTTGTTTTTAATTTGTTTAGAACTTTGGATCATTAAGGCAAGTAATTGTTCACTAAAGTACATATCGGGGCAAATAGTAAGATAAAAATCTACTTCTGGGGATATAATTTCACGTTGGTGGTCTAAATGACCATATAATTTACTTCCTTCATATATCGTAGCATTTACTTTATATCCAGCTAATAACTTAATATATTCTAAAAATCTAGCTTTAAGTAAATCCTTATTTAATTTACTTTTGTCCCAATCAATTAGATATGAGGACATATTTAAACATACATCTATTTCAATAGTATCTTCTTCACCTAAATAGTATTTTGATTTTTTAAGTTGGGTAAAGGATTGTAAACAGTAATCTAATTCCCATGCCATTGCATGGTACATAATTTTATAATGCATTGTAAACGCGTTTTATTCCTTCTTCTAAACCAATTAATTCTATATCTAAAGGTATACCTAAATTACTTCCAAGATATGAAGGTGCCTCTCTGTAATCTTCTGCTTCAACATTTACTTTGTATGCTGATAGGTTATTAATCATATTACCAATATCTGTTAACTTATATTTGTGTTGGTAAACTAAATCCATGTCTGTATCTAGATAATACTTAGGATGGTCTAAATAGTATTTTACTATAGTAATTAAGTCTTCAATATAGAAAAAATCAAATGCCTTCTGTTGATATATGTCTAAATGTTCAGCATTTTTATATCTTTTAATATTAGATTTAATAAATCGAGTATCATCCTCATCTTCTCCAAATACACCATACACCCTAAAATTATAACAATTCCTACAATCTTGAATTATTCTACTGATTATATTTTTAGACATTCCATAAGGATCTGTTGGGTAGCTATTATTTAAATTATTTGTATTACTGTTAATAGCAGACATTCTATCAAATTCAGCTCCAGAAGCAAAATTAATTAGCTTACCAAACCTGTCTCTGTTATTCATCAGGTTAAAGAACATCTTTATATTATTATAAGCTACAGTTTCGGTATCTGTACTAGTTCTTTTACCACCATCAATTGCACAGTGAATAACCCAATCAAAGTATTTATTCTGCAAGTATTTTTCTACATCGTATGAATTAGTTATATCCAATTCTTTACTTGATGGAGCAAACACATCGTAATTTTCTTTTAGTGCTTTAATTAAACTTCTGCCTATAAAACCACTACCACCTGTAATTAATATTTTCATAACATAACTTGTTTTAATTCTTTATCTGGTAAGAAGGGAAACATATTTTCAAGTGAAGTTGAAATAATATTTCCATCTTTATCTTTTTTACTTTGTACTCTGGGTATTAATAATTGATGTTCAGGCATCATTATTTCACAAATAATAGGACCATCATAATCTAATACAACTTGAAGGTCATCTTCTAAATCCTGATTATTATGAAATCTAACTGTTTCGATTCCATATGCTTCTCCTATAGCGCAAAAATTAGGTGATGATACACCACTATCAGGGGTTGAACCTATATATTTGCTATCAAATAAATTATCTTGCATTAACGAAATTGCTAAATAACCATTATTATTTAAAACAAATATTTTTAATGGAATTTTATTTTGAACTACAGTTTGTAATTCCTGTATATTCATCTGTAAACCACCATCACCAGTTACTAATATAATATCTTTATTTGGATTCCCAAAATATGCTCCTATAGCTCCTGGTAGACCAAATCCCATTGAACAAGTACCACTTGAAGTAAATAATCTGCTTTTACCGTTTGTTTTTAATGCTTGGTGAGTACAAGTATAACTTGTTCCCATATCAGTAACTATAACATGGTTATCTTTTAAGTGTTGAGATAGGGTTTCTATAAAATGAAAAGAATTTATTTTATCTTTATTTTCTTTATATTCTTGTTGGTAAACCGGATACTTATATTTCCAATTATTAGTTTCTTCAATCCAATCTAACCATTTAGGTAAGGTTTTAGGTACATTTTTATTTAAGATAGGTAAAAATTCAGCTAAATCACCTTTAATTTTATATTGAATATCTAAAGTAGATTTTTCCATTTCATTTTCATCTATATCAACCATAATTTTAGTTGAGTTAGGAGAAAATAATTTTGAGTTATAGCCTATATTTGGGATAGATAACCTGCTACCTAATATTAATAATACATCTGCTTTCTGTACAGCAAAATTAGCAGCACGTTCACCTAGTAAACCAAAATTACCTACAAATAACTTATCATCATAGTTAAATAAGTCTTTAGATGTCCAAGTACTAATAGCTGGGATTTGTAGTTTGTTTATTACTTCTTTAAATATTTCTTCAGTATTGGATAAATGTATTCCATTACCCGTTATAATTAATGGACGTTCTGCTTTATATAATTTATTTAATATATATTCTATACTTAATTGATGTTTTAAATCTAATATTAATTTAGATTCAGGGATAAATTCTACTAAATCATCAGTCTCAATAGTTGAGGATTGGATATCTAAAGGTACTTCTAACCATACAGGTCCCATTCTGCCTGTAGTACATTCGTAATATGCTTTTTCAAGATGATATTTTATTTCATCTTTATCTCTAATTTGTATGGCATATTTAGTTATACCTTCAACCATAGGTATAATATCTAGTTCTTGTACCCCCAATTGTCTTAATTTAGGTGACATTGTTTGACTTGTAGGAACTTGTCCTGAGATAACAAACATTGGTAATGAATCTTGATATGCTCCGGTTACACCTGTAATTGTGTTTGATGAACCCGGACCATTAGTTACTAATACTAATGCAGGTTTATTTGTTATACGGGCATAACCTTCAGCTGACATAGCTGAGGCTTGTTCGTGGTAATTAGGGATATATTTTATTTCAGATTTTCTAGCAGATTCAAGTAAATGAGCAGCAGCACCTCCCGAAACGGAAAATGCTGTGTCTATACCTTTATCTTTAAGGAATTCAAATATGTAATCCGAAACTTTTATTTTCATAATGCTTTAACAAATTGTAAGGCATATTTCCATTCTGTAAAACGATACCCATTATCATCAATATACAAAATAGCTCTTGGTTTTTCAGCTGTAACTTCCTTTACATATTGAGCTACATTATATTTTTCTAACCATTCCCAAACTAATTCAGTTCCTGTTTTACCATTAACTAAGGGATGTGATGGTTTTGCTTTAGCAGTATAAATTATAATAGTATAATCTTTAGATAATTCTTTTAAGGCATCAAGTGCTCCAGGTAATGGGTTTCCATACACCGTTCCATCATGGTATCCTTTATCCATATTATGAATTACGCCATCAAAATCTATACCTAAATTCTTGGCATCATCTTCAAAACCAGGAGGGAAATTATCTTTATTCATCTTTTGTAATTGTCATTATTATAGTTCCGGGAACAACCCCATCTAACTGAGTAGAGACTTGCTTAATAATACTACCATGTCCTACGTCACCTGGAGTAGTTACACAATGTGTTGTATCCTCTAAATTGCGTATCATTCCACCTTTTAAAAACATTATAATATCAGAGTTTTTCTTATTATTAATAACTTCAATACTATCTATAGTTTCTACTTTTAAAATACAATTAGCAAAGTAATAATAATTTGTTTTACCTAATTCAGGTTCTTCAATCCATAAATCGTTTTCTGTTTTTGGACTTTCAAATTTTTTACCTTCATAGGTTGATTTAGCACGTCCATAAGAATCATTTAGTCTAACTAAATCATGTTTTTCTTTAGGTGTTTCAATTTCAAATATTAAAGCTTCGTCTGATAAGGCTTTAGTAGAGTGAAATAATCCTCTTCTAATCATAACTTTACTTGGAGCAGTTAATTTTCTACTATCTGCTAAAAAAGATACTTCTACCTCACCATCTAATACTACTAAACCAGTAGTTTTTTTAGGATGGCAATGCATAGAAGTTTGTTGTCCTCCTTTTAAATGTAGAAACCATAACCCTACCTCGTCATTTTCATAAGCAAGGTATTCGTGTCCCCAAGGTTTAGTTACAACTATATCTTTATACATTTGTTCTTTCTTCGTGGACTTTATATGCTGTTCTCATCCAGTCACCCATAAAATCATAGTGTGGACATGATATAATATTACCGTCAACTACTACTGGTCCTCTATCGTATGTAGCACCTGCATTTTTAATATCTGGTTCAATTGAATAGTAGCCACTTACTGTTCTACCTTTTAATATATCAGCTGTAATTAATAATTGGGCTCCATTACAAACTACAAATATAGTTTTATTAGCAGCGTTCCATTCTTTAACGAATTCAACTACACCTTCTTCTAAACGTAACTTTTCTAATGCTTTAACTCCACCCGGGATTAATAATACATCGTAGTTGTCTAGGTATTCTTTTCTGATACCTTCTTTATTAAAAATATCTGTAGTAACGTCTCCAACCATATGCGCTCCTAAAATTCCATAGAAACGTCCTGTTTGGTTAGCCATTAAAGTTACTTCATATCCATTTTCTTTTAGGGAGTGATATGGATAAATTAATTCGTGGTCTTGGAATTTTTCCCAAGTAATAATTAGTGCGTTTTTCATTACCAAATAAAATTATTTTTATAATATTCTACTATTGCGGGAAGTTCTTTATCAAATACAGCTTTAGGCTCCCACCCTAACGCTCTTAATTTATCATCATTTAAGGCATATCTTACGTCTTGACCTTGTCTTGAGTAAGATAAATCTAAATATTTGTTTACTACATTTTGTTCATAACGAGGGAATTCCTCTTCTAAAGTTATATCTTTTGGGTGTTGTAATCTAATGATTTTTGTTACGGTATCCAAGTTGCTTTGCTCATAACCCCCACAAATGTTATATATTTCATTTTTAACACCTGATTCGATTATTGTAATTACAGCCTCAGCTGTATCACTGGCATGTAACCAATTACGAATTGGTGCTCCATCATTATGTAAAGGTATTCTTTTATCTAATGTAAGATATTTAATTGATTTAGGTATTAACTTTTCTACATATTGACCAATACCATAATTGTTAGTTGGTCTTAATATAACGTAAGGTAAATCATAAGTACGATTCCAAGCTGTAATTAATTGGTCAGCTGCTGCTTTTGTAGCTGAATATGGGTTAGAGGGTTTAAGTATATCTGTTTCGATATGGTCCCCCTCTGTAATATCACCATATACTTCATCAGTTGAAAAATGTAATAATACAGGTTTTTTAGGGCCTTCTGCTCTATAATTTCTAATTAATTCAAGTAAATTATGTACACCATTTATATTGGAATGTATAAAATCTTCACTTTTAACTATGGAATTTCCAACGTGTGTTTCGGCGGCCGTATTAATTACATAATCGCACTCGTGTAAGAATTCTAAATCGTTTATATCGCTGTTTTCAAATGTAAAACGTGGGTGTTCTATAAATTCATCATATGCATCTGGAAAATAGGCATATGTCATTTTATCAACACCATAAACGTGCCAACCTTGTTCTAAACATGCTCTTGTTACATGGCTTCCTATGAAACCAAGGGCACCTGTTACGTAGACAACTTTTTTGTTCATTGTTTTGCTTTTTGTGCGTTAAAATAAATCCAATAGGGATGTACATCACCTGGTCCTGTTGGACCAATTAAATAATTAAACCAAGGAAAGCCAGCATTATGTAAATCTTTTTTTAATTGGTTTGGATGTTCAATACTAGTATCAAATGCTCTATTAGTACCAGGGGCATCGTAATAGTTTTCATGATAAAATACTGTGGAAGGAGATGGTGAGCCAAATCCCATTTGAATACAAATTACACCACCAGGGTTTAGAATTCTATGAAATTCTTTAAAATAATTCATTCTAATATCCCAAACACTGATGTGTTGTAGGGCAACGGTGCTCATTATTAGGTCATAACTTTCATCTTTAATAACATCTAAATCTACACCATTACATACAAATAATTCAGAATTAGTTATTCCTTCTTTCTTAAGATATGCTTTAGCATTTTTTATGTTATTTTTACTAATGTCTACACCATCAATTTGACCAAATTTATCTCGGTATTTAACTAAGTTACGGCCTGGGCCGCAAGCAAAATCTAATACCTTAAAGCTAGAATAATCAGTATTACCTAACCTAGTAAACAAAAGATTGTAATCCCACCAATTATTATGTTGACCAAAAGAGCCTACTACATTATCCACGGTTACACCATCACCGGTTGCAGCCGCTTCTTCATAGTATTTTTTTTGCATTTTTGTGTATTTATTTTTTGAGGTAAGTTTTTTAGCCATTTAGTCATTATTTAAATTAAAGGCTATACAAGTTCTGATGCATTCTTTATTTAAAGAGGGTAAAACTTCATGGGATAGCCAAGAAGGGAATAAAATTAACAAACCTTTTTGAGGGGTTAATTCATAATCTAAAGGAGGAACCTCACTTTTATAATTAGTGTTAATGGTGTAAGGATTAGGGGTTACCATTCTTAATTTTCCAGCGTGTTCATTAGCTCTTAAATAATAAATGCCACTAATGCTACTATAAGGATGAGTATGGAGTTGATGGTTTTGATTTACTTTATAGTCCTGTATCCAATATTGTATTTTTGTAGGTTCTAAAAATAAAGTTTTATCACAATATTTTTTACTTCTATCAAAGATTAAATCTATAAAAAATTGAATTTCATTAGAATTAACTATATTAGGTTTGTAAAAATCTGTTAAAACATGTCCTTTATCTTCTAAATTACTAAGTCTAGGAACTATAATATTGTCTAATCTATTTATAATTTCAATATCTAGAAATTCTAAATAAATAGTAGTAGGAAATAAATCAAAAAATTTAGAATTAGTCATAGTCATACCCAAAAAATTCTTCTATACAATCACAAACATAATCTACATCACTAGTATCCATTCCGTGGTGTGCACCAAGTAAAAACCCATTCTTCATTACTTCATCTGCTACCTTAAAATCTTGAAGATATTCTCTATATGCTGGGTGTCTAGTAACGTTACCGGCAAATGTAACTCGTGTTTGGATATTTTTTTCTTCTAAGAATGTAAGTAATTCTAACCTACGTTCTGTTTGTAATGGAATAGCTAACCAATTTGGTTTGAATTTATCATCGGGTAGTATTATTTCTTTAACATTAGCTAAACGTTCTAAATAACGTTCTACATTTGCACGTCTTACATTTTTAAATGTTTGAAATTTTTCTAATTGTACTAGACCAAATGCGGCATTTGCTTCAGCACATTTCATATTATACCCTAAAACACCATATAAAAATTTATAATCATAAGGAATACCATCTACTTCATGTGCAAAACGATCATCCATATTTTCACTATTATCTCCAATACGTCCCCAATCACGATACATTAAGGCACGCTTCATATGCTTTTTATCATTAAACATTACCATACCACCCATTCCACCTGCTGTAATAACGTGTGAAGCGTAAAAACTAGTTGTTGATACGTCTGTTGAAGGTGTATGTGTAATTGTATCAGCTGAATCTTCAATGACATAGATATCCTCTCTACCGATGCGTTTTAATTCACTACGTAAAGCCTCCCAATCTAAAACATTACCTATTAAGTTAGGCATCATAATTGCTTTAGTGTAACTACTAATTGCATGAATAATTGTAGATACACTAGGTACATACGTTCTAGATTCACTATCTACAAATTTAGGTTTATATCCTAATTGTAGTATAGGGGCTAATGTAGTAGAAAATGTAAGTGCGGGCGTAAGTACTTCACTACCCTTTTCTAAATCTAATGATGCTAGTGCTAATAAACATGCTGATGAGCCTGAATTAACAAATACACCATATTTTTTACCAAATTCCTTAGCAATTTTTTCTTCAAACTCTACAGTATAAGGTCCGAACCCAGCTAACCAACCGTCTCGAAGTGCTTTTTCTACTGCTTTAATTTCTTCCTCACCATAAGATTCAAACTTATAGGGAGCATACCAAACTTTTTTTCTCATATGTATTAAATGTATATAAAGGATTATGCTTAGACAAGGTATCTTTAATCCACTTTGTATCTATTCCATACTTGTCTATATCGTCTACTATTATAACATGGTCATTACGCTCATGTTTTATTATTGCTTCTATTTCTAATTTATAGGGGCTGTTAGTTTCATGTGCATCTAACCAAAACATTGCTCTACCATTAACCCATTCTTGTACTAATTTTTCAATATTATCTTCAGATCTGCCTAAAAATAATTTTATTTGTTCCCAAGCATCTAAGGGTTGAAAACGTTGCATACAATAATCGTAAAAACGTTCTTGTATTTCTATAGATATTATACGTTCAAAACCTAAATCATAAGATGATTGTACGGCTGTTCCTATGTGAGTGCCTGTTTCAAAAAATACAGTACAATCTGATTTGTATTTTTCAAATATATATTTCATTATCTATAAGGTTCACCTCCTAAAAACCCTACTAAAGTTTTTCTTATTCCTTCTGTTACTATGTTAACTTTATGAGGTATAAAGGATGGAAAAAATAAAGCATCTCCTAATTCTAATTCTCTTCTTAAAACATCTTTTTCATCATAAAAAAAATCAACTTCACCTCCTTTATATTCTTTATTGTTATTTAATGCAATTGAAAAAGATAATTTTCTTTGATTAAAAGGAGATTTAAAACCTATATCTGTATGCCATTTTAACCCTATATTACTAGGCAAATATTCCATGTAGTAAAGAGATATGATACCTTTTAAATCAAAGTTATACTGTTTATTTGCTTCTTTTGCTATAAAGTATACTTTATCTTCTAATACTTTAGAAAAATTACTTTCATTTAAAATAATACTTTTTCTATAAAATCCTTCATCTTGACTTTGGTGTACATTTCCAGAATCATGTTGAGCATTAGAAACATTTAAAGATGAAAGTAAAGAATTAATTTCATTTAAATCAAATGCATTTTTTATTGTATATGGTTGGGTTTGGTCTATATTTTTAAATTCCATTTTCAGTAAATACTTTAGTTATATAATCAACTATACTTTGTTCATAATCTACATATTTTAAGGCTGTTTGGTAATTTTCCTCTATAGCCTCTTGATAATTCATATAGGTGGTTTTATCAAAACTATTAAGAGTATAAACCATATCATCTACACTACTACATTCAAAAATACCATAAGGATTAAAAAAGTCACCTATATTAGAACAACCCCAGTATATAGGAATGGTTTTAAGTAAAAATAAATCTAATATTTTTTCTGTAAAATATCCCCTATGTTGGGTATTTTCAATTGCTACTCCAAATTGACTTTGAGCAAAAACATCTACTTTACCTATACGGGCATCTTCTATATTATTTCTATCACCATAGGTGTGATGAAATACCTTACTTATTTGGATTTCGTTTTGTCTAGCTAATAATTCGTGACGTAAATTATGTCCATAGGTTTTTTGTAATTTACCTGCTAAATGAGATACTTGAAATGTTTTATTATATGATTTATTCCAAATATGGGGTGTAAACCAAGTATGACCAAAAGCTAAAAATGTAGCATTATCACAATTATTTAAAACCTTATCATCCCAAGTTAAAATTAAAGAAAATAAATGTTGATTTTTAATTGCCCAATCATGTAAACCAAAATATTCATTTGGTTCCTGTAATACTAAAATGTTTAAATCAGTTAGCTCATCTGCTGACTGAGGTATATCATCCACAAATAATGTAAAGTCAGTATCCTTAAGATGTTCCATCTTAGATTCAAATACTTTAGCATCAAAATGTTTAATTTTTAATTTCATATTTGGTAATAATTTCTATCTATTGTTTGATGGGGAGAATGTGTTGGGTCCATACATTGTACCGATAGTGTTAATCTAGGGCTTTTAACTTTAATCTGGTGAAAAGTTCTTTCTGGTAAGTAAAGAAAATCTCCTGGTTCTAAAGTATAGACAGTTGGATTTGTTAGTTTATCAAAATCCGTATAATGTTCAATATAAGGACGAGGAAATAAATGAGTTACAGAGTTATCATATACAACCCAATCAATAGTACCATAAGTCTGAATAGCAAATATTGGGTTTGGATCTGTATGGGGTGTAAAGGAATCACTTCCGGAGTGTTTTGAACCAAATACCTGAATTTCACTTTTAGTGTAAAAAACATCATCAATTTCCGAACATAAGGCATAAAGCAAAGGATTAAATAAACTTGCATTATGGTAAACAAAATTATGACCTTTATTAACATGATCAACAATAAATTGTTTATCCTGCCTTTCTATATCATAAAAAGATGGTGATGTAGGTGGGGATATACTTGTAACTTTTTTTTCTGAGGTTTTATTCATAAAATGAATATATTCCTTTGAATAGTTTATTACATCTTCAACATCATCCCAAGATAAAAATTCATCGGGGTTAGGGATAAAATTTTTAATTAAAACAGGTTGATCATTATGGATTAGATCTGTTTTGGATAAAAAATTATCCCAATCTATGTTAGTAGGAATTTTTTCGTAGAATTTCATAATATTTCTTTCCAATATTCAATCATCTCGTCAATCATTGTCTCGAATGTATAATCAGGTTTCCAACCTAGTGCTCTTAATTTAGTAGAATCACCTTTTAAATCTTCTAATTCTTCGGGACGTAAAAATTTAGGATCTAATGTAACATAATCTTCCCAATTTAAACCTAACTTGCTAAAAGTATATTCAACTAAGTCTTTTACTGAATGTGATACACCTGTAGAGCATACAAAGTTATCTGGTTTGTCTTGTTGTAATATTAACCACATGGCTTTAACATAATCTTTAGCATGTCCCCAATCACGGGTAGCATCTAAATTTCCTAATGCTAAACCATCTTTTAACCCTTTAGAAATCATTACAGCACCTTTAACTACTTTATTTGTTACAAAGTTAGTTCCACGTCTTGGAGATTCATGATTAAATAAAATTCCATTTGAAACAAACATACCATAAGAATTTTTATAGTTGTTACAAATGTTATATGAATATACTTTAGCACATCCATAAGGTGATACTGGGGATAAAGGGGTTGTTTCACGTTGGAACCCATCTTCATCTATATTGTTACCAAACATTTCGCTACTTGATGCTTGATACATTTTAGCATCCGGTTTAGTTAAACGAATCGCCTCTAGTAAATTAAGCGTACCTACGCCAGTAGCTTGTGCTGTGTAGATGGGTTGGTCAAATGAAATTCGAACGTGACTTTGCGCTGCTAAATTGTAAATTTCGTCGGGTTGACATTGTTGTATTACTGAAATTAATGATGCTAAATCAGTTAAATCAGCATATTGTAATTTACCTAATAATTGTGGGTAAATTTCATCTAAACGTGATGTTTGATTTTCAGCTACGGAATTACGTTTTACTGTACCCCATACTTCATAACCTTTTTCTAATAAAAATTCGGCTAAATAGGATCCATCTTGGCCATTTATACCTGTAATTAAAGCAACCTTATTTTCTTGCATTCTCATAATTTTCTTTAAACCAACTAACTGTTTCTTTTATTCCTTGCTCAAGTGGGGTATATTCGAAATCCGGTAATAATTCTTTTATTTTAGAATTATCAGAAGGTTTTCTATATTGTCCATCTGGTTTAGTTTCATCAAATATAACTTTACCTTTAAACTTAAACTCATCTACTAATAAACCTACTAAATCTTTAATTGATATTTCTTCATCTCCACTTACAATTAAAGGATCAAAATCATAATAATTTTCTAAGGCCCACTCTGCTATTTTAGCTATATCTTTTGAATATATGAATTCTCTTAAGGGTTTCCCACTGCCCCACACAGTAAAATCTGTTTTATTTTTCTTAGCTAGGTATAATTTATGGATTAACATGGGCATTACATGACCATGGTCTAAATTAAAATTATCATTAGGACCATAAATGTTAGATGGGATAATTGATGTATAATTTAATCCATATTGTTCCCGATATGCTCTGATTTGAACATCAGCCATTCGTTTAGCATAAGCATATGGGTAATTTGAAAAATGTGGTTCACCTTGGTGAACTTGGTCTACTGTAAGTGGATATGAAACATTATCTGGGAATACACAAGTGGATAGAAAGGCTACTAAACGTTTTACACCTGCTCTTCTAGATGCTTCAATTACATTAGTATTAATCATTAGGTTATCATAAAAATATTCACCTTTATAATTTGAATTACCACCTATACCTCCAACTTTACCAGCACAATGAATTACACCATCAGGTCTAATTGTTCTAAATAATGCTTCTGTTTGTTTTGGGTTTGTTAAATCACAAGTTTCCCGTGATAATTTAATTTGTGACTCCATAGCGGAACCCACCATCCCATAACCTCCTGTAACTAATGTTTTCATAACTGTTTTAATTTAATTTATATTGTTGAATAAAATTCGTTTTGTGCTCTTTGTCTATCTATATCTTTTATATGATATAAAGCATATGAATCATCATCTATTGGTAATTCAGCATATGTTTTCCATCCTACTATTTTTTCATGTACCTTATTTACCCATTTAATTTCGGGTTTATTTCTAAAAATTCGATGTTGTGCGTCAGGCCAATTTACCCAACCTTGATTGTTTAATCTCCAACCCCATTGTATGACATCATTTTGTTCTAAACCTTTAACAATATTAACTCGAGGTACAGCAATTAGGTCAATTTCTTCATTTACATCTAACACCTGGTGTATAATAGTGCTAAATGTTTCACTTAATGTTTCATCTGCATCAATTTGAAATATCCAATCTTTAGCACAATGTTCTTTCAAATTATTTTTAAAGTTAGCAAAATGGTTATCTAAACCAAAAAATGTTTTTTTAATAGTAATATCTTTATTATACTTTTCAAAATAATAATCAACAACTTGAATTACTTCTTCAGTTGCTTTATTATCTAATTGTACAACAATTTCATCACTAGGTTTAGTAATTTGTACTAATTGATTTAGTAATTGTTTTAATTCTTCGTGCTCATTATAAGCTGTAATTGCAAAACTTATTCCCATATTTTAATTGTGAAAAAACCCAATATAATCAAGTGCTTCTATAAAATCACGTTGTCCCCATTCTTTTAAAGTAGTCATATCAGTTTTATATTTGTAAACTTTATCAGAACCCGGTACTTTAAATTTTTCTTGTTCTTCTTTTGATACTTCCTTTACTCTAATTCCAGCCCATTGCCAATTTGTATAGCTAGTACCTTTAGCAAATACAGTGCCTTTATTTTCTATATTAATTACAATAGGATACCAAACACGTCCTGAACCATCATCAACTTTAATATCTTTATACAATTCGGGTAGTGTTTCTTCATATTGCTCAAAATCAAATTCACCAATATACATTAAGTCGTTAGAGGTAAAACCACAACCAAAACAGAAATAATTTTTAGCTGTAGCATTTAGTTTAGTAGTGTAACATGCGTCCCCACCACATTTTGGACATTGTTCGAGATTATCTTTTGTCATGACTTTTTAGGTAATGAAATTTTCTTTATATTTGGTAATTTTATTTCTACTTTTTTAGGAGCATTTTTATCCATAATTTCTTCCAGTTTCTCTTGCATTTTTTCAAATGAAAAGTTTGTTTTACAATAAAATCCTAAAAGTTTTCCTTTTTCAGCATATCCTTTATAACTGTTAACATAATCTTTCATTAACAATTGGGCAAACCCAATTTCAAATTGGAACCATTTAGATTCTTTAAGTATTAATCTATCTTGAACTACGGATTCATGTACAGGTTTAACTTCACCTGGAACTAGACTAGCAAATTCAGCGTTTAAGAAATCTAAATGTCCACTCCAATTTGAAGCGATTATTGGTTTTTTACTTTGAGTAAATTCAAGTAATGGGCGACCAAAACCTTCACCTTTAGTTAAATTAATCATTGCTTTAACTTTGGGGTGGTTATATAAGTTATTCATATCTGAATCGTCTATATCCCCGTGGATTAAATAAACATTAGGTAATTTACCTCCCACACTTTTTCTTACTTCAGCTATCTTTCTAAATACTTCTTCACGGTCCATAATTGAGGCAGGACCTGTCATTGTTTTCATGATTAAGGCAGGTGGGTTCTTTTGACCTTTAAACGTTTCAAGGAAAGTTTTAAGCATTAAGCCAGTATTCTTTCTATCTTCTCCTATTGCTCCTCTTAACCAATGACCTACATATAAAAAACAAAATTTTTCATCAATTGTATCTAAGGATTCTACTAAGTCAGTTTTAGGTAAATCTTTAGATTCAATATGAAAATATTTTTCTAGATCAATTCCTTCAAATAAAACATCAGTTGGAGTTTCTAATTTAATAACACCTACTACTTGTCCTGCTTTATTTTTTTGTTCATATTGACTTTGTTTAAGTGCTAATAAACTATGATTTGAGGAACCTAATATTAAATCCATATTATTAGCACCCTGAATGAATCTTACATCACATAAATCAGTTTCAATTCCAGCTGTAATACCAATATTGAATTTACCTATTTTTTGGAATTCATCTGGGACTGAAATTTGTATCCAAACATCGGGTTGGCGTTGTAAAGGTGTAGGGATAATGGCATCCAGCATCTTTTTTTCATCTTCATTGTCTTCTTTTAAGAAGCCATATGGTGTATTACCCCATCTTTGTGATAGGATTTTAACATCATATTTTTCTGAGTTTATTAATGCTTTTACTACATCACGACTACGCGCTCCGTAACCTGAAAATGTATCTATAGGGCAACTTACTACTATAAAGGGTTTGCTCATAACTAATATACTAATTTATGTCGTAACTTTTTTGGTTCTTTATTTTCTACTTTATGAAAAGTAAACTTTTTAGGGGGTTTAAATGTATCAAGTGTTTGGTCAACATATTTAATGATATTTTCATTCATACGTCTTGCGGATTGCATAGATTCATCTGATGTAACCCATTCACGTGCTGCTAATCCTCTTTCTTTAATTTCTTTCTTAGACATATTATAAGATTCCATCATTTTGTTAGATAAATCTTCAAAATCTATTTGGTCATCGTAAATATAAGGAGTTTTAGGTGAACCTACAATGTTTCTTGTAGCTGGGAATACGGGTATAGCCCATTTACCATGTTTTTTATAGGTGCCTCTATGGTTTGATGGAATTTCAGGTGTTGGAATGTACCAATCTCCATTTTCATCTTCAAACCTCATTTGGTCTTGCATACCACCCGTAACTGTAGACATAATCATAGTTCCAGCCATCATACTTTCAGTTAAAGCTAATCCCCAACCTTCAGCATTAGAGGGTAAGATAGTAATATCTGCTAAATTATATAAAAGATTCATGCCCTCAGTAGATAATTTACTTTGAGAAAAACGAACACTATCATCTTTACCTAAAAATAAATCACGTACAGCAAACAAATCAGTACCATTATTATCTACGGGTTGAGTATGTAACACTAATGCTACTTTGTCTTTTTGATCTTCTGGTAAATTTTCTTTAAATAAACTGTAGGCAGCAATTAAATTAGAAACATTTTTTCTTCTAATATTTCTTGAATTAAAGAAAAATACATGCTTATATTCTTTATCACCAAATAACTGTTTTTTAGCTTGTTGTAATTTATCCCAACTGGTATGTTTTTCATCTATTGGGAAGAAATGCTCTTCATTAATACCATGAGGAACATATTCTATAATTTTATCTTTAGCTTTTTCACCTAAAACAATCTCATTAATATTTTTTGTTTGTTTTGAGATTGCTAATAGGGTATCACACGATTCATAGTATGATTCATTATACATTGGTGCGGGGTAGTTATCCCAAATATTAAGATAAATCATTGGAACCTTTGCCCGTACTTCATTTTCAATTTGAAACAACCATTCCCAGTATCGGGGATCTGTAAAGAAAAATACAGCATCTGGTTTTTCTGTTTTAAGCATGTTGCGAATTAATGTAGAATCACCATATCCATTTTGTGGATATAAAAACACAGAAGCGTCTTCAATACCTGCACGATTACCTGTATCAGCACTTAAATCAATACGTTTTCCTACTTCGGGATGGTTAATAGCGGCTCCGCAATTAACCCAATTGTAATGGTGGCAAGTTCCTAATACAAATTCGCGTGCCATTGTTGCAATACCGGAATGCATTCTAATATCATCGCATAGAAGCAGTATTTTTTTACGTTGCTCCTTAGGTAAATAACCTTCTTTCATAAAACTATTATTTGTCTAAATTTAATGTTGTTTGATTGTGGACTTGTTTCTTAAATTCTTCATTTGTAAGATACAAATAAAGAGCCCGGTCTGCAAGTTTTTGTAATGAGAATTTTGTGCGAACACATTCTACTTTGAATTCATCAAACAAATGTCTATGTACTTTTACACTTGTTAATTGTAACTTTTCTTTATTATTCATGTTTTATAACTTAATATTCGTATATAAATATATAAGATATTCTTTTTTACTAGAAACTAAAGAATTTTTCTTCAGGAGCTAACGCAGCTCCACATAGTTCTCTATTCTTTCCAAAATCACACCAGTCACATGGTTTGCCTACTACTTTTTCAAATTCTCTATCTATAGGGTGACCTTCTGCAGTATAACATTCACGAATAAAGTCAGTAAAATCTTCTTTTGCTTTCTTTAATCGTTTTCTATTATCAGTAGGTTTGAAATTTTGTACGCGGTACGCCTGGTGGGGAGATTTGATATTTTCATCGTCAAACGATAATACTTTACGTTTTACAATATAAAATTCTACATTAATTTTGTCTAAGGGTACTTTAAATAATTCTGAATAGAATTGTTTATAAAGGTAAAGTTGTTGGTGTTTTGTTTCATCTCCCTTTTCCCATTTTGACCATCCTTTAGTAGACGTTTTAATATCAAATATAGTATATTCTTCGGATTCTTTATTGTAAATAATTAAATCTACATAACCCATGTACTTAATATTTGGGCGTTCTTTAATTGGTTGTAGTACTAAAGGTACCTCTATACCTTTTAATAACTGTTTACGTTTAGAAAAATAATTTCTTCTACCACGTTTGTGTTTTTTAAACCAATCTAAAATAGCCTCACCATCTAAATAAAATTCTTGTAATTCTTCAGATGTAGCAAAATGTCCATGTTTTTTCTTATATTTGCTATATTCTTCAATCATTTTACCTTTGAAGAATTGGTTGAGGTTAATATCATCAGCTTCTTTAGCTGATTTATCGAACATGGTTTGTAGATAATGTTGTATTGCCTCGTGCATAGCAGTTCCAAAAACGAAATGCATATTTGGCTTATCGTCTTTGTAACCTTTTACGTATTGAAGATACCACTTATGAGGACACGATTTATACATCGAGTACTGTGAGAATGATACAACCTTATCTGTGGCAAAATTAACTTCCAATTATCTTTATTTGTGTAAATATACGAAGAAATTATTGGGTATCCAACCTATCTTTAAGTTCAGCTTTTAATCTTTCAATATATAACGTTGCATCCATTAACTCTTCTTGTAAATGGTTTAGCCAGTCTTGTAAATCTAAATCTTCACGTTCTAATGTTGTATTATATTTTTCAATACCCAGTTGTGAGCGTTGTTCAAATTTGTCTTTAACTAATTGAACGTAAATATCCTTTTTAGGTGTATCCCTTGTAACTTCAATATCACCCGGGTAGCGTCTAAATTTAGAACCGTTAGTAGAATTTGATTTCCAATATAAATCGTCTTCGTATTTTTCTATTGAACTACCCATTTACTTGTTCTTTTATAAAGAAATATTTTTTAAGTGCCCCTAATTTATCATCAGCATCAACTAACATTGTTAAAGCTTCAGTAGCATTTTTGTAAAAATCTTCTGTGCTGTGGTCTCCAATACCAACGGCATTATTTCCTAATAATTCAAGTGATAATAAAGCTTTTGCTCTTTCAGCTTCAGCTTCGGTTTTTAGCATTTTATAAAGATGTTGCTTCATTTTAAAAGTTTTTTAATTTGTTTTTCATCAATACCCCTTTTTTGAAGTATACTTTTAGATAGACTTTTCGATATTAAATGTTGACTATCTTTTATCTCACGTTTACTGATGTTAAGATCGTTAGCTAATAGTGTAGTTAATAAATCATCCATTGTGTCTTTTTTAGGTTTAATATATCTAAAAAATGTTTTACTTTTAGGTATAGTTTTACAATAAAAATTGTAAAGGACCATATCCGATAAAGGATACTTTTGAACTAGATTAACTATATCAATATAATCTTCTTTCATCGATATAAAACGATTTATCATATAACGATTAAAGGATTCCTGGTTTTTCTCTGTGAATGAAGACCAGGGTGTTTTATTATAACTAATTTCGTTAAGCCAATCAAATATGGTCATTAAGCGTATTCTTCTCTTAATTCTTTAGGTAAAGTTTCGTCTAAAATGGTACCGGTTTCGGGATCATAAAATACAGGAATTGGTACAATTGCATCTTCTTGAGATCCTACTACGAATTTTGATACTTTACGTAAGATCATTCCTTGTTGCCAAATTTTACCTCCTGAAGGTGTATCAATAGCAGTTGTTTTGGATAAATCCAAGTTCATTTGTGGTTGTTCCATTAGAATGGTTTTAATAAATTAGCGATACATCCCATAAAAGTAATTTCTTTATCGACTGACATTACAGATTGGTACTGTGATTCTGCGATAATGATAGTACCCAGGACCGGGTTATGAAATGAATCTAAATTTTCGAATAAAGTCCTGTATAATTCATTATAATCTCTAATATTTGAATCAGCAACTAATTGTCGTATTTGATTAAATGCTTTATCATCATTAGATTTAATTAGATCAACAATTTGATCTGTATATTGTTTTTGGTTAACAATATCTTTATTTAATTGTAAAAACGTACCTGCTGGATCGTATACAATACAAGATTGCAATAAATTTAAGGTTTTACGGATATCAGGATAGGTTTTATTTACAATCTCTACAATATCTTCAGTTGCACGATTACATGTTTCTTCATCTAAAATTTGTACACAACGTTTTGCTACTTCTGCTTTAGATGGGGGTAATACCTCAAATACGGATGTTCTAGATTGTATAGGGTCAATTACACGTTCAATATAATTACAAGTAAATACAAAGCGAGTTGTTTTAGAAAACGTTTCAATTACGTTGCGTAATGCTGCTTGTGCGTTAATCGTTAAGAAATCAGCTTCATCCATGATAACCACCTTTAAAGCGCGGAATGTCGCGGCGGATGCGAACGATTTTACCTTTTCTCTAATTGTCTCTATACCATTTTCATCTGAACAGTTAATGTAAATATGGTCACAATCTAAATTGGCTACAATTAGTTTAGCAGCAGTAGTTTTTCCAGTACCAGCTGGGCCGTATAGTAAAATATGTGGTATATCCTGCTGTTTAATCCATTGGTCTAAACTTGCTTTGAATACTTCATTTCCAATATAATCCTTAGGATCAGTAGGGCGGAAACGTTCTGTAAATAGGGTATGTTCTTTTATCATATTAATTTAACCAAAGAGTATCTTTATATTTTTGTTTATAATTTTCTTCTAATTGATATAAATCCACTTTATAAGGATAGTTATCAATAATTCTATTTTCAGGAACTTCTTTAAATACTACTTCTATTTTTTCTCCAACTAATAATTTATTTATTAAAGTTATTATAGGAACTACGCTACCATTATTTTTATTATCTTTATTTAGATATTTTTTAATATTTTTATTAACTGATCTATAACTTGCATATCTAGTATAAGCATTAGATTTAGTACCTTCTCCAAAAATACCTACTTTAATCACTTTTCCTTTATAGAGCCACATATATATTCCTCTACGCAAATTATGTGTTTTAGATACTTTTGGAATATTAATAAAATGTGAACTAATTTTTTCTAAATCAAACACTTTAAATGCTTTATAATCCATAACCTTTATATTTTAATAATGCGTAAATATACGAAAAATAATTAGGGGAGCAAAACGCTCCCCTAAATTAAGTTTTAGGACTTTACTGCGTCCATGTTTGCCTTTTTATAGGGTGTAATTAGTTTTTTAATTTCACCTGCGGCTTTTCTAGCGCGTTGTTGTGAAGCTTTTGTTGTTCCACTGTTTTCGCTCTCTAAAATGGCAAACTGCTCTGCAATTTGCTCAAACAATTCTTGTTTTGCACTCATAATTAATTAATTAAATTTACATTATCCCCGCCATTGGGTTAGGGGTTTCTTGTTCTTTATCCTCTCTTTTTTCATATACAACTGATTCAGTGGTAAGGATAGTACCAGCAATTGAAGCAGCGTTTTCTAAAGCAATTCTTGTTACCTTTTTAGGATCTATAATTCCTTCTTTTTTATAGTCAATTACTCCTAAATCTTTAAAGTTTAATCCAGCCCATAAATTATTACCTGAATCAATTAACTTAAATGAAGCAAATCTAATATCATTTATATCATGACCTGCATTAGTTAAGATTTTAATGAATGGTTCTGTAATTGCCTGTTTTACAATTCTACGTCCAATAGCAATATCATCGTTTCCAATTGGATCAATAGCACCAGCAGCATATAGTAAAGCGGTTCCACCTCCTGCTACAATACCTTCATCAAGTGCGGCTTTAGTAGCAAATAAAGCATCCTCAACTCGGTCTTTTTTCTCTCTAATTTCTATTTCGCTGTTTCCACCAACATTGATAATTGCTACTCCTCCAATTAGCTTACCTAATCGTTCTTGTAGTTTTTCTTTTTCAAATGCTGATGAAGCACTATCTAATTGGGTTTTAATACTAGCTGCTCTTTCAGTAATAGCTTCCTCAGTACCCTTACCATCAATAATAGTAGTAGTTTCTTTAGTAACTGATACTTTACGAGCTGAACCTAATAATTCGGTAAATTGAATTGGTTGTAATTTATCAAGTTTATGCCCTTTATTTTTAGATAAAACTTGACCACCTGTAACTGTAGCTAAGTCCTCTAAAGCCATAGTTCGTCTATCACCAAAATCAGGTGCTTTAACAGCTACAACTTGAACTGTACCACGCATTTTATTAACAATTAGTGTTGCTAATGCTTCGTTATCAATATCTTCAGCTACAATTAATAATGGTTTAGATTCACTACTTACTTTATTTAATACATTTAATAACTCAGATGCTTGTGTAATACGACCATCAAAGATTAAAACATATGGATCATCTAAAACAGCAGCCATAGCATCATTATCTGTAACAAAGTAAGGTGATTTAAAACCACGATCAAATTGCATTCCTTCTACAACTTCAAGTGATGTTTCACCGGTTTTAGATTCTTCAATTGTTACAATTCCATCACGACCTACTTTATCTAAGGATGTAGCAATTAAATTACCAATTTCAGTATCGTTATTACCTGAAATAGTAGCTACTTCTTTGATTTGTGAATCATCGGTAATTTCAGTAGCCATTTCTTTTAGCTTAGATACTACTGTTGATACTGCCTCGTCAATACCTTTTTTGATATTAACTGGGTTGGAACCATCGTTAATTTGTTTAATACCTTCTTCTAAAATAGCGGTAGCTAATACAGTTGAAGTTGTAGTACCATCTCCTACCTCATTTGCGGATTTAATAGATACTTTTTTAGCTAATTCAGCACCAATTGATTGGGTTTGGTCTTCTAATTCTTGAAAGGCTTTTGCTACAGTAACACCATCTTTAGTTACTTTAAGCTCACCATTTTGCTCTTTAATTAAAACAGTTCTACCAGCAGGCCCTAAGGTCGATGCTACACTGTTATTTAGCTTTTGAACTCCCTCTAAAAGCTTATTTTTTAATTCTTTTCCGAAACTTGTTTCTGTCATTACTCAATAATTGATAGCACTGAACTTTGTGCTGTTATATAATATTCTTCTCCTTCGATTGTAATTGATTGTGCTCCCATTTTAGGGATTAACACTTTCATACCAACTTTTAATATAGAAGGTACATACTCTCCTTTATTAAAGTTATAAACTTCTGAAATAGCGATAATTTCTCCCATTTCAGGTCTTTCTTTACCCATATCAGGAATAATAATATTTCCCGACATTTGCTCCTCCTCCTCAATAGGTCGAAGGATAACGTTTCCGTTAACTGGTTTTAATTTACTCATTTTTTGGTTTTGGATTGATTAATTTTATTTCCTTGGTTTGTTGTCAATTTAAATTGATTCTGTCTTTTGTACCTACGCATAGGTGACTGTCCACGTGCTTTGCTCATTTTAAAATTGCTTCTTTAAGTTTTAAATGTGTTTTTTCAAATTCCTCAGCATATTCAGTCAAACTATAAGTTCGATCTTCTAACATCTGATGTTTTGCGATTGATAGTATAGCTTGTGGTAATGAAGTATGAAAACCAAGAGTTTTATTTTTAGTGGTATCAATAACATTAAAGCTATATTCGTCAATAGCAATCTTAAAATCTCCCAAGGCGGGATCTTTAATAAATGTGGATTTGCCTGAACCAACAGGTCTTCCTTTGAAATTTGGATTTGCCATAACGTTTGTTTTTATTTATTACGTAAATATACGAACTCTATTTTAATTAACCTAGCTCCAGGGCGAAACTTTTTACTTAATTTGCAACGTTTTTAATTCTGAGCCTTTAGAGAAAGGCACATCAATAGTTAATAAACCATTCTCAAACTTGGCAGCAGATTTTGAAAGGTCAAACTTACTATCGATTTTCCATCCTAAGTTGAATGAACGTTTTGCAATACCTCGATGGATATAATCTACGTCTTCTTCTTCTTTGGTTTTAGTGTAGTTAATTCTAATAATATTGTCCTGAAGTTGGATTTCAATATCTTTTTTAGAAATACCTGTACAAGCGATATTAAAGGTTAGTCCTTTATCGGTTGTAAAGATGTCTACGGGATGTGAAAGTTTGGTTTGTTCTAGCGGTGAATATTGGCTAGCGTCTTGGAAAAAATTCCTTACTAAGATGTCGAACGGATTCCGTTCATAGAATAATGTACTCATATCATTTAAATTTGTGGTGGCATTAGCTCACCGGGTTAATAATAAAACATAACTGCTCGCCCTAGAGTCTCAGTTAATTTGTCATAAATATATACTATTGTTGTCTTACAATAAAATATTTAGCTGTACTTTCTTCAGAGTTAAATTCTAATTTCATTAACCCCTTATTACTAACATAAATAGTACCTTCAGTACCTTTGTTAGCCGCTAATATTTCACGTAACACGTTAGCTGAAAAGGGTAAAATATCACTTGGTGATTCAAATTCTGCTAGTTCTGTAAATTTAACTTTATGTGAATGTTGTGAACGTTCGCCTAATATAATTTCTACAACATTTTCTCCTTGTTTAGTTGTTGTAGTATTTAAAGTAACATCTTTTACTTTTTCTAATGCATTATGTGCTTTAAGAAAACCAGTAATAAATTCATCATCTACTTTAAAGTTAAAATCGTAATCTGTTTCTGCTACTTTAGGTACTTCTGGGATTGAATTGATATCACTAAGATGATAATTTAAGTCAAACTTATTATCTTGAATCTTTAGTTTATCAACTAAACCAGTAGGACCCTTACTTAATTCAATTTCAATTTCTTCACTTGTAATATTAATTAGTCTTAATAAAGCATCTGTACTATATATTGCTAAGGGACCATCCGGCAGGTTCATATCAAATATAACCTGACCTACAGCATCTTTGGTTTCGGTAGCAAAATTAATTGTGGCTTTACCCCCAACTAAATTCCATACTACCTCTTTGGTTAAACCGTTTAAGTAATATTTTTCAATATTATTTACTATATGACTTTTCTTCAACGAAATTTGATTTAGTTAATATATTAATTTGTCTTTTTACTTCAGACCTTTGATCATTTAATTTATAAACTGATCTTGCTAGCTCTACGAATTCTTTATCAAATCGTTGTTCTTTTTCACAATCGCGAATCCAATCTTCTATATTCCAAAGTTGGCTATTGATTTCTGATAGCTTATCTACTTCATTATATAAGTTAGAATCACCGTAAATTTGATATAAAGCCATTACGCAATCATTAAGAACAGCCCATTCCTTCTCAATATTTTTTAATTGAGTTATGTTTTTAATTTTATCTAGTTTTAATTCTAGGATAGTCATTTTATCAACTATCTCTCCGTTTGATACCTCTATTTTCATACTAATGAATGTAATAACTTTTCAGTGTCTCTCCAACTCTCTACGTGATGAGTTTTACAACCTTTTCGTTTTTGGGCTATGATTTGTTGTTCTATAGGCCAATCGTTTCCTCCTGGTTTTAATCTGTCTCCAAAGAATGTAAATTTACCTTTTATATCTTTGACAATTTGTCCTTTATCTTTACCTTTTTCATAGATATCAATACTGATTTCGCCACCTACTACAGCATCTAAATTTTGATATCTTTCTCTGATTTCCCAAGCAAATTCTTTGCGTTCTTGATGTTCTTTATCCCATACATCATAATGCTCTCTTTGCTCTTGAGTACAATTTCTACCTATAGTAGAAAAATTAACAGCACCGTCACGTTTTTCAATATGATTTCCATATCGATGTGGATATTTAGAATTTTCTAAAAACATTTCTAATAAACCTTCACATTGAATTGGAAGGTTAAATTCATATTGATATTCTAGTTTATCATTGATAAAAAGTTGATTACCCGAATTTTGGTAACAACGTTCTGCTGAACCCCATATATCAAATCCAACTTGTTCTATTGTTTTATCTCTATCGCTACCAGATATTAACCAAACTTTATTCTTTTTAATAAAGGATTGGAAAAATGTTTTAAAAGTAGGATCAATTAATCCTCGAGATGGAGTTAAAGTACCATCAACATCAAAAATATAAATCATATAAAAAATTGATTAACATAAGGGTTTGTGACTAATTTCCATCCCAAATCTGAGTAGAATCCTTCTAATTTATTTAATAATATAGTATCAAATACTTTTTCTTTATCAGCAAACTTATCTAAAAACTCTTTAATTTTAGGGGGCATATTATAATCAAGATACGCTAATGCTTCAATATTATATGGATTCTTTTTTAAATAAATCCATTTTACTTTACTACCCTGAACGATTGTTTCATATTGTCTATCTAATTGCCAGTATTTAAGTAAATCGTTGTATTTAATAGTAGCTCGTACTGCAGCAGGTGCACCTTTGCGTATAACAGTAAATGCTTCTCCACCTACAGGCTTGCGTTCAATGTATTTGTTTAACGTTTTAACTCCCGTAGGATTACCTAATTCCCCAATGGGCATGTCGCTTAGTATCTTCTTTTTAAAAGCTAGTATACGAGCATCAATTTCGTTTTGTTGTGTTCCTTTTAAAACATCTTCAACAACTTGTTTAAAGAAATTACCAAATACTTTAGGGAAATTAGATTTTTTATATTCTAATCCTTTTACATCTAATGTTTCTTTAGGTATACCCTCTTGTTTAGTAATCCACTGGGCATATCGTCTAGTGGCACGGAAATAAGCAGAACGAATTACTGCTTCTGTTTTCATTTCTAGTCTATGATCTCGAACATTAAAACAATCTCGAGCAAGATTATCATAATGATCAGAAATGTAATCTTGATAATAGAGAGCAACTTTTTCCAGTTTATCATCTTTTTCTTCATCAGTAAACGTTTCAAAGTTAGGGTAGAGATGTAACAATAGAGGTTCAGCATTAAAATAATTCGAATCTGTGTCTACATAGGCACATAGATTCGTATCATTTTCATCACATATAAACCAAGGTGTTGTCTCTAAATGTTTCATTAAAATGTTCTTTCTCCAGGAATTTGTTCTATTCCCCCATCCAATTCTCCAATACTATTTAATATACGTTCTCTAATTTTAATCTCAAACTGGATCCCGTCAAATTTAAATTTACCTCCTTGTTGAAGCATTTTGCGAAAAAATACTTCGCGTTTTTCGCTCCAAGATTCACTCATTTCTATGAGTTCTTCTTTTGTAGCAAGTTTATCGTTCACTAAAACATGAACTCCTTTTCTTAATGATTGTTTTGTTAGTGCCATTATTCTTTTATTGTAAAATTATGATTAAAAGTAATTCTAAAGTCGCTTTTTATAGGAGGTAACCCACAATGGTATCTTGATCCATGAAATAATACCCCTCTACCCATTTTATGTTCTATATTATCCTTAATATGAAGAGTTTGATCATATACCTTATTAAAAGGAATTTCCTCTTGGGTTTCTTCAAACATTAAAGTATCACCATCAGAATCACACACGTAATAAAGTAATACCCAATGGTTTTCGTCACTGTCAGTGTGAGGAGGATAATACCCTTGACTAGATTCTGAAGATTCTCTAAATATCCAATTTATTTTAGATCTGATGACTTTATCTATGGTAAAATTAAAATTATTTTCTAATATTTTTAAAAAACCAGTTTTTTGTTGATCTAAATCAATAACAAACTGTTTTTCAGTTAACATTTTAGTATACTTAGAAGAATTTATTGTAAGAAAACATTCATCATAGGTTACATCTCTGAATGTCATTGTTTTGTTATTATTATAAAAACTTTGTAGGATATCAAGTTGTTCAGATTTTCCTACAAAATTATCTATTATATAAATTTGATTTTTATCTAATTCCATATTATTCTCTGTTATAATCGTCTTCAATTCTTACTATGTCGTCTTCGCCGAAATAAGTTCCGGTTTGTACTTCAATAAATTGTACTATTTCGTCTGTTTCATTCCAAGCTCTATGTTTAGTCCCTAAAGGAATTTTAATTGAACCACCAGGTTCTCTAAATACTTTTTCATCATCTAAAACTATAGTTAAATTTCCTTTTACTATAGTCCATTGTTCTTGTCTTTTATGATGGTATTGATACGATAATTTTTGTCCAGGGGCAACTGTTATTCTTTTTACTTTACATTCAGGTGAATCTAGTAAAACTTCATACATACCCCAAGGTCTACTTTCTATTTCATTCATATATGTGTCCATGGAAACAATAATTTATTATAATTCTATCATCTATAGTAGGAGTACTAGCACTATGGTATATAGAACCATCAAATAATACCATTCTTCCTTTTTTTGGTGTAGTTCTTTTTATTTCGTTTTGATTATTATCGTAAAATATAGTATCTCCATCACTATCATTTACATAATATAAACAGACCCAGTGGGGGTAATGAAAATCTACATGAGGTGTTAAAGCTGAAGATGTTATTGAGGGGCGTTGTAAATAAACTCTTCCTAATAATAATTCTTCTAAAAATATCTTTTTATAATTAAAAAAATTATATAAAGGAGTACAAAGTTGGGAATAGAATTTAGTTATAATATAATCACAACTTTTATGACTTTCCTGATAGAAGGTATGTCCAAATCCTATTTCATGTTCTAAGTTATCATTATCAACATCAGAAAGTTTTTTTAAATAATATAAAGGAAAATTAGAAACAAATTTATTAGTAATTAAATTAACAAGGTTGTTTTCAATAGGAAGAGGGAGAAAATTATCGTGTATTTCTATCATAATTTTTATATGTATCTACCTAAAAAAGAAATATTTATTACTCCTCTAGGGGTTGTTGAAGGTTTACTACCACTATGATAAACACTCCCATCAAAAAAAGCTATTCTACCTTTTTTAGGAGATATTCTTTTTATTTCTGTAATTTTATCATTTTGGTAAAATATAGTATCTCCATCACTATCATTTACATAATATAAACAGACCCAGTGGGGAGTATCTTTAATATCAATATGTGGTTCTTGAATTCTAGGGTTAGGATCGGGTAATTGCAAATAAACCCTACCAAACATTAAATTTAAAATATTAAACCTTAAATATGAGGAAAGTAAAAATAAAGGACTTGATAAAATAAACTTCCATGGGTCTAAAGGAGGTAAAAAATCATCATTAGTCCAAAAATCTCCACCAAAACCATAATCGGTGATATCACCCCCTTCAAACTCAGGGGTAGTTAGGCTAGTATTATAAAATAAAGGAATATTATAATCATTTCTTTTACTAAAAAGAGAATCTTCTAAGAGATTTTCTGTTTCAATAGGTAAAATATTATCATAAACTTCTATAAATCCTTCTTTCATATTTCTAATTTGATCTCATTTCTTAAAATCTTATTCATATGGCGATTTGCAACTAATGCTGATTCTTGAATAATGCGCCATCCTGATAATGTAATGGCTTCACTTAATATAGACAAGGGCATTCCATATCTAAATGAATTTAATGCTGTAGCTCCATACAATGAGTTAAGTAAAATTTTCATTGTATACTGCATTAAGTGATAATACTCACCCTTTTCAGTATCACCTGCTTTGTATGATTTTTTCATTTCATCTTTATACATTTTTCTTTCATCAAACCATTTACTTAAAATGGTTGACAATACCGATTCTTTATCTGTTCTAAAAAATGTACCATTTGCTGCTAAAGCGTAGTTATTTTTTTCTATCATATTAATAAGTTGCCCAACAGGTACAGTAGCTCTAGGATTACCTTTCCTATTAGGATCCATTACTATAATAGATTCATGAGGTTCCATTTCTTTTAAATCATTTAAACCTAAGTAATTATTACGATCTGGTTTTTCTCCATAAGGCCCATATTCAACTAATTTATCAGGTAAAGTATCAGGTACAATTTTACCTACAATTGTTTCTCGTCCTATGTTTAAAGACATAATAATTGAAGGGTATAGTGATGTTAAATCTTCATCAAACATGTACTTATACAAGCCGGCTTTGGGGCAAAATAAATAACCACCAGCGTAATTTAATTTCTTTTCTCCGTGTGGGCGTCCTGGGGGTATAATATTTTGAGATAATAGATAAGCTGAAATAGCACCATCATGTATTTTAGAAGAAGCATATACTTCACTATATTTTACTTTACCCTTGTGTGCTAAGTTTCGAGTTAGTGCTAAGTACTGTAACTTTTTATCTAATTCAACTAATATTTCAACGTCAACAAAGTTATATTGTATAAACTTTTGAATATCAGTCTCGAACAAATCATCCAATGTACCCTCGTATTCAATTTTATTGATACCTACGTATTTTTCGCCGATTGCATCGAGTTTCCAACTTGGCTCATCTTCCCACCCATACTTTTTATGTAAGCGCATATAATCCATTGATTCAACACCAGCGATGTCAACGTACATATCTTTTTTATACCAATATTGGTTATTTTTAGCATATTTTACAATACCAATTGGGGATAAACGTTTAGCTTGTCTTTCTCCTAATACTATAGACATTCTGTAATATAGGTAAGGAATATCAAAATAATCACTATTATACCCTATAAGCATATCAGGTTCTATTTCTTCCATTCTGGAGATAAAACAATCCAATAAATCGGCTTCATGTCTAAAGGGTATAATTTCTTTATTTCTAGCTTTGGTACGTTTTAATATACCTTTTTTATCTAAAATAACAATAGCCCACTGATCTAATTGTTTATCGTACCATGCAATTGAAGTAATAGGTTTTGGGGCAGTTGAAATATATTCTTCTGTAAGTGCACCACCCATTTCACACTCGATATCAAAAAATACCTCTCTACAAGTTGTAGAAGGTCTATCATCAGTACCATATTTTTCTATTAAGAACTTTTGGTGGGCTGATATGTCTCCGAAGTGTAGTTTAGTGGTATTTCTGTCCCAGTTGTGAGTGCGTAATAAAGGTTCGCCGTTTAGGCCTTTGAATTTAGCTTCATCTTCACGACATTCTCTATAGGCATGGTTTTCCCATTCAATTTTCTCGTAACCTTCATCTGTCCATAAATGAATTAAGTGGGTGTTTTCTTTACCTGTTTGCCTTTTATTACCTACTTCGTAAATCTTTTTATACATAACCTATATTATTATTTTATTTAAAAGGTATTCCTCCAACCCACCATACTAATGATTTTCGTATTCCTTTAGTTACAGGTGTAACCCTATGAGGGGTAAAAGATGGAAAGATAGAAATATATCCTTTTTCTTTAGGAACAATAGTTGTATTTTTTTGAGTACTTCCATCAAAAGCTAACTCTAAGTCCCCACCTTCATATTCATCAGGATCCGAAAGTTGGATAGTTAAAGATAATTTTCTATAATTATTTTCATAAGGAGAAAGATCAGTATGCCAATCATAATGTCCTTTTTCTTGAGAATTGTATTCTGTATATTGAATGATATCATTTGTACCTACAATTTCAAAACCAAAAGAAGAATTAGCTTTTACAAAATACTGGTGTAATAATTCATAAAGCCAAGAAAAAGAAGTATCATTAGGAATCCATTTAATTTGGCTTTTCCTATTAATAAAAGTATTTTCATGTACTAAGCCTTCTGTATAGTTATTTAATTCTTCTATATTTAAAAATAAACGGTTTAAATTTTCTTGAGAAAATTTTTCATGAATGAAAATATATTGGTTTAAATTTTGTGAAGGTAAAGGAAAATTTATCATTAGTATGTAATTATATCGTTATCTTTACCTTTAGGCTTTGATCTCGGTTTGCGTTGTTCAATATAATCACTTTCTTCGGCAAAACCAAGTTTTACTTCGCTCCAATTAATATTTTGTGTAGCATAATAGGGACCATGATGTTTTAAATAATCATCAATATGTTTAAGTGAATCAACTATTTTAATTGCAGCACGATCTAACTCATTGATTTCTTCGTTTGCTAAACTTAATTCATTTTCTAATTCTAAAATTTTTTGAGTTTGTTCTGATATAGTATTGTCTTTTATCATTCGAGCTTCGATTTCATCTAGTTTAGATAAAAAATCCTCTTTTTCTTCTACTACTTTAGGATCATTAACTTCAATTTCTTCTATAACTTCTTCTTCAGTTACTTCTTCATCCCAATCTTCAAATTCTTCATCTTCAAATACATCAGGTATAGGTGTTTCTTCTTCTCGTTTAGGAAAAGCATTAGCAAAAGCAAAGTTAGCTGCTACAACTAAAGATATAGCTAAAGGATCAAATACAAAGATAATTACTAATAACAAATAGTTAATAATTTTATCCATACCAATACCTGTTAAACCTGAGAGATATTGTAAGGGGCCTAATTCACCTGCTACTTCAGCATTATTTTCTAAATCTAAGATTTCGAGTTGATATTTTTGTAGGGAATCGGCTGCCACTTCTCGTTTAATTTGTACTGCTTGCCTGTTTTCTTCTTCAACTTCAATACGTTTTTGAGATAATCGAAGCTCGGCAGTTGATACTGTTGATCGAAGGCCTGTAGATGATGTCGTGTCTCGTACTTGAATCGAGGTCGCTTTCGCACTAGATAAAGTACTAATGTTATTAGAGATTCTTTCAAGTTCCTGATCATATCTTGCCACATCCTTCTCATAAAATTCTTTCTTCTGGTCTAAAAATGATATTTGGTTTTCCTTAACAGTTAATTGTCTATAAGTATCCTGGTAAGCAGCACTTAAAAAACCATAAATACCCATACTAGTAATTAACACTAATATTATTGTAGCTACAGATAAATAAACCCTAAGTACTTTATTAATTGTACCCCAATATTGATACAATAATGAAGCAATTACTAATTTAGCTACCTCAAGTGAGCCAGCCATAACAATTACCTCAAATGCCGCGCCAGCAAAAAGTTTGCTCAAGCCGCTAACACTATAGAAAGCGGCCGAAGCGCTAACTGACAGGGCAGAGAATGCTATAATAAAAGGGAATGTTCCCTTACGAATTGAATTTAAGAAGTTTTTCACAATAATAAATATTGTTACTTTAACTCGTCCTTACTAAAAAATTGTTTTAAATCAGGTCTAAAGTAATTAATAGATTTCATGACCTTCTTATCTCTTGTTCGGTAGACAATAAACCGTCCCTCCTCGATTTTTTCAAAATGACAGGCCTCACCTTGCTCCTCACTTCGTTTGCTGACTGTCTCCATGGCTTCTTCTTCAGATGTGCAAGCTTTTGACATATTAGAGGCTTGTACCTCGAGATATGCTGGCCATATCTTATCTTTAAGGCCGTGTAACATAACACCGTTCCCCAAGGAAACGTAAGTAATATCGCACAGAGCGTCCAAAACTTCCACAATATCTCCCCGTTCGCAAGCCTCTCTATATTCTTCGAGCTCTTCGAGGATGAAATCGTAGACGAATTTCCATTCGGGGGTAGGAGGGATGGTGGGTACATAATTGTTAGGTTTGCCAAATGTGGCATTAAATGTTTCTACTTCGTCGACAAATGGGACAATTTCTGGGAATAATGATAATTGTTTACTCATAACTTTTTAACTATGTTTTTTTTATAATAATAGGGGATATCGTTATATAAAGGATGTTGTTTATCTATAATTAAAACAGTTTCTTTATTTAAAACGGTAGCTCCAATTCCGGGTAATGTACAATGAATTTCTTGTAATACCAAATATTCTCCTTCTATTTCATCTAAAGGGGCACTATTAATATGTGGGGTTTCTTTAGGTTCGTTTTCTTTAGTGTAAGGAAACATTTCATTTAATGTTTGTCTTCGTCTTCCACAACCACAATCTTCTTTTCCTGCCATTTTAGCTACTTTATCTGCTACCTTATCTAAACCCGTAGCATGGGTTATTTTAGCGATTGTATCACCAAATCCTTCTGATTTTTGTTTTGGGTTAAAGTTCTCCATAAGTATTATCTCTTTGTCCTGGGGTTTCGTCGGTTTCCCATGGGAAAACCAACCATTCGTCTCCAACGACTTCACCATAAATATCTGGTGTTTCGCTTGCTGTTTCTTTATGATATAAACAAGCTACTCTAACTTTAGGATAATTTTCTCTTATTTCTTTTACAGTTTTACCTGAATCACAAATATCATCTATAATTAAAATATGAGATAAATCTGCCATTTTAGACATTTGAGCAGAATTTATTTGTTGATATTTAATCCCTGTTTTATGAGATATCCAAGTGGCAGGGATTAACCCACCACGAGGAACTCCGTAAATATAAAAAGGTTTCTTTTCTAAATTTTCAATTTTTTCAACTACCTTATTAATAACCTCTTTAATATCATCCCAGCTAAGGATTATTTTTCCTTCTAATTGTAACATTATATAGCGTGTGTTCCGTTATTAATTTTAATCGAGTCAAAAAATTCTTGACGTGCTAAACTAGTATTGTCTCTAAATACACCACTTGCTTTAGTTGTAACCATGGATGCACCATTATGTTTTACTCCTCTACAACTAACACAGTTATGAGTTCCAACAATTGTTACTACAACACCCTTATTACCCTCTGTAATTTTTTCTACAGCATTATGAATAGCTGATGTTAATTGTTCTTGGATGGCTCCTCTTCTACCAAATAATTCTACAATTCGATTTAGTTTAGATAAACCAATTACTTGACCCTTTTCACCTGCAACATATCCAATATGTACTACACCTTGAATTGTTTGGTGGTGGTGAGAACACATGGAAGTCAGTGGAATGTTGCGCTCTATAATGACGCCATCATAGCCATCGGACGGGAATGAAGTAATTTCACTCATCGCAGTATATCGCCCAGCCCATAAATCATTAACATAAGCTTTAGCTACACGTCTTGGTGTATCCGCTGAATTAGGATCATTTTGCCAGTCACATTTTAGTGCTGTTAAAAACTGACCGTATGCTAATGCAGCATTTTCAATCATTATGTTTTTATCTTTGTCTGTAAGAGGGAATCCGGGTGCTACCCCATTTGCAAAACCTTCTTGTACAACTTCTAAGTCTGTGTGTTGTTTTTTTCTACTTTCCATTCAAATTGTGTCTTTTTGTCTTTTGATATAACGCTTATTCCTCCTAATGTAATAAATCCTAATGTATAATCCAACTTATCTAAATAAGAAATTACATGAGAAGGTTTTATAATATCTTTTATCCACATATCGTGGAGTACTGGGAGTTTACTTGAAATCATTATACTTCTCTTTGATCGTTAAACGCCATAATGTGAGCTCGACCTGTAAATCTCCATCCTCTATCTCTTACAAAATCCATAACTACAGGGTAAGATTCAAATAAATTTTCCCTAACATCACCAGCAGGCATTGCCCATACTTTGTGATCTGGAATTTCTAATTCTTTTAAGAATTCTTCAACTTCTGGAACCATTGAAAGCTCTTTGTCAAGGACAGGCTTAATATGGTAGTCATTATGATAATCAATACTCTTTTTAATTGCATCTTTATTTAGTCTTAATTTGTTATGTCGGTCAACCATTTTTTGGTCTGTAATTGCTCCTTGAGGAGTTTCAACTCCAACAACAGGTACAGAATTGGAAAACTTAGGACTAATACTGAGCAGCCCAATAGGATAGTCAGTAGGGAGGAAGTGGCTTCCTTCAGTTTCAATAGTAATAAATAAATCTCTTTCATTTGCTAAATGTGTTAATTCGTTTACAAGGGATGGATGCATTGTTGGTGAACCTCCGGTCAACATCATCTCTGTGATGTGAGGATTTTCATCATACATTTTGATTATATCGTTAAATGTGTATTTTCCTTTTTCTGGATGGATTGAAGTATACCATGAATCACACCACCCGCCTTCGCCAAAATAGCAACGGTGTGTACATCCTGAGGTACGAACTACGATTGTGGGGTATCCTTGTCTAGAGCCTTCTGATTGAACGGCTGTATAAACTTCTACGATTGGGAGAACCTTGTTATAATCCTCTATTCTTTTGAGCATATGTGAATTTTTTTAAGTGGTTTTACTGTCACTCGACCTTTTTAATGGTCTAAATATAATATAACTATCTAACTAATCCAAATATTTTTGAATACTTTTTAAAAGTTGTTTTTTTGTGTATTCTGGACCGTGGTATAATGTTTTTTGGGGTTTTATTGTTTTATCTTGGGTTTTTTGGTGCCATGCTAATTTAGCAGCACCAATAGCTGTGCCTGCATCACTTGATATAGGTTCAAAGTAAAATTCTATATTAGGAAAACGTTTTTTAAAATAATAATTTGCAACACAGTTTAAAAAATATCCCCCAGAACAACAAACTTGTTTTAATCCAGTTTCTTTTAATCCTTTTTCAATTAAATCTCCTACAGCTTGTTGGGTATCTTGTTGAATATGATAAGCTAGATCTTTTTTTAAATTATTTATTTCAGTATTAGTTTCAATTTTGGACAAAATTGAATTAGAAGGAGGAGAAAAAACACCTTCATTACTTTTTTTAGTAAAAGAAAATTGAGGATTTCCTTTTTGATTAATAATTAAAGGAGGAATATTTTTATTTTTAGCTCCATAAGAAGATAAACCCATTGTTTTACCACTTTCTGACCAACTCAACCCTAAAAACTTAGTTACTCCCTCATAGGTTTTAGTTAAACCAATATCTTTTCCTTTAATAGATCTATTTTCATATAAACTCTTAAAACTAGAAGGGTATTGAGCTATATGGATTGTTTCAGTTTCACAACTATAAAACTCATTATTTTTTTTATCAAAACTTCCATTCCCATCTATAATAATAGATAAAGCTTTAGTAAATCCTGAGTTGTAAAATGAAGAAGAGGAATGGACTAAATGGTGGAAATCGATATAGTCTTGGATAGGGATATTAGAAAAATATTTATTTAAATAAAAATTAATAAATTTAAAATAACCATATTCTATAGAATCATTAAGCCCAGCAATAGCAATTTCATCTATATTAAATTGGGTAGCTATTTTATCTATTAAATAAATAGGATAAGATTCATGTTTAAAACTTCTATATATTCTTTCCTCTTCTAAGAAAAAAATAATTTCACCATCATTTAAAACACAAACTGAACCATTATGGCTTAAATTTATTCCTAATATTTTATAACCCATTTATATATTTTTATAACCTATTTTCTATATAATTTATATCTCTTTTTAATTTTTCAATTTGATTTTGTTGATCTTGGACTACTTTAATAAGCAATGAAGTTAGTTTAGAATACTTAATACCTTCTACTTCTCCTTTTTCATCTTTCTTAACTAATTCAGGTAAATGTTCATTTACTTCTTCAGCAATTAAGCCATAATCTCTTTCTCCTGATTCTTTCCAATCAAATGTTACAGGGCGTAAATTATGAATAATATCTCCAGAATCCAAGGTTTTTACATTTTCTTTATATTTTAAAGCTGAAGTTTCTGTTATGGAATTAAAACTTACATCATCTGATGTTCTTATATTTTGGTTCATTAAGTATACTTCAGTTGCACCTTGGCCTGTATTAAGGTTACCAACTATAGTAAGAGTAGATCCATCAAAAGTTAAATTTGCTTCAGCATTACCACTAGTAGAGTCTATAGAGGTTACAACTCTATTATTTGCAGAATTAGCAACGTTATATCCAGCTACTCCTGTTAATCCTGAACCATCACCAGTAAATGAACCACTCATTGATCCACTAAACACCCCATCTCCTGTAGATGAAAAAGAAGCAGTATCTGATGTATCAGCGTAACTTGCAGTAACAATATGAGAAGCAGTAGTAGCATTATCGGCTTGTGAAGCAGAAGTTGCTTGATCAGCAAAACTGGCTGTTATAGCATGGGAAGACGTAGTAGATAAATCTGAAATTGAAGCAGTACCTATTAAGTCTCCTAAAAGAGAACCTGTTAAAGATCCTGAAAAGAAGGAATATAAGCTACTAGAAAAAGAGCCTGTAAAAGCACCATCTCCACTTGCAGCAAATGAAGAAGATATTTGGGTTATAATAGAAGTAGAAATAGCTAATGAGGCAGTTTCGGCAAATGAAGCACTTTCAATACTACCTAATACTATAGAGGCAGTTTCAGCATATGAAGCACTACCTTCTAATTGGCCTATTACTTTAGTAACTGTTAAAGTATCAGTTAAAGGAATATAAGTTAATCCACTATCTGTTTTTACTTGGGCTTCTCCTGTATTTGATTGTGCAAATAAAGGGTAGTGAGTAGCAGCACTTGATTCTTCAGGTGTAATATTTAAGTTTGAAGATGCTAATGCGTGGGATGCTGTAGTAGCACTATCGGCTTGTGAAGCACTAACTGCTCTTTCTGCATTAGATGCTGAATCTATTAAACCAAAGAATGAACCACTAAAGGTACCACTCCAATTTGTACTAAAGGCAGAACCTGAAATAGTTAAACTTCCGGTTATCTCATGTGTATCTGAAGTATCGTCTCCAAATTTTGTTGAACCTGAACTATAGATAATAGATGAGGTTTCATATATAGTTTCTAGATAGCCAATAGATGCTGTACCTGTAACTTCTAAATTACCAGTAATATGAAGAGTACCACTAATAAATTGGGAGCCAGTTAACTCATATGAACCACTTAAAGAACCAGTTCCAAAACCGTTTTGAAATAATTTCTCTTCTAATTGTACAAGTTGTCCGTAGGTGGATCTTATAGTTCTATTGGTAAGTGTAGACATTTATAGCTAGGTTTATATCAATAAATATATAAAAAAGGCCGCTATTAGCGGCCAATTTTCATTTATGCATCACCTAATACGGCTGCTGTAGAATGTTCTTCTAATAGTTTTTCTACATGCGCTTTCGCAACAGCATATTCAACCTCTCCACTTTCATCCTCATATTGAACAGGATCGTCCACACCGAGTGTGATAAAAGCCTCAATACGTTCCACTGATGAAGCGGATTTGTAATCGCTATTGCCGCTAGGATAGGGTTTATAAGAAGTATTAGTACGTTTGTATACTTCATTAAAATCAATTCCGAGCTCGTTAACCAATTCTTGTCCATCTCTTAAAATTCCTAGTTTATCAGTTTCTAAATATGGTGTAAAATATCCTACACGATCTGCATCCCAATTACCGTTTCTAAAAGCTGCATCATCTGCATCTCTAAATTCTTGTCTACAATCTGGGTAAATCGCGTGGTCACCAGCATGAATACCTAAAGCAATATCGCAATTTTCTTTTGTACGATTTGCAATAGATAAAGCTACAGCTTGAGTAATAGAAGCAAACATTTTGTTACGGTTAGGTACAACTGTTTCTTTCATGTTATCATTCTCATAATGTCCTTCTGGTACATCATCTCCTCCATCTACTAAAGCTGAATCAAGTAGATCTACTAGTCCATTTAATTGAATTTGACGATAAGTTACTTTGTGACCATTATCCGCTAGATAATCGATTAATGATTGAGCTCTTTCTAACTCAACTCTGTGTTTTTGACCATAATCGAATGAGATACCAGTTACAGTATCGTATTCAGATAGTGCTCTTAATAATAGTGTGGAACTATCCATTCCTCCACTTAATGAAACTACGACGTGTTTAGCCATGTTTAATTGAATTTAAAATTGTGCCAGGTATGTTTTGGATATAGGCTAATCCATTAATTTTACGAAATCGTTTTACATTTTTTAATACATTCTCATAATTAACTTTATAGGGGTCAATATCAAAATATTCATTCATATTTGCTTTAGGTTTTTCTACTAAACCTTGTCTAGTATAATCTATATTTTCTAAAGCAGACATTATTGGATTTGATGTATCAATTGATTCAATTTGAGGGTGGTTGTTATACCATCCAAATTCTTGAGGTACAGCACAACCTAATAGATGAAATTTGATATCTTTAAAATTAGGATCATTTAATAAACTTTTTACAAAGTTAATTCTACCTAATGCTTTATCTAAAGCCGTATCACCATACCAAGTAGCACCGTAAGATATATTTAATTTTTTATACCCTAAATCCTTAAGTAATAAAGCACATAAACGAGCTGATAATTCATCTTCACCTTGTATTACAGCTGTTATTTTAGTCTTTTTAGGATATTTAAACTGTAACCAATATTTAGCTTGAGCAGCAGTTTGAGATTGTTTCATCCAAACATCAGGTACTATAAATTCATCGGGTTCTATTTCTTGGATCCAGTGTAGTAAACGTTCATGGTTATATGCTTCACCTAATTCATGAAGTGAATTATCCATGATAATATAACGTCCCTCTTCTTTAGATTTAAGAAAGAAATTTTTATATTTTTCATCTTGATCTAAAAGATGAGGTAAACAATAATCATAATCGTTAAATTCACGACTATTATTTAATAAACATCTAGGAACTTCGTGTGATACCTTCATTACAAATCTTTAAGACTACTCAAGATAGTTTCTAATTTTTCATTTGATGAAGCAGCTTCGTACATAGCAGAATTTTTACCATGTTCTCTAAATTCTACTCTTGTAACTTTTACTCGACCTTCTGTTTCTTCTTTAATGAATGGGTTTAATTTATCAAAGATAAATTGGGCAAAACGTTCTGCTCCCGTAGCTGGGATAACACGTACTTGAGCAGCTCCAGCTTCATCCATTTTCATAAATGATTCTACATAAGGATCATCTTCGGCTACTAAAAAAGTATGGTCAAACATATAATCCATCCATTCTTTAGGGGATTTACCATCGATAGTGCCTTTAGCTCTTTTCATACCGCCAAAGTCCCAAACCCAATTACGTTCATCTAAATCACCTTCGAACCATACTTTAAATGAGATTCCGTATCCATGTAAAAATCTACAATGTGTTGTATCTGCTTTCCATTGACGGAATACACAACTGAATCCGTCAAATACTTTTGTTGATGTATATTTACCCATTTATTTGATCTTTTAACATTGTTAAACCATCAATTACCTCCTCCAACACTTTAGGTGAAAATGTTATACCTTTTTTAGTAGGTAAACGTTTACCATCTTCGGCATCGTAAAATTCTCTTACATCTACATAATTATGTCCCTCATATTCTCGAAGTTCAATTTGTACGTAGTTTGATTTATTTTTCTTTATTTCAATTATTTGACTAGCCATTATAAAAGTTTAAAATTGTTTCTTTTTGTTGTAATCCTGTCAATCTACCAACAGCTTCTCCATTCTCCACGAGAACTAGTGTAGGAATATTTCTAACTCCATATTGGATAGATAAGTCTTGGTTATTATCAACATCTATTTTTTCGTAATTGATTTGACCGGATAGTGATTCCATGATTGGGCCTAACATTTTGCAAGGTCCACACCATGCTGCACTAAAATAAAGTATTTTTTTCATTTTTAATTAAATTTGATTATGTTCTACCATTATATTCCAACTTACAGATATTCTATTTATATCTGATTGGTTTTTTCCTACACGATGTCTCATCCAAGAAGGAAAACTTATTAATAAATTATTTTGGGGGGTAATTTCTTTCTGAGAAGAAAATATATCACTGTTTAACATATGATCAGTTACACTAGGTAAAGGGTTTTCTAAATAAAAACTTCCACTATTTTTATCTACTTCTATATACATTACTCCACTAAATAAATTAGTTTGACCGAAACCTATATGACTATGTATTTCTTGAAAATTACCTTTTTTAGCTACATTAACCCAACAACTTTCTATGGCCATAGAAACAGGTTCAAAATTCCAAACTTTAAAATATTCTTCAGTTGCCTTTTTAATTTCATTATTAAAAGCAATACTTTTAAATTCAAATTCTTTTTCTAATTGATATGAAGCTTTAGTATCACAAAACCAGGGAGTATAAAACTTATCATAATGAGTATCTATGTAGGATAAAACATCTTTTTTAATTTGAATAAAAGAATTATTATCAATATAAGATTGATAAATAGGAATTTGAAAAGGATATATAATATTACTCACTTTTTTACTCTAATTATTTTATTTGTTTTTTCACACTGTACAAAGCTATAACCTTTAGCTACCTCTTTTAAAATTTGCCTATACATAGGTGAAGCCATAGCACAATCTATTTGTTTTCCTCTAGGCATACATTAAATATAATATAAACAAACCTATACCTGTACTAATAAGCCACCTTTTATTTACTTTTGCTCTTAATTTAGGAGTAAGTTTAGTGGATAAAAATACATCTTTTATAATATGGAATATAACCATAATAACAGTAAAGGCAGTTGCGCTGATAATAAAATTTTGGCTCATACCATTTCTTCATAAATTCCTACTAATTCAGCTAGGAGTAATCCTGTGAATCCAGCTTCAAAATATCCAAATACTGCTGCTACACAAGCCACAATACGGATTCCTGATTTAATAAATGAGATAATTTGGTGTAATCTCGGGTTAGGCAGTTTTTCTAGGTCTACCTCTTTTTTTAATTTGCTCATAACTTAAATGTACTATTTTATATTTGTCGTCTATATGATAATAAAAATCAATCAGGGAACCACTAAAGTTCGCCATTTCTTCTTTTACTTGGTCCTTATTAACACGAAAGTATTTAGGGAATTCATTGTATAGCTCGTTCAGCTTATCGTGTTCGTCACGATCAAAATCTTCCATTAAACGCTTACGGCGCGCATTTACCATTTTGGTTTTGTCTACATATTGTACAACATCATCTTTATATTGATCATGTAAATCGTTTATTTCATGTTCACACCATAATGCTTGGTACCAATAATGAGAAAAATCATAATCACCATTCAATATGCGATCACGTAGTGGTTGACGTTTATCTAATGGTTTCTTTTTGACATCATACATTCTCCACCAACGGAATTGGTTGTAGTTGAGTTTCTGTAATTTAGAAAACTCCCTTTGTAAACGAGAACGTGATAATGTAGGATTAAATACCATATTTCTGCTTATATCGATTAATGAATATTTCCCCCATACCAACTTCTTTAATAATTGCTTTTGCGGGAATACCGGGTATAATATAATTACAATCTATTAAATCGTCAATGGTTCTATTGCGTATTGTTTTGATTTTGATTTTTGCATTCGAATTTTTAGATGTAGCGAATACAATACTAATTGGGATTTTGGGATAACTTGATTCTCTAGCCATATAACCTTTATTTTTTATTTACCCGTAAATATACGAACCTATTCTTGGGTAGCCAAGTCTGTCCCCATAAGCTGATCAAATGTCTTTGTATCGTTTTGGAGTAAACAATAAAAAGCAGCAGCTATTAATTCTTTATGTTCATCACAAAATGCTAAACCTGCTATATCCATGTCTGGGGAGTATCTTCCAGTAGCGGGTTTACCACATTTGTGGCAAGTTATTTCTTCAGTCTTCGATTGTTTGTCCGTTGTCTTCTTCATCAGTTGAAATTATATCGTATTCGTCTTCATTCATTATTTCCAAAATAATTGAATCAATAATATACAAAAAGCTAGTATAACACACACTAAACTTTTCATTTCTATTTTTTCACCTAATAATATCCAAGTTAAAAAACTAAACAATATAATTCCTATCCCAAACCCTATTAGTCTGCTTGGCCATACAAGTCCATCGTATGCTTCTGCTATATTTTTAGTGGCTAAAATAGATACATATGATACTAATACCCCTGGTACTGCTATTAGTAATGGGTTGTCTTTAGACCAATTACTAAAAAACTGTAAGTGTGATTGAAACCAAATTAGTACTTGTCCTATTATAAAATAAATTACTCCCAGTGTTAGCAGTTTTATATTCATATTAATTTGATAATGGTGCCTTAATAGCAGGATGTGGTTGATAATTTTTTAATTCAGCATCGAAATCTCCTTCTAAAATATCTCTATATTCGAGCTCTAATTCAGGTAAATCAAAACCATCTCTACTAATTTGTTCTTTAGCTTGTTCAATATGGTTTTTATAAAGATGTATATCGCCGAACGAGCCAATTAAATGGCCTGGTTCATATCCTGTTTCTTTACACAGTAAATGCAATAAAAGACCATAACTACTGATGTTAAACGGTACGCCTAAGAATAAATCTGCTGAGCGTTGATTCCACATTAAGCTTAATTTACCATCTGCTACATAACATTGGAAACTATAATGACAAGGAGGAAGAGTCATAAGGTGTAACTGCTCTGAATTCCAAGAATCAACTATATGTCTTCTTCCATTTGGGTTATTAATAAGACCTATAATGAGTTCTTCTAGTTGGTCAATTCCATTTATATCCCTCCACTGTTTACCGTAAATAGGACCTAACTCACCCCACTTAGCTGCAAACTTGTCATTTGTTTTAATTAATTCTACAAACTCCTCTTGAGTTTCAAAATGATCATGAGGAACTTGTAACTTACAATATCTTTTATAAGCATCACCATTCCAAATATTACAACCATTGTCAACTAAATACTTAATATTAGTATCTCCTTTTAAGAACCATTTTAACTCGGTTACCATTGTTTTCCAAGCTACTTTTTTAGTAGTTAAAATAGGAAAACCTTTAGACATATCGTGTCTAATAGACATTCCAAATCGAGATAAGGTACCTGTACCTGTTCTATCTTCTTTTTCTACCCCGTTGTGGAGTACTTCGGCTAATAAGCCCCTGTATTGTTCGTCTAATTTATTCATAACTCATTGATATTCCTGCTCTTGGCCCTAAAGGTGTTACATCATGAAATATTCCTTTAGGGATATAAATTAAGTCTCCTTCTTCTAAAATATATTCTTGTGTATCTTCTATTATCCATTTAGATTTTCCTTTTACTTGCCAAAAATAAACATCGATAGTATCATCATGTTTACCAAAAGTTTTTGATTGACTAGTTACATTAAAATATAAATGAGCAGCATTTAACTTTAAATCTTCTAACACATCTTGTACTTTAGATATTTTAAAAGCAGTATGGGATACAAAAAACCCAGGATAATCATTTCTAATATACTCTTTATTTAAAATAGAGTTTTCAAAATTATTAAGTAATTCCTCCCAACTGGGGGTGTTTGTATTGTATTTTTTATTAATTGTTACCATTTCTAGGTTGTAATGAAAAAAAGTTGACAAGATTTACTCTCCAATTATAATAGTATTTATTATGATCTTCTATATACCCCCCATGTAATTGGTGACCAGGAAATATAACACATCTATTAGGTTTTGATTTAATAATTTGTTTAATTTTTAAATTAGAAATATCATAAAATAAATTATCTTCTTCTTGATTTTCTAAAGGAACATTTTCATATATAGCAGTCCCCCCATTTTCATAAGAATCTAAGTAAAATATAACATTATAATAATCATCATAATGGGGATGGTGTTGTAAATTTTTAGAAATATCTTTTTTAAGATGTTTAAAATAATTAAAAGAAAAATCAGGTTCAGGAAATAAAGTTTCTTTTACGTTATAAAAAGATTTAGTTAAATTTAACAGAGGATCTAGTCTATTAAATAATTTATTTTGATCAGGCCACCAATTAAGAAACATAAGCCTACAATCATAATAATCTTTAAAATTACGTGAATCAGAAGAACTTTTCCACTTTTCTACAGGAACATTATAACATATATCTAGTATTTCTGAAAAGTTTTGAAAAATGTCATCTATAATTATGACTTCACCATCAAATTGGGGGTGAATATTATCATTAATTTTAAATAAGTCTTCGGGAATGAAAGGAATTATCATTTATTAATTTTTTCTTTAGGTATTTGAACTAAGTTACCATTCATTTTTATAAGATAATTACCATTAGTATGAATGCCAAATAATTTTTTCTTTTTTCCATTATAAGTTATCCAACTCATATCTTAAAAATTGTATTTAAACGAGATGAACCTGAAAAACCATATCTTTCGAATTTAGAGGGTAAATCGAATTCAAAATGTTTATTCCATTTTTCAACTACTTCTTTAGTAAAACCTTTACCATCACCTCGCGCAAACATAACTATTTCATCTGCAATTTCCATCGGCATAGGAATGTCTTCTTTTACATTTTTACTTTCGTACTTTGCAGATAAACTTTTACCATCACCTCTTTTACGTTGGGGTTCTACGATTTTATAAGATACAACTGAAGGGTTATTAATTAATTCAGGTATATTTTGTTGTAATACCTCTTTTTTACCTTTTTTATAAGTTCTCCAAAGAACTACATCATAGGTAATAACTTTATCATTATCGTACTCTACTATAACCTTTTCCATATTTAATTATTTAAATGAACCCGTAAATATACGAACCCTCTTTCAGGTATCAAACTAAGGCAACGGTTGCTTTCATCTTTTCCAATAGTGATTACATGATTCATCTTTACCTGGCACCTCTGTGAAGTATGACTGAGAATATTCATTTATTGGAGCTGTAAATCTATAACAACTCTCTTTAGTACTACATCCGTCTCCGGAACACATTGTGATATCAGCCATTATTATATTCTTTAATTATATTGTTACACTTTCTGGTAATATACCTTCACTATTCATTTGAGGTACAGCTGCTAATATTTTATCAATATCTTTTTCATCTTGCCAACCTAAAACATCATCTGTAATATCGGTATTACTATTTACTTTACCGGTTGCTTTATCTATAATTGCAACTTCAAATAAACCTGATTTACCACCGTATGAGAACATAGTTCTTATAACGGATACTTCGAAATTATTATTGAAAGTTGCTACTGCTTGAACTCCTTGACCATTTTTATGTGGTTGAAATACTAAATCTTTAAATGTCATAACCTTTATTTTTATTATTATGCCGTAAATATACAAAAGGCTGCCTAGGCAGCCAAATGTTTTTATAAAAGTTTCATTATTTTTTTAACTGCATTTTTATCTACCTTTATAGTATGATAAGGTATATCATGTTTATCTAAGATAGTTTTACACAATTTATCTATTGCTATTGATTCCTCTAAGTCTTGGAACCTTTCATCTCTATTATGTATTGATTCTCCACGTTCTAATAATATGTTTATACTATTATATTGTTTATGTAAATCAACTACTAAATCATGGAATGGCTGTCTGTAGTATTCAGCTGGGTATCCATTAGTATAATATGTGTGGTAAATTGTAGAAAATAAAATTGGTGAATCAATTATGATATAATCTACTTTGCCATATGCCTGTGCTATTCCTCTATGTTGATTAGCAAAAATATATAATTGGTCTTTAATTGCAGGGAGATTGTTATCCCATGCTATGGTTTTAGGAAATTCATATGGGTTATTACAACTAATATGGTTTTTCTTAAGTTTATAAGTAATACCAGCTGCTATACCGCTTTTTCCAATACCAGGGCCTCCAAATAAATTAACTAATTTGCTCATTGAGTAAAGATACTATATAAATAACCACAAATACCTACTGCGTTTAGTAAAGATAAATTGTATGATTTTGTTTTTTGTGTTTGTACAGTAAGTAGTGCTAATCCTATTACTGATAATATTTTACCTAATAGAAAGTTAACAAAAAATGGTCCTACCATCATACACCCTGTGCCGATGAATACTACAAAAATTTTATATAATAATTCTTTGTTCATGAGAATATTTCGTTTAATAAATTGCCTAATCGTTTTCCTGCCTGGTATAATCTTTGTTCAAGTATTGGCTGGTACTTGTAGATGTAATTGTAAGAAAGATAATCTTCTTCTTTAGTGTTTTTATAGATATCTTTTGCCCACCAGTGTGATTCAAAAGTCCAATCTAAAACATTTTTTTGTTCTATTGTATTTTTTCTATTTTTATTTTCTAAATGGTTAGCCCACTCAGTATATGACATTTTAAAGTCCTCTATTAAGTTACTATCCCATAATACATGAAGATTTGTATTTTTACCTTTAAATTTTAATTTAATTTTAGAACCGCCATAGTCTTCGTATTGGCCTGTATGCATAGGTTGATGTAAATCTCCTACTAAATGTACTAAATATTTTAAATAGAATTTTTTTATCTCTTTATCTGCAGTAGGTGATTTTAAAATAGCAGTAGCTCTTTCAATTAACATTACAATATTATCTTGAGTATGTTCTACATCAGGATATTCTTTATCTAAAGGTAAGTTAACATAGTGCCATTTATTATAATCTTTAAAATCAGGATTACTTTTCATTTCATCCGGCCAAGTTGAAACTGATGATAATGATTCTCCATCAAGGATATTATAAACTATTTCTTTAACTTCATTAGTTAATTGTCTTTCAGCAATTTCGCCAACGATTCTATGACCTGTTTTACCCCAATCGTTACTAAACGATAATAAAGGTAATAATAAAAATAATAACTTTTTCATAAAATAAAAAATGGGGGCCGTAGCCCCCATTAATTTAAAATTTATATTTGAGAGAAACGTTCCAAGTACGTCCAAATCCGAACCATACACTGTTTCTTACATCTACACCATTCCAAGTTGTTGAACCTGCACTAGCATGAATGTTACTATTAGATTCTGCAATATAAGTAGTATCTAATAGGTTATTAATATTAGCTCTTAGTGACCATCCACTTCCTGTAAAGAAAGTAGCTCCTAGATCTACTAAACCAAATGAAGGTAATTTTAAAGCACCTACATTATCAGGACTAGTAAATGCTGAATCTGTAATTGAGTAATCAGCAAACAACCCGTCTACAAATCTGTAGTCAATATCAAATCTAATATTATCACCTAATCTTTGATCAAGACCTAATAAAGCTGTTGTTTGAGCAGCATCACCTACTTTAGCACCTTCTAAGTACAATTTACCTGTACCTATAGACTGCTGATTTTCGTCAAATAATTCTGCTTCAAAATCTTTAGTATATCTCCAATCACCTACAGATAACATACCTCTAAGTTTTGTTGATCCTAAAGTATATGTAGCTTCTGCTTCAATACCTTTATGAGTAACATCGATATTTCTAAACTGAGCTGTTCCATCTATACCTTGTTGGTTAGATAAACTACGAGTTACAAATCTGTTACCCCAGTTAGTAGTGTAAGCATTAACATTTAACTTTAATCCATTACCAATATATCCATACCCAATCTCAAATGATTCGATACGTTCGTTTTGTAAATCATCATTAATATCATTTCCAAAGTTAGGAAATACTGCATCAAATAATGGTTGACGATCGATAAATCCAGCGTTTACAAATACATTAGATCTTTCAGTAAAGTTATAGTTAATACCTCCTTTAAAGTATCCACCACCTAAATTAGCTTTATCTGAGATTGGATTGTCTATGTTATTAAATCTGTCTTCACGTTGAAATTGTTGGTTAGATAAACCTACTTGAACTACAGCAGTAATATCATCTCCAGCATATTCTACTAAACCGTTAAATCCAGCCCATTTTACAAATCCAATATTGAAATAATCGATTTTTGCTTCATCATCTCCAATGTTAGTTCCTTGGAAAGGTTTAGCAACTACTAAATCGTTAGCACCAATAAGTTGAGTACCTAGATTATCGTTACCTGTAGAAGCATATTGCTGAAGTCCCATTAGATTTTCAAGTGCACGGTAGTGGTATCCAGTGTAGTCTCTTAAATCGATTCCTAATGAGTATCTCATTTTACCCTTTTGGATATTTAATTTAGAAATAGCACCAACCCAGTTATGAGAGTTCATAGAAGCTCTACGTACTAGGATATCTCTAGCATAAGAACTATCATTATTAGATCCTACTTGATATTGAGAGTTATGAGCAATTACAGCATCATAATTAATAGTACCATCTGCATTACGAGTTCCTTTACCATCTTCTAAATAATGCTCTGTTAAATCTTTTTGGAAAGGTAGCATATCAATGTCTGAGTTGTAGTAGTTACGGCCTCTTGGTCCTGTTCCTCCACCTCTTCCAGCTGAGCCGTATAAAGATGTGTTTAACTGAACATTGTCAGAAATATCCCAATCCCAGTTAAGTGTAGCAAGAGGTTTGTTGTAGAAGTTTCTACGTAAGTTAAACTCTTCTCCATTTAAAGTACCACCATTTGTGTTCCATGTTCTATCAATTCCTTCACTTCCGAAGTTTTGATAATCACGAATTGAAACCCACACATCTCTTTGATGATGCCATTGTCCAGCACCTAAAGCAGAAAGGTTCAAGCTATGAGCTGAACCTTCGGGTGTGTATCCTACTGAAGCAAAATATGTCCATCCTGCTCCTGATGTATTCTGAATGTATCCGTTACCAGACCATTTAGTTAACAGGTAAGATGAAGACCATCCTTTATCATTAACTCCTGTATTGTAAAGAGCGGTTGTTTTAATATAACCGTTATTACCTACCATTTGAGTTATGGATCCACCTTCGGCTTTTTCAGCACTTTTAGTGAAAATAGAAACAGTACCTCCTACTGATGGTACTGCTAATGAAGTGGCACCTAAACCACGTTGGATTTGGATACTAGACGTTACGTCTGTTAATCCTTGCCAATTCGACCAATACACCCAACCGTTTTCCATATCATTAACGGGTTGACCGTTAATTAGGAATGATGTATTACGCTGATCAAATCCACGAAGTGAAATACGACTATCTCCATACCCTCCTCCTTGTTTTGTAGCATAAACACCAGGTGTTTTGTTCATAATTTCAGGAAATTCTTGGTTTCCTACTTTTAACAACACTTCTTGTGCTGAAATTGTACTCACTGCAATTGGTGTCTCTCTTTCTTTTGTGACATCAATTACACGTGAAGATACTACAACTTCTTCAAGTTGCTCGATAAGGATTGTTTTAGAATCCGTACCAGTTTCTTGGGCATAGCCCACTCCTATTGTTAATAACAATAAAAAGCTAAGAAAATTTCTCATGTAGACATGATTTAAATTAAACAAAAATATAACTAATTACTACTAATCAACTGTAAATATTATCCATCACAGCTAACACAGTCGGCCTGTC
>JACKZZ010022956.1_pt1 | contig 69191 bp, 43 predicted proteins | sample 8027871 | NCBI WGS metagenome assembly JACKZZ01 (sample SAMN15724774, study PRJNA655200) | protist metagenome | isolation source: fluorescence activated cell sorting (FACS) single amplified genomes of... | place: USA: West Boothbay Harbor, Gulf of Maine | collected 2000-07-19
GGAATTGTGAAGAAGAAAGTGGATCGCATATAACTGTATTTGAAGGCATCTTTGCTGAAGACCAACCACGAGTCTTTGCTCTACGGCAACTTCTTAGTATGGTGGAGCGAGGAGTATGTGAACGCTTCTATGTTGTAGATGAATTCACTCAAAGTTGTGCTGTGGTCTTTCAAGATGAAGAAGATGAAGCAATTCGTGCGATTTGGGCGGGCACGAATCGTGCGGTACGTGATAAACTTGGGGAATGGGGAGTTGAATATCATATTTCCATTAAAGATAAAAAAAATGTAATTGATCCGGCGATTGCCATGAATACGATGGAAAAACCATGTACCCTATATACCACGAATGCTTTTCAAACTAGAGGATTGGTGGAAGGCTTGTTAAACAATATTGCTTCAAGTAAATCGATTCGGGTTATTGCCTCTTGTGCATTTCCATCGTGTACGATTCGAGTATGTCGATTATCCACAAAACAAATGAGATCACCAGAAAATCATTCCATGGTGTATACTAGTACAATAGAAGGTGCTTATTTTATGCAAAGAGATTGTGATCAATTTTTAAGACAATTTGCAAATGATAATGGTGCATCAGGAAATACACCTTCTCAAACAAGAGTTGGCAATGAACCATCCTCATTAGCAAGAAATTTTGATCAAGTGTTTCAAGAAATGAAATCAATGGAAGAAAATAATAATGATCATACAACAAAGATGGAAGAAATTGAAGAAGCTTCTTAATAATCATGATATTATCAAATTTTTTTTATAATAAAGAAAAAGATTTGTTCATAATTCTACTTGCAAAAAAAAAAAAATCGATCATATGGTTGTTATAGGAGGAGCAGGAGAAGGTGGAGGAATTCTGAAATGATCATGAATACACTTTTCTTTTAATACACATAATTTCCATGCCACTGGCCAAACACTTTGGGAAGCAATAATTACAAAAATCCAAAGAAATGGAAATGAACCAATTCCAATAATTACTGAACTTAATATGAAAAATGGAGCACCACCAGTGAAAATAAATACATGAACGGCAATTTTCTTATGCCTTTTCAATAATCTCATCGTACTTTCCATGACTTCTCTTCTTGCTTCAGAGCCTTCATCTTCTACTTTTCGAAATGAACTCATTTGAGTTGATACCGAATTGGGTTCTTGTTCATTATTATTATCTGAGAATGTAAAGCTTCTTGTTTCTCGTTTTCTATCTACAAGCATTTTTTCTAGAATGGCAATTAATTCATTGAATTTATGATAATTCACTACAGTAGCAAGTACTCCAAAACCAAAAATGAAAAATGAAAGACAAACAAATATCATATTGTACGTGGCAGGATTCTCATCTCGACAATATGCAATTGATAAACATACAGATATTATGGTACAAAACACGGTAATAGTAAGAATCACTCGATGTAAAGTTTGAACTTGTCTCATACTTCTTCCAGTCATGGCATAAATGGGGGCAAGCACCATGGCATTCATTTTCAGGGTAAACAAAGCAAAAGTAATCGTAATAAAACCCACAAACACTAACCCTGCCTCAAAGAGTCCATCTTGTAACCATAAAGATAAAGCATGAATCCAATAAAGTATGGTAAGCAAAACAAATAACCTTTGAGCATCTCGTGGTTTGCCAGGTTTACCTTCCCTTAATGCTTTATATAATCGAATAAGTGCTAAAGTGGAGCCCAAACTAAGGACGATGAAGTTGACTAAGTACAAATAAGGTGGTAGAGAACAATTAGGTGTATGAAAACTAGAGTAGTCGTGACTCCAAAGAGAGTCCTCGCTACAAACACAAGATTTCACAGTAGTATCTACTAGTACTTGACAAGTAGCGTTATTGAAGCATAAGTTATTGGTGGAGATGTCACATTGAAATGGAATTCCAACAACAATGTCCGATGACATCTTGTTGTTTTGTTATCCTTTATTTGTTTGAATAGTTATTGTGGATGATGATTATGCCATTATTATTAATGTATAAAAAAAAGCCAGGAAGTAACACACACTCACACATTTATTATTGATGAGAAACTGCTGCGACTTTTTTTTTGTCTCCAAGGCACACACAATGGAAACCTTTTATTTCTTCAGTTTTCATTTGTTACATATAGAAAAAGAACCACTATCATACTAGTATACCATGTCATTCATTCTTAGAAGTTCTTGATGAGAAATGGAAAGTTGACATGAATTGAATACGAAAAGGATTATTGGGTTTTTTCTAAAAAAATGTTTATTTACAATCATATAGTAACTTTACAAAAACACCCATGCTTGCAGTTTGTGCGTGTGTGTGGTGAATACCTCTCTCCTTGGGTGTTCACTTTTGTAATATAAATTATACTCCTCCACTACTACTACTACTACTAGTAGTACTACTAGTACTTGTTTGATGACCATGTTGTTGTCTTCGATGCTGACGACTTTCTCGATGTCGAGCTGTGGCTGCATATTCCATTCCCATTGCTGGACCAATCACATCTACACAAACATTTTCTAAAAGAAACGCGGTTAATCCCCAGACCACATGTTCTCCACCCAAAAACCTCGTTGCACGAAAGCTTGCCAAGTCCTCCGTTTCCCTCAATGCAGGCAAGAAAAGTCTCTTCAAAGGCACGACAAAGGCGCTTTCCACCTCTTTGGGATTGTGCGTTCCAGCCTTCACCACCTCCTCTGAAGTCATATCGTCCAAAACACCGACCACCGGTGTCACCATGGACCCTGTATACGCTCTAGCGCTCTTGTACTGACCCAAAACTCGAGCCTTCAATTTGGTCTCTTCCTCCAACTCCCTCAACGCACCTTGCACATGCGACTCTCCAGAGTCCAAGTGTCCTCCTGGGAAACTCACTTGGCCTTTGTGTGTGGTGATATGTTGAGAACGCAACGTGAACAACACCGAGGCTTCTCCGTTGACGTTCACTAGAGGCACGAGCACGGAGGCTTGACGCTTCATGCGCTCATGGTAGTCTGGTCGACGCAAATGCGCTGGCAAGGTTTTGTTGTGACCTACTAGACCGTGGAATGGAACTAGAGCTTGCCGGATGCGTTCTAGGTTGTCCGGCGTGAACTTCATTTTTTTTTGTGTTTATTAAAACAAAAGAAAGTTCTAATAATAATAATATAATAAATAGAAGAAGGAAAAATTATAATTTTAATTACTTTTACCACCCTAGAAAACGTTACGTAGATAGATACTCTTGAAATTTATTCCTTCTTTAAAAATCGATCATGTAATGCTTTAATTGCTTTTTCCTCATCTTTTTGTTCAATTACTACCGATACATTAATTTCTGATGCTCCTTGAGCCATCATTTCAATGGAAATACCAGTCTCTGCTAAACAAGAGAAAATGGAAGCTGCTAAACCTACTTGATGAGCCATACCTTCTCCTACACAAGAAACTACAGCACGTTCGGTGCGACATTTTGGTTCACTGAATTCTTCCAAATCTTTCATTAATGCTTCAATTTGTGCATTGGTGGTGGTTTCATGTAAAGCAAGGGAAACTTGAGAGATAGAACTACTTACTAAATCGGCCTTTACTTGATGAGTGCCAAGACATTTAAATAATGCAGCAAGCATTTCAGGGCCATCTAAAATTCCATTTCCCACTAAATTCATTACTGGAATATTCTTTTTGGAACAGACAGCTACAATACCATATTTGGTATTTCTGGAATTAAGCATCTCCAAATCTTTCGTGGTGGCCGTTTTGGATTCTGGATCCGTAATGGTAGTTCCACCACTAGTTGGTTTGAATGTATTAAGAATTTGAATGGGTACATTGGTTTCAATGGCACAACTCATGGTGAATGGATGTAATACCTCGTTACCGAATGCCGTTAATTCAGCAGCCTCATCGGGGGTAATCATGGGTACTAAAGAAGCATCTTGAATCTTAGTAGGATTTCCAGTAAATACGCCATCGGATTCTTTCCATACTTGAAGGCAACGAGACCCAAGTGCTCCAGCCACCAAAGCACTGGTTAAATCCGTGTATCCACGACCGACACCATGAATAATTCCACCCTTTACATGACCAAAAAATCCAGTCACTACGGGTAATCCACCTTTGTTCACGATAGGTTCCAAGGTTTCTCGTAAACGTTGACGAGCCGTTTCTTGGTATCCGCGTTTGTGGGTGTTTAAGTCCTGCACAAAAAGTCGAGAAAGGTTCACGTAATGGGCATCCACGCCTTGATCTCTTAAAATCCCAGCCACAAGTCCAGCGGAAAGACGTTCTCCACAACCAATGATGAGATCATGAGATCTTGGGGATAATTCACGAATCACTCCAAGAGCATGGCAAAACTCTCTGACCGCAGAAAGTTCACTTTGAATCAATTGCCGAGTCTCTTCACGTCCAATACGACTCTTCAGAATCCCATACAAAGCATCCATGTGAGTATCCTCAATACGATCCAAGAAGATCTGAAAATCTTCCTGGTTCACAGCAGCACTAGCAGCAGCCAATAAGCGAGAGGTCGTGCCTTCAGCCTTTGTATCGGAAGATAACGCAGAAACAACGGCAATAACGGTCTCTTCTCCTGGTTTATGGAACTGTTGAATGATGTTGGTCACCTTTTCAAGGCGTTCTGAGGTTCCTAATGAGGTACCGCCGTACTTTTGTACCACCGTACTGGCATATCGACGGGAGGATCGAGCAAACATACTTTTATTTTAGCAAGAAAATTGTGGTTTTTTGTGATTGTCAATTTGTCAATAACACACACACACACACACACACACACTCACACAACAATAATGTCATCAAAACGAAGGAAAGAAGAAGATTTCTTTCAAACTAGTAGTGAACCAAATGATTTACATGACATTCGTGATAGATTACATGCATTCACCACAGCACAAGTGACAACACAGAAGATCATTGTCCTGTCCAGTGGTGGAACCACCGTGCCTTTAGAAAAAAGAACAGTACGTTTTTTAGATAACTTTTCCACTGGAGCCCGTGGAGCTGCCATGTGTGAAGAATTCCTTCGAAAAGGAGATTGTTCCGTGATTTTCTTACATCGCAAAGGTAGTCTCATGCCATTTACGTCTCAAGCTAGTTCAAAGACATTGGATTTAAATTTTGTCTTGGCTTGTGCTCGAGACGATGGACCTGGAGAAGCATTCATGAAAGAAGCACGTGAGGTGAAACATTTAGTGGAAAATAATCGATTTATTTGTGTCCCCTTTGAATCTGTGGGTGAATATTTACATAAACTAAAAGCTTGTTGTGAAACCATAAAGGTGCGAAAAAGAAGTATGGTCATCTTAGCTGCTGCAGTCAGTGACTTTTATGTCCCCGAAGAACAAATGGCTGAACATAAAATTCAATCAAGTCAAGGAGGATTTGATTTACATTTAGAACCAGTTCCAAAAATGCTAGGTAGAATAAAACGAGAATTTGCACCAAATTCCATCATTGTATCATTTAAACTAGAGACTGATGAAGGATTATTAATAAGTAAATCTTGTAAAGCCATTGAAAATTATGGAGTTCACGTTGTGGTAGCAAATAAACTTGATACTAGATACAACGAAGTGTTATTGGTGGAAGGATTATCAACAAATCCAAAAATTACAAAAATTAACAAAGGTTCTCTTCGTATTGAATCCCCATTAGTTCATGCTTTATTGTTAAGGTTTGTTATTGTTTAAAAAAAATATTCTCATTATCATATTTAAGTAAAGTTCTTTCCATATATATATATATATATATATATATAATAAACGCTCGTGATTCCTGCACCCATACACGTACAAACACATACACACAAACACACAAACACACACACACACGAAGAAGAAGGAATTACCAATCTGGAACAAAATCATCACCCTCTTCTTCTTCAAAATCATTATCATCGAGTACAATGTTTTCTAAATCAGATCCGTAATGATGCATAAATTTTTTATTCAATGCATCTTTTCCATGTTTAAATGTCCATTTTAATACAAGATCTAATGCTTCTTTGTTTTCTAATTTTGCTTCATCATGACGACGATAAAATGCTCGAATTTTCATTGCAAGATCATCGTATTGCCCACTAGTAATTCTTCGCATATTTCGCATCTGTTCATTCATTTTATCTTCCATTTGTTCCACACCTTCCTGAGTTCCACTAGCAAAGGAATCCGTTCTTTCCCGATTTACAATTTTATCCATAAAGGAAGATCCTTGTTTCACATGATTTGCTGGTGGTAATGGTCTTGTTGTGGTTGATGTGGATGGAGACCGTGATGGAGATACACCACCACCTCCCATGGGTTCTGGTGTTGGGCCATCTTCTTCCACCTTTGTAGTAGTAGTAGTAGTCACCATTTCTCCAACTTCCAAGGGTGGTAAATCGTTAAGATTGGTTCCATATTTTGTTTTTAATTTTTTGTTTAATTGAGAAATTGATGCACCAGACATGACCCAACTTACAATAATTTCAATCTCCTGCTCACTTTTGGGTTGTTTATCAAAAGTTTCATAAAACAAAGCAACTCGTGATCGTAATACATCAGGATCTTGAATTTGTTGATCTACCTCATCATCGTATAAACCTTTACCATATCTTTTCTCTAATCGATCCGATAACGTTTGTGGTCCATTCACAATCGCCCATGCGGCAAGATCATCAATATTTTTTTTGGATGGATCCACCTTGGCATAAAATTTTGTTAATTGATCAATTAATGCATCGTATTGTACCTTTAAAGTATCAAGATCTTCCCCATATTTTTCCTGTAACTTTCCATTTGCCGATTCAAGTCCATTAATTCTTGCATATTTCATTAACGCATCCACGCCCCCACTTGCTAACTTTTCTGGATTATACTTTGCATAAAAGACTTCCATTAATCCACGAATTTCTTGATCCTCCGATACCGTCCACACAAATTTATGAGTGGAAGATGTCTGTGAAAATGCCGCAGAAACGGGTCGGTGATTCACCGCGGGTGGTAAGTTCTGACCAATACCATCTGGGTTTACGGGTTGCATTTGTCCTCGCATTAGCGACATGACCGCAGGACGAGCCCCCGTATCTTTCGCGGAAGGGGCAATTTCAATTTCATGATCTTTCCCTTGAATTTCCATGACAGATAATTGTAATCCCACTTTATATCGTTCCACGAGTTCTCGAATCAAAGCCAAAGCGCCATTATGTACGACATATTCAATGGAAACTTGTACGTTTTCTGGTGTGGCGCGAAGTGGATCAACCTTTTCAAAATACGCTTCAAGTAAATGTCTCATTTGAATTCTCCCTCCAAATGCCATGGTATTTAAATTCTCGCCATACTTTTGGTTCATTTTACGATTGATCTCCGTGGTCCCATCCGGTCCTCTAGATCGAGCCCAAGCAGCTATTTTTTCAATTTCCTCTCCAGGTTTGTGAGGATCAAATTCGGAATAGAACAACTTCACTTGCGTCTCCAACGTGAGGTCTAAATACGAATTGATGCTCACAGCATTCAAGTCCTCCCCATATTTGCTCCTTAGCTTGTCGTTGAAAGCTTGAACGCCGTTTTCCAAGGCCCACTCGCATAGGTCGTTCACGTCCGGTACGCTTTTGTTGGGTTCCCATTTACCGTAGAAGGTGAAGCATTTGAATCGAAGTGCTCGACGTTCACTGGGTGAAGCATCCAATGCGTATGGGTGACTCGTCATGTTATTATTTTTCTTGTGTGTAATTTGATGAATAAGTGTGTGAATTGTGGAAAAAAACGAAGTTTTTTGAGCTATACATAGGGTTGTTTTCATCGTATTTGGTATTTATGGTATATGCGTTGTATGCGCAAAAAAAAAACAACTTTTGTTTTTGCAACATGATGAACAAAAAGAATGCGTACATGTTATTTATTAGGGTATGGTTTGGGCCTTTAAAAACAATTCGTACGTATTTCGCATATGAATATCAATGAATTCAGTTTGTTCGAGGAGTTCCAAAGTTCGAAGAAGGACCGATCATAATGGAATCCAAGAGGTAGAGGATTGAAAAAAATAATCTTGATTACCACATAATCCATGAACAATTGCAATGGCTAATGAAGAAGAGGAAGAAGAACTTCTTGTGGTTGTTGGAGTAGATAAATCAGGACAAAAATTTACCTCAATTAATTTTGGTTGATAAGTATCATCTACCATCCAATCAATTCCATATACCGCACCTTGGCATGGTGGAGCATGATTTCCACCAATAAAGTGTCCAGCTCCTTGTAAAAGTTGTTTCATCATATTAATTGCTTTTGGTTCAATAATGTTTTCATTCCAATTAAAACAACGTTCCTTCAATTCATTCCAAAACACTATCGAATCTTCTTCTTCTTCTTCTTCTTCTTTTTCAAGATATTTTGTTACGGTTAATTGAGATGATTTTGACATGAAATTCTTTGAATGAAAATCTTCACTTGCAATTCGAGCATAAGATAATGGTCGATTCATAAATGCTATTAATTTAGGGGCAAATTGAATCACAATGACGATACTTCGAATATCAAATTTTCGTTTTCCTTGAAATAATAATGGATTTTTTATATACAATTGAGCTATTTTATCTCCACCCAAATGACGATTATTCATTGCTGCAAGAATGGAACTTTTATTATTCAATATTGAAATACCAAATCCTCTAGCTTCTTGAGCTGGTTTAATCACCCAATATTTATTGAATTTTTTTTCTGCTGCTTCTTCCTCATTGTTCTCTAAATTTGAAGAAGGAAATTCTTGATGAAAAAATGTTAATACTTCAGTTTCTAAATCATAAGCTGGTAATATCCAATTTTCTCGTTCTTTTTCAATCATATTATTTTCACAAGCACGACATATTTGTACTAAACAAATATCTTTTCTTACCAAAGAGGATTCAAATGGAAATTGATTGATTCCGATTAATTTTGGATTTTCAATAATTCGATTATCATTTGGAAATTTAATACCAGAAATGAAATATCCAATTTCTGCTTCATGCACATGCTTTACCACCTTCACTAACTTGTTATTATCATTATTATTATTATTATTATTATTATTGGAGGAATTCTTTTCCCATATTTTCAATAATACAGGATCTTCAATGAAGAATGGAATATTTTCCATTTTTTGTTGTGTAATTGTTTTTCTTTCTTCTTCTTCTTGCTTTTTGTCATCATTTTTATCCTTATTATTAGTAAACTTAATATTTGTACCTTGAAGCACATCATATTCAGCGTAATAACTCGCATAATACATGAGTTGATTTTGTATTGCATTATTTTGAATACATTGTGGATTTTGTAAGAAAATTGCAATTTTTTTTCTTGTTAATCCATTCTTCCCCTCTCGATCATCTTGAAAGATATTTCTATTTAATTCCTCATTTATTTGAATATCTCTAGTTGGAATACAAACAATTCCAAACTTTTCTACTAACCAATCTAATTTAAGTATCATTAAATTTGGTTCATCATGATGTTTCATTTCCCGTAATGAATCACTTTCAATATGAACTTTACTAAGCATACTTGGATAAACACAGAATTCACCATCATGTTCATGATCAGTCCATAAATCAAGGTTATTCACAATAGGTTCTATAAATACGTCTTCTTTATAAGCTATCTTTCGTTTCGCAGTTCCATCTAAGATGGGAAGTCGACCACATTCTCCTTTTCTTAGTTTTTGAATTTGATGAATCGATAAGTTAAGCATTAATTCACGAGCTTCATCATTGGTCACGGACATCTTTGTTCATCACTTTTTCTTTTTCTTTATTAAATACAATTTGTGATGATGATAAAAAAAAGATCTCAAAAATGCACCCACGAACGTTAACAAAAAAAGAAAATGAGTGATCTTTCTGAAGTCCAACAACATACCTATCAAAAGATATACTTAGCTCTTGGTGGAAAAGTGACACAAGAAGGACTTCCTGTTCAATCAGTGAAGAAAGCGTTGGAATTTTTAGGAAAAACGGAAAATCAACAAATTGTGAATCAAATATTTTATCATATGGGTGGAGAAAATAATCGATATTGGACTAGAAATGAATTGTATATGTCCATGCATCACATTCAACAAGAGATTTTAATCAAAAATGAAGAAATGACTATGGTGGAAGTGCAATGGATGGAAAAAACTGGAATTCAATTAATTCAAAATCAAATCAAAGATCGAGAAAGTCGTTTACAACAATTAAGAAATATGAAAGAAGAATTAATTATTTCTAGTCAACGTTGTGATCAAGAATTTAGTAATTTATTTCAACAATCTAATGTCATTCGAGAAACCACGCTCCGAATATCTCATTCTTTTCCATCCTCCCCAAGATCAAGAAATATGTTACAACAATTAGATCAATTAGAAGAAGGTGTAGACAAATTTGAACGAGATTTTTTCTCTCTTGTACCAAAGATTACAAAAATTGAAACAAAAACAAGTCTGGCAGTATTATCTGGAGATGCAGAAAAGTTTCAAGCCAAGTATGTTGATGCAATTCAAAGTTTAGGATATTCTTCCCAAGCCTTAATCGCAACAAGACGAAGAAGTCTTGTGAAAAGATTAGATGTTTTAGTAAATTTAGGTAAAAACTTACATCAAATTGCCAGCGAAAGATACTCCTCTTCCTCATAGGGGAAAAAAAAAGAATTAAAATTGTGTAAATAATGAAGCTACCGATGGGTACCGCTTTAAGTCAGTTATTTGATATTCTCTCCGAAAATACATCATCATCATTTGTCGTCATCAAGTACTAGATAATAATGATGAATGAATAACAAGGAATTTCTAATGGGGAAAAAAATAAGTATAGGATGATATTATCGAAAATTGAATGAATTTAATACATAATGAGGTTAAACAGTGTGTGGTATTATATTTTCTATATTGGTTAAGTACAATATGACTGAATATCACATTTTATATTAGTTTGTTAGAATTTCTCTTTGTAAATGTGTGATAGTCTTTAAGTGGTGATATGGTTTCTGTTTTTAAGACAACGAATAAGAACAAGCAAGAAGAAATTTTATATAGGAGGTAGTATTATCATTGGTGATTGGTATGTATTTACTGCACTAATATTATTAAAAGTCTATTGTGTATTATTATTATTGGTATGCACGTATATAAAAATATGAAATATTTACTTATTACATAGACTTAAAGCTCCACACCACTGATCGATGCCAAAAAGGAAATATGTCCATCTTCTCATACCACCATTTAGGCTCATATTATATTATTTATATTTTTTTTAAAAACGAGTATGATATTGGCTGATATCATGACTATTCAGCAAATCCTCAATTGTTCATCGTAATAACTGCAAGTATGTATCATGATACAAAAATCCATTGGCTTTTGCATATTTCGCTAATGCTTTTTGCAAGTGTGGGTGACCTTGGCAAGCAACATGGAAGTTGTTTTCTTTTCGAAATTCACTATCAAACTTATATTCGTTGCGAATGAAAGAATCAAGTTCAATGGAGCTGAAATTGCATCGACCTTGGACAACTTTAATGGTAGCCAAAGATGGATGGAGAGAAGCAGTATAACTGATTTTTCTGTGATTCCAGCTGGAGATCTAGTAAACGCTCCCCGTTCTCCGAGAGCATTCGATGATCATAAGCGAAAGACGACATTTTGGAAAAGTTCAAAGCAAATTGAGGAGGACAAGGAAATTGGAGATTCTGATTATCTTTCCAACGAGGAAACCTAATTCTACTAGAAATTAAAATCATCATCCATTATTCGTTTCCAAATATCATTTCTATATCAGATTCGTTCCTTTTAAAAACCTCTCTTTTCGAAATTTTTCAAATGAATATTCTATACAACGAGGAAGAATAAATTTATTAATTTTTTATCACCATCATCTTATATGTCAAAGAATTGGCATTACATAGTACCAAATACAAATTCACTTTACCTGTATTCTTATAATTTCCTTTCAATGCTTGACCGATCTTTTAGTAAGAAACAGAAAGCTTTTCTTTACATTTGATATTATGTATATTTAAAGACATTATCTAAATATAAAACGATGAGTTAATTAACTAAAAAATAAACAAAACAAATACTAAATATTCTTGGTGAACTTGAGAAATGATTTGTACTCATGCATATTTGTCATAACAAAAAACCTACTTGCTTTTCTTTTCTTGGAAAAAAGCTGGGAGGGTAAACACAATGAAATGCTCATTACTTTTCAACTTTGTAATACGTAATACTCACTACTAACGAGAACTCATCTTCCATATCGTTACATAATAGGTTCTTCATTTTGAGGAGAAGATCGACCCCAATTCTTTGGAGATAATTTAGTAGCAATCTTGGAAAGAGAGGAAGTACGACGAGGTCCTGAAGGGGAAGATCCTCCAGCTAGTTTATTTGTTTCAAATATTATGGAAGAAGGAGAACTTGGTTGAGTTTGTGGTGGTGACTCTTGTTGAATTGGTTTGGATTCTTCTGCACCTAATCGGAAATCACTTTTACGGCTTGTTGTGAAAGACATTGTTGGATTCTTGGAATTGAACGATGATGATTTTTTGTGTTTTCTTGTCTAGTAGTTTTATGAACATATCTATTTTTTCCTGGAATTTTAGTTTGCAATTTGCATCCCACTGGCTTTATTTTTGTAGGTAAAAAAGAAGATGACAGAAAAAATCTTTTATCTTCTTTGGTCGTTTTCAACTAATCTCACGCTGACGGTTTCTTTTTATTACCTCTAAATGTAAAAAGATCCAGGATTTTTAGATCCGTTTCATTTGTTCTCCTTGTTTCCTCATCACGCTCCTCCTCCTGCTTGTACCAGTTCAAAAAAAACAACCAGCGAGCATCATGTTAATCTGGCTATATTAGACGGAGAGGAGGTATGTACCGCGTAGCACGTTTGCGTTTTGCCCTCAGAGGGAGTATGTAATAGTAGGAATCAAGAACGACCCAGACGGAGGACGTCGTCGTCGGTGTTTTAAAATATGTTTGTGTACATACCCGGCAAAAAAAATTATTTTTATATAGTATATTTCTTTGATATGTTACCCTGATAGATGATTAATAATAAGCGCATTTTATTAGACAACAAATCATAAATCACAAATTTTAGATTTTCCACACTAATCGGTTTGGTTTGTAAAACGTTATCAAGGAAAAATAACTTATAAAGCTGCCAACTTTTTCAAGGACAAGTATGGATCACTAGTAAGACTTGTGGAAACTGCGGGAACATCCACTGGAACTTGGGAACAAGTCGCACTTACGAATGCAGTAAATGTGGGTATAAAGCCCACAGAGACATTAACGGGGCGAGGAACATTCTCCTCAAGTACCTCTCAAAGTAGATTTTTTAAAGTATATGTTTCTTTAACCGGGTTTCAGAGAAACCTGTATCTCTTAGTTTGAGGATTGAAAATGCGAGTTTTCATGAAAATACAAGATTAAAGGTAAGGGATAGGGGATAGCGGATACTAATTACTAATACGAACCAACAAGAACAACAACAACTAATGGAGAAAAAAACACATCAGAAACGTTTCGATGGATGATGTATTATTTTCTGTGTATGTATAATGAATTGAAAAGAAATTTATTTAGTTGCATAAGTTGCATGCTAAAAAAGAAAGGGTTTTATTTTTTTAATTGTCGTCGTCTGATTTAGGACATTCCGGAAGACGTTGACCAATGGTATTGGTACCTTTATGAAAACATTTACTAATTCGTTTTCTGCTTCCTGGTACTCGTTTCCATTCACATAATGGATCGGCATCACAAGAATTTCGGCATGGATGAGCACAATATTCTTTGCATTGACATCCTCGAAGTCCTTTTTGAGGTCTTCTTCGATTACAAAACGAGGTAACGAATTTCAATTCAATACCAAAATCTTTGCAATAATTCATACGAGCCTCACATTCATCGGCATTTAATCCAAATTTGGGGCGACAATCATTCACACTCAGAGAATTACCATCCAATACATCCTTGTATCGATCGTAATAGTGTTCAGCAATGTACGCACCATGTTGTAATGCGAGATTATAGGAGCGTGCTGGTAAATCGAATTGATCGTTAATGAGAAGATCCGCAAAGGTGGTATTATAGTGATCTCCATAATCTTCAATGGGTGCCGACAATAGAGGTTGTAATTCATCTTGAACATTTTGGGGTAATTTTGCGAAAAAGTTGTCAGCAATGCATGGGTAAATTCCAATGAGCTCCACCTTTAAACCAGCAGGAATTCCGTACTTCACATTCGCCACGGTGGTTGCCGTCATGCGAACAAATCCTCCATTTCCACTAGAACAAGTTTCATTAAGTTGAGTGTAAAATTCAACAAAGTCAGAGGCTTGAAATATTTGATTTGTTGCACTGACTTCCGCAAATTGTGGTCGTCGATCCAATCCAAAAACGATTAAATGGGCCCCCGCAATGAGATCATTATTATTAAAAGGTCCATCCACTGGATTAAATTGAGATGGCTTGGGTAGTCTTGGTCGAGTGTAGAAGAAACCAAAAATTTGTTTCACCCCTCTTGCAATGAGGGATGCAAAACCGGTTGAAAGAGCCCCTTTACCAAGCACCACTCTTTCTTGTACATTAGAATTTCTAAAAACTCTTTTGGCATAACCTCCTCTGCCAAGTGCACCAGCATTGATGCCACCTCTTGCAGCACTAGCCTCTGGTAGTACATCCTCTTCGAGTCGATGAACATAATTGCTTGGGAAAGGATCAGACACCAAACCAACAAGACTTGCATAAGTAGCAATGGGGGAAGTTGGCGATACAGCATTGGTTACCAACAATTCGTTACTTCTTCTGATTCCACGCATCTTACCACTTATCCCCATGGCCAAATAATTACTTACAAATCCTCCTAACCCAAATTCGGCTACTTCTCCAGTAAGTAAAGATTTCGATTTATGAAATTGTCGAAAAACCCTTCCAGCATACATGGGAGTGATTTCATAAGTTACTTGTTCAGAAAATGGAAATACAGACTTGTTCGTTGGTGCAGCATCATATGCAGCAAAAACATTTGCTATTGTAATTGGAAATGGTTTTTTTCGATTCATCAAAATAAAATCCGTCTCCTTTAGTTTTGGATTTAATTTCATGATGTCTTTCATTTCTTCTTTGTCATATGCCATGATGCCATGAACTTTTGAAGGATCCGAGGACACAAAGCGATGATAAAATTCTGCATTGAAAGCCTCCCAAAGCGCATCTGGAGGTAATATCCCAGAAAAAACCTGAATAATAATTTTGGTGGAAAGCGCAACAATAGTATTTTGATCCGCAGATCCAATACCAGCCAAGGTAGCATTCATTTTATCCAAAACTTCATAGGTCAAGAGCTCAGGGGCCATGGGATAACCAAACAAATCTTCATCTTTTTTCAAGCTAGTAGATCCATCATAATACGACAAGATCATACTGATGTAATCATGAGCAAAGATGTAATCAAACTTTTCCAAAGGAATGTTCTTGGAGAGCAAAAAACCGGTCATGCCAACTCCTTGATAAGTTGTTCCACTCAGCAAAGTATCAATGAACAAGCCTAATTCTGGCTTAATGTTCTTTTTAGTCTGTTCTGGCCAGTTTCTTGCAGTTAGGGTTTTTGATACTTTGTTCACTCCAGGGAATCCTTTTCCTTTGATCTTGGAGAAGATGGTCTGGTCTAGAGCCAAGCATTGTTGTTGTAGTAGTACGAATACTAGTAGTACCAATAATGAAATAAACTTTACGAACTTCATATTGATTGCGATTAATTTGTGATTTATTCGAAGTAAAATTGAATATTTCGCAAAACGAAAAATTGATGAAAAGAACAATTATCCGATTTTTTACTTCATTTAACTTCATTTAACTTCATTTAACTTCATTTATTCGTGTTTTTGTTACCAAGACGCGTGTATTTATTTATTTCGTCAAAAACTCCTCAAGATGGATGTGTGAAAAACAACAAGGTCGTTTCTCGTACCAAGTATTATTGGGAGAATTTTGTTTTCTTATTAGTAGATAAATCAACAAGAAGATGTGGGGGGTACATCTGTATTACATATGGGTATGACGTTCATGTATGACGAAGAATGAAAAACAACAAGAAAAATATACTTTATAGCAGGTATTGGAATTTTAAGTGGTCGGTGGTGTCCGATGTAAACAAACAAATACATAATACATAGTACATAGTAGGATATGTAAAGAAGAACCCTTCTTGATTAAAAGGTAATTGGATTGACTTTAAGTAAATATCCTTTACGAGAAAATACTGTTCCCCATTTTCCTGCTGTTTTTTCTTGATATAAAACTTCCATTTCCAATCGATCCCCGGATGCATTTTTTCGTACAATTCTTGCAGTACGTGTCATACCATCGTATACATGCGCGTAATGAATTGCATCACCCTCCAATGAAGCTACGTAGGTTTCACATAATTTACGAGGAAATGGTACGGGAGGGGCCACATCCCATGCTCGTTCTACTCCATCTAATATGTATTCAACTTCTTGAGAAGCAAAAAGTTTACTAATAAGCCCAATGACCACACGATCTACGGTATGAGTAATAACAATTTGAGATTCCATGTAACTCAATAATCTTCTCATCATATAAGGTATTCCTCGTTTTGCTCGACATTCCTCAAATGCTGCAATTAACGTATCATCCACTCGCCAATGCCCAGTAAGATCAATTTCTGGATTCACTACATTCATCCAGGAAAGGGTTTGTTTCTTTTCACTAATTTTTCTTTGATTTCCAACTACACGTGAAACATGTTGATCTAATACATCCAAAGTACGTGCTGCATCCGTATCCGTACCATCCACCGAAGTAGCACGTAAAGCATCATCTAATTGCTTTTCAGAAAAACCTTTTTTCGTTAAAAAGTTATTCAATTCTCTTTGAAATAATATTACAAATGCATGTAAACGACGATCTGGGGAACCCTTAAATTTACCTTCTTGATCTTGGGCAATAATTTGTCGAATGGAAGCAGTAACACTACTTTCTTCCAATAAATAATTACCAAGTTGATGAATAATTTCTTGATATTCTTGTGCTGTATGATTGGTCCATTCTAATGGTTCAAATTCATTACTAAATGATGATGATGATGGTGGTGGTGGACCTTTGTTATTATTACTACTATTACTATGACTATTATTGTTACTACTACTTCTACTACTACTACTGTTGTTGTTTGCAGCTGCGGAAGAGGAGGAGGAGGAAGAAATTGGATCTATCAGTCTAGTTAAACTATTTGAACTTCCATTACTAATTAATGGATCTCCACCATGAATAATTTGTTCAAATGATTCTGCAGCTAAATCTAAATCATTTAAAAATTCATCCAAAGCAAATTGAGGTAACTTTAAAGATTCCGCGGTACCATCTTGACTTAAATTTGTATAAATACGATCTAATACGGATGCAATACGCCGTGATGTGGTAGGATCAATTTCATTTGCAGTTTCAAAATCAATATCATCTTCATCCCCGGAATAAGAGGACGGGGTCCCATTTGCATTATTGTTATTATTATTATTACCACCTTGTCCTTCACGTATATTACTAGTTCCTCCTCTTGATGGACCATTTGGAGTATCCATAATATTTTTAAATAAAGATGCAGTAAATGGCGTTAAATTTCCCCCCGTAGTATTGGATAAATGTTGATATTGAGTAGTATTATTATGGTAGTTATTGTTATTGTTGGCAGAGTGTGGATAATGAAGTGCATGGTGATTTCCAATGGATTCAAACTTCAATACTGGTTGAGAAAATGGGAGAGGTTCATGATCAAAATTCATTAATGGACCACCAGCATTCATATCTCCTGACATCATTAACATTCCATTTGGATCCATACCACCAACCATAAAATTCATCCCCCCTTGATCTAACATTAAATCGGTTTCATCAAATTCATCTTCCTCCTCAAAATCTTCATTGGCCAATTCAGCTTTTCTTCGTTTAATACCAGAATTATTTAATTCCGCTTTTCGTTTTCGACAATATAAAATAAATGTTGGTGAAATATATAATCCAACACAACGAAACCAATCATTTCGTTCTTCAACAAACAAATATGCAAAAAATGCATGACGTGCCTTTGCAGTATGTTTACTTGCTTGCCAGGCATAATTCCATCCTTTTTTTCTTTGATTAAAAATAAACTTTACTAATTGTGTACTTCTTTGACGTTCTCCACCATCCACAATACCTTCGAAGTAAGGGGCATTTAATGTGTCCTGTTTTGCTCCTTTTGGGTCTTTGGTTCTAGATCGAATTTCATCTCCTGAAATCATTGTGCCTACCTCCACTTCTCTTGCATCATCCACTCTTCGAAATTCTCCCCAACTATAAATCGGTGGACAATTATCTCTATTTTTTTAAAATATCATATTCAGTTAGTCCTTTTGATACATATAAATATATTTTTAGGAAATAAGGCAACAATACTTACCGATGAGATCGTGCAACTCTTAATACAACAGGTCTTCCACAGAATCCTTTTTCTATATGAGGTTCAGAACAATGTGGAAAACATCTAACATTCTTCAATCCTGTTCGTTTATTGTTTCGTTGATACATAGAGCTCCTATTATTTTTATTTTGAAAATTTTAAAATTTTAAAAAGAAATGTTAGTTGTTGTTTATACAAATCTATTCATCTACCTTCTTCGTCCACTTACCATGCATCTGTGTTATCAAAAGCAGCGTGGAGCATCTTCTTCTCTCCCTCCTCTTGTTTGTTTTTTTTCGTTTTTTTGGTCAATCAACAAAAAAAAATTGTTTCTAGTTTTCTTATCCGAAATTGTGCACACACACACACTTTCAATCATCATACAGGTAAACTAATAATGACTAGAAGAAATTATTTTCTGTGATCAAATTCAAAAAAAAAAAAAGTTTTTTTCCAAAAAGAAAATGGAAGGACTCACTCGATATTGGTCATTATACTTCCCCTTTGACGATTTCAATCCAGATTCTCCTTGGGTCCATGCAGCAGTACTATTTCGTAACTTTTTCTCTCAAACTGCCAGTGGAAAACTCTTACTTGGCAAAATAGACTTGAATCGAGCTTTGCACGTCACCTTTGACTTTGATCAATTCATCTCCAATCTCTCCGCCGACTTGCATGCTTTTGGGGAAATTCTACGAGATAATGCTGGTACGACCATTGCTTGTTTAGGCTTGGCGTTATGCTCGCTTCGAACCAATGTGGCTCAGAATGTAAGCAATGAAGCTTTAGCGCCTCGCTTAAGACCAATTGCTCCTCGATTTGTGAATTATCGACCCTTAACGCCATTGAATCGAATGAAAGCGAATTTAATTGGTAAATTTGTATCCATTCGAGGGAATGTCATTCGAGTTTGTGGAACAAGACCATTAGTGAAACGTATGGAATTTGAATGTACAAAATGTGGACAGATTGTTAGTAAGGATATGCCAGAAGGTAGATTTGAACCACCCATGCAATGTGAGGGGGGTAGATGTAAATCAAAAACTTTTAAACCAAACAAAGAAACTGCCATTACGGTAGATTTTCAACAAATTAAATTACAAGAAATCTTTGAAGATAAAGCATCATGGGCCGGATTAAGAGATGATATGATGGATGACGATAATATGAGTGAAGATCTCCATCATGATCGCACCAATAACAATTTGAATGAAAATAGTCGATCTGGTGGTTTAGATAATAATAATAATAATAGCATGGAAGAAGAAGGACGAGTTCCAAGAACCATTAATGTAGAACTCATGGATGATCTTGTGGATACTTGTGTTCCTGGGGATGTTGTGGTAGTGTCCGGTATTGTTAAAGCATTGAATTCTGAATCCATTGATGGAAGAGGTTCTAGGAGTAAAGGAAAAGGGCGAGAGACCGGATTATTACTTTTACTTATTGAAGCAAATGCGGTAGAAAATGGTGGTGGAGGTTCCGTACCTTCCAATATTGTTTCTGCCAAGGAGGAGGAAGAAGGAGGAGGAGGAAATAACAATAATCGAAATGAAAATAAAAGCGATGTCATTGAAACCCTAACAAGATCCGATTTAAAAACCATCTATACTGTAGCAAAGGAAAAAGATTTTGCCTTTTTAGTATATAGCTTTTGTCCTTCCATCATTGGTTCCGCCGATATCAAAGCTGGAATGTTACTTGGATTAATGGGTGGATGTGCAGCGGCATCTCCAGGACCTTCTTCTTCGGGTAATTCCCAAACTCCAAAGGAAGATGAATACGTATCCGTTCGTGCGGATACTCATGTTCTTGTGGTAGGAGATCCTGGATTAGGAAAATCACAAATGTTACGATTTGCTGCAAATGTTGCACCACGAGGCGTTTATGTTTGTGGAAATACAACCTCGGCCACAGGTTTAACGGTAACGTTGGCAAAAGATTCCACGGGAGAATTTTCCCTAGAAGCTGGTGCTTTAGTACTTGCAGATCGTGGTGTGTGTTGTGTGGATGAATTTGATAAAATGGGAAGTCAACATAGTGCATTATTGGAAGCCATGGAACAACAATCCATTTCCATTGCCAAGGCTGGTGTGGTATGTACTTTATGTGCTAGAACTGGTGTATTGGCTGCAGCAAATCCAAAGGGTGGAACCTATCGAAGAGATCGTACTTTATTGGAAAATGTGAATCTTCCCTCCCCCTTATTATCAAGATTTGATTTAGTATTTTTAATGTTAGATCAAGGAGATCAACGCAAGGATGAATTACTTGCTAGACATGTTGTTGGTATGCACAAAGCTTCTACGGGTAATAATAATAATAATAATAATGTGTCGTCAAGAAATCATCATGGTCGTTGTCGAAATTTATATCAAGAAAATGAAGAAGGAATGGGTTATTACGATGATCCAAGCCATCATCATCATCATAATAATAATAATAATAATAACAACAATAACAATAATGATGATGATGATGATGGAAAAGTTGATGAGCGACCATTTAAAGAAAGATTAACAAATCAAGTACGTTATCATGCATCTAGTGGGGAAGAACCACTTCCACATCAATTATTAAGAAAATATATTGCCTATTGTCAACATTATGTGCCAAAAGTACAATTATCTCATGCAGCATGTCGACGAGTACAACGATTTTACATGGAATTACGTCAACGTGGACAACAATCAAATTCCATTCCCATCACCACAAGACAAATTGAATCCATCATTCGATTATTACAAGCAAGAGCACGAATTGAAATGAGATCAGTAGCCACTGAAAAAGATGCCATTGATGTCATTAGTTTAATGGAAGAAGGTTTACTGGATGCCATTACCGATGATTTTGGGAGGGTGGATATTACAAAATCTGGTGGAATGTCACAAAGTAAAATGCAAAAGTTATTTGTTGAACAATTACGAAAAGCCGTAGCTCGTCGATTAAGTGCTTTTTTTTCACGAGAAGAGCTTGAAAAGGAAGCTCAAAACTTAGGAATTAGAAATCGAATTTTAGACTTTAACGATTTCCTTGAACGACTCTGTGATCACTGTTTTATTTTAAAAAAACCTCGTGGATTCTTAGTCTCTCGTAGTGTTCATGGAATGACACAAGTTGCCACACAAGCTAGTCAAGCCTAGTGTCAAAAATTTCCGTTACGGGTTGATGTACATATATATATTGTAACTTCATTTTATTACAATATAAAATCAAAAAAGAGAAAAAAATGAAATCTTTCCACTATGTGTTAATGCAATAGTCTTCCCACACGGGGAAATTTCCATATTACTTACGTTATATCCAACATGTCCACGTGATAAAATGTCCCCATTTTTAGAAGAAAACATCGCGAGTGCTTTGGCATTTGCTCCACATGCTACAATGTTTTCTCCACCATTTACAAAAATTGGATTATACACATATCGACATCGAGTAACTCCTTTTGGAATATGTCCCTTTAATGACATTGTTGGAAGAGATGGTTTTCGAATATCAAATAAATCAATAACTGGGGAGTAAGATGCCGAGATAATCATATTACTATCTTGTGGATTCCATCGAATAACATTAATTGGAGATGGATTACTTGCCTCTAAGGAAACGACACTTTTCGTGCTTTTCTTGTCAACACGAAGATCAAATAATTTCACAAAATAATCATTTCCACCGGATCCTATGATATTACCATGATCATCTGGTTGAAACATGACCGATTTTGCGGTCCCTTCATGAGCTTTAGGAAATTCTCTTATTAAACTCATATCGTTTTCATTTAATTGCACTAAACTCAAAGCACCATCTCTTGTGGATGTAATGATTTGTTGAGTGGTCTCACAATAATCACCAGAATAAATGGTTTCTCCCTTACGTACAGTATGCTTGGCTAACAATTGAGCTCGTCCTGATTTAGTATTTAACTTATCACAATTCCAAATTGAAATTTCCCCAGAACTTGATGTGGACATTAATCTTGAAGTATTACTTTCTAGAAATTGTACGGTGGAAATCCATCCTCCTCCATGATTTCCCTTGAAAGAAAGAATTGGTTCTTGTTCTTCTGTAATGTTGAACAAAGAAATTCCACCTTGATGTCCACCTGCAGCTAGGATTGGTTTTGAAGTATGAAAACTCATGGTGTACACATATTTTAAATCGGGATCTTTTCGATCACCCAATTCCTCTGAAGCTTTGATGGTCATTCTTTTCTTTACCATGTCATCCTTGTGGTGTTTCTTCTTGTTATGATCATCATAACAAGAATACATGGAAACTTGACTCATATCAAATTCATTATCTTCTTCTTCTTCTTCATCATCGTTTACTTTTAATGATTTATGAACATCCTCTGATGATCCTTCTATAAATCGTGGTGATCTTCTTTTGAGAGTATCTGGTATAGTTGATTTTTTATTATTTGAAGTATTACTTGTTTTTTTCTTTTTCTTTTTTCTTTTATCTTCTTTATTCCATTCTGCCACTGTCTCTGTCACACCAGTGGATTGGAGTAGATTTCTATTCCTTTGTAACTTTTCTAAACGAGCTACTTCATAAGCAGAAAGCGTAGTCATCTTGCATCTTTTCTAATAAGAACGAATATATATGTAATAAAAAAATGTAAAACTGTCACAAGCATGACATCATTCTCCAGGTTTTCTATAATCATCATCATCAGATTATCAGAAAAAAAATCACGAAAAAAAAAATTTAAAAATCTCTGATTAAAAAAGCGCACAAAATAAAAGCATGTCGCTAGACACGATGATCGACACGCTCTTGCGCTGTGAAGCGTTGAGTGAAGACCAAGTGAAGGAACTGACCGATCGAGCCCGTGACGTACTCATGGAAGAGAGCAACGTGCAACCTGTACCTGCTCCAGTGACGATTTGCGGCGACGTTCACGGTCAATTCCACGATTTAATGGAGTTATTTCGCATAGGAGGCATGGCGCCGGACACGAATTTCTTGTTTTGTGGGGATTATGTGGATCGAGGGTACTTTTCTGTGGAGACTGTACGTTTGTTTTTGTGTTTTTTCAAAGGGAAAAAAGAGAAAACTAACCAAAATATAAAAATAGGTGAGTCTGTTGGTATGTTTGAAAGTGAGACATCCCAATCGAGTGTTTATTCTTAGAGGAAACCATGAAAGTAGACAAATCACGCAAGTTTATGGGTTTTATGATGAATGTATTCGGAAATATGGGAATCCCAATGTATGGAAATTATTTACGGATTTGTTTGATTATCTACCTCTCACAGCATTGGTGGAGGATAGTGTCTTCTGCTTGCATGGAGGACTCTCCCCCAGTGTGGAAACCTTGGAAAATGTACGAGCACTTGATCGTGTACAGGAAGTGCCCCATGAAGGGCCAATGTGTGATTTATTATGGAGTGATCCAGATGATCGACTGGGATGGGGAATTTCACCTAGAGGAGCTGGGTATACATTTGGCGGGGATGTTTCCCAAGAATTTAATCATCGTAATGGGTTGAATCTAATTGCAAGAGCCCATCAATTAATTATGGAAGGGTATAATTGGAGTCATGAAAAAAATGTAGTTACCATATTTAGTGCACCAAATTATTGTTATCGATGTGGAAATCAAGCCGCAATATTAGAAGTGAGTGAAAAGCTTGACTATACTTTTCTTCAATTTGATCCGGCACCACGTAAGGGGGAACCACTCGTGTCAAAACGAAATCCAGAATATTTTTTGTGAATTAATTAATATATTTCAAATTATACGTATATTGAAGAAGAGAAGAGAATATTACATTATGAAAAATATCATCTCTCTCTCTCTCTCTCTCTCTCTCTCTTATTATATTATTAAATGTGTTTCAAGTGTCTTCTCTTTATATGAGTTAAAATGATTCATTTGATATAATATATTTCTTTATAAGATTTTTATATTTTAGAAAAATAAAATAATTATTATCATTCTTGATCGGAAACAACATCTACAGGAGTTGAAGGTTCTTCATCATCTTCGTGAATTTCATGAATTTGAAATGTTGGTTGATTTCCTCCTCCTATTCTTGGTGATGATGATGATGATGGTGTGGGATATGAATAAGGATAGGGATTCGACTTTTGTTGAGCTGGTGGTCGTTCTTCTTCTTGGTTGTTTTCTTCTTCCTTTTGAACTTCCCACGGTTTGGGTGGTGGAGCCATTTTTGATACGGATGGACTATCAGAGGAAAGTACATCAGGAATATCTTTCACGTCATCAGGTCGTTCTCCATTTTGGGCCATTCTTAACACTTCTGCGTATGATGGTGGTTGCTTTCGAGGTTTTGGAGTTTCCTTTGTTTTCGTTTCTTCTTCCTCTTGTACCACCGGTGGAGGGGTAGGTGTATTCTGTACCACCGGTGGAGGAGTTGGCGTATTCTGTACCACCAGTGGAGGAGTTGGCGTATTCTGTACCACGGGCGGAGGGGTAGGTGTTGAAGAAGAAGTAGTAGTAGTATTAGTAGTAGTAGAAGTAGACTTTGCACCTGACTTTTCTTCCTTTAATGCTTCTAAATTTACAATGGCATCTTCTAAAATTTTCTTCGCCCAACCATCTTCTTTTTCAAGATCTTCTACCCATTCAGAACCTAATTCAAGTTGTGAAGTGCCTTTTTCCTCAAATCCAAGTGCGGTGAAGAATTCCATATAACCTGTTAAGGGTTCTAAACACTTTTTGAAATTATTATTACCCCGAGCAATTCTTCTAAATCGTGGATTTAAAGGTTCTTTGAGTATATTCTTCAAAAACATTAAAAATAAATTCGATCCTGCCAATAATAATGCATCATCGTTCGTTTGTACAACCATGTCTGCTAATTTCTTTCTTGCTGCTCGAATACCCGTATTTGCTCGATCATCATCATCTCCATCTGTTGTTGCTTCTTCTTCTTCCTCTTTATTATCAGGTTTCTTTTCTTCTTCTTCTTCTTTGCTTTGTTCACCAATAGAAGAAGAAGAAGAAGCGGTAATGGTATTATTATTATTGTTATTATTGGAAGTTTCCATTTTTTGAAATGCAGCTAACAATGCTGCAGTATCTACACCACCGTGATCATCTCCCCCGTTATTATTGTTGTTCCCTTTCGATGATAATAATGATGCCATTAAAAGCGTTTTCATTGAATTCAATTCTGCTTTCACATCACTAGATGTTTGCATGGCTTGTAACATCATTTGTAATCCTTCCTTGTCCCCAAATGTTGAAGAGGAGGATGAAGAAACACCAGAGTTTTTTGAAGTTTTTAATGATTCTGCCACACTCTTTAACGATTCTGATAATTCTCGTATAGACGAAGCTTGTTCTTCAACTGTTTTTTTTAATGAATCCAATTCCTGTTTTTGATCATCCGAACTCATATTATTATTATTATTATTATTGTTGCTGTTAGAAGTATCCTCCGAACTCATCATCCAAGCTGGTTTGTTGGATGATGATTGGCCTGCTGTTAAGTTTGCTAGTTGTTCTGCCGGAGCTCCTGGTAAACCCATTTGTTGTGCTTGTTGTTGTAATGCAGGAGGCAATGTATTTGGTGGCATTTGTGGTTGTTGAGCAGGCATGGTGGGTTGATTTTGGTTCATAATTGGTGCATCGGTGAGAGGTGGTGGTTTTAATCCAGGAGTGTCTTGTTCCCATGGGAATTCATCTCCCGAACTCGTTTTGTATAAATAAAAAGCACTCGCTGCGCCAGAGGCAGCCAGAGCCAAAGGCGCCAATGCATTCCACCAGGATGATTCTTGAGGAGGTGGTTGAGCATAGACGATGGTGGGTTGTTGAGGTGGTATAGTATTTGAATTATTGGTGTTATTGTTTGTGTTATTTGAAGTTAACTGTTCTCCACTTCTTTTAAACGCTTCTTCTATTTCTTCTCCTGTGAGTCCTTTGCTTCGAAGAAATGTTTGTTTCTCTTCTGGACTGTGAGGTTGGACACTTGGATGAGTTAAAAACTCAACACCACTCGTCACTGAGCTTTCTCTCATGATGTTTTTTTGTGCTTTTTCAAAAGACCACACACAAAAAAATTGGGTGGGAATGATGTTTTTTTAATCGCATTGTTTTAAATTTTTATTTTGATTTATTGAAGTGTCATATTGCGTATCACATGTTAGTGGTTATTGGTGGCTTCGTTTTTTTCCTCGAAAATTTTATCATTCAAAGATATTTCGTGTTATTGCTACAGTTTCATTTCTACATTTTCTATTTTGATTGAGTTTCCACTGGAAAAAGGAACATCATAAAATTTCATCAAAAAAAACAACGAAGGAGCAGGAGAATAAAAGCTAGAAGTATCACTTACGCAACCAAAGAACAAGAACAACAAGGACGATATTTTGTTGTTAACGCAGTAGTAGTAGCAAAGAAGAAAAAGATACAATACATAAAATGGAGTCTTATTTGAATGAAACAAGTGGTTTGTACACTCATACGTTTCAAGGAGAAGTTAGGATTTGTGGTTCTCATGAAGAATGTATTGGAAGGTCATTTTGTGCCATGAATTATACTAAATTATCTCATCCAGGAATGTGTATGTGTCACTTAAATCGTGGTCATGTTGGACTTGAATGTGAATCTACTTCTCCACCTGGAATGACTGGTATGGCACTTACTATTATTTATGGACTTATTGGTGGAACTTTGTTACTTATCTTGGGAATGTATCAAGCTCGAAAATTATATCAGGCTGGTAAATTTAATTTACATGATACATTGAATTTAGGTCTATCCGTGTTTATTGCTGGTCAATTTATTGCCATGATTCATGGGACAGTGGCCACTGTAGCAGAATTTTATTACGAGGATGAAGCCCATCTTGAAGCTTATGGATGGGTATTAACTTTATGTGGAAATCTTCACATGATGCTCATTGGTCTTTCTTTAAGTTTAATATCTTTTCTCTGGTTATCAATTGTGGATAACACTAGGAAAATGACAAGTCCGGGTGATGCACAATTTGATAAGATTCGGTGGAGATTTTTCTCATTTTGGATCTTTGTACTTGGATTCAATTTACTTGCCTATTTGCTTGGTATTGGTATTTTAGGTATTGTAAGTATCATTGTATTTGCCATTCCCGTGATTCTTCTTTACGTTTATGCATCCATTCAAGTCCAAAAGCTATTAACGGAAATGGTGGACAGTAGTGGAATTTCTAGAAAAAATATTGCCAATGGGGAAGAATACTACAAACGTATTATTCTACTTACGACTCGAATTCGTATCATTTCACGCGCTATGGGTATTAACATGTTCATGATATTGTTTTTTTTTGCAGCATTTTACATTGTTGGTGGATCTGGAAATCAACATGCTGTTCCAGGTAATGTGGAATATGCTCGTTTAATTACCGGGTTTGCATACTTTTTTGTATTCATGGTTGGTGCTGTGGAAGCACAATGGTGGGTTTGGATTATTAGCGATCGAACCGATAAATCTCGTGCTGTAACTAATAACGATTCTTCCAACAACGCAAACAACAATAGTAATCCTCCTCACCATCCACATCAACAACGAAAAGTTGATGACACTATTACTTCTGGTAGTAGTAGTATTAATTCGCAAACAGCATCATATGTACCAACAAAATCCCCCATCAGCTCCTTTAATAATAAGACAACTGTCATGGTCATGTCATCAACCGATCATGAACAAGATGCTTCTTCTTCAAATAGTACTAGTCCTGTTCAAGGAAGAGTTGACATTTCCAATATTGCTTAAAATACGATTATTTCTTTTGTCCTCTATTACTGGTATCGATCCTCTCTATTTCTTTGTATCAAATTCTTCTTTAAAATAAATAAATTAGATAGACAGATGATCTTGCGTGGTTCTAACAATTGAAGAACATCAAGAATGATTAGTATTACGCAATATGTATCACTTTGGTGAAGTTCTTCAGACAGGATTCCTTGTGAGTGATCCAAAAAAACAAATTTCCGTTGTTAGGGTATCTCCTCGTATCAACAAGGGAATGTACTATCGAAGAATCAAGCAATGAACGAATATGTATGTACATACTATGTATGTATGTGAAAAAACAAGTTCGAGTTTTTTCCAAACCCATCAAATACATATGTAGTTTTTTAACCAAAAAACAACACGCGATTATTTTTTTATCAAGAAATCAGAAAGTTGTACACGCGCACACGTGATAGGAAAATATTTTCAGGCTTTGTAATAAAAAAATCAAACAAAAATGCGTCGTCAACAACAACAATACCCTGCGAATAACATACTAGTGAAAGCAACTAGGAAGATGTCAGTGACTGGTGGAAATATGGCAAGTGGTGTGAAAGAAAGAAAAAAGAGTTTTGTACAACTTTCTTCCAGTTTTGTTGAACTTGCTTTGCATTCAGTTCGTTCCTTTAGTAATAATAATAATGCTCATCGAAATAACAAACGTAATGAGGAAGAAGATAATGAATGTAAACAAGAAGAAGAAGAAAACAATTATGATCCATATTCACATCATTGGAATAATACATATGCAAGACCAGCATACATGATTGAAGAAGAAGAAGAGGATGATGATGATGAATATTTTGATGAAGATAAAGACATGGAAGAAAAAGAAGACGAAGAAGAAATGATGATGTATAGACAAGAATATTGTAATTCCATTTTATCGGCCTCTTCCTTTGCTTCTTATGCTCAACAATTGGAACAATATGCTTTTGTCATCATTGGATTTGGCGTTGCTGGAGCATATGCTGCGAAACAACTTGCTGATTTAGGAGTTCCATCCAATCAAGTTTGTATCATTGGAGAAGAACCAGTACACGGATATGAAAGACCTGCATTGAGTAAAGGATATTTATTTCCTAAAAATAATGCTGCAAGCATACCCCCAGCCCGATTACCAAATTTTCATTGTGGTATTGGACAATTAGGATCTCAAGCCATTTCTGGACAGGATGAACAATGGTATCAAGCTCGTAATTGGCCTTGTTACTTGGGAGTAAAGGTGGATAACGTGGATCCTTATCGAAAAATTATTCATCTTCCTGGTGGATCGTTTGATATTTGTTATGAGAAATTAATAGTATGTACAGGATCTCGTCCACTTTCCCTGGATTGTCCAGGGAATGATTTAAACAATGTATTTTACCTACGAAACGAACAAGATGCGGGAAAATTGGTAAAAAAACTAGAAGCTCCAGGACATGCGATCGGCCATGGTGCTAATCGTGTTGTGGTAGTGGGGGGTGGTACTTTGGGTGTGGAAGTTGCCGCAGCATTAGCTGGATGGGGATATGAGGAAATATGTGTTGTATTTCACGGGAAACGATTATTAGATCGTATGCGATGGGCAAATGAATTTCAAGAGAAACTTCAGGAACAAATTTTACAACGAGCTCCGAATATTAAGTTATATCCAAATCAACAAGTTCAAAAGCTTATGCCCATTAGTGAGACCTACAAACAAGATGTAGGTCGTGTTGTTTTAGATAGTGGAGTGATTTTAGAATCACAAATTGTCATTTGTTGTTTAGGTGCCGTACCTAGTAGTCCAGAGAAAGAATTATTTTACAATGCTTCCATGTTAAATAGTAATACCATAACTACTAGCCATGGAGGAACGTTGAAGAAATCCTCCCAACATCAATCGAGCACCAATACTGAAACTAATGGTGGTGCTGGGGGAAGTATCAAGAATAATGGTACTTTACGAAGAAAACCACATCCTAGTAATATGGTATCATCCTCCTCTGCTCGATATAGTAGTAAAAAAGGACATAAAAGTTCTCATTATAGTAGTAAATCAATGAATCGATGTATTCGATTAAATTTGAAAACTCTAAAAGCTGCACCTGATGTTTGGTTTGCTGGTGAATGTGCTGTACCGGAATGTGGAGTAGAGATGTCACGAGAACAAGGTAAGTTTGTTGCAAAACAAGCACATTTTGAATGGAAACAACAGGAAGATGCTCCTTTTAGTAGTACTACTACTACTACTACTAGTAGTAGTAGTAGTAGTAGTGTTAGTACTGGACATCGAAATGTGAAACGAGGAACCATGAAAAAGTCAGATATGTACTTTAATTATCGACATCCATTTCATTATTCTAGATTATTTGAATATACGAAAGATCCTTTAATTTGGTATCAAATTGGATCATTACATGATTATGCTCGATATGAATATGTAGATTCGTTTCATCAAACTATTACTATTGGTAATGGAGAAGTAAGTAGTAGTAGTACCTCAACATCCTCCACAATGAGTCACAATCCTCGAGAAAAGCCAAGTAAATGTCCAAATCCATTCACCATTGTCTATTTGGATGAATATAATATTGTGAAAGCTGTGGTGATTGCTGGTTCCACTCCTCATCTTGGATTTATGAATAAAATGAGAACTGCTGTGGAGAAAGGTAATATTCCTTTATCCTTATTAAAAAGTGAATTCTTTTTTAATCATCATCAATCATCTTCTTGATTTTATCTTTTATGTATATATATATATATATATATATATATTAAAAAAAAAAAAAAAAATAGGTAAAAATTAAATAGACTTGAGCCAAAACTTAGCATCCTTCTTACCCATGTCAAAAATTGCATCAAAATTTTGTTCTACAGCAAAAATATTTGAAGTTAATGCATCCCATTCATCCGCAGGAACGGGAAAACTTTCAACTCCACGAATTCCTGGGAAAATGCTTGCACCTGGTGCAAATGCAAATACTGCAATTTTCACACAATATTTCCCATCCGTTTCAGATCCTGGTGGACAAGGTAAATTTTCAGTAAATCCACCATCTTGAAATTGTTTCCCACGAAAAGTTAATGAACACATTTTTGCACTAGAAATATTAGGCAACCAAGCAGAAGCACGAGCAGTGTTAATTAAATCTCCACGATTCTTATAGAAAGAAATGAGTTTAGATCGTAATGGGGCATCTCTAGAACAAAAAGGTGGTTTTTTACCATCATCTTGTTCCACAATACTTACTTGAGTATAAAACCGATTACGACATCGTTTGATATCTTTCAATTTCCTAGATACGGCTCTTAAGGTAGCACGAACCACAGAATCCAATGAATTAGCACAAAAGAAAGGTTCACCAAGACAACGACGAATCTCTCCACGATAAAGCTTAATGACTTCTTTAATATCTGTACCAGTGCACACCGCTCCACCTGCTAAAGCACCAGCAGAAGCACCAGCAATAGGGATGGCATGATTTTTAGTCAAAAAGCCCTCTTCCAACATCCCTTGAAGCACTCCTAAATGATACAAAGCAAGAAGACCTCCTCCAGAAAGTCCAATTCCACCGATTTTATCACCAGAGACTGCTTGGAAGTTGGTCTTGGCTTTGAATTCTTTGATGAGTTTGTCATCAAACTTTTGAGCCAATACAAGGTTCACCACACCTATTAGTACTACGAACACAGTAACAATCTTCATTTGTTTTTTTGTGATTTGTGATGAATATCTTTTTGTTGATGATGATGGAAAATGACAAACTCGTTTTCCGAATTTGGAGAAATAGAAATTTTACAAAACAACAACACAGGAAAAGAAAATGTATCGTGCTTTGAATGATGATGAAGACCAAGAAGAAGACCAAGAACCAGATGAATCACAAATATCTGCAAACATTCGCAAAGACCGTAAACCGTGGCCGTTGATATTTTTTGGAATTGGATTATTTCTATTAGTTTGTGGCTTTATTTTACCAGATCGCTTCGATAAGGCGGTGGATGATAGTGTCTGGGAGCAGATGAGAATGGATGCTCGTGAATCCAAGAGTTTCAAGAACTTTGTTGGACAAGTAGAGCATCCTGAAGAGGAAGATGATGTTTTATTGAAGTTTTATGTGTTTGATGTGCAGAATCCAAGATTAGCGTTGAGTAGAATGGAAAAGTTTCGAGTGAAGGAAATTGGACCTTTTGTATATAAATTGAATATTAAACATGTGAATGTATCGTTATTTAATGAAGGGAATGAAAGAGAATTTGATAACATTGAAATTAATGAAATTTATTATAAGGCTTGGCAAACGGCTCATTTACTTGTGGGTGGAGAAAGAGGAGGAAGAGATGATCAACAATTGTTTACTTCGATTTCCATGCCATTTCAAATTGTTATGAAAGTAACTGAATCATTACCTTTTCCCCTAAAAAGAATTTTACGTCATTACTTTTTGGGTCCTAAAAAACAATGGAGACATAAATATTTTGTAAAAAAATCGGTGCGAGATTATCTTTTTGGATACGAGGAAGACTTTTCGTCTCCCTTTCCTAAGAAATTTGAGGGGGAAACTAATAATACCACCAATTGGCGCAATTTTTTGAAAGATGAATATGAATTGATTCAATTATTAAATAAAAAAATATCCATGTATCATCATCGATTGGGGAAATTTGAATTATTTTCAAATTCAAAAAACAATGAAAAGAAATTGTCTCTTCCATTTCCAGGATTTGTACAAAACTTTTCTTCCCCTCAAGAAGTGGATAAAAAACTCGGATTTGATGCACTTCATGTAGATCGTGAAAAACCACACACGTATCATTGGTATCAGGGTTCAAGTCAAATGAGAAAATGTCCAAAGGAAACTTGTCCTTTGCTTTGGGGAAATCGAGAAAGCAATCGAGTTTTTGGAAGTGATGGTAAATTTTGGGGTGGAAAACAAGATGCGATTCAATTTGTGTTCCTCCCAGAACTTTTACGTACTGCTCGTGTTGTTGCAGATGGTGATGATGATGAAGATAATAACGATGATGATGAAGGCCTTGAAAAACGAAAACGACAATCAACAAGACATGTACATGGTATTCAATGTAAACGATTTCGTTTAGATCAGCGTGTATTTATGAATGCCACAAGTTATTTACCTAATGAAGGATTTTTCGCATTCAATCAACCAAATGGGGTATTTAATTTATCTCCCCTACTAGCGGATCTACCAGTATTTGCATCAAAACCACGATTTTTACATGGCGATTCATTGCTTTTCAATAACATTCATGGTATGGACCCCGGGAATGATGAGGAACATGACATTACCTTTGATGTGCATTTTGAAACAGGAATATCGGTATTGGTCTCGGAAAGGTTTCAATATAATTATCGTGTTTTTGATGATGTATTTTTACCCATATTTTGGTTAGAAACCATTGAAACGTTAAGTAGTAAACATGCTGGTTTATTTCAAAAGTGTGATCGATATCAATTAGGTGCGGAAATTATTAGTATTTCTTTTCAAATTATTGGAATTTTACTCATTGCATTATCCATCTCGATTGGTACGTTTCGATCGGAAATGGACGCAAAACGACATCAATTTCGCGCATTAAGAGAAGAGAGTTTAGAACACCAAGAGCGAGATGAAATACAAATGGAACGTATTCATACAATACGTGATGTATTTCATGTATTTATTCGTAGTCAATCCATACGACAAGGATGGCTATCTACCCCACCATTTGTATTTTTCATGAATGGAGTGATTGAAATACTTTCTTTGAAAAAAGCAAAACATGCAGGGTTATTTTATCCTTTGGATGATGAACCCATTACTCGTTCTTTATTTGTTCAATTAATCATTACCGCTTTCATTCTAGGTACTTTTGTCACCATGAATGGTGTTGCAGTAGCTAGAGCTGCCTATATTCGAGGTGAAGTTCCTCGTAGAAAACTTCCCCATCCTTGGGTTGAGCATCGACGAGGATTTATGTTACCTTGGTTATTTACGGATGATGCTTGTAAAATGGGAATGATGGTGGGCACGTATTTTATATTGATATGGTCATTTCCAATGGGACTTGTGTTTTTCTTTTATTGTGGATTGAAATTTTCAGGAGGATGTCAAATCTTTTGGGCTTATGCCGTACTCATTAAGGGAGCATTTGCATTTTTAGAATCCATTTTTGTTTTCCCTTTAGCAGTATGGAGAACCTTACATGTAGATATGGAACAACAAGAAAGTTTTTGATAATTATTTAATGTATTAAAATAATTGATGATCAAGAAGAAGAAAAAAATTACACAGGATGATGATTATTATACTTTAGTACATTCTTTTATAGTCCTCGTGGATGATGATTTGCATTTTCCTCTCGTTCAAGTTCGTTTAAATCACCAATAAAGTATTCTGCTGTGACCCAAGCTTTTAAGGCTTCTCCAATTGTTTTTGCTAAAGATAAGGTTGGAGGGAGATGATGATATTCATGTGGTGATCCACGACCTATACATTCTTCAATTTCCATCTTGTGTTATTCATGGATTCTTTTTTTTTTGATTTTTGTGTGTCTTTATTATTTGACTTTCTTTGTACACGGTCGTGGTAAAAAAGTTCGGAGCAAAAAATGGAACCGGTTTTTTGTTTTGTTTTTTTTTTTTTTTTGTGACCAAATTGAATTTAAAAAAGTGCAAAACCGCCAATTTTTTAAAATTTTATGATTTGATTTGATACTAAATAATCGAATGGTAATTAATATCCCATCATATATATATCATAGTATTATATAATGGGAAAATGACATTTCACCAACATATCAATATCATTGTTAACTTTTACTTTTACCTTTCTTCTTCATGCGTTTCTTTTTACTTGCTTTTAATTTTGCAGTAACACTTTTCATTTTCTTTGTTTGTTGATGATTAGGATTTTTATTGTCTCTGTAATTACTTTGTTTTGACTTCTTCAGACTACTACTACTACTTTCATTCTTCTCCTCCTCCAATCTCGCTCGTTTCCCAAGTGATACGGATTCTTCATGCAATCGTTTCCTTTCCTCCTTCCCCACACCCTTTTTCTTTTCCTCCATCTCTTTCCAAAACCTTTTCGAAGCCTCAGAAGGTGGTTCCAACATCAACACCACTCTAGAAAAGCTCAATATGGGAACTCCAACAAGTTGTCTTAAGCTTTGTTTCAATTCTTCATCCATGGTAGCCACAACAAATCCATGTCTATTGTTCTGACTTCCTGTTAACTTCCTAATCGCTTCACCAGGAGCCATACGAAAAGAAGCCACTGCATCACCGCCAACCGTAAGTTTGTCCATTCCTCTCAATAACTCCAACGTCTTGAACAACAGAGCTTTGTTCTCCAATGCTTGCTCTTCCGCCAAAGCCAAGGTCTCATTCAAACTAGCTTCCACACAATGCAACGTCACTTTATTTGGTATTAACGTCTGCAACGTTCTTTCCAAGGACTCTCTCGAGTCTCCTAGCTTGCTTTGGAGGAAATGGAACACGAAGTTGGCGTCGCATAAGATGCGGCAAGGACTCAGTGGCAGGTTGAAGGTACGGGCATGGAATTGCAAACAAGTCTTCGCTTGTTTCTTGCGGTCCGGCATCTTTTCGTGTTTTAATTTTTTTTGTGTGATTTTTTGTTTTGGAGAATTTTAATTAAAAAAATTATTAAACATTTTTATTATTATATATGATCTGATTTATGAAAATTTTCTGAGTATAACATGTATCAATTTACTAGCTCTTATTATTGTTGGATCCTTTCTTTGTATTGTTATTCTTTTTTCCCTTTGACGAATTTTTTGTATTAGTTGATTTTTCTTCTTCTTCATTGAGTAATTCCATTTCTGCTAATTTTGCAGCTTTTTCAACATCTTCTTTTTTCCTAGCTGATTCTTGTTGTTCTAATTGTTTACGTCGTGCTTTTAATTCCTTACGCTTTTTCTCCTCATTTTCCTGTTTTGCTTGAATCATTCGATTCATTTGTTGATTTTCTTGGAACATTTTCGCTTTCAATTCATCGTCCGCAAGTTTGGAACATTCTCGAATCAAAGTATTTTGCCATCCTGGTTGTAATCGTGCAGCCCATTCCGAGATATCTTGTAAATCTCGATCACAAGCCACTTGTTGATCTTGAGCATCCTTCCATGCTCTTTGCGTGGCCAAGCCTTGAGTCAACTTACAAAACGTGTCTCGATAATACACATCATTATTCCGATAATTTGTAATACTCTCCACACATCGATCCTTCAAAGCTTGTTTCATTCGACTCACCCAATCTTTATACACCGGCCCCGCCAATATCGCTTCTCCTGTGGCCTCATCGATCGGCACCGCTGACAATATCTTATCAAATACCTCTCTCTTGTCCTTGGAAACATTTGGTGTACTAAGAAACACCGTGCTTTTCTCTGCAGCAGCGGCCATTTCCAGTTTTTTCACTTCTTCGAGCTTTCCTACGTGTTCTAGGTATCGGAGGGAGAGTGCGCCTAGAAGACCTGCGTCTAAGACGCGGAAGAGCAAGTAGCCGGAGAGAGAAAGGGTGGCGCCGAACAGTAAGTGTGCTTCGTGCAGCATGATTGTTTGTTATATTTTGTTTTTTGTGAGTGGTCTTGTTGTACAAAAAAAGATGCTGTACAACTCAATGGAAAGTTTTTGCTTTTTTTTTAAAAATTTTGACAACTGTCTTTTCAAAAAAAATATCTTTATCTGGCTTCCTCCAAAAAAAGCCAGTGAGGAAACCGTCTTTGTTGTTCGTTACTTTTTCCAAAGATTTGCTAGATTTGTGAAAAGCTTTCAGAAAGTACACACCCAAACCTTTGATACTCTCTCAAAACAGCAGGAGTGTGTGTGTGTGTGTGTGTACGACTAATTTTCGTTACAATTTTTTACAACATACATAATAATACAATTATATTACAGCAACAACGACTTATATTCGAGATAGTAGTAAGATCATGACTTCAAATAGTACCGCTTGCTTAGACGGTTGGTCTTCAGATAACATTCTGCGTGTACCTATGGACATTGGGCCTTTCTCAGAGCCTTGGAATACCGATTGTTACTTTCACTTGCTTGGTCTACAAGGTTTATTAGGATTTTACATCATAGTCTACTTACCTTGTGGTATTTTAGTGTGGGGAGAGCTTCAAAGAGGAAAAATCAAGAAAAAGCATGATTCTTCTTCATCCTCAGCACCAGCTGTACCAACATTATTAAAAGCAATGTATTACATTGTGTTAATCATGATTGTAGAAGCCATGATTTCGTTTGTCATTTCTTTATTGGACCCACAATACATTCCAGTAATTTATGTCATTCAAAATGTATCCATGTTCATTGGTATTTTTGTCTTCTACTTACATATCATTTCTTCGGAGGCAAAGATAGTGACAAATTATACAAGAAAAAAAAGTCTTATGGCCATTTACGGAAAATCTGTCACCATTTTTGCTGTAATTTGTCTAACCCTGTGCTTTATTTCTATCATCATAGGATGTATTGGAATGTCTTTCTATCTTGTGGAACAACAAGAACCAGAATTAGCATTAGTTTACTATCGTGTTTATTGCTTTGGATGGACGTTTACCGTTTTTACCTTTGTATCTCATTTTCGTTTTACCATGAGTAAATTTGCTAATTTTGTGGAGGAAATTATGCAAAACGCGGCACCATTACAAAGAACGCCCCAACCAACAACACCAGATCACCAAAATCAACAACGTCTTGCAACTGTTGCTACGGATACGATGAAGAATCAAAATAGTTCCAGTAGTAATGGTAGTCATCCTCATGGTGGTGGTGCAACATCATCGTGTGCGAAAGGTGATAAATTGAATGAAGTAATTACAAGATTTCGTGAATTCCGACGAAATATTCTTCTCATCACACCAGGTGGTGTTGCTCTTTTTTTAATGCAAGGATTATTTTTACCAATGTTTACCCTATTTGTGATGCCAATTCAATTATACAATGCATTACTGGCCATTTACATCTTCTTATTTGTTTCCATTCCAAAAGATCGTAGAACATCACATTTTCGATTTCAACCCTTTATTGAAAAATTAACAGGAAAATCAAGTCGAGTGACTTCAAATCAACAAGATGGACAACAAGAACAAGGAGATCATGAAGAAGCACATATTGGGGCTACTTCTGATGTAAAAAGTGCTGCCTCATCCACAGGAAATCCTGCTGTTGTTGCCGCCGGAGCTATCATTCCAGTACATGATGATCATGTATAACTGTTTGTTGAATCATTGATGAATCTTGAATCTTCTTCGTATTAAAACTAAAAAATGAAGGTGCATGATACTATCAATATTATTTACATATATTCCTTATTCCTTCAAGGTGACAAAATAAACAACTTGTATTATGTAGTAGATATGAATACTACTATGATATGTACATCATGGTATCATTATTTAATCTTATTCTTATTATCTATTATTTCTACTAACAAGTAGGTTTTAACAATATATTGATTGCATATCCTAGTGATATACTACTATCTCATACATACATAAGTTGTATACATAAGAATCAACAATTATCCGATCAATAATATTACATAAGATATGTATGTAGTCGGTACATACTGGTCAAACAACTCAAAGGGGCAATGTGCAATCCATAACTAGTAGTAACTACTCTAGAAACATGTCATCTCGAATTCTTGGAACTTGACTTGTTGTTGCTCGAGCAACCACGGAACTTCTTGTTTCGGTTGTTACTTTTGTCCTTTTGTTTCAATTTTCAATCTAGAGAATCTAAGATATTCTACTAGAAGAATTAAAAACGAAGGATGATGGTATGTATGTTTTTACGAATTACATAAGAAAAACAATATGACGTAAAATTGCAAATAACCGCCGGTTGGAAGGCAAATAGAATGTACTAAAAAGCTTTTTCGTCCCGACCAACACGCCAACAACGGTCATCACCTTTACCCAATGTGGGGGAAGTACCTAGTAAAAATGGTGGATCCCAGCAACCATTAAAGAGTAATTCACTATTGGATACTATGTATGTAATTTTCGTTGCAATCCTGACACAAACAAGAAATAATACAACTAATCAATAAAACGAACGTCGGAACTACATACTAATATAAGAGTTCAAAACGAACAACCACAGGAACGAACCACGAATTGAAAGATAATGACAACAACAAACAACACCGTAACTTGCTTAGACGGTTGGTCTTCAGATAACATTCTTCGTGTACCTATGGATATTGGACCTTTCCCAGAGCCTTGGAATACAGATTGTTATTTTCATTTGCTTGGTTTGCAGATTCTTTTAGGATTCTACATTCTCATCTTCCTACCTTGTGCCATATTGGTTTGGGGAGAACTTCAAAGAGGAAACAGGAACACATCCTCCACTTCTATACCAATATTGTTAAAAGCAATGTACTACATGGTATTAATTATGATGGGTGAAACCATTGCTGGGTTTGTTACCGCTTTATTGACACCACAATACCTATCTATTGTGTTTGCAATTGAGAGTACCTCCATGTTTGTTGGTGCTTTTCTTTTCTATTTACACATCATTTCCTCTGAGGCAAAGGTAGTGACAAAATTTACAAGAAGAAAAAATCTTATTGCAATTTATGGAAAGTCTTCCGTCCTTACTGTAGTTTGTCTATTATTGAGCTTCTTCTGTATCATCATTGGATGTGTTGGAATGTCTGTTTACCTAGTACAACAACAAGAACCCGAATTAGCATTAATTTATTATCGTGTTTCTTGTTTTGGATGGATGCTAACCGTAATTACATTGGTCATTCACTTTTACTTTACCATGAAGCAATTTGCTAATTTTGTGGAAGAAATTATGCACAATGCAGCTTCAAATCACATGGCCCAACCAACAACAACATCAGATCACCATCATCATCATCATCATCATGTAACTACTACTACGAATCCGATGAAGATGACGAACCAGAGTAGTCATGGTAGTAGTAATGGTAGTAGTCATAATCATATTATTGTCGCATCGTCCGCAGCAAACAGCAACAACACCAACAACAAGCAGGAAGATAAATTAATCGAAGTGATTACAAGATTCCGTCAATTTCAAAGAAATATTCTTCTCGTTACACCAGGTGGTGTTGCCCTTTGGTTAATTCAAGGATTATTTTTACCTATGTTTACATTGTTTGTGATGCCATTTCATTTGCTCAATGCAGTATTGGCTATTTACATCTTCTTATTTGTTTCCATACCAAAAGATCGAAGATTGTCACATTTTCGATTTCAACCCTTTATTAAAAGAGTTACTGGGAAGATTAGTCAAGTGGCTTCAACAAATCAGCAAGATGGACACCAATCAGAAGGGGATCATGAAGAAGGAGGTATTGGTGTGAAGTCTCTTGTGAAAAGTACTGCTTCTGGTGGCACAACAACAAACCATCCTGATCATGTTGCTACTAATAGTATTATTTTTCCGCCACATCATTCATATTCCTCTAAAGCAGGACCGGTTGTAGTAAACATACATCATCATGAGGATCATGTATGGATGTATGATGACAATTAACGGACAGCAAATACATATAACAGTACTACGTATATCGATCGATTGCTTTCGTTAATAGTACTACATATTTTCATTGATTAGTATGTAACAACGAAGAGAAAGCACCATCTATCGATCGATGATGTCTATAAAACACAATAATCACCCAAAAATTAATCATGGTCTTCATCACCGGATCAGGGATCGCGATGAACTCAACAACAATTCAATTTGTTCGTTTCCTTATTCAAATAACGAGAAAATAACCACCGGTCTTTTTGTCACATATGTTACATATAAATATACCCTGAAAAAACGAAAATCAAGTGGTAGTTTTGTTGCTTGTCACCAGAATAACAAAAAACAAATTTTCCTTTCGTTTCAAAATTCTACCTACACATTTTAGATTTTAGACATCTATATATAATATTTCCAAAATCCTTTCATCACATAAGAAAAGAAGGGGAGAAATACATAAACACAAAAAAAAAGAGAGATGAGTCATCTGTACGATACACGATTCAGATGTTCCAATGAGACAGACACTTGGTTTGGTTGTCAGAATGGTGGTGTTTGTGTGAAAGAAGAGGGGGGACACGAATATTGTGTCTGTCCAGAAGGAATATTTCACGATAACTTTCTTTTTCACTTTCCAAACGTATGTTTTGTTAATTTATTGAGCTAATTTTAAAAATTTCAAAAATTTCAAAAATTTCAAAAAATGTAGGTTTAGAACTAACCAAAGTTAATATGAATAAAATGAATTTTAAATAAATATAAATTGTAAAGTGTGGAATGCCCATTTCTACCATTAGTATAATTTGTATCGGACTTGGTGTTTGTTCTAGTATACAGGTATTAATTTTAATGAACTGGCAAACTAGAGCGATGTCCGTGCCTAGTGTGAAAGTCTTGTGGAATTTTTCTCTTGGATATCAATTCATTTGTATGTATCAAAGCGTTTTTGTTTTTGTGGAAAAAGGTGTTTTCTTTAGAGTCATGATGACTACTTTGGTGTTTTATCCATTATTTATGTATTGGTCGTATCATTTGTGCCGAATTATTATTATCCCAATGCATGCATTATTTCCTGAATTAAAAGAATCACTCCACCAAAACTTGATTCGCTTACACGTTACTTTTGCAATTTTACTTTCAAGTCTTCAAATTAATGGCATGGGATTATTGTATCTTAATTATGGAACTTTATTCAATACGAATATGGTGATAGTTCATTTTGTGCTTCTTGCTCATTTTGCCACCCTTGTTACATCATTGAATTATTACTTGAATCGTGTATTGGAAATGACGGATGAACATCCATTGCACCAAGAATACGTACGACTTGTAAGGAAAAGAATTAATATTGGTGGTATTCCCCAAATTTTTGGTGCAGGAATCGTTCCTGTGGTTTATTTATTGTATGGAAGCGTACCTTATGCTGGAATCATTAGTGCTTATTTGTTGGTATGTAATTCAATCTTTGTGATGGTTCCAATTTTTGCTTTAATGCCAAAAGTGGAAAAGTCCCCGGAATCCGAATCCACTAGTCGTGAAGAAACATCCACGGCATTTAATGCACATCAAGTAAGACATCGTAAAAGAAACAAGGGAGCAAAACATTCCGGTGATACCACTCATGATTAATATTAATTATACTATACGACTACTATTGTAAATAACTAGAAATTACCTATACATTTTACACGTCAATATATTATTCACTTTACTAACTGGCTTGTCATTTTTCAAAAACGCTAATAACTAAAAAAGCGCAAAAAGTTCAAAAAAAAAATAATAATAATGCGCGAAATACGAGAAGATCTATGGTTGGGATCTTACATCGACGCAAAGAATCCAAAACGATTAGAACGCTTAGGGATTCGACATTGCGTGGATGTCAGCGGCACTCTAAGCACTCCTACTTTATGTTCATCCTCTCCAATAAGAACTTTACACGTAAAACTCGAAGCTCCAGTGACGGATACAAAACAATTAAGAGCTGTATTGGCTTGGATGAGTGCACATCATAAGGTGATGGTTCATGGAACAATGAGCAGTGTCGTGGTAGCTGCTACATTGATGTATCGAGAAGGATTGGGATTGGAAGAGGCAGTATTGGAATTACCAGAAAAAGAACAACGAGATCAAGTCATGATGAATTCTGGTTCCATTCAAGTGTTGAAAATTCTTGAGGAGGAAATTTGGGATAGGAAATTAGTGGCTGGAATTTTAAATGTTGTTTGTCCTTGTTTATTACTTCAACCATTTTGTTTTGAATAGTTCCTGTTTATTTGTACCGATTATAGATCGAAATTTGTGACTATATTTTAAAAATGTATTATATATTATATATCTAATGATGAAATATATGATGGAATAATACCCATTCCATAAAGACAATGTTGTTTTAAGACATATGTATATATAATATATATATATAACTTTTTCCCATTTTCTCTCTTCTTTTGTTTCTCATTCACAATGTTAACTTTTGAATAAACTGCTTAAAAAATTCTATCACTTTCTAATTTAAAATTGAAATCCTCTCTTTCTTTCTTTCTTTCTTCCTTTCTCTCTTTCTTGTCTTTAACATTTTCAAACAAATTCATGATTGATTACTCATCATCACTCTTCAGTAGTTGTTGGTTTTTCTTCCTCTTCTTCTACTGGTGTTGGTTCCGCTGATTTATCTTCATCTTCTTCCATTTCTACCACAGCAGGTTCTGCTCGTTCTTTTCCTTCTTCTTCTTCTTCTACTACTTGATTTTGTTCTTCAGAAGATGTAGGGGGAGGTGGAACAACAGATTTGTCTTCTTCCATAGAAAAATTATCTTCGTGTTTTGATTCTTCTGCTAAAGATACTGGAGCAGGATCTCCATTTGGTTTCTCCGTTGTTGTAGTCTTAGTAGTGGTCGTAGTGGAAATAGCATTGGATGTAGCAGGAATGGAAGGAGTTGCAGCAGCAGAAGAACTGGATCCTTTACCATCACGACGAGGACAAGGGGTACCACAAAGAGGACATACTCTAGAGGCAGTTCCAATTGCTTTTTTGCATGTACCACACATTTTTTGACCTCGATTAAGTTCAGATTTTGGTCGTTCAATCTTTAACTTTACCTTTGTTGCAGATAATTTTTTTTCCATATCACCAGCTTCCACGGGTTCTCTTGGTCCTGTGGGTGCTTTAATACTTTTGACCCATTCATCCAATTTTTTGGATGGTGGTACCAATGGTGTCATGGCAGGTGGTTGTTTTTTGTTTAATACTGCAGCTTTTGTTGGTCTACCAATAATTTTTTGAGGAATTGGTTCTGGTGGGGCAATGACTGGATGCTTTTCATCAATCATACGTAATTGTTCTACTACTGCTTTTACTTCCTCACCACCAACATCTAATTTCACAATTAAATGGGCTAATCCATTTTCTGCTTTACGGGCATCAGGTAGTTTTTGAACCACTCCAGTACAATTTTCATCTCTAACAATTGCTACACGGGAACCAGCATGTAAATCTCGTAATTGGGGCACGAATTGGCATGCTTCTTTGACTTCCTCAATGGCCTTTTCTGGATCATCTTCATGTTCAATTAAATAAACCTTCTCTTCTGAGGAGGAAATTTGAATACCATCAGGATCATTATCCATAATAACTCGAATACGTCCACCAGGCATTTTTGCTACTTGACCACATTCTCCAGTACTTAATAAGGCTACTCTTCTTCCAGCCCATTTATGAAACCCACGTTGTTTTCTTCCTTGTGGAGCATATTTTCTTGAATCTGGTTTGGTACGTTTTGCTACCTTTACAGAGGCAGGATTTTTCTTTCCTTTTCCAGTCGTTGTTGTACTATCGTTTCCATTTCCTGTTTGATCAGGTGGATTAGAAGCATTTTCATCATCCCCTTCTTGATCATTATTTGTAGAAGCTTGATCGTCATCATTATTTCGTGCATCACCATCATCATCATCATCATCATCATTATCTCCAGATTTTGATTTCTTTGATCCTTTACGTGATTTTTTGTTGTTGTTATTGTTACCACCTTCTTCTTCCCCATCATCTTCAGATAATCCCATTTCACCAACATCAGAAAAATCTTCTAAATTGTTTTCATCATCTTCCTCAGCATCATCATTACTTTTTGTTAATTTTGCTTTTTTAACTTTATGAGTTTTCTTTGGTGTTGGACTTGGTTCATCATCATCTTGATTTTCAGCAATCACATCTTCTTCTACACCATCATCATCATCATCCGTCACTGGTTGTTGTTGTTGAACTTCTTCTTCTTCATCCATATCATCTTCATCATCATTATTTCTCTTTACTTTCTTCCTATTATTACTACTACCATGTTTCTTTCCTTCTTCTTCTTGTTCTTCTTTTTGTTTCCTTAATTGTTCTGCAGCTCTTTTTTTCTTTTCTAAAGGACTTTCTTCTGGTTTCGTACTATTATTATTATTATTATTAGATGATTTCATCCAATCTGGTTTCTTTGTAGGTGGTGCAGGTGGTACATCACCGTTATTATCTTTGTCCTTCATAGAGTTACTCAACACTTCAAAAGCTTGGTTCACACATTGGGCTTTAAGTTGTTCTTTGTCTCTTAGTTCATCATTGGAAATACCTAATTTCTTTGCTTCCTCTTGGACAAGTTTTGTGGAAGACATTCTTTCTTTGTGTGTCTTTCTTTCGTCGTCGATTTGCTTTGCGTCTCTTTTTTTTTTATTATTTTATTCTTCTTTTTTCCCCTTTTTTATTCTGTTTTTTGACCTTTTTTGTAAGTATTAAAAATTGGTGAATAAAAAATTTTATTCTTTTTTTTTCTTTTTTCTTTTCTTTTCAACGTTTTAAATTTTTTTTTTTTGTGTTAAAAATAATAAAGGTGATTCACATGATTTGTCACAGAAATCAATTTCAAGAACTTCGAAGAAAAAGAAAAAAAATGATGGTTCAAGTATTTCGAGGTGTTCATTTTTTCATCCAATTTACTTGTCTTTTATTCGTTATTGGATTTAATTGGAAATTTCCAAATCCAAAAGCAATTCAATTGAGAGATGGAGCAAAACAAAAAGGTTGGACACAAACGACCTTATTTTTCACTTTTACTATTCAACACTTTACCATAATAAGTGAAATTTTCTTATCCATTAATTTATTATTATTGTTGTTATCTTTTGACATGGATTATCCTGAATTTATTGCTCAATTTAGTGCTTTAGTACATGGCATGCAAACAAGTGTGGGTGTATTATATTATCTTTTATTATCACATGATCCATTTCATTTATTTCCCAAGGAATTATTTCCAAAAAATAATCCTGAACAAATTGTGAAAAGGTTAACTAGTTTTGTCCCTCCATCACGAATGTGTTGTTGTTGTTGTTGTTCCAATAAAAAAAAAGCTTCTTCAAGCACACAAGTGATTTGGATAATATTACATATTCAACATACTTTAGCTCCAGCTCATATGTGGTGTGATGTTTATCTTCAATACTACTATTCTTATTATTATGGTGCTGCTGGATGGGGGGAAACTTCTTTGAAAATTAGCACTTTATCTACTGAATTATGGATATTATTAATTACAATATTGATTTATGGATTATGGAATTTATTTTGTTGGTTTGTGAGTTCTGAACCAGCTTATCCAATTCAACGTAACGTATATCGAAATGGTGGATGGTTTCATACCATTGGATTCTATGTCACTTGTGTATCCCTCATGTTGTTCTCTTGTTATCTATCTCGTCAATTTCGTGAATACCTTTTCAACGACGTCACTATTTGATTGACAAATTTTGACTGTGGTGGTCCTTGATTTCTCGATCTCTCCTCTGTCATCTATCTGTGTTTGTTTGTATATATCATTTGTGTCTAAAAATTGAAATTCCAAATTTTTGAAAATTCCAAAAAAAACAAATTTTCAAAAAAAATTTTTTTATTTATACTTCATCCATCTTATATATATATCACAAAACGACAAAATGAGACATTACTAAAATAGAAGGTGCGGCTTGACGAAAACTGGGAACATCAACCGAAAAAAAAAATTTTCGAAGGTTTTTCTTAGCTAATAAAAAGAAAGAAAGCTAGAAGGCGGGCGTAATAATAATATAAATAACCGCATGCATATCAAACAAAAAAAAGTGTGTGCTTTGTTTGTGTGCTGACGAATTTTTTCAAATCTCATTCATCACACAGAAAATAAAGAAAACGTAGAACTACCGACAACACGATGACCACCGACGACCAACAAGCCGCAGGTCTTCTCTTCCACCTCCAATGCAGTCCACTAGCAGCCTCCATCTGTGGAGACCTAGAACAGACTAGGTTTGTCGTTCCACCACCTCTGTCTCTGGACGCTCCAGCGCAAAGACCGAGAGCTCATTCGTTGATGCCATGGGACTCTGATGCCGCTGGGACGTTGTGTGCTCTGATGAGTGCTCCTAAGAGTGCTTCTAGGAAGAGAAGTATGAGTATGGATGCGATGACGAGAAAGCGAGGGATGAGCATGGATGCTTCTATTTCTAATACTACTACTACTACTAGAAAGAGAGGGATGAGCATGGATGCTTCTATTTCTAATAATACTACTACTACTACTAGAAAGAGAGGGATGAGTGTGGATGCTGGATCACATAGTAGAAGTCTTTCTATCATGACCACGAGGAAAAGAGGAATGAGCATGGATTCTTCTGTGTTGGATTTAGAAGGATTGGAGGATTTTGACGTGGAAAGTAGTGCTACCACACCTGCCATTTCCGATGAAGAAGGTCCTTTTGTGGGAAGATATACTTTAGAAGAACGTAAAAGAATCATTCAACGATTTTGTGAAAAAAGAAATCGAAGGATTTGGAGAAAAAGAATTAAATATGATGTTAGAAAAAACTTTGCAGATTCTCGATTGAGAGTAAAGGGTCGTTTTGTACGTAAAGAAGATGAAGAACAACTTCGTGATTTATTCAAAATGACTTTTTAAAGAGTCTTTTCTAAAGAATTGTAAAAGAATTGGAAGGAAACAAAGAGTGCAAACAAGACATGTCAAGAGAGAGAGAAAAAAAAAAAGTTAAACAATTACTACTCATTTATATATGACAACAACAACAACAACACATTTATAGGAAAAATTATTATTATTATTATTATTATTATTATAATCATTAGCAGAAGAAACACATGAAGATTGACAACTACAGAAAAAAAATACAAATGAATGAATGATTAATGAAGATCTTGATGTTCTTCTTAATTCTTGTTGAAATTTGATTGACATTTTGGACATTCCTTCTTTTTTTATATAAAAATATACATATTTAAGAAATCACATACTACTACTACTACATAAATAAACAAGGAAGACGTCAACTTTATATATAATAAAATGTTACTCCCTTTCTCCCTTGTTATCGATATATATCTATCTATCTATACATCAAATTTTCAGCGACCTGCACTTTTACCAGTTACAATATTTCTAGTGAAAAAAAATTTTGGGAGAAAAAAAAATGTCGGGGGACAGTAGTTTTTTTTCTTCGTTTCATCAAATTTTCATGTGTCAATTTGTCGGTTTTCACTGAAATCGTATATAAGTGTTTACATACAAATTACATAATTAAATTTCTCGCTTCCTTCTTTGTTCCTTTGCTCCTTCCTTCGTTCTTACGTCACTACAGCGATGGTCATTTGTCTTCTAATGCTAACACAGTATTACGTTTACGTATATTACTACTCACTATTACGTAGTACATCCTCATCGATCGATCGATGATCATGGCTAGTCTGCTTCTTTCGTACATGCATACAAGAATTCACATCATGTGTAGTTGTTAGTAGTAGAATAACTACCATTATTTATTTACCATCAACTACATTTTGCTATCACAAAACTTCTCTCCCCGTTTGATGTTTCGTTGATCATCTTTTACTTGCTATATGTACATACAGTATGTACTCCCACTGATCCGTCACATCGATCGTCATGGTCTGGATTTTCTATTATTATACATAATAGAGGATTATCTGTCATCACCTTAAACCTACACATCAATAATCATTGCTTCAGTGAGGTGCTACAGTTCCTACTAGAACTGTCTTTTCTGTTCTTTCATTTTGTTTGTATGTGGTATGTATGTATTTGCAAAACAACAACAACGAATGATCCGTCGAAGAATGTTAGCTCCTTCTATCGATTGTACTAGTAGAATGCAGTACAACATACATAGCCATGTCGCTGTTCTTCGTACATGATGTCATACAAGGTATATGTACAAGCTCATAACTCATATGTTATAGTAAAAGCTAAAAGAAACTAATAAGAAAAACTAATCAGAACAAAACTTATATTTTACATACAAAAAAAAGTCGGGTCGGGAAAAATCTTATGATGATGGGTGTTGTTGACAATAAGAAAAATCACAAAAAAAATGGCGGAAAGTGATAAGAACGTGACAAGCGCGGTGTTAGCCGCGCTAGACGCAAGGAGAGAGCAAAAGAAACACAAGAATCGCAATAACAGAAGAAAAAAAAGGCGGGAAATGTCCGCAAGGCCGACCCAAGAACTGAAACTGGTGGGCACCGTGTGCGAGCGGTACGGCGTGACCGTAGAAAACGCCAGAGTGCAGATCTCCGACGGAAGGAAAGTAGGCTTCATCGTGGACTTTGGAGAACTTCCAAGACACAAAAACTGTTTTGTCACAGAAACACCGACGCCAAGCACCTCCCAAGAACGCAGTCGAACTGGCAAAGCGTTGTGCTTCCTGCCAAACGGCTTCAAGGTGGTCGGTGTCGTGGACGGATCGGTGTATTTGGGAGAAGTCGTGTATGCTTTGCCGGATTGGAAACGAGCTTATAAGTTCCATTTATTGGATGGAGAACAGGTCGTGGCCACCAGTCAGCCTTGCACGAATCCCACCTCGGCGTTCAAGGAAATCGAACAAGCCATCTTCGAACAGGCTCCTGCGGCCACCAAGAAGAAAAAGACTCGCAGACCGGATGCCAGATCGAATGGCAAGTTGTACATGGCGGTGATGTACTCGGCCACTCAACGACAACTGAGGTCTCATTTCCGATTGGCTGAAGTGAATCCGAATGTGCAAGACATTTTTCAATCGTGGCTTCAAGCCGATGATGAAAGATTGAACGAACCTTCCCCAAATTTTCTTCCTCCTCCAGCTGATTTTCCACATTCATCTCCTCCTTTGGAACAGCCTAGTTTTCCACCTCCATTAGGAATTACAAACAATAATGCACCACCAACTCATTTAGATTTTCATACTCCTTCCTTACCACAACAACAACAACAACACGAGGATGATCCTCTCGATTATGTCATGTTAACGAAATTTAATTCATTTAGTTTACAGGAAGAGGATGTGATACTTGATACAGATAATATGAATAATAATAATAATAATAACAGCAACAATAAACCATCACTGAGTACTACTACTACTACTACTTCATGGGAGGAAGATAAATTAGTGAAAAATAACGATAGTAATAATAACAATAATAATAGAAACAATTTTGGAGTGAGCGATATAGTTGGGAATAACGATCGTGATTTTGAAATATTAGATTCTCTTCTTGGAGGAACCCCAGGAGGAGGCAGTGGTGGTACAACAACATCTATACGAAATCCAAAGCTTGGAAATTCCATAGATGATTCTTTTATACAATATTCCTCTCCCACTCCTCCTTTAATGGTACAATCTTATGCATCTACCTCATCAAATTCTCTTCAAGGGAATCCTCAACAACAAGATTCTTCATGGATGGAATCATTTAAACAAAATTCAGTTTCTGCTCCATCACTTCATCATCATCCTACTACAACAACGAACACTTCTAATTCATCATCCTCCTCATTATTACAAAAACAAGAACCACATTCTAATCGTAATCATATATTAGGTGGAATGAAAAGAGGATTCCAAGAAGAAGAAGAAGCAGGTGGAGATGATGCTTTAGATCAATGGATGTCCATGAATAAAAAGAAAGAATCAAGTACAACATTAAGAAATCTAATGGATCTTGATACCTTCTCGAAAACTTCCATCTCTGAACCTAATTTACTTCCTTCTTCCTCATCGATAGATCATCAAAACATATTAAATTCTCATCAACAACAAGATAAACCTTCCAATAATATTCATCATATCAAGGAAGAAGAAAATCCTCCTCCCAGTTCTACGGAATTTGATTATGCATCCTTTTATCGTAACAGTATATCAGAACCGAATTTATTTGTTGGGAATACTATTCAGACATCATCACTTACGGCGGTTCCTGAGGTGGGGATTGATACCACAAATATTATTGTGCCCCCTAATGTTTCTACGGCCACTACGGCAAATATGGAAGACAACAATAACGTAGTAGAACCAGAGGAGGATTTGTACAATAACTTTTCGAATCAATTTGATAGTTTTGTACGAAATTCAAGATCAGAACCATTATTAAATTTTCATGACAAAAACAACGAAGCAAGCGAGGAAGAGTTTAAGGATAATAATAATATCAATTTCACTACTCGAGGGGGAAATTTATTATTAAATGTTTCTTCCATGTCTGAAAACAATTTATTTGATAATAGTCGTGGATTACGTGACCCTTCTCCTTCTTCGGCTAGTCTTGATGGTAATTTCCCCAATGACTTTCATCGATCTCGTCATACTAGAAATAATTCATTTAGTTATGGTAGTGCTAGTAACAATGGTGGTGGTGGTGGATTTGGTACACGTAAACGATCAAGTGGTAGTCTAGATGAAAACGATTTTTCATTTATTCCTAATAGTCGAAAACGTGGTTCTATTGATGAGGGAGATATGGTACCAGGACTCGTGAAGCGAGAAAGTAGTGGTTTAGAAAATGATCTTGGGATGATGGAGGAGGAAGATAGCAAAAAAATGGATGTCATTTTAGAAGCCATTAATAATTATGATCCTTCCATGTTTAACGATTTGTTAAACAATAATGATGATTTAGAAGAGGATAAATCCAAACCACAACCAACAACAGCAACAGCAGCATCAGCCCCTAAACGAAAAAAACCTCCCTTATTAAAAGAATTCTCTGAAAATTTTGGAGGTAGTGCAAAATTCAACATTAGTGAATTATATGATATGAATGCAAGTCAATTATTTCAAGCATTAAAAAACCCAGCCAAAGAAACGTTAAGTTTACGAAAAATTGAAGCAGCCCTTAGCACCTTATTACAAATTCCTCGAGGATCCGTACCCAAAAACTTTTGTCAAGAAATTTTTCAATCATGTGATGTACATCAAACTGGGGAAGTAACCATGGAAACTTTTGTACAAGCATTAAATAAACGTGAGGATGAAGTCAAAGAACAATTTAATAAAATTGATAAAGATCGGAATGGAGTAATTACCATGAATGAATTACGTGAAGCTCGAGAGGAAGGATTAATTGGAAAAGATGTACAAGAAAGTGATTTACATGCATTCGTGGAAAAAATGGATGATTTAAGTTTAGGTGTGAATGAAGAATATGCATGGGATCGAAAAATTCAATATAGTGAATTTCGTACCATGATGATTCTTTTACCACCAGCTACTTCCATTCAACAAGTTATTAATTTTGTGAAGAAAAGTCTACTTGAAAGTGATTTTGCTTAAGAAAACATCATTTCCTTTTTCACCCTTCTTTTTTTTTTTAAATACATATATTTCTTCGTATACACCTGTAGTATGTTTAATCAATTGTACGTTTCCCTTCTTTTACTTTTCACTTTTCTTGAAAGAAATTTCAATTTTTGTTTTATCATTTTTCTCATCATCAAAAAAAAAATTTCGCGAAGCAAATAAAAACAGATTTTTCACAGAACTCAGAATTTGTAATTTGACAGAAAAGCGCAAAACGACGACGACGCGTCACAATTTGAACATTTTGAAAAAAAGAGTGTCCCACCTCAGACTTGACAACCATGGGTTATCCATCAGTTCATTGTAATCGTCCATGGAATCATGTATTGTATTCCATAGGGATAATAATAAGCAGTTTACTCTGTGACAACCCAATATCGTCACAAATATTGATAAACTTATTTCGAGTTCATTTATTAAGAACGTTGCAACGTTATGTAGCACGTTGTTGTGGTTGTGAAGCATTTCTACATCGATTGATGCAATGTCAATTACAAGAAGCCGTTGATCATGATGATGTGAAAGCTGCTCAATGGGTCATTCAAGAGAATCCAATGTTGTTAAGGGAAAAAGTTTGTGGGCGAAGGGCTTTGGAAAAAGCGATCATGGTCGATTCCATGCAAGTAGCACAAATGATGCTTCTTTGGGAAGATAAAAGGGAAATTAGTCAATGTTTAAAGAATTGTAAAAGTGTCAAGGCTGCAACAATGTTATTGGATCATGGTGCCGATCCAACGATGATGGGGTTAGATGGATTGAATCAATTGGATCATTTAGTCATTTGGTATAATGCTCTTACCAACAACATTACTACTAGTAGTAGTAGTGGTGGTCATTTGGAGGAGGATTCAAAGGAATTTGATAAAATGTTGGCCTATTTCATGGAATTAGACTTATTTCCCACATCACGAGCTTTACACACATTAAGAAGACAACAACGATGGGATCAAATTCAAAAATTAAGTGAAACTGCAAGAAGAATTCAAAATAAAAGAAGACATGTTATTTCTCTCACGTTACTTCGATGTTCCCCTTCCATCCTTTCCATACAGGAAAACATTTTTGAATTTCTATGGAACAAAAATCTTTTTTATGAATCTAAACCTGGCTCTTTGAAAAATTCGTTAAAGATACCCCATCAATTCATGGAATCTACCATGACTACAAATGATGCTATTACAAAGAAGGAAACCACGTAATTACATATATATATATATATATATATCGATGTATCTAGACAGCATATACAATGCATGTCGTTGATTTTGAAAATAATTATAATAATAATAATAATAATAATATTTTAAGAATATCCACAAGTATTTCTCCAAACACATTGTTTTGAATTGATTGATTCCAAAACGCACCAATTACATTGTTTTCTTTTCTTACAATCAGTGAAGGAAAATTCATTACAAGGATCTGGACTTGGTAAATAACGTGTTGGCTCTAAGGAAGGGATGATATTGTCATCATTTGTTGTTGTTGTTCTTGTTGGAGATGATGTTGTGGGAATTGTTGTTGGAGATAATGTTGTAGTAATTATTCTTGTTGTTGGACTGGAACTTGGGTTTGATGAATCAAACACTTCTTCATCATCATTGTTGGGAAAATATCGATTACAACTTCTTGAACATACGCTTTGAGTGCGACACCATTGACAAAAACTTCGTGCTTTACATGACTTTAATGTGAACCTTCGACAAATATCCACTGGGAGGGTATTCTCCCCATTATTTGTCGTTGGTTCTACCTCAATCGTGGGAGCAAACGTGGTTTCCATCTCATTGAAAGGATGGTACAAGGTACAATTTGACGAACAAGCTTTCACTGGACTTCCACACCATTCACAAAAGTCTTTTCTTGTATTACATTGTCGCAAATTGAATCTACTACAGCGATCCACTGGGAGCTCATGATCATTACCAGTATCAATGTCTGAAAAAGGACTCAACGTTGGAGGATTTGATTCCAGATTGTCATCATCATCGTTGCTTGAATCATCATCACTGTCACAAGTCGCTCCTTTGGCTAAGCATGATTTTGTAGCAACACACCAATCACATTTCCCATGTTTATTACAATCTGGAAACCTCAATTGAATACAAGTAGCATCCATACTTACTGGCGCTCTCGTTGCTCCAGGAGGTAAGCACATGGTGGAACATACTCTATGGTCACTACACCATAAACATCGAGGGTTTTTCTTACAAACATCCTTGTTCAATGGAGAACATCTTCCACTAAATGGTGGGGTGAATGGTACTGGCATGCTAGTTGGTACAATCTCATTTTCATTAGAAGCAGGGATGGGACTCTTGCTTGGAATAGAAGTTGGTGAATCTTCACGATTTGTATCATCACACACATAATTAGAATCTTTTCCAAAACACTTTTTAGTTTCACGACACCATTTACATTTCAGCGTGGGCCTTGTGATATCACAACGATTAAAGTCAAATTTATGACAAGGGTCTTTCGATGTAGCAGGTGCTCTTGTTGCTCCAGGAGGTAAGCACATGGTGGAACATACTCTATGGTCATTACACCATAAACATTGAGGGTTTTTCTTACAAACATCCTTGTTCAATGGGGAACATCTTCCACTAAATGGTGGGGTGAATGGTACTGGCATGCTAGTTGGTACAATCTCATTTTCATTAGAAGCAGGGATGGGACTCTTGCTTGGAATAGAAGTTGGCGAATCTTCACGATTTGTATCATCACACACATAATTAGAATCTTTTCCAAAACACTTTTTAGTTTCACGACACCATTCACATGCCAAAGCAGGCCTTGTGATATCACAACGATTAAAGTCAAATTTATGACAAGGGTCTTTGAATACAGAGGGTGCACGAGTAATGCCTGGGGGAAAACAATTTTCTGCACAAAGCTTAAATTCGGTACACCAGAAGCATCCTCGAGTTTTGAGACACTTATCTTTTTCAATACGAGTACACGAGTCTTTTGGAAATTCAAAATACGAAGTAGAGAAAGGGGAGAAAGTTGGTAGTAAGCTAGGCTCCATGGAAGTTCTAGTTGGCGTTTGAGTTGGTTCCCGAGTAGGGTTTTTTGTTGGCTCTTTCGTTGGCCTTTCCGTTGGCTTTTGAGTAGGTTTTTTGGTAGGTTGTTGAGTTGGTTTCACAATCGGTTCTCGCGTTGGCTTTAGAGTTGGCTTTGGAGTTGGTTCTACTCTTGGCTTTGAAGTTGGCTCTACTGTTGGCTTTGAAGTTGGTTCTACTGTTGGCTTTGAAGTTGGTTCTACTGTTTGATCTAAAGTGGGCTCAAACGTAGCAATAGGATTGGTGGGATCAGTTGAGATTGGAAAACACTGGTTATTAAAACATTGACCTCGAATGTTTTTATCGGGAATGGTAGGATGTGGCAAAAAACAAAGCGATTCGTCCGGTAATACGCCAATCAATTGTTTTTCAGTGGTGGAAATTCGAGGATCAGTGTAGGTCAAATCATACCGACATTGACCTCCCCAAATACAACCTACCTGACAACCGGTGGTAGAAAATCCACAACTCTGAGAATTTGAATAAAGAAATTTCGTACAGGTCTCAACACATTGACCATATGGTCCACAAGTAAGTAATTGATTTGGGCCACATAAATTTTTTGGTGGCATCAATAACTTATTTCGAGTGCAACATGCCGAACTGGCTAATTCCTTTCTTTGAACAACAACAAGATCTTCCGTAAGAGGAGTTCGTAAAACAAATTCTTCTGCTGAACATTCTACTTTCCTACTACCCACAATTTTACACATTCTACAACGACCACAACTTTTTGAAGCATCCAGGCATTCGCAATCTTCTTCTGGGGAAAGAATTCCGTCCCCGCAAGATTCTTCAAATGTCGAGGGAGTAAAGAGTTCCCCGCATTGTTCTTTGATGTGAGAGAGAAAAGGACAAGTTTCGAATTGTTTCGTGGGGTGAAATTGATATACATCTTGAAATCTTCCATCTCCATAATCCATGACACCCCCATCTCCAAAGGAATGAGTCATACCAAAACCATGTCCAATTTCATGAGCCATCACAAGCCAGGAGTAAGCAGAAACACCCACGTTGGATGGTCCACAAAGACTACCAATGTAGCTCACCCCATTAACACTTCCAAAACAATTGGTAAGGTACAAAGTATATCCCGTTTGGGGTGTACTGACTTGAAATGTGTTCCAATATGCCAACATATCAAAGGTGGCCAAAGCTTGTTTGCAGGTACCATGTCGATTTGAATTAGAAAAAGGTGCGGGATCTTGCTCAGTACCGATTCGAATGTTGTTCACTTCTAAACGAATATTTAATTGAGAAAGATACAATAATTTTGCAAAAGAAAATACATGTTCAACACTTTCCAAAACTTTTTGTAAGACTCTTGTATTATCCGTTAACAAGTCGGTAATGTCTAGGTATAATCCATAATCAAGAATTAAATCAATTTTTAATACATGAGTTATTCGATCGGAAGGAAAACATCCAGGATAAAATTTAATCACTCCATCTTTTTCTTCTTTTTTTTTGTCATTTTTATTATTCCGTATGAAATTCTTCCACTTCACCGACTCTGTCGCTTGAATGGTAGTATTTTTGTTTGTTAACCAAAATTTACCCTCGGGAAGATCTAAAGCAATATCTTCTTTTGTATTTTTATCCTGTTGTAAATTTCTTTTTGATGATGAAGTTGATACACTTTCTGGGGAGATTACTAATCCCAAAAGAGTTTCATCCCATTCATAAATCAAACCTGTGGTTGTTTTAAATAATCCATGAACAATTTTTGTAGAAGAATGAAGATCAACAAGTGCATTAGCCCATGAAGAAGTTGAATTTGTAGTACTCAATCTGACTTTCTTTTTTGATTCCTTGTTCAAAATGTCTTGAAAAGGAATGATGGTTTGTTTTTCAGCTTCATTAAAAAAAGTGATGGATCCTTTTGAACTAAACAACTCAACTTCTTCTTGTATTAATTGATAATGTTCTAAATTTCCATCATGTTGTATGAAGCTCACTTCACATTGTATGACATCTTCTTCATCATCAATACAAGATATTTTAGGTTGAATGATTAATTTGTTGTGTTCTTTCGCTTGAATTTCTTTTGTGAAACAAAGTATTATCATCAATACATAAACAACATTAGCCATCATCATCATCACCATCATTCATTCATGAACTTCTTTGGTTGATATATGACTTATTTCCTTTCTTTTTTTTATTAGAAAGTTTAAAGGAAGAGAGTGTGGAATAAGTTTTTTGTATATGTACTTCAATATATATTTACTGTGTGATGAGTTTTTTTCAAAATCAAATATGACCGACACTTTACATTTTTTTTACAGGGAGTATGGGGGACAATTTTTCTTCCTTTTCAAAAATCATGCGGACTGCAAATCTTTCCTTCTCTATATTATTATTATTACGAAAACGTTATTGATCGTTTTATATATTTGTAAAAAAGGGGGTCAGAAAAGTTCCTCATCAAGAAAAAAAACTCCCAAAATTTTAATCAGTTGTTTTTAATTTTTCTTTAGTCAATCAAAAAAAATTCAAAAATTCAAAAAAAAAAAAAATGGCGAAATTTCTGCGCAAACCATTAGTGATTGTTGGTCCTTCTGGAGTTGGTAAAGGAACTATCACTGATCTTTTACTACAAGAATATCCTCAACACTTTTCAAAATGTGTGTCACATACCACAAGAGCTCCACGAAAAGGAGAAGAACACGGAAGAGAATACTTTTTCACTAAAAAAGAGTCCATGGTTCATCAAATTGAACAAGGTGGTTTCCTTGAACATGCTGTAGTTCATGGAAATATTTATGGAACTAGTTGGGAAGCATTGAAAGATGTGGATGCTTCTGGGAGAATTGGAGTATTAGATATTGATGTGTTTGGATTACGTCAAATTATTGCTGCTACTGATCCTGAATCATTAAATAGAGTAGGTATTTTACCTCCCAATATGGAAGAATTAGAAATTCGATTACGTCATCGAGGAAGTGAAAGTGAAAAGTCTTTACAAACAAGATTGTTTGCAGCAAAGGAAGAAGCACGAAGTATTCGTGAAGATGGTATTGTTGATGTAATTATAGAAAATAATGATTCATGGAAAATTGGATATCCGTAAGTGTTTAAATTGAGAATATAAAAACAACAAAACAACAAAACTAACGAGAAAGAGATAAAAAAAAAAGTTCATTACTTTCTTTTATTCAAACATCATTTTATCCCAATCTTATTTTAAAATAAATGAAACTTGTTTCAAAACAACAAAAAGAAATTAGATTGAAGTATCAGTATCAATTTTTTGTACGATTGACCATGCTTGAAGTAAATCAGTTATTTTTTCATCCTTGTTATTATTACTACTTCCCCCAAATTTATTTTGCCAAATTGACATTGGATGAATGAAATCTTGTATTTCATCTGGATTCATGTATACATAATGTAATACCAATTGAATAAAGTGTGTATCTTCCACAATTGGTTTATTTGTTTGTGGATTTATTTGTAATTGTTCTAAAAGAATTTTTTTCAATTCTTTATTCATGGCATATTCCATCATTGCAGCCTTTTTATATGCAGCATCAAATTGCTTATTTTCTATTAATTCTTTGAATTCATTCACATTCGTTTGATCATATCCCTTAGCCTCTTCTTCTTTCATTGGATGAGGTTCTTCTTGCCAATTGTTTCTTAACCATGTTGGAAGTAACGTATTACGTTGATAATATCCTACTCTACCAAAAACTCCATTCACCGTTTCAATAGGATCTTCACGAGCCTTGAAAAAATCTAAAAAGCATTTTTTAGTTCGCTCAAAATCATGGCATAATAAAAATATAAATAAATGTACAATTCTTAAGGTAATACTTCTCATTGCATTTCTTTGAGCTTTTCCTTCCGGTTTAAGAAAAATGGGAAATAATAAATGAACAATGAAGTTCAAATATTCATCAGGCACCAGGGAAAGATGCATTTTCACACTTTCCACAATATTTAAAACGTATTCAATATCTTGAATAGGAATTTCATCCGGAGTCATTTCATTGAAAGCGAAATGTTCTCTATTTGTATCATCCTTACTTAAATCATAAGATTCTTGTTTAAATTGTTTCGTAACAAATCTAGCATGAGTCGTCATGAGGAATTCATTTTCCTCCCCCACCTCCGATTTCATTCGTTTGCTTGTTCTAAAAGTACTTGCTTGAGATTCTCCTTCCACCTTGGCAATACAATGCATTCCATGCACCGAACTCGCTGCAATCGTGCTAGTAGTTTCTTCCGATACAAACACAGCAGTTCCACCTTTCGCTCCAAAGCCTAGAATCCGGCTTTTTAACAACGGCAATGCTTCCATCACGACCACAGGATGATTTGCAGCCAAAATGCGCAGGATCCAGCAATTCACTCGATTGGACTGGTCAAATAACGTTTTTCGATAAAGTTGAATTAAACGCGAATTTCTAGGTACACGACATCCTCTTTCAATGGATTCTGGTAGTAGTTCTAACCAAAAGTATGTGTTGTCCGTTTTCACTTGTTCTGCAAGACAAGTCCATGGACGTTGAGCATAATGCAATGCTAATTCGTCCGTCATTTTTTGTATTTTAATCACGTTTTTAGCCTTTTTACACTTCTTCCCTCATATATATTTTTTTTAAAGCGGCACATCATCACAAATCTTTTTTATTTATTTTCATCAAACAACAACAGGAGAAGAAGAATGCTCGCTGATCTGACCGCAGACAAGCTAGCAGGCATCGTCCGTAGCGCGATGGAGTCCGAGCGAAGTGACAAGAAAGTCCCTAAGGAGGGCGATGGTAAACTATTGAAAAGAAGAAGTTCTCACTTAAAAGAGAACGGACGAGTGGATGTATCGGTGTTGGGTCCACGATTGTGTGGGAGAGAGGACTATGCCAACAAAGGGATTGACATGGGCCGATTGGAGAACAATCGGGAACATTTTGGAAGCAATGAAGTGAAATTACCGGACCCTCCTTCTTATTATAGTTTGTTGTGTGAAGGTCTCGCGGATCCTACGTTGCAGATTTTGTTGTTCTCTGCTATCGTTAGTTTGGTCTTGAGCTTTTCTCAAGCTGGAACTAGTAGCCATGATAAATCTTCTTCTTCTGGTGAGGGGGGTGGTAGTAGTGAAGGAATTGAAGGATTGTCCATTTTATTGACGGTGGTCGTTGTCATTAATGTACAAGCCATGACCAATTATAGCAAAGCTCAAGAGTTTCGTAAACAGCAAATTGAATTGGAAAGCAAAAAATCAGCGGTATGTATTCGAAATGATGGTGAACTGGTCAGTGTACATCCTAAACAATTAGTGGTTGGAGATGTCATACGCATTAAAGTTGGTACGGTCATTCCTGCTGATGGTGTGATGCTTTCTGGAACGGTTTCCATGGATGAAAGTGCACTTACTGGAGAATCAGTTTTGGTCACCAAGGAGGCTGGATCGGTTTGTGTTTCAGGCACCAATGTGATTCGTGGGGAAGGAATTGTGCTTATTTTAGCTTGTGGGCCTCATTCTGTATCTGGAAAAATTTTTAGCGCAATTGTGGAAGCTCATGAAAGTACGGAAGAAAATGATTCTGTTTTGTTTCAAAAGTTAGACGATTTAGCTGGTAAGGTTGGGCAAATTGGTATGGTGTGTTCCGCATTTATTTTCTTTGCCTTGTTATTTCATTGGATGTTCTTTTGTAATGATAAGGAAAATCCTAATTGTGATGCTAATATGGAATTTGGTGCAAAAATTTCTGTGGTCTTACAATTCTTCATTACCGGAGTTACCGTATTGGTCGTGGCCGTACCAGAAGGTCTTCCTCTTGCAGTGACATTAAGTTTAGCGGTGGCACTTGGTAGATTGTTAGAGGATCGTAATCAAGTAAAAAGATTTGAAAGTTGTGAAACGATGGGAAGTGCCACAACCATTTGTTCCGATAAAACTGGCACTCTAACAGAAAACAAAATGATGTTGGTGAGTCGTAGTGAAATTCATCAATCCAACATGCATTGGTTTCATAAGTGTTGTAGCCTGGTAGTTTCCCCAGAATCCAAAGTAACTCGTAATGATAATACTGGGGAATTTAAATATCAAGGAAATCCAACGGAATGTGCCATTCTTCGATATTGTAAAGAAGAATTAAGAATCAGTCCGGAAAAGATTCAAGAAGAATTTCATGATCCAGATTCCAATGGATTAAAGTGGGGAAGTCATGTCATTCCTTTTTCTTCGGAAAAGAAATTCATGGCCGTTTCCATTAAAACCCCCGAAGATCTTGTCATGGATGATGCAAGTTTAGATCAAAGTGATCGAAAATTGGATGATAGTGGCAGCGTGCTTTCTTTGGGTGGTCACGGGGATGCGAATTATACCCTACTCCTGAAGGGTGCCCCACGCATGTTATTGGATAAATCTACCAAGTATTTTGATGAAAACGGACACATTGCGGTACTGGATGATGAGATGAGAAATAAATTTCTTCAACAAATTGAACAAGAAGAAGATTCAGCTCGTCGTTGTTTGGGATTTGCCATGAAATTTAATCTTCGTAAAAAGGTGACGGCTACACAACGATATGTGTTCTTTGGTTGGGTATCCATTCGTGATGGACTTCGCCCCGGTATTCGAGATAGTGTGGAAAAGTGCCGTAAGGCTGGAGTGGTGATTCGTATGATTACTGGTGATTCTCTTCCCACGGCCATTGCGGTGGCAAAGGAATGTAGTATTTTATCCTCCACGGTTGCTTCTAAGGCGGCACGTGGTACATTAGCCATGACGGGAGCAGAATTTGATGAACGAGTGCATAAGAAGGATCATACTGCTCCTGAAATTCATCGACGTCACTTTAATTTTGACATGAAAGAAGATGCATTTGGGCCTGCACCTCCTTTCTTGCGAACGGGGGATGGTAAAAAGGTTTTGGATATGGAAGAATTTGATAAGATTTGGCCAACTCTAAGAGTCATGGCTCGTTGTGAACCAGATGATAAATTAACTTTAGTCAAGGGAATTAAGGCAAGTGAATTATACTTAACCGATCCTCGTATTCAACCACAAGTGGTTGCTGTTACGGGGGATGGTACCAATGATGCACCAAGTTTAAAATCAGCCGATATTGGATTTGCCATGGGAATGGCTGGTACGGAGGTAGCTCAACAAGCCGCGGATGTGATTTTATTGGATGATTCATTCAATTCCATCGTACGTGCCTTGGTTTGGGGAAGAAACGTACATGATTCAGTTTGTAAGTTTTTACAATTTCAAATGACCGTGAACGTTAGCGCGGTGGTGTTAACTAGTGTTGGAAGCTTGGTGTTGATGAAAAGTCCAATGAATGCTACACAAATGTTATGGGTGAATATGATTATGGATTCTCTTGGGAGTTTAGCGTTGGCCACATTAAATCCTAATGAGGATACCTTGTTAAATCGTAAACCCATTAATCGATATGCTCCAGTAATCACCAGACCATTAACGGCAAATATTTTCTTACAATCCATTTTACAATTAGCCATTTTATTGACCTATGTATTAACCACTCCCAAGGAAGGACATGATGCAAGATTTTATACCATGATTTTCAATGCATTTGTGTTTTTTCAATTATTTAATGAAATCAATTGTAAATCGATTACCGGAAGTTTCAAGGAACGATTTTCCTTTTCTGGTTGTCGTGATTTTAATGTGGTATGGCTATCCACATTATTGGCACAAGTAGTCATTGTGCAATATGCTGGAGATTTGTTTAATTGTATTCCTTTATCCCGACATGATTGGATGATTTGTGTTGGGGTTGGATTCTTATCTATTCCTTTTCAAATTATTGTGGTAGATCCACTTACAAAATATTACGTCAGCGTTTATGGAGATGATGATGATGATAATAAATCAGGAAAAATGGTAGGTGGTATTCATCATAGTATATCTTATGATGAGGAACAACATTTAATGAAAGAAAATCATCCAAGATATGATGGAATTCCATCAGAAAAAGAAATGAGTGCAAAACGTCGTTGGGCCTTATTAAGAAATACCGTATTATTTGCTGGTGCAGCTAATCAAAATCTACAAACAAGAAGAATGCGTCGAGGATCCACCTCTCATCGACCAATTTTTAGTCGTATTGTACGTGGTACTGGTAGTTCCAATCGATCGGTAAGTAGTTTACCAGAATCCGATATTTCTACTTTATTATTTGGTGCTTCATCCTCACCAAGAAATTAATCTTTTTATATTATTATTCTCTTTCTTTTTTAAAATAAATATCGATAACATTTAAAATAACATTGGAGTTCAAACAACATATATATATATATATATATATAATATGTTAAAAATTTTATTTTAAAAGCAAAAAAAATTATGATGTTTCTTCTGGTTGTTTGTTGTTTTCATCATCATCTTTACTATCTTTATTATTATTATTATTATTATTACTATCCAACTCATCATTTTGTTTATTGTTTGATTGTCGAAGTGCCATTTCTTGCTTTAACGCTTCTTCAACAATCTGTACAGCTCCATTTGTTTCTTGAACAATATCTTGTGGTGAAGCATCATCCAATGTTGCATATAAATTAGGAGCAATAACAATGGCCATCGCTCGAGCACTCATACGATTGACTTGCTCGTGTTCACATATATCTGCCATTAAATCAACCAACCATAAAAATATGGAATGATTTGGTTCTGGTAATTGAGTATTTAAATCAGCCTCCCCGGCTCGAAGGGCGGTTACTGGTAGTACGTTTAATAATCGAACAGGCATTTCCCGAAACCATTCTTTAATTAATGCTGCCATACACATGGAATCATCCTGACCATTACAACCTTGAAATGCGCCCTGATCGATTTGTAATTTAAATGACTTTTGGTCGTACACACTAGCTGCAATTCTCATCACACCTTCTACTAGAAATCCTCCAGACTTTTCCAATTCATCTCGTAACATAACGAGTACGGTGGGAATGGGTTCTTTATAATGATCTAAGGTAGTTCTTGGTACATCTTCAATTGATTTTGCAAAATGAATAAAATTTGGTTCATCGGCGGAGGAGGAAGCATCCTTATTATTTGATTTACTACTACCAACATTTGCATAAGGACGAGACCATGTAGAAAGTGGATTGGAAAATCCCACAGTAGATTCTTTCGTATTCCACATTCCTTTGATTTTATCAAATCCTTTTTGTCTAAATGTATGCTTTTCTTGATCCTCATCTGAAGCATGTTGAAAATGTCGTGAAGATCCTGAAGAAATTGGACGAGGGGATTTTAAATTATTTGAACTACTACTATTAAGATCTCTTTCCGATTTTGCAGGTCTAAAATAAGCACTTGCTCTTCGAGCATTCATATGTAATCTTGAGCTAGTACTTTTATTCAATTGAGGTCGATCTTCTTTATGTTCTTCCTGTTCATCTATTTTCTTCTTTTCTCTATAATATTTCATCATTAGTTTCTATTTAAATTAATTATTATTTTTCAACGAAAGTTACACGTACAATGAAGAAGCATTATCCATTTGTTGATCTTCTACTCTGTTTTACATAATAACAAGTTAGTTTTCTATATCATTTTCTTCTTTTTTCTTTAAAAAACAAATTTGATTTTAAAAAAATTTTTAAAAAAATTTTTAAAAGAACAGTACGTACTGACTATAATCATCTCTTCGTTAGTATCATCATCCTCTTCATCATTTCTTGGATTTATAACACTTTTATGGTTCATGAAACGCACTCGTCCATAGAAGTTCTTTGATCCTCCTCCGTTAAAAAAAAAACTTTTTTTTCCTGTTTTTATTTATATTTGAGTGTACACAAAAGAAATTTCCCTTTCTTGAAAAAAAAAACTGAACTTTTCACGTGATTAACTCAGTCTAAACCATAGTGATACACACATCTCCATATTTAAGCTCATCACAAAAATTGCCAAACACACAATATTTAAAGATAAAGCATGAATAATGGCGAACCGTCTTGACATCAGCGATGTTCCAATAGAAATACAAGGCCATAATGCCCGTCAAGATCTGGCATCCGTGTCGATTATTCAACAACAAAACCAAGAGTATTTATTATTATTATCCTTTGAAAGCGACGTTTTTTTCAACGTGAAAAGAAGTTTACAGCCTGAGGCGTACGAAGGAATGAGGAAAGAGCAGCAGTTAGTGGTAGATTTTGAGCACTTTCCATTGATGTTCTTTAAGCTACTTCAAGCCTGTGTAAATGAACCACAAACGCATGCTTGTATTATGGTGGTGGAGGAGGAGATGACATTGCATGTGGTTTGTCGTATGGAACATAAGATTGTGGAGTTATTGAGTGTGTCTATGGAATTATTGGATGAACAAGAACAGAAAGAAATGGTGAATCATAAGTTTATGGAATTGAAACAAAGAATGAAAGCATTTGAATTGAAAATTAATCAAATGTCTTCCATGTATCGAGGAGGGAAAACACCGAGTTTATTTGGAAAGGATTTGACAGCGAATAATAATAATAATCATCATCATCATCATCATGGTAGTGGGAATGGAAAACATCATAGTAATTCATCCACCCCATCAACAACAACAAATAATTTTATTCATCATAATACTTCAAAACGAGGAGGTAAAGGATAAATAGATATATACATGTTTTATAAAAATCAAGACTTGGGATTTGAATCGTTATTTCAATCATAATGCTTCTTCTTCGTATTATTATGAAAACTTTAGAAAAAGAAAAATAATATATATATATATTTTCGTCTCATTGTAATTCATTTAAAAAAAAAAAAGGCAATTTAAAAAAAACAAACAAGAAATTATTCTTCCCTCTTTTGTTCTGTTGCATGCTTATCATTCTTGGGATTCATGGTGGTCTTATTGTTATGATCAACATTAGTGTTATTATTATCATCATCATGATTACCAACAACAGACTGATGATTGTTTAATTGAAAGGAAGGTGTCATCATGGTTTGCGTTAGAGAAGGATACTGGACATTGAATTGATTGTTATTATTGTCTAATTTATTTGTATTTTGCTCATGATGATGAGACAAAGTCACAAATTGTTGTTGTTGTTGTTGTTGTTGTTGTTGTGGGGGGTAGAGAAATGATGATGATGGCTGAAGAAATCTTGGATCTGAAGTTATATTTGTTGTATTTGTTGTATTTGGAGGAAGAAAATATGAAGTTGGTAATTGTTGTTGTTGTAGATTTAATCCTTGAAAATAATTTGGTGGTATTGGTACTGAGGTAGAATAATGATGATACATATTATTGGGAACCATCATTCCTGGATGAGCACCACTGGATGGATAAGGAAATTGTAATAAAGAACGGGTAGAAATATTTGATGGTGGTGGTGGTGGCGGTGTTGGTAATAAAGAAGCAATGAATGAATGTTGTGTGGAATCCACACCAAAACCACTGGAGAGGGGAGAAGAAGGGATATTCATTATTTTTGGCTTTTTAATTTCATTTTCAATGCTGGATGATCTTGTTATAGTCCTATCGGTAGTGGTGGTTGTTTGATGAGCTCCACCACTCTGCTTATGTTGTAGTTGTTGTTGTTCAATGACGGAATGAAGTCGAGTTGATGAACTCTCTGGTACGGATTGAATTAATTGCCGTGCCGATTTAATGGTAAATGGAGTAGATTCCACTTGAGTAATAATTTTGTTATCCTTGATTAAATTTACTGCAAACACTAAAATTGATTCTCTTGGATAAGAACAAGGCCATTTCCTTCTTGGAGGATGAATCACAAAATGACTTTTATTATCTTTGGTTTTGTGCAAATATTTTCCAGATATATACCGTTCTTCATTTTCTTGATTAAGATAATCACGTTTTATATTTGTAAATTCATAACCAAGATGAAATTGTCTTTCACTATCAAATTCTATGAATTCACTAAGGATGATATATCGATCCATATCATTATCATCAATTGAATGATTATAGATTAATTCAACTTGAGTTCCACAAAAGGTTTTTTCAAAATGATGGATGTCACTAAGTAAATGTTTTTTTTGTTGGTAATGTTAGTTGTTTTTTTGCTTCTACTTCTCTGTTGTCCTCTTCTTCCCCACTTACCATGTTGGAAAACAGCGTAAATTTGCTTGTCTAGTTTGTAGATACTATTTAAATATTAGAAATTTTAATGTATACAATTCGTTGTTAGTTTTAAAAGCTTCTTTCAATACTACGTACTACTTACTTAGTAGAAGAAAGCTACATACTAGTACTTACTATTTCTTTGAATTCATTGGTAAACTCCAAGTTCATTTGTTCTCCTGTGATTGATGTTGTATTCTGATGTTCTTCTTCACTTTCAGGAGAAGAGGACCTCCTTTCTGTTGGTATATTATCTTCCATCTTTTCCAAACAAAACACGAAAACGAAAGAACAACAACAAACAACAAGAAGACCTTTATCCTATAATGACGATAGATAAATAATACCAACAGTAGTAGGTCCTCTTGTTGCTGTTATACTACAACTATCAATCAATATATAGATTGTTGCTTCTTTTTTAAAAATAAGTTCTTCTTAAAATTAAATTGTTTTGTTCAACCTTCGGTGTTTCTTTGCACATCTATTTAAAAACATCTATCCTAATTTACTCCTGTAACACTATAAAACGACTAATTTAATCTTTCCATCCAAAAAAGTGGATGGAAACCACCACCATGGGCTCAAGAGCGTAACAGTCTAACATGGCGGAATTTTCATGATCGTTTTGGATATATTTTCAAAAATGACTGGCCGTTACTTTCAGATCTTTCGTAGGAAAACATCGTTTTTGACTCAAATCTAATGTGATTGTGACCGACGTTAGTGAAGTGATATGAACGGATTCGATCGATGGAATGATGAACACTGAACAGCAGCAATAAGCAATCAACAACCAAGAATATGTAATAATGTAAACAACTATGTAGAACACACACGCAAGAACGAACAAGTCATGAAGTCAACAAGAATATGTAAGAACGAGGGAAGAAAACGAAACGAAAGAGAAGAAAATCGTTATTTTGGATGCCAGAAAAAAATTGTGGCTTCTTGTTACATTGCGATCTCGGTTACATAATTTATTAGGCCACTTGTTAACGAGCAGAAAGACAAAAAAAAAAGTGCATTCGTTACACTTTTTTTGATGCACTTTCCTTCAGGCACTTGTTAACAACACTCGCAAAGTAAAACAATTTTCGAACAAAGTTTACAAATTCAAATTTCAAAAAAAAAAGATGAGCAACACCACCACACCAACCACCGTGGGGCAAGCCAAAGAAAGTGGGGCGGACTCTAATAATGGTGGGCGCATCTTCCAGGAGGTTGTTCCCAACGAGGAGAAGCGCCTTGACCTCAACGCTGCTAAAGCAAAGACCGGGGGAATGGGTAAACCTCTCAGGATGAAGCAAGTACAGGCGCTGATTGGAGTCCTGGCCAGGGTTAGGGTTGATTGATTTTGGTTCACCTCTCGTGGATGCCGCTCGAGGCAATCCTGGAGCAGGTTTTCTTCGCATTCGGGGCACCTTCGGTGTCTTCTTGGTGCAATCTCTGCGCATTGCGCGCAGACTGGAATCGTCGTTGGCGCTCCTCCTCTTCTTGCTTGTCCTTCTTCCCTTTACCAACTTTCCGCTTGCGTCTGGTCTCGCGAGAAGCCGCGTCCATCCTCAAACATTACCTTCTTCACCGAGGAATGCACTTTTTTTGACAAAAATTTTTCGTCGAAACTCGAAAATGCCATATTTTTTCCCCAGAAAATGCCATGTGATTATGGCACGAGATTATC